>PVBE010084632.1_pt1 | contig 38709 bp, 30 predicted proteins | sample 1631181 | NCBI WGS metagenome assembly PVBE01 (sample SAMN08397723, study PRJNA350692) | Marine metagenome, whole genome shotgun sequencing project. | isolation source: water | place: Pacific Ocean | collected 2012-04
CGATCTCGTCCAGAAACAGGGTGCCGCCGTCGGCCGCCTCGAAGAGCCCCTCCTGGTCCTTGACCGCGCCAGTGAAGGCGCCGCGCTTGTGGCCGAACAGCTGGCTCGAGAGCAGCGAGTCGGACAGCCCGGCGCAGTTGACGGCGATGAACGGGCGGTCCTTGCGCGCGCTGAGGGAGTGGATGGCCCGGGCCACCAGCTCCTTGCCGGTGCCGGTGTCCCCCTCGATGAGCGCCGTCCAGTCCACGGTGGCCACGGCCTGGATGCGCTTGAAGACGTCCTGCATCGGCGCGCTGCGACCCACCATGTCCTGGAAGGTGGCCTTGCTGTCGAGCAGCTGCCGCAGGTCGTGGACCTCGGACTTGTCGTAGATCAACAGCATGCGCTGCTCGGGCATGCGGGGGTCGTCCTGGACCACCAGCTCCAGGCAGCGCCGGCGACCGTCCGGCCGGGCCACCAGCACCTGCATGCGGTCCCCCTCGCCAGACTCCATCAGCGCCGACAGCTGCTCCAGGTCGTTGGCCGCCAGGGGGAGCGCGTCCTGCCACGGGCTCCCCAGGGGATCGCCGTCGCCGTCGACCAGGGCCAGGGCGCTGCGGTTGAGGAAGGTCAACGTGCCCTCTCCGTCCACGGTGACGATGCCCGAGCGCAGCCGGTTGAGGATCGAGAGGTGGTCGTCGTGGGCTCGCTTGAGCCGGGCCTCGGCCTCCCGCGTGCGCAGCAGGGCCCGGATATAGGCCACCAGCACGTCAGGGTTCACCGGCGAGGTGAGGTACCCCTCGGCGCCGCCATCCAGCCCGCGTATCTTGTCCGCGTCGCTCTTGACCGAGGCCGACAGGTGCAGCACCGGGATGCCGGCGGTGGACCGGTCCCGGCGCACGCGGCGGCAGACCTCGAAGCCGTCGATGTCCGGCAGCTCCACGTCGGCCAGGATCAGGTCCGGCTGATCCTGGACCAGCTCCAGGGCCCCCTGACCGTCCTCGGCCTCCAGCACATTGAAGCCCGCGCGCTTGAGCACCATGGTGGACGCCGCGCGCGCCACCGGGTTGTCGTCCACGTTGAGGATGGTGACCTTGTCACCCGTCATACCACATTCCTCCCGTTTCCAAACGGTACCACCGGCTGCCCCCCGTTGTCATGTGTGAGTCAAACCTGCGGGCTGGAGGATCCCGGGCCTTGGTGCAAAGCCCAGGTAAGCTCGGTGATGGCCAACAAAAAAACAGGGTGGTCAGCCTTGACTGACCACCCTGGGTGGGTGAGCGACGGGGATTGAACCCGCGACCACCGAGGCCACAACCCGGTGCTCTACCATCTGAGCTACGCCCACCACGTCGCGCTGGTATCCCAGCGCTTTTCGTACGCCTGGCAGGATTCGAACCTGCGACCGCCGGCTTAGAAGGCCGATGCTCTGTCCAGCTGAGCTACAGGCGCGTGACCTGTCCGGACCGTACAAAACGACGCGTGAGTATGCATAATGACACCACACGCGTCAAGGTCGGGGTGAGAGGATTTGAACCTCCGACATCCTGCTCCCAAAGCAGGCGCGCTAGCCAGGCTGCGCTACACCCCGGTGGCTGCAGAGAAGCTGCTCTCCGCAGCCACGGGGATTATGATCAGGTTGCGCCGGGGATGCAAGGGGCGCCATGGACTTTGTAACACCCTTCTGAAATGATGACGCCCGCCAAGGAGGAGACCCATGAGCGGACCTGTCCCCGTCGTCGTCGTCACCGGCCCCAGCGGCGCCGGCAAGACCTGGCTCGTCTGCGCGCTGGCCGAGGAGTGGGAGGGCGGAAAGGTGGCCGTGCTGAGCCAGCCCCAGAAGGGGCCGGTGCACCTGGACCCGCTGCTCCACCCGCCGGGGACGCTGTCGGTTGTGCTGGAGGTGGGCTGCGGCTGCGATGACGGCAACGACCTGGCCGACGCCTTGGACGCCTTGGATATGGAGGGGGAGGTGAGTCTGGTGTTGGTGGAGCTGGATCACGAGACCGAGGCCCGACCCATGCTGGGGGAGGCGGATCGGGAGATATATCGGCTGGTTGTGATCTCGGTGGTGAGGGAGGGGTTGGAGGGCAAGGCCGCCATGAGGGAGGAGGCGGATCTGGTGGTGGGGTGGGGGGAGATTGAGGGATTGGTGGAGGGTGGGGGAGTGTTGGAATTATTGGAGAAGGTTGAGTCTTCGGGGGACGAGGGCGGGGACGATCACGATCATGGGTGCTCCAGTCAGGGGTCGGTGCCGGGGGAGGGGCGGGCCTGGTATCCGTTCTTTGTGGAGGCGGCTGTGCCGGTGGAGGTGATCAACGGGTTGGGGGAGCTGCCGGTGGAGGTGCGGCGGGGGCAGGGGGTGGTGATGCTTGGGGAGGAGGGGCGGTACTCGGTGCTGGATGCCTGTGAGGGCGGGGTGCAGGTGCGGCCGCTGCCCCTGCAGGGCTGGCCCGTGGTCATGGATCCCCTGCTGATGGAGGAGCTGCTGGACTACTCCTGGCTCGAGGATGGCTCCGTGCTGCTGCTCTGGGCCGAGTCGGGCGACGAGGACCATGAGGTGGACCTGGAGCTGACCCTGCATCGGCTGCTGGGCCCGTACTTTGCTCCCGACGCGGAGCACGCGGAGGAGGCGGCCCGGGATCTACTGCAGGATGAGGCGTTCCTCGAGGCGATCACTGCCGCCCGGGCCGTGGTGGCGGCGGATCCCGGGTCGGCCGCGGCCCTGGAGGTTTTGGCCAGGTGCTACCACCGCCTGGGGGAGAATGGCCGGGCCTTCGCCCTGCTGCGCCGGGCCCTGAGCCACGAGCCGGACAACCGCTTGGTGCTGCTCAACCTGGCGCGTCTGCACCTGGCCTGCGACCAGGGCGCGGAGGCGCTGCCCCACATCCAGCGTGTCCACGAGGCCGACGCCGACGACGAGGAGGCGGGGCTGCTTTTGGGCCAGTGCTACCTCGAGACCCCCGAGCTGCGGGCCGAGGGCGTGGAGCTGGTGCTGGCCATGGCGCCCCAGGACCCGCACCTGCTGCGCATGCTTGTGGCCGCCCTCGGGGCCATGGACCGCGTCGACGACGCCCTGGTTCAGCTGGAGCGGCTCACCGCCATGATCCCCCCCGACGGCGGCACGCTCTACCTGCTGGGCCACCTGATGCTGCGGGCCGGGCGCGCCGGCGAGGCGGTGGACGCCCTGGCCGAGGCCATGGCCCTGGGCAACGAGTACGCCTGGGTCCAACGCGCCATGGGCGCGGCCTTGTGGTCCATGGGAGACGTCGAGGCCGCCGAGGCGTTGTTCGAGGAGGCCCTGGCCCGGGCCGAGCAGGACCTCGACGAGCTGGACCCCTCGTCAGGGGCCGACCTGCTGCTGGGCGCCGCGCTCTGTGGTGAGCTGGACCTGGACGCCGGGCATCAGGTGCTGCTGGACGCCCTGGACGCGGAGGATCTCGATGAGCTACGGCAGGAAGTAAAGCTGCTGCTGGAGCTGGCGGCGCCCCACGCCGAGCACCTGGATTTGCTGGCGCCTCCGTGTTGATTCTTGATGTGTCACGTAGGTGTCGTAGTACGTGTTGCGCCACGCGGTAGCGTAGCTGCAGGCGCGCCTCGCCCACCTCCAGGCCCGCGCCCTCGGCGCGCATGGCCCAACCAAAAAAGATGAAACTTTTTTGTAACTCGTGCGTCAGAAAAGGGAGAGACAGTGCGTCAACAGATAGTGCAAACAGGGTGCTGGCTTTTTGTTGAAATCGGGCTTGCTCGAGGGTTGACAAACAGGATCGCCCTGTCACAACGGTACCAGCAAAAAGGCAATGAGAATGAAGACCGTCACGCGCATACCAACATCCCCGACAGCCAGATTGACTGGCATGAGTCGTGGTCCAGGTGAATGCGCACAGACGGTCTCCTCACTGCCCGGAGGCATGGACGGGAAAATCGAATCATACGCAGCCTTCTGTTGCGATGCCTTTGCAGAGGTACTCGCCGGGCAGAACGATAGGAGGCGAGCAGGCGGTCGTTAGACGATAAAGATACCCATCAATGGGATCGTCAGGCCGCCTGGGAAACAGGCGGCCTTTTTGGTTTCTGGCCCTCACGGGAAAAAAACCGAAGGCACCAGACAGGGACGATGCAGTCCCGGGAACGTTGAAAACTCAATAGTGGTCGTGGTCGAAACTTCGGAGACGAGGCGATCTGGAAGACGCAGCCCCCCGGTGAGGGGGCGCAGGTTGGTTCGATTCCATCCGTCTCCACCGAGCCTGGCGTGGCCCGCAAAAGTCACGGCCCCACAATGACAGTGGGGCCCTGATTGGGGCGGACCGCTTTGGGGATGGTCATCAGCGAGATGGCCGGGAGGTAGCTCTTAACTCCATCATCGGGCTCTACCATTTGGTCTTGAAAAGACTCCGCCGTCCCGGCGGCTAATTGATCCGTACCTGACGCGCAGCGGGTGCCACGGAGGTCGGGCGGGACGGCACATGGGCTTGTATTTCAATGGAAGAATGCTGCCTTCGCACGGCGGCGATCAGGGTTAACTAGAATTCCGCCTGGCGGCGGAATCCGTTGACGCGGCTTAAATTTTCCAGCTGTCGCGGGTCCCGGGCCTCACGGCCAGGTCCAACGTGACAACGCGGCCCGCGGCGGCGGCGGCTTCGACGGGCTGGAAAATTTCAGCAACGCGTTCAAATCCCTGGGGCTTCCAAGGACTCCGCCGTCCCGGCGGCTAACAGATCCGTACCTGACGCGCAGCGGGTGCCACGGAGGTCGGGCGGGGCGGCACATGGGCTTGTATTTCAATGGAAGAATGCTGCCTTCGCACGGCGGCGATCAGGGTTCAAATCCCTGCAGGTCCACCATGTTCGGTAGGGCGGGGGCTCGTCCCCCGCCAGCAAAGTCCCTGTCGTCTAAGCGGCAGGACACCAGGCTCTCAACCTGGAAGCGCGGGTTCGATACCCGTCAGGGACACCAGTGAAGAAATCATGGTCTCTGTCGTCCAACGACAGGACACCGGGCCCTCAACCCGGAGACGCGAGTGCAATTCTCGTCAGAGACACCAGATCGATTATCACCATGTGCCGCTGAAGGCGAAGTGATCGAGCTGCCGGCCTGGCCGGTGAATAGCGGGTTTGAGACCCGCCAGCTCACATGGGGATAGACCCAAAGACCACGACCACATCAGCCACGTCCGCAGCGGTGCGTCTGTACCGTAAAGGGGGTGTGGTTTGTCCATAACGAGAGGAAGCAGATGACCTGGCCCCAACAGCATCTACACTAAAGGGTAACGACATGGAGCGGACACTACTACTGAACCAGGGCTTCGAGCCCGTGGCGACCATCTCATGGCAACGGGCCGTGTGCCTGCTGAGCCGTAACAAGGTGGAGGTCATCGAGGAGTATGACCAGGACGTTCGCTCCGTCCACCTGGTGATCAAGATGCCAGCGGTGGTTCGGCTGATCTCCCGCTTCCGGCGCCCCAAGCACCGGGTGAAGTTCTCGCGGCAGAACGTGCTGGGTCGTGACCGCTGGAAGTGCCAGTACTGTGGCGCCAAGCGGCCCATCGCCGAGCTGACCTTCGACCACGTTGTCCCGCGGGCCCAGGGAGGCAAGACCAGCTGGGAGAACATCGTCACCGCCTGCCAGGGGTGCAACGCCCGCAAGGGTAACCGCACCCCGCAGCAGAGCGGCATGAAGCTGCGCTCCACGCCGACGCGTCCCAACTGGGTGCCCGTGTTCCAGATCACGCTGTCGCGGCAAGCCGCGCCCAAGGAGTGGATCAGCTACCTGTACTGGAACAGCGAGCTGCTACCATAACTTCGCTAACCCCATGCCCGGCGGGGTGGGAGCTGATCCCACCCCGCAGGTTTTCTTTTCTGTTCATGTTAAATTCCTTCGGATAACTTTTTCGTGAACCATCCCCCTGCCTCGGGAGTTTCATCCTCGAGCGCGTGAGGAACGAGATGGCCACCGACGAAGAGCTGGTCCGCGACATCCGCCGCGGGGAGATGGAAGCATTCGACGAACTGTACGGCCGGTACAGCCGCCGGCTCTACTCCTACATCTTCCGCTACCTCGGCGACCGGGACCAGGCCGAGGACCTGCTCCAGGACGTCTTCCTCTCGGTGCTGCGGGACCGCGCCTTCGACCTGCGCCAGGGGCGCTTCCGGGCGTGGCTCTTCACCGTGGCCCGCAACGCCTGTTTGACCCACATCAGGGACAGCAGCCGTCGCCGGGACAAGGTGCGGGACCTCGGCGCCGGCGCCCTGGAGCTGGACGGCGGGGCCTCGCCCGAGGAGGCCGCCGTGCGGGGGGAGCAGGCCGCGGCGGTGCAGGACGCCTTGCGCACCCTGCCGCGCTCCCAGCAGGACGCCCTGGTGCTCAAGCAGGTGGGCAACCTGACCTACCGCCAGATCGCCCGCATCCAGGGCGTGCCCGAGGGCACGGTCAAGTCGCGCCTGCACAACGCCATCAGGCACGTCCAGCGGTGGATCGCCCGCCGCGACGCCGCCGGAGAGACCACATGAACTGTGACCGAACAGAAGAGCTGCTCATCGATTATTTTTACGGGGAGCTTCCACCCGCCGAGCAGCGGCAGGTGGCGGATCACCTCGGCTCCTGCAGCGCCTGCGCCAAGGCCTACTGCCGCCTGCACGCCGACCTCGCCGGCCTGGGCCAGGCCCTGGACGCGCGGCCCCGGCAGCGGGTGCAGGCCAGGCTGCAGGGGCAGGTGGCCCGCGAGTTTTCGCGCCCCTGGTGGCAGCGGCTGGGGCGCCTCTGCGCCTTCCCCATCCCGGCCTATCAGACCGTGCTGGCCGTCTTCGTCTTGCTGCTGCTCTGGACCGCCATGGGGGCGCGGCTGCCGCGGCTCCAGGGGCGCGGCGATAGCGCGCCGGCCCGCGCCACCGTGCTGGAGGACCGCTTCGACGCCAGCAGCATCGTCCCCCCGGACCCGAACCTGCTCTGAGCAGTGAGGAGGAGATCATGAAAACGTCTTGTTGTCTGTTCATCGCGGCCGCCCTGATGGTGGCCGGCTGCCAGGGCCGCGGGCCCCGGCCCGGCGCCACCCGTACGGCCCGGGCCACCCGCACCGACGGCGCGGCCGTGGCGGCGCCTGCTCCCTCGGCCCCGCCGCGCCGCGCGGCCCCGCCCACCAAAAAACGCAGCCTCGGCTTCCCGGGCAGACCCGCGCGACAGAACGTGCCCGGGGCGAAGAAGGCCTTCGCCCAGGTGATGAAGCTGATCCAGGACAAGTACGTCGACGAGGCGGGAGTCACCGAGGAGCAGCTCTGGAGCGGAGCCCTCGAGGGCATGCTCGGCCGCCTGATCCAGACCAAGGGGCGCAAGGTCAACACCATGCTGGACCCGGACAGCCTCAAGGAGATGGAGCTGGGGCTCAAGGGGACGCTGTCCGGCGTCGGCGTGGTGATCAAGATCATCGAGGAGGTGGTCTTCGTGATGCAGGTGCTGCCCAACGGCCCCGGCGCCCGGGCGGGTCTGAAGGCCGGCGACCGCATCCTCGCCGTGGATGGCAAGCGCCTGCGCGGCATGTCCCTGCTGCAGATCGTCAAGCTGATCCGCGGCCCCACCGGCAGCAAGGTGAGCCTCTTTATCCAGCGCGACACCCGGGAGTGGACCCAGCCGGTGACCCGCGGTCGCCTGACCATCGAGGCGGTGACGGGCAAGCTGCTGGACGGCGGCGTGGCCCTGATCCGCATCACCACCTTCAACCGCAACAGCCTCAAACAGCTGGACGCGGCCCTGACGCGGCTGACGACCGCTGGCGCGCGCCGGGTGGTGCTGGACCTGCGGGCCTGCCCCGGGGGCCTGCTGGACGTCTCGGTGCAGACGGCGGACCGCTTCCTGCCGCCGGGCAAGACCATCGTCAGCGTGACCCACCGCGACGGCCGGCGCGAGGTGAAGAAGGCCGCCGCCGCCCACCCGGGCGACGCCCTGCCGGTGGTGGTGCTCACCAGCGATCAGACCGCCTCCGGCGCCGAGATCGTGGCCGCGGCCCTGGCCGACAACGGCCGCGCCACCCTGGTCGGTTTGCCCACCCTGGGCAAGGGCACCGTGGAGACCATCCTGCGCCTGGACAACGGCTGGGCGCTCAAGCTGTCCACGGCGCGCTTCTACTCCCCCGACGGTCGCAGCCTCCAGGGCGCCGGCCTGATCCCCGACTTTCGCATCGCCGACAACGCCGGCGGGGCCCGCCGACACATCACCGCCGCCACCGTGGATCCCAAAAAGGATGCCCAGGTGCAGGCGGCCTTGCGGCTGCTGCAGCTGGGGGTGAGGCAGTGAATGAGTGAGGGGGAGGTTACCCTTGCAGGGGGTAGCCCAGCTGCACCACGAGGGCGGCCAGCCTGGAGAGGAACATCAGCAGCGTCACCACCAGGCAGGTGGCCAGCGCCACCCTGAGGACGCGAGCTCGGGCGGTGCCCGGCCGCCCGGCGCGCTGGCGCAGGCGGTAGCGCCGGGGCAGGGTGGCGCCCCAACGGCGGACCGTGTCCATGGCCGGCCCCCACCACCGCCGGCGGTGGGTCACCAGCCCCAGGGCGAGCAGCCCACAGACCACCAGGGCCGCGGCCCCGACCAGCTGACCCAGAGCCACCGCCGCGGCCAGGGCCACCGCCGCGCCGCCCAGGCGCCAGGGCAGAGGGCTGAGCCGGCGCCCGGCGGTCAGGCCCAGCCCCAGCACCAGCAGGCTGCCGAGGGCGAAGACCAGGGGGTAGAGCAGGCCGCGGCTGAGGTAGGAGAAGGAGACGGTCACCGGCCGGGCCTGGTCGATCCAGTAGCGCACGTACTCCAGCCGCTGGCCGTCCCGCGGCAGCTTGATCCGCACGGGGGTGGCGCCGGCGCCGTTGGCGCCCTCGTCGGGCACGTCATTGCGCGGCCGGGCGTCGGGTCGGGCCCAGCGGCTCGACGGCAGCACCACGGCGTTGGCGCGGGCCTCGGGCCGCCGCCAGGAGACGCTGCCCCAGTACTGCTGCGAGGCGATGGGGCCGCTCAGCTCGCCGTAGAGGTTGTTCTGGGGCAGGTAGACCGTCCAGGACAGCGACGAGATCGGCAGCGACAGGCTGGGCAGAGTTAGCCGCGGCGCGCCGGCCCAGCCCAGGGCCCCGATGCGGTGCTCGAGGATCACCTGCAGCGTGATGGGGCGCAGGCTGTGGGTCCCGGCCGAGCGCTTCAGCGGCAGCACCAGGTGCCCGCCGCTGTCCCGGCTGGGAGAGACCGGGCGGCCGTCCAGCAGCACCGAGCGCACGCCCACCCCCCGGGGCACGTTGAGCCGCAGGCTGCGGCGCAGCCGGTTGCGCATGGTCACGCGAAACTCGGTGAGCACGCCGCCGTCCCGGGAGACCACCGAAAAGACCCGCACCCGGTCGATGGACTCGGGCGCCGTGCGGTGCTCGGGTAGCACCCGCGTGCTCAGCCGCAGGCGCCGCCCGGGGGAGTGGTAGCGATAGGCCAGCAGGATCGGGCTCACCGAGCTGCGCACGATCTCGGCGGGCAGATGCCGCACGTCCACGGCCAGCATGTGGGTCCGCTTCAGCTCGCGCAGGCGCAGCTTGCCCGGCACCTCCACGGCCATCCAGCCGGTCTCGCGCTCCACGCCCCGACAGCGCGGCATCGGCGCCACGAAGCTCTGGCCCGTCTCGCGGATCTTGCGGCGCAGACGCAACGAGATCTCGTAGGTGTCGCGAATGGGGAAGGCGGTCTCGCCCCGCAGCAACGTGCCGTCCTTGCCGCGCTGCAGGGTATAGCGGAAGGCGCCCTTGCCGTCGGCCGAGACAACGGTGGTGTCCGGCGGCAGCAGCACCTCGAAGGTCTTGGTGCCGGCGTAGAGGATGGTGTAGCGGATCACCGAGAAGAGCTCCAGGGCGCCCTCGTCGGCCGAAAGCAGGTTGAGGGTCTCGGCGAAGATGCGCGCCCTGTCGGCGCGGGCGTCGCCCATGGCCCGGAAGCCGAGCAGGTGGACGCGGTTGGTGGGCCGCAGGCTGGCCCGCATCACCGTCTTGCCGCCCTCGGTGCGCACCGCCGTGGTCACGGCGGCGTCCATGCGCGGCTCCAGCCCCGGCGTGGGGAAGGTGCAGGAGAACGAGGTCACCGGCGTGCGCGCCACCACGAAGTCGTACTCGATGGACCCTCGCGGCCCCCTCGGCGGCACGACCAGGGACAGCTCCACGGTGACCTCGCCCGTGCGGCGGGTGACCCACACCTGGTAGCCGGGCCGGGTGCTGATGTCCACCGGCTTGCCGTCCACCGTGGCCCGGGTGAGCACCACAGAGGTGCCGACCAACGGCACCACCTTCCACTGCCCGGGCCGGCCGAGGATCACTCGCAGGCGAGCTTTGAGCATCAGGGTGCCGCGCACCGCGCGGCCGGCGTAGCTGGACTCGGTGAGCAGCACCGCGGGGCCGGGTCTGCGCCGGGCATCGCTGCTGATCTTTTGCACCCGGCTCCAGAGCCGCGAAAACTCCGGCAGGGGCAGCTTCACCGAGGCGCCGGCAGTGCCGGGCAGGTCACCGGGGCGTGCGCCCCGCAGGCGGTGGCTGCGCAGGTTCTGCGCCCGCATGATGGCGGAGAACGCCGCCTCCGGGTTGGCGGCCTGGGCGCCGGCCACTGCCGGCGGGCAGACGAGCAAGGTCATGGTGATCGTGATCGCGCGGTTCATCGCTCATCTCCTGTGTCCGCGGGCGTCGGCCGCTCTTGCTCCGGCTGCTGCGCCTCTTCTTGCTGCGCCTGTTCTTGCTGCGCCTGCTCTTGCTGCTGTGCCTCTTGCTCTTGCTCCACCTCTTGCTCTTGCTCCGCCTCTTGCTCTTGCTCTGCCTCCGCGGGCGCCGCGTGTCGCCGCCTCCACCACGGCACCAGCAGGCCCAGGGCCACCAGCGACAGCATCATCGGGTAGGCCAGCACCACCGACAGCACCGCGCAGGCTCCGCCGCAGAGCAGCAGCGCCCGCACGGTGATCAGCCGGCCCGCGCGCCACGGCGCCCACAGCGTCGCCCTCAGCTGCTCTTGCAGCTGGCCGCGGTGGTGCCGGGCCAGAGCCAGCATCAGGGCCAGCACCACGCCCCAGACCAGGCGGCGGTGTACGCCGGTGACGTAATGGGCCACCAGCAGCAGACCCGCGCCCAGGGCAACGGCCAGAGCCCAGGTCCACCAGCGTCGCCGGCCGTGCAACAGAAACAGCGTGGCGGCCAGGGCCAACAGCAGCGCACCCCAGCGCGCCGCTGGCACCAGGGGGCTGGCGGCGTAGACCACCGCCACCGCCGGCCGATCCCGGCTGAGCAGCAGGCGGCGGAAGCGGTAGCGTTTGCCCACCAGGGGGAAGCTCGCCGGCGCCACCTCCACCAGGCCCTTGCGCTCCTGGCGGTCCAAAAAGATGCTGCGCCGCCGCGAGAGGATGCTCTGGTAGGGCTGCGGCGAGCCGGCCCAGGCCTTGCGCCCGCTGAGCACCTCGCGCAGGTAGCGGTAGGCGCGGCGAAACGGCCCGTAGCGGATGGCCGTGTACTGGGTCAGGTTGGCGTCGAAGGACAGCGGCGTCACCGAGGCGGGCAGGTAGAGGTGCCAGGCCACCTTCATCGCGTCCACGTCCAGCCCGGGCAGGCGCGTGGACAAAGCACCTGCGAGGCCCACGCGGTCGTGGGCCCGCCGGTAGGACAGCTCGAGCACGAAGCTGCTCTCCTCCACCTTCACCGGCCCGGCGCTGGGGATCTTGAGCACCTGCCCCGGCCGCAGCCCCGCGGCGTTTTTGAGCAGGCCCTTGTTGCGCTGGAGGATCAGCGTCCAGCGCGACGGATCGGAGTAGTAGAAGTGGGCGATGTCCCCCAGGGTCTGCCCCGGGGTCACCCTGTGGACTCGCCCCGCCACCGGGTCGATGCGCTCGCTCTGGCGCAGGGAGATGAGCAGGGCGCCGTCGTCGGCCCTGGCCGGGTGCACCGGCTGCCCGTCGATGAGGGCGTTGATCAGCCGCGCCCCGGCGGGCAGCCGCAGGCCGAGGTACTGCCGCGTGTTGTTGCGGATGTGCAGCTTGAGCTTCGTCCGCTCGGTGCCCTCCTCGGTGATCACCGTGGCCGCCTGGATCTCGTCGATGAGGGTGGTGGTCAGCGCCACCTGGCGGTTGCGGGTCACCGCCAGGGTAACGCGCGGCCGCCGGGAGTGGGAAAAGCCCGCCAGCAGCGGGCTGCGGGTCAGGTCGGTGAGCTCGGCGGGCAGGTCACGCAGGGCCAGGGGCCGGGCGTGTTTGCTGCGGGTCACCTTGACGTTGAGCCCGCTGGGCGCCTGGATGCCGAGGACGCCGGTGACCGGCACCCGCCTGGGCGGCGAGATGAGGGCCAGGTCCACGGGCCGGCCCCGGCGCACGGGGTAGGAGAAGCGCACCCGGACGCGGGTGCGGCCCTTGACCAGGTAGCGCAGCAGCACCATCAGCCGGCCGGCCGCGCCGCCGCGGGTGCGCCACTGCAGCACCGCGTCGCCGCTGACGCTGGTCACCTCCATTGCAGGCGGCAGGCGCAGGTCGATGCGGTCGGTCTCGCCGTCGAGCACCCGCAGGTCGAACACGGCCACGCCGCTGACCAGGGCCTCGCGCACCGACAGCAGGGTGGTCTGCCGCGCCTCCATGCGCACCGCCTTGGCCTTGTGAGTCAGCTTGCGGGTCCAGGTCAGGTCCACCTGCCCCGAGGCGTCCAGGCTGCCGCGCAGCAGGGTGCCGCCGGGCCTCGGGCTCTGGCCGGTGAGCGCCCCGCGCCGCAAGAAGGCCTCGATGCCCCGCTCGGGCACCAGCACCGACAGCCGCGTGGGGCACCCCCTGGGCAGCCGCAGCAGCAGCCGGCGGGCGAAGCGATCCTGCTCGCGGCCCACGAGGAAGCGCAGCTTGAGCTGGTAGGTGCCCGGTCGATTCACGCCCACCATGTACATCCCCTGGCGCTTGACCAGGGTGGTGGGCTTGCCGTCCACCAGGGCGCGCTGGGGGAAGGCCGCGCCGTCGAGCACCGGCACCCAGACGTGGCCGGCGCGGTCCAGCACCGACAGCCGCGCGGTGAGCGTGGCCGCCAGCAGCCCCTTGCGGAACACGCCGTCCAGCGTGCGCTGCTGGCAGGTCATCGGCACCGGCGGCGCCGGCTGCGCGGCCGGCGCGAGCCGCCGCTGCATGTCGTTGTAGCGAGAGAGCGGCAGGGTGACGCTGCTGCCCTTTTTCTGCTGGGCCTGGGCCTGGGCGCAGATCAGCACCCCGACCAAAACCACCGTGGTTCTTGGCTTCATGGAAATTGCTCCGGCTGTGGGACCAGCGCACAGCGGAGCAATCCATGTGCCAGGCGTCTGCCCCTGCTGCGCCGGGGCGGGCAGCGCCGCTGTGTCTTTGCGGACACGCTCGTTGTGTCAAATGGTGGACAGCGGCCCGCGCCACTTTGCCCTTTTGCCCCCCACCCCCATCCCGTACTCTTGAGGGGCCATGCCGGACCAACCCTCCCTCCCCGCTCGCTGCTGGCGGGCCACGCGGCGCAGCACCCTGTTGGCCCCCATGGCCGCCGCGGCGGTGATCTACCTGGCGGTGCTGGTGGTGCTCAAGTGGGACCTGTGGCCCGACGCGGACATCTACCCCCTGGACGTGCGCTGGCCCGTCTGCTCCAGCGTGGACAAGCTGGACGAGCTCAAGTCCAGCCAGGAGATGGGCAACTCCCTGGGCCGGGACCTGCAGCAGCTGAAGTACTTTTACACCGGCCAGCCGGTGTCGCCCAAGCGCATGGACTTCAACCCGCTGCCCAAGGTGATCATCTGGCTGCTCTCCGAGGCCCTGGTGCCGGTGGCGGCCTACAACGTCGCCCTGGTGCTGGTCTGGCTGCTCAACGGCCTGGTGCTCTGCGGCCTGGTGCTCTACCTCAGCGGCGTACGCAGCGGGGCGGTGCTGGCGGGGCTGATCTTCGCCTTCTCCCCCTTCATGTTCTCGGTGCAGCACTGCCGCAGCCTGGACTACGGCATGTTCTTTTTGGTGCCGCTGGCGGTGTGGTTGCTGGCGTTGACCCGCGACCGGCGAGGCTGGGGCTGGCCCGTGGCCCTGGGCGCGACCCTGGCCGCCCTGGCGTTGAGTCACCAGTACTACGCCCTCGGCATGGGGGTGATCCTGGCCGGCTGGCTGGTCCTGCTGCTCATCTCGCCGGGAGAGCGCGGCCGCCGCGGCGCCGCGCTGCGCCTGCTGGTCGCCGGCGCGGTGGCCCTGCTGCTGGCCGGGCCGTGGCTCTGGTTCGAGGTCAACATGCTGCAGATCCAGCAGGAGATGGCCGGGGGCCGGGACAGCAACTTCGGCCGCTCGTTCTTTCGCCCCCTGTCGGTGGAGGAGGACATGGGCCTGGCCTGGACCTGCCTCACCGCGGGGCTGGCCCTGGCCGGCCTGGTGTTGTCCGGCAGGGCGCGCCTGGGCGAGCGCCTGCTCTTCGCCGCCCTGGCCGGCCTGCTGGTGCTGGGGCAGCACCTCATCGCCACCAACGCCTACGAGGCGGCGCGGCTGCTGCAGGACACGGTGCTCTGGCGAGTGCGCGCCTGCCGCCTGTCGGGCACCATGGCCGTCTGCCTCGGGGCGCTGCTGGCCGGGCTGGGCTGGGCCGCGGTTATCCGCCGCCTGCGCTGGCCCTGGGCCCGCGTCGCGCTGGGGGTGGTGGCGGCCGCCGCCTGCGTGTTGTTCCTCGTCGAGGATCTGCGCTGGTGGGACCAGGTGCGCGTGCACGTGCCGCGCCTGCCCTTTTCCCGGGCGGCGATTCAGCGGCTCCAGGCTCTGGGGCCGGACCCGCGGCTCTACGCCATCTCCCTCACCCCGCGGCTGAACCGGGCCAGCTACGCCGGCACCTTCCTCGAGATCCAGGCCGGGGCGTCGCGGGGACCGGGCGAGCTGGAGCGCTACCTGCAGCAGACCGTGCGCAAGCGCATGGGCCTGCGGGTGCCGTCCGAGCGTGATCGACCCGGGCCCGCCACGGCGCGCTTCATCTCCACGGGCGAGCTGAACCGCCGCTGCAACGTGGTGGTGGTGGCCAGCGGCGTGGGCCGCGAGGCCACCGCCTCGCCCCAGACCGCCCTGCGGGCGCTGGGCTTTACGGGCCTGCTGCACCAGTCCGAGGGCTGGACCGTGGTCTACAACAAACGCTGCCACCAGGGGAATGCGTTCTAGAAGGCCGCGAGGCGAGAGGCTATGATTACCCACGTGAGACGCACGCTCTACATGGTCCTCGCCTGCGCGGTGCTGCTGAGCGCCTGCAAGGTCAAAAAGCGCGCCCCCGAGGGGCCGGACGATCCCGCGGCCCCGCAGCCGGCGCAGCAAGATCCCGGGGCCGGGGCCAAGGAGCCCAGGGGCGTGCCTCCGGCCCCCATGCCCCCGGCCAAGGGCGTGGGCCCGCCGCCGGCCACCCCCAAGGCCCACCGCGCCGAGCATCCGCCGCGGCTCTCCGTCACCGAGCGGAAGAAAAATCCCCAGCCCAGGGTGCTGACCAAGCATCAGCTGACCAAGATGCTCAGCAACAAGCGAGACCTCTGGATCCAGCCCAAACGGGTGATCAAGCAGCTGGGCATCAAGCCGGGCACGATCATCGCCGACGTGGGCTGCGGCTCGGGGTACTGGACCTTCCGCCTGCGGGAGGCCGTGGGCAAAACCGGCCACGTCTACGCCGTCGACTTCGACCCCGGCGCCCTGGACTACCTCAAAAAGCGTATCGCCAAGTTCGGCGACCACAACATGTCCATCGTCCTGTCGCGGCCCTGGGACACCAAGCTCAAGCCGCGCTCGGTGGACGTGGCGTTTCTGGTCAACGTCCACTTCTTCAAGCACCCCAAGGAGCCCGAGGGCTCCCAGGTGGCGGTGGACTTCCCCCGCTTCTACGGCTCCATCCTCAGGGCCCTGCGGCCCGGGGGGCGCATGGTGATCATCGAGCCGGACAAGGACGCCGGCGCCGGCCGCCACGTCAGCGTGGCGGAGATAACCAAGCAGCTCAACACGGTCGGCTTCAAGCTGGTTAAAAAGTACAGCTACCTCAAGCTGCAGTACTTCCTGATCTTCGAGCCGAAGAAGAAGTAGCGCAGATCATCGGGCGCTCCCTGAACGATCCCCAGCCAGGTAGGCCAAGGTCCACGCCACGAAAATGAAGTTCATGGTACTGTGTTGACCGATCGACACCAGGGAGGGCACATCATGGATCGACTCACCGTGACCGTACCGCTGGCCGTGCTGCTGCTGTGTGGATGTGACAGCGACCAGAGTTGTGTGCCCGGGGTCGCCGCGGAGTGTAGCTGCCCGGGGGGCGGCACGGGCAAGAAGATGTGTCTCGACGACGGCAGCGGCTTCGGCGCCTGCGCGCTCTGCTGGACAGCCGACGACGGCGGCGTGGCGACCTGCCCCGGACGGACAGCGCGCCCGCGCCCGCGGCGGAGGCAGGAGCAGACCTGCCCGGAATCGACGCCGGGCAGCCGTCGGACACCAAGCTGCTCGCCACCACCCAGAAGATCGTGGCCATCTTTGCCACCGCCAAGGGGATCATCGTGGTGACCAGCGGCACCGTGCTGCTGCTGGACCGCAAGGGTAAGGCGCTCAAGACGGTCACCTCGGCCCGGACAATCCAGACCGCCGCCTTGAGCAGCAAGTACCTCGCCGTGGGCGACAAGGCCATGGTGGTGGTCTACACACCTGAACTGGCCAAGGTTCGTCAGTTCTCGGTGAAGCAGACCTGCGCCGCCTCGGTCATCGTCTCCAAGGAGCGTTACGTCTGCGGGCCCAAAAACGACTGGGACCGTATCTTCGACGTCTATGACCTGGACAAGGGCGTCCACCTGGCCACCTCCAAGAAGTACACCTACAACGGCATCCCCATGCGCCGGTTACCAGGGCAGGACTACTTCATCACGGTCAGCGGCGGCTCGCCGTCCGACTTTCATCTCTACCGCGTCAACAGCAGCGACGTACCGGAGTTTGTCGGTGAGTCGCCCTACCACGGCGCCTTCGCCGTCTCGACGACCTACGCCTTCGACGCCGGCGCCGTGCACCTGGTCAACCAGACCGGGCTATTGCTCAAGGTCATCGGCAAGGATTGCAGCAACGCCTTTACCAGCGATTGCTTCGTCAAAGACGGCGTGTTGGGGACGCTCGCCAGCGGGCAGTCGTTCATCGCCATGTCCGACGACCAGAAGGGTAAACTCTACGGGCTGGTGCAGACGGGCGGATCGGCCTGGAGCGTCGACTGCCAGAAAGGGTGCGAGGTCCAGGCCATCGACATCAAGCAGCACGCCATCGCGTCCAAAAAGAAGCACACCTTGGCGATCAAGCGCGTCATCGACGCCAAGCACGATCCTGTCGCCGGCAGCCTGCTGGTGGCCTCCGAGGTCAAGGCGGGCGGCTACCAGGTGGACTCGCTGCCCTACTGAGGGCACCTCGTCGCGCCTGGTTACTGCTCGCGCTGCGGCATCATGATGTCCATGAAATAGAGGTTGCCGGACCCCGCGCCCAGCGCCCGGGTGCCGTCCGGCGACACTGCCATCGACAGCATCTCCACGGGGACGCTGCTGCGCCCCACGACCTCGGCGGTGCTGGCGTCGATGGCGAAGATCCGGTTGCCCTGGGGGGGCGTCGTCTCCGGGTCGAACGATGTCTGGTGATAGGTCGCCAGGGTGTAGATCAGGCGGTTGTCCCAGGGGCTGAACGCCACGCTCCTGGGGCGCCACCCAGCGGGCAGGTTGATGATCGTCGGGATCTGGCCGGGGGCGCCGAGGTCGAGCACATACAGCGAAGAGCCGAGGGTGACCACATGGGTCGCCATGGCAGACAACGCCATGGGGATGGTGGTGCCGCCCTCCCTTCCGGCGAGGAAGGTGCCGGTCACCTTGTTCAGGGCGGTGTCGAGCTTGTGAATGGCGGAGTTGAGGCCATCGGTGAAGTAGACGTGTCGCCCGTCCAGGGACCTGGCCATGTACCCCGGGCCGGCGGTTTTGCTCTGCCCATACGGCTTGATCAGCGTCTGCGAGGGCTGCCCCTGCGCCGGGGCGTACCACACCCCACGGTCGTTGAAGCTGGTAGCGTAGACACGCCCTGCGGCGAGCACCGCGTCGTTGATCGCGTTCCCCTTGATCACCCTGGTCCCGGTGATCGAGCCGCCCTTGATCGTGGCCAGCGACGCCCCCTGAAACGAAACCAGCAGCAGCGTGCCATCCGCGTCGATGTCGGTCAGCCGGTTGTCGGGGGTGGAGATGGGATAGCTGCTGGACAGCTTTCCTTCCTGCAGGTTCACCTCGTGGACAGCGGCCCCGCTGGAGGCGTAGGCCCTCGAGCCGTCGCGTGAGAAGACCACCCCGCAACACTGGTTGGAGACCTCCACGTGGTCGGTGACCTCGACAACCTCCGGGTCGCCGCAGCCGAAAAAGGCCAGCGCTGCCACCGCCCCCACCAGCGGTCCCTTCACGTACGCGTCAAACATGCTCCCTCCTCTTGCGCAATATCACGCCATAGCACCGCAATACCACGCCATGTCGTTGGCGATTGCCCGTAACATATCACAGCCGCGCCGGCCTCCGGGCAAAGTCCATCGAGCGCTTCGAGTTCGTGGCCCAGCGGCCGAAGACCTTCTGACCGCTCCGGGTCACCGCACCAGCAGCAGCACGCCGATGGCTGCCAGGGCCACGGCGACCAGGCGCTGGAACGCCCGCTCCGACAGGTTGAGGTGCACGCGGTTGCCCAGCCAGGCGCCCAGCAATACCACCGGGAAGATCGCCGCCGCGGACCACAGCCGCTCAGTCGTGATCAGGCCAGTGGCGCCGTAGGCCGGCAGGCGCAGCAGGGCCTGCACGAGGAAGATGGCCATCAGGTTGCCGCGAAAGGCGCCCTTGCTCATGCCGGCCAGGCGGTAGTAGAGGATCAGCGGCGGGCCCGCCGTGCCGAACATGCCGCCCAGGACCCCTGCGAGCACCCCCACCGCCGGGGGGCTCCAGACGGGCCAGCGCACCGAGCCGCGGCTGGGCAGCAGCACGAAGGCCAGCCCCACCAGCACGAGGAAGATGCCCAGCGCGGTGAGGATGGCGGTGGGATCGCCGTGCTCCAGGGCCAGGGTTCCCGCGGGCAGGCCCACGGCCACGCCGGCGCAGGCCAGGCCCACCCCCTTCCATGAGATCTCCTTGCGGCTGGTGATCACCACCAGGATCTCCGGCGGCAGGCTGACCAGCATCATCATCACCACCACGTCCTTGATCTCGGACAGCACCATGGCCAAGGAGCCCACGGCGATGAGCCCGGCGCCGAAGCCGAAGATCACGTAGACGGTCTGGGCCAGCAACAGGATGAGGCAGGTCAGCAGGTACTGCGGCCAGGAGGTGAAGAAGGTGGGCAAGAGAGTTGAGAGTTGAGAGTTGAGAGTTATGAGTAGGGATATTCTGTGGTCAGAGCGCGTTGCTGGTGCGGCCGCTGGAGGGGGACGGAGTCCTTGCCCGTGCGCTTCGAGTTCGAGGTCTCAGCCGACTGAGTATTCGCTTGCTGTGCTCTGAACTCTGAACTCTAAACTCTAAACTAGAAGTAAGCTGTGATGGTCAGCTTGCCGCCGGAGCTGAGGTCCACGCTGGTGCCCACGGCGGGGACCGAGTTCTTGGTCCCGAGGCCGAAGTGGGTGTACTGCGAGTCGGCCCAGGCGATGCCGATGAGGAACATGTAAGAGGCCGTGAGGCTGATGCGGTCGGCGATGTAGTACTCGATGCCCAGGGCCGGGCCGAGGTTGACGTTGAAGATCAGGTTGCTCTCGCCCGCGGGGTCGGAGAAGCCGAACTTGAACACACCGCCGATGAACGGGGAGATGCGGCGCCAGATCTTGAAGTGGTACTCCACGCCGGCGCCCAGCGACATGTTCCAGTCGGTGTCAGACTCGTCCGCGCCCTCCTTCTTGGTCACGCCCACGCCCATGCCGAAGAAGATGGGCAGCATGAACTTTTCGGAGAAGACGAACTTGATGCCCACCTCGTTGGTCAGCACGGCGTTGCCCGTCTTGATCAGGTCGCCGGTGGCGGTCATGGTCGCAAAGCCGCCGAACTTGAAGAACATGCCCATGTTCTTGCCGGTGGCGCGCACCACGGGGGCGTTGGGGTTCGCTGCCTTGGCGGTGGGGGTGCCGGTGGCGATATTGCGCCGGGGGGTGGGTGGCGGCGTGGTGTCGGTGTCGATGCCGGACGGCTCGTCGCCGGTGTCACCCAGCGGCGGCGGCGGCGGCGGCTGATCCCCCTGGGCCAGGGCGGTGTTGGCGCACAGCAACGTCAGGCAGGTGATGAGCGCGATGTACAGGGTTGGACGAGACATGGATTTCTCCTTTTTCTCTGAAATGAGTCTTACGGAATCTACAGTCCGGTATTGACGTTTTCGCCGCCAACATAGCGCCAAACGGTGCCGCAAGCAATTATCCAGGGGGAATGAGGAACAGCGCGCGGCCCTTCGAACACTCCCCGGACAGCCACCGCGAACGCGCCGCCCCCTCCTGCTCCAGGTACTCCTCTTTCAGCGCGTCGCAACACCGGTAATAGAGCTCGGACCACCGCTCGTACTTTGTCATGGCGTGGATGGTCTCCCCCGGCCACTGGGGCGGCAGGCCGCAGGGGCGGTGCTGCCGCAGGCAGGCCTCGAAGGCTCGCCGCTCGTGGTCGGGCAGCCGCTCGAAGCGGGTCTGTACGCTGGCGCAGGCGCCGAGCGTGAGGCAGAGCAGCAGGGTGGCGAGCTTCATACGTTGGAGCTTACCCCAGCGGGCGCGGCGCCGGTGGTGATCCGGCTCACTACACCACGCCGTCCTCCTCCAGCTTCGCCACCTCGTCGGCCGACAGGCCGAGCAGCTCGGTGAGCAGCTCGCGGTTGTGCTGCCCCAGGCCGGGGGGCGGCGACATGGGCCCGGCGTCCTCGCCGCCGTGCATCACCAGCGGCGAGCCGACCTGGCCCACGGAGCCGGCCACCGGGTGGTCCACCCGCTGGAGCATGCCCCGGGCCTCGAGCTGGGGCGAGGTGCAGATCTCGCCCACCGTGCGCACCGCGCCGCAGGGCACCCCCTCGCCGCGCAGCCCCTCGATCCACTGGTCGCGGGTCTTTTGCGGCAGGAGCTGACCGAGCAGCTCGTCCATGGCCGCGCGGTTTTCCACCCGGGCCGCGGCCGTGGAGAAGCGCGCGTCGTCCAGAAGCTCCGGGCGCTCGATGACCTTGCAGAAGCGCTCGAAGAGCGAGTCGTTGCCCACGGCGACGATGATGGTGCCGTCGGAGCAGGGGTAGGTGGAGTAGGGCACGATGGTGGGGTGGGCGTTGCCCCGGCGCTGGGGCGGCTCGTCCGTGGCGAAGTAGATGCCGGCCTGATAGGTCAGCAGCGAGGCCGACACGTCAAGCATGGCGATGTCCACGTGGCGCCCCTTGCCCGTGCGCTCCCGCTCCAGCAGGGCGGCCAGGATGCCCGACACCGCGGCCATGCCGGCCGTGACGTCGGAGATGGACGTCCCCACCTTGCACGGCGGCCCCTGGGCCTCGCCGGTGAGCGACATCAGCCCCGCCTCACCCTGGATCAGCACGTCGTAGCCTGGCAGGTGGCTGTCCGGCCCGGTGTGGCCGAAGCCGGAGATGGAGCAGTAGACTACCTTCGGCAGCCGGGCCGACACCTCCTCGTAGCCGAAGCCGAGGCGCTCGAGGGCCCCGGGCCTGAAGTTCTCCACCAGCACGTCGCTGCGCTCCAGCAGCCGCCAGAGCACGTCCTTGCCCGCGGGCGCCTTGAGGTTGAGCGTCAGGCTCCGCTTGCGGCGGTTGATGCTCATGAAGTAGGCGCTCTCGCCCTCCACGAAGGGTGGGCCCCAGGCGCGCGTGTCGTCGCCCCGCCCCGGGGCCTCCACCTTGATCACCTCGGCGCCGAGGTCGGCCAGCTGCATGGTGCAAAACGGCCCCGCCAGCACGCGGGTCAGATCGACGATGCGGTAGGGGGAAAGGGGTCCTGTGCTCATGAAGGTACCTCTCTTGTGCGGTCGGAAGGTTGCTCCCTCATTAAACCTTCTAACCTTCCAACCTTCTAACTTTTTAACGCGAGGCGGAGCCGAGCCTAGACCGACTTTGTCACCGTGACCTGGTTGCCCTTGTCGTTGTAGCTGAGGGCGTCCACCGACATGCGCGCCAGCAGCACGCCGCGGCCGTGGCTCGAGAGCAGGTGCTTCGGGTCGGTGGAGTCGGCGAACTCGTGCCAGTCGAAGCCGCCTCCCATGTCGGCGATCTGGATGTAGACCACCTTCTTCAAGCGGGAGGCGGTGATGGTCACCTGCCGGCCGTCGTACTCCGGCTGGTCCGCCCGCAGGCGCAGCAGCTCGTCCAGCGTGCCCTCCTCCAGGGCCTGGCTCTTGTCCTCGAAGGAGATGCCGAGGTTGCCGTGCTCCATGGCGTTGACGATGAGCTCCCGCAGGGCGATGTTCAGCTCGGTGATGGACTGCGGCGCCATGTTCGCGGCCACCTGGCCCAGCAGCCCCTCGACGAACTCGGGGATCACCTCCAGCTCGTTGTTGAGCCGGTACTTCCAGATCTGCTCCACCACCTCCACCGAGGCGGGCATGCCGCGCTGCTCCTGGGGTGTTCCCAGCTGCCGCGTGGTCTCCATGCGGGCCAGGGCGCCGGAGAGGTCTTCCAGGCGTACGGGCTTTTTGAGGAAGTCGGTGACCCCGGCGCGCAAGGCCTCGATGGCCATGGACTCCGTGCCGTGCCCGGTGACCACCGTGATCGGCACCTGGGGCGCCTCGTTCTTGATGGTTATGGCCACCGACAGCCCGTCCAGCTTCGGCATGCGGATGTCGGTGATCACCATGTCGGGGTGCTCGCTGCGGAAGAGGGCCAGACCCTCCTGCCCGTCGGAGCCGGTGATCACGTCGTACCCCTCGTCGCGCAGGATCCCGCCCAGCTCATCGCGCACGAGCTGCTCGTCGTCGATGAGCAGCAATTTGACGGGGGCGGTCATGATCTCCCGTACAGTATAAGCGGCCCAGGGTGTGAGCTTAAGCGGTTTTCAACCGGATGGTGAAGGTGCTACCCCGGCCCTCGGTGGAGCGCACCTCCAGCTGGCCGCCGAAGTCGCGCACCAGGCCGTAGCTGATGGACAGCCCGAGGCCCGTGCCCTTGCCCACCTCCTTGGTGGAAAAGAAGGGATCGAAGATGCGCTCCTGCACCATGGGGGGGATGCCGCTGCCGTTGTCGGTGACCCGCAAACAGACCGCGTCCTCGCCGGTCTTTTCGAAGGTGGCCTCCTCGGCGGTGATGCGGATCATCCGCTCGCGGTCGTCGTCTTCGGGCAGGGCGTCCATGGCGTCGCGGGCGTTGACGATGAGGTTCATCACCACCTGCTCCAGCTGGCCCTCGTCGGCGATGACCCGAGGCAGGTCCTCGGGCAGGTCGAGCACCACCTTGATGCCGTGGGACTGCAGCTGCTGCCCCAGCAGGTCCACCACCCCGTTCAGCGGGGTCTGTATGTCCAGCTCTGACAGCTGCATGTCCGAGGGGCGGCCGAAGGTGCGCAGGTGGTCGATGATCTTGCTCGCCCGCTCGATCTGCTTGCGCACCTTGTCCAGGCGGTCGCGGTAGAATTCGCGGTCGTCGCCCTCGAGCTGCAGCTTCGGCAGCTTCATCACCATGCGCGAGGCGAGCAGCCCGATGTTGTTCAGCGGCTGGTTCAGCTCGTGGGCCACGCCCGTGGCCATCTCGCCCAGGGTGGCCATCTTGGCGCTCTGCATCAGCTGCAGCTCCGAAAGGTGCAGCTCCGACTCCAGGCGGCGGCGCTCGGTGATGTCGATGAAGGTCACCAGGCGCCCCTTGAACACGGCGTCGGCGTCCATGATCGGGTTGGACGACACGTCCAGCAGGCGCTCCTTGCCGTCCTTGTCCAGCCAGACCTCCTCGCCCTCCCGGGCGTGGACCAGCGAGGGCAGCCGGTCCATGGTGCGGTCCACCGGCCCGTGGCTCTGCTGGCGCAGCTGTTCGAGGGTCATCACGTCGCGCACCTCGGCCTCGCTGTAGCCGAGGATGCGCTCCGCCGAGCGGTTGAAGATCTGGATGCGGTCCACGTAGTCGGCGGCCATGATGCCCACCGACTCCGACGCGTTGAGCAGGTTGTTGCGGAAGCCGAGCTGGTCCTCCAGGGCCTCGGTGGCCTGCTCCACCAGCCCGTGCAGCGGCCGCTTGAGGATCCAGTTGGCCGCCGCCAGCATGGAGAAGAAGGAGAGCAGCAGGCCGAGGCCGATGATCCCCGCGGCGATGGTCATGTACTGGGCCAGCCCCTCCTCCTCGGGATGGCGGATGGCGATGGAGAGCAGGTCGTGCTGCTGGCTCAGGGGCACGATGGTCCAGGCTCCAGAGAGCCAGCTGAGCTCCTCGTCGATGCGGATCTTGGTGCCCCGGTTGGCCTTGCCCTCGTAGACCAGCTTGATCTTGTCCCGGATCTGGTACGCCGTGGCGTAGCGGATGGTCCTGTCCTTGGTGGAGATGAGGGCCATGGGCGCCTGGGTCAGCTCCGCGGCCTGCCGCACCACCTCGCGGTCGGACTCCTTGGACACCCGGCGCATCTCGGTGGTCACCCGTGAGATGACGCTGGACGTGTGGTGCAGGTGTTCCCGCGTCGTGCGGATGTGATCGGCGATGTCGTAGACGATGACGCCGCCGCCCACCAGCGCGTTGACGCCCACCACCACCGCCATGAAGCGCAGGAAGATGCCGCGGGAGACGGTGCGCGTGGACTGCCGCAGGTGCGGCATGTCGGCGAAGACCTCGGCGGCGGTCCGCTTTGGGCGCGGCTTACTCACCGAGTAAACTTACACCGGATCCTCAGTTGGGGACAAAATTACCGGAAGTAGTGGTGCGGCTGGAGCGATGGGCAGGGTGAGGGGATGAGGGGGTGAGGGGGTGAGGGGAGCTTGGCTCGGACGCGTCGCTTCGCCGCTTCGCGGCTCTATACCGGTGGAGGCGGCGCGGGGGTTCTGAAGGTAGCGACTACGGCGCGCGGTGGAGGATGACGCCGCCGCTGCCCACGACGTAGGTGCCGCCGGTGGGGTGGGCCCAGACGCCGTTGAGCTGGTTGGTCACCGGCTTGACGTGCTTCCAGGTCTTGCCGTCGAAGCGGCTGATGATGCCCATCCTCTCCACCGCCACGACGTGGGTCTTTGATGTGCCATGCAATGAAACATAACCACGCCCGTTCTTGTTGATGAAAGGTGGCTTTGCCTGAAACCACGTGCTGCCTGATTTGTTACAGGCACCACCCAAGCAGGTGTAGAGTATCGGCGCATAATTGGAGCCGAAGATGGAGTTCACTCCCGTGGCCACCTTGACCGCGGTGTGCACCGGTGGCGTTGATGGCCCAGACCTCGCTTGCCGATCGCCCCCAGATGGCGTTCAGGCTCTCACCGTGAGGATACGGATTGACCCAGCACCAGCCGTCGTCTTTGCACGCGCCCGTCTTCGGCGGGTTGACCACCGGGCCCTTGTCCGGCTGGGGCCCCATGTCGGCGGGCACCAGGTCGGGAGACGGGGCCGCGTCGGGGGGCGTCACCGGACCGTCGGGGGGCGGCGCGGGCAGGTCGGGCTTGGCCAGCGGCAGGTCGGGCTTGACCGCCGGCAGGTCGGGCTTGGCCAGCGGCTGATCCGGCTTGGCCACAGGTTGATCCGCCGCGCCCTTGTCGGGCTTGGCCGGCGGCAGGTCGGGCTTGGGCGCGTCGGGTTTGGCCGGCCCGTCGCCCGGGTTCTTGTCAGCCTGCAGCGTGTCGGGCTTGGCCGGCAGGTCGGGTTTGAATTTTCCGTCGGCCTCGATGGGGCCCTCGGACTTCCACAGGTCTCGGGCAACGTCCGGCGCCGCGTCCCGGCCCGCGTCGGTGTCCTCCACGCAGAGCTGTCGATCGTGGTCGCAGCGATACCCCGCCTGGCAGCCGGTGTAGTTGCCGCCGCAGCGATAGGTGGACGGCGGCTCGGCGGTGAAGCAGCCGGCCAGACAGAGGGCGGCCAGCGGGCCCATGAAGACAAATCGTTGGGTCGTCATCAGGTCATCAGAAGCTCACCCTCCCGGCCAGGCCCATGACCCGACCCGAGATCATCGGCGCCAGCGCCACGTCGGCCGGGCGCTCCTTGCCGCCGTGTCCGAGGTGCTCCCACAGCAGCAGGCCGCCGCCGGCCGCGGCGATGACGCCGCCAGCCACCAGCATGACCACCTGGGCCGTTTCGTAGCGCTCGCCTTCCTGGCGGATGCCCTCCAGCTGGTCGTGGTACCGGTCGCCGGCCTTGACGTCGTCGTACTCGCTGCTCCTGGAGGCCGCCAGTCCGCCCATGACCAGCCCTCCGGCCAGCACGGCGCCGCCGGCGGCCAGGGCGACCCAGCCGGCGGTACGACGCCAGGTGCGCCGGGGCGGTGCGGGCTCGGGGGCCAGCTTCTCCGACGCAGAGGCCGGCGCGGCTGTCGGCGCCGACGCAGGTGGCGGCTTCACCGGCGGCTCCGACTTCACCGGCTTCACCGGTGGCTCCGGCTTCTCCGCCTCACGGGCCTTCTTCAGCCGCGCCTCCAGCATGGCGACGCGCGTGACCACCAACTCACGGTTGGGCGCCGAGGGCGACTTCTCCAGGTAGAGCTTGTAGTACCTCAGCGCCGGCTGCAGGTGGGCCAGCACCTCGTGGCAGCGGGCCATGTTGAACAGCAGCCCCGGCTTGGGGTACAGCCGGTAGGCCTCCTGGAACTCGGCCAGGGCCCGGCTGTAGTTGGAGATCTTGTACAGCTGCTCGCCCAGCTCGTAGTGCTTGCGCGCCAGGCGCTTGACCGCGGCGGTCTGGGCGCCCGCGGTCAGCGGCAGCACCAGGCAGGCGCACACCAGGACCAAGGACAACCGACGACAATTCATGAATCCCCCTCATGGTGGTTTGGAGCCCCCATGATACACAATCACCGACGCTGGAACATCAGGAGTTCCCCCCCCACCCCTCACTTATTCACCCTTCACACCCCTCACTTCTTTTTCTTCTTCTTCCCCTTGAGCAGCTTGCTGGCGGCCGCGTCCAGCTCGGCCCACCACTCCTCGCCGAAGAAAAACTCCAGGGTCTGGCGTTCGGACACGTACAGCCGGGGATACTCCGGATCCTGGTCCACGATGCAGGAGAAGTCGTCCTCGTCGATGGCGTCGAACAGGTCGTCGGTCTCGTCGCAATAGATGGTCAGCAGGAAGCGCTCGGGGCCGTCGTCGTCGTACTGGTTGATCGCCAGGGGCCACAGCGAGCAGGCGAAGGGCTTCCAGTGGCAGGGGTTTTCACCGTGCTTCAAGGCGGTCTTGTGGATGGCGCAGCGCATCTGCCCGTCCTCGTACTGGTTGAACTGGCAGCCGCCGAGGGGGTTGTCGTTGACCATGTCGTAGCCGAAGTCGTCGTCCTCCACGAAGGGATCGTTGGACGGATCCTGCAGCCGGTGTTCGTCGGGGAGGTTGAGCCGCACCTCGTCCAGCTTCTCCAGCACCAGGTCGCGGTCGCGGCTGGAGACCGGCACGCCGTAGCGGCAGCAGCAGGAGCGGTCCACCAGCGGCGTCTGGCCGGACCACTGGATGCAACGCTGGGCGTCACACTCGAAGCGCCGGCGCACGATCTGCGCCACGTCCACGTCCACGGCGCCGAGCTGCAGCAGCCCATTCTCCTTGCGCAGGTGCTCCACGTACTTCTTGGTCACGCTCCACTCCAGCTCGTGCAGGAACGTGCGCAGCATTTGCAGCTTTTTCTTCTGCTTCTTCTTTTTTTGCTGTTCTCCCTGGACATGGGAGGCTTATGGCACAGCGCCGAATTTCCTTCAAGGGAGCGGCGCGCGGGTCATATATAATGACGGAGTACAAGAAATGATGGATCCTCGCTGCTGAGGATATTCCCATTACAATCTCGGTTTCACCCCGCACAGGTTCCGACGGAACCCGCGGACCGAAATCCTGGCGAACTCAGACAAGGAGAACCGGTCACGATGTCCAAGTTTAAGTATTTCTTGGTGTTTGCAGTTATTGCGATGGTTGGGTGCACCGAGCGCGTCCCCGGCGGCGTCGACAGCGGTCCGTCCCCGGAGCAGGGCACAGTGGACAACGGCCCCGGCAGCGAGACGGCGCCCCCGACCCCCGACAAGTCGCTGCCCCCCTGGAAGGACCAGTTCGTACCGCCGACCCCCGACCAGTGGGTGCCGCCCGTGCCTGACAAGTCGATTCCGCCCTGGGCGGACCAGTTCGTGCCGCCGACCCCCGACCAGTGGGTGCCGCCGGTGCCCGACAAGTCGGTGCCCAAGCCGGATCAGTTTGTGCCCACGGGCAACGGCAAGTGCGCCAACGCCAAGCAGATCAACTTCAGCGGCTCCAAGGTCACCATCACCGACACCACGGCCAGCAAGCCCAACGAGTACGGCACGGCTGTGAACTGCAACAACTACAGCACGATCATGGCGGGCAACCAGGCCTACTACAAGATCAACCTCGTGGGCGGGCAGACCTACCTCTTCACGGTGGGCTCCCAGTTCTACTACGCCTATTTCTACATCTTCACCGGCTGCGGCGCGTCCAAGATCAACTCCGACTGCGGCAGCAAGGGCAAGTCCGGCGCGGTGTCCAACTCGATCTACAAGGGTCAGTCGGGCTCCGTGATGTTCAAGGCGCCCCACTCCGGCACCTTCTACGTCGCAGTGGACAGCCGCTACACCTCGTCGAGCTACATCGGCCCCTTCACCCTCTCGGTGCAGAAGTACACCGCCTCCGCCAACAGCACCTGCGCCAAGGCCAAGCAGCTCAAGCTGGTCAACGGCGAGGTGATCGTCACCGGCACCACCGCCACCTCGAGCAACGAGTTCGGCACCAGCATCAACTGCAAGAGCAGCTACTACACCTACCCCGGCAAGCAGCTCTACTACCGGCTGAACATGACCGCGGGGCACACCTACCGCGTCAAGCTCAAGCCCTCGTTCTACTACGCGGCGATGTATATCTTCCGCAACAAGTGCTACGCCTCGGCCATCAACGGCGACTGCGGCAGCGGCGGCAAGACCGGGGCGGTGGACTATTCCATCTCCACCACCAACGGGGACACCATCGAGTTCAAGCCGACGGTGACCGGCTCCTACACCATCGCCGTGGACAGCCGCAGCGGCAGCTACGCCGGCGCGTTCACCCTCGAGATCGAGGACTACAAGGTGGCGGCCAACTCCACCTGCACCAAGGCCAAGTACGTGCCGCTGACGGGCGGCAAGGCGACGATCAAGGGCAACATCAGCTCCGTGCCCAACGAGTACGGCAACCAGATCCGCTGCGGCATGTCCAGCTACTACGCCCTGGACGGCCGGCAGCTCTACTACCGGGTGATCTTGACCAAGGGCAAGCAGTACAAGCTCACGCTCAACTCCAAGTTCTACTACGGCTACTTCTATACCTTCCGCGCCTGCGGCGCGTCCAAGATCAACGCCGACTGCGGCAGCAAGGGCAAGACCGGCCTCATCTCCGGCGCCATCAGCAATGGAACCGGTTCCATGATCCTGACCTCGCCGGTGAGCGGCTCCTACTACATCGCCGTGGACAGCACGTCCACCAGCAACTTCTACTCGGGCGCGTTCACCCTCGACATCGCCGAGCACAAGGCGGCGACCAACGGCAAGTGCGCCTCGCCCCAGGCGATCAAGCTGGTCAGCGGCAAGGCCACCGTCAAGGGCTCCACCACCGGCCTGAGCAACGAGTTCGGCACGAGCATCAACTGCGGCCAGAACTACTACTACGTCCAGGACGGGCCCCAGGCCTACTACTCGCTGAACATGACCGCGGGCCAGACCTACAAGATCACGCTGTCGCCCAAGTTCTACGCGGGCCTCTACATCTTCGGTAACACCTGCTCGCCCGGCACCATCAACTCCAACTGCGGCAGCAACGGCAAGACCGGCGCGGCCGACCTGCTGGTCAACCCGAACCAGAGCGACACCATCATGTACACGCCGAGCAAGTCCGGCGTCCACCGCATCGCCGTGGACAGCCGCGCCAGCAGCTACCACGGGGACTTCATCCTCGCGGTGGAGCAGTGGAAGAAGCCGAGCAACAGCTCCTGCGTCAAGGCTCAGGCGATAAAGGTGCCGGCCACCATCACCAACGACACCACCGGCGCCACCAACGAGTTCGGCACGGCGATCAACTGCGGCAACGTGATGACGATCATGCGGTCCAACCAGCTGTACTACAAGGTCGCCCTCACCGCCGGCAAGACGTACACCTTCAAGATGTCGTCCAAGTACCACATGGCGCGCTTCTACATCTTCGCCGGCGTCTGCACCGCCTCGTCGATCAACATCGACTGCGGCAGCAAGGGCAAGGCCGGCGCCGTGTCGGGCAACATCTACAGCGGCCAGAGCGGCACGGTGACCTTCAAGCCGGCCAAGACGGGCACCTACATCGTGGCCGTGGACGGCACCTACCCGCAGTACTTCGGCGGCTTCACGCTGACGATCAACTAGCCGTCCCCTCTCCCTCTCTTCCAACTCTCCTCACCATTCGGTTGGTCAGCGGCCGGGTTCGTTGCTAAATTCCCTGATCGATGACCTATCACCAAGACCTGACCCCCCGGGCGCTGCAGGCCTCACGCAAGACCTGGTGGGACGACCGCTTCACCCGCCTGCTGCTGGACTTCGTGCCCCTGGCCACGCGCACGCTGGTGGAGGTGGACTGCGGCCTGGCCGCGGCGGCCCACGTGCTGCTGCCCTCGCTGCCCCAGGCCACGTACCTCGGCGTGGACTTTCACCCCGAGCGGCTGGCCGAGGCCAGGGGCGAGCTGACCGGCACCCGCCTGGAGCAGCGGGTGGAGTTGCGGCTGGTGCCCCCGGACCAGCTCCCCCTGGACGACGGCGCCTGCGACGTGGTGCTCAGCATCATGTCCCTGCAGCATCGGCCCGACGTGTCCGCGGTCATGGCCGAGGCGGCGCGGGTGCTGGAGCCGACCGGCTGCGTGGTGGCGGTGGAGCCGGACAACCTGGGCCAGCACTTTTACTTCGACGGCGTGCTGGAGGAGATCAACTCCGTGTTCCACGCCCTCTGCCTGCGCGCCCGCGTGGCCAAGCAGCCGGCGGACATCGCCCTCGGCCCGCGCCTGCCGATCCTGCTGCGGGGCGCCGGCTTCCACCGCGTCAAGCTGGTGCCCCACATGATCTACAGCTCGCGCATGGAGACGGCCACGGACTTTTGCGACCGGCTGCGGCGCATCGCCCGCACCATCGCCGTGGAGGCGGACATGGACCCCGAGGACGAGCTGGTGGCGGGCTGCCAACAGGCCATCAAGCGGTGCCTCTTCGCCGGCCTGCCCCGACGCCTCGGTTTCTCTTGCCACCTGGTGCCCGTATTCCTCTGCGCCGGTAGAAAGGTATAGAGGATCAACGCGCCGGCCTGTTATTCTGTGCGGCACGATGACTGAAGCCGCCAAGAAGAAGAACAAGACCGTCCTCATCTCCCGCCCCAACTCCGACCAGGTGATGGTGGTGATCTCCATCATCCTCGACGCCGAGACCCTGGACCTCCAGGGGCTGCTGGCGGCCATGGTGCCGGAAATGGCCAAGGGCGCAGTGCGCGGCGGCATCCTGCTGGTGGGGGACTCGGCGTTGCTGCTGCGCAACACCGGCCAGGAGGTGACGGTGGACGAGGTGGACGCCCACGAGCTGTTCGCTCTGGCCGGCATCGACACCCCCACCGAGGACATCGTCGTGTCCGAGATCCAGCGCTGGATCGGCATCATGGCCGAGAGCTGGCGGGACCGCCTGGTGGGCCCCTTGCGGAACCTGCTGGTCCCCCACCTGGTGGCGGGCCTCAACGGCGACGTGCAGGTCACGGACGGCGCCTGGGGGTTGTCCGCGCACCGCGTGGCGGCCGAAGAGTAAGACAGGCTCCGGGCTTCGGGCTCCGGGCTACAAGGCCGGTCTGGCCCGCTTCGTGGCCGACTTCAAATCCTCATTTCGAGCCCGCTGCCCTGCCGCGATGAGGTCGTTCTTTTTGAACCGTAAACGGCCCTTGAGTGGCCTGGTAGCCTGTAGCCTGTAGCCTGCAGCCCCTTCAGGGCGAGAGCTTGTCGATCTGGCAGGTCTTGAGCTTCTTGTCCTTGGCGCTCGCCTTGCACACGGGCAGCGGGTACTCCCCCGAGTCGTAGCAGGCTCCGCAGGCCTGGGCGCAGAGGTTCGGGTTGGGGCAAGGCGGGCCGGCCTTGGGGCCGTCGCCGTAGGGCACGAGGCAGGGGTCGCCGAGCATGCTGCGGGGGTAGCCCTCGGGGCAGCTGCAGCACCGGCGGACGTCGGTGGCCACGCCGCACTGCGACGAGCTGGTGCACTCGCTGGTGAACACGCACACCCCGCCGGGGCCGACCTTGACCAGGCGACTGGCCGGCGCCGGCGCCTTGCACTTGACGTTGGAGCAGTCGGGCTTCTTGGTGCAGCCGTGGGGCAGGCCGAGGCTGGCCCAGGGCACCAGGCAGGGATCCTGGCTCAGCTGTTGCTGCGCCGCCGCCACGGGCTGGGGGCAGCAGATGTCCACGCGGATGGCCACGAGGCACCCCCCGCCGCTCACCACCGGTGGGGCCAGGTCGACCCCCTTGTTTTTGGGCACGGCGTCGCCGCTCCAGTAGGCCCCGGCCTCCACGGACGGCCCCTTCTGTAGCCCCCCGTCGGCCACGGTGGCGCCGGGCGGAGTCGGCACCTGGCGCCCCTCGCAGCCGGCGAGGATCAGGGCGATGAGGATCGGGGTGGTGGCGCGCATCAGGATCATAGTATTGCTCCTGGAGTTATACAGAGCAATGCACGTGCCATCGGCTGACAAGTGATATCGGCTGGTTAACAGCGGCGGTCCTCAGTTTTCCCCGCAGACATTCAAGATTCTGAGATCGACCACGCTCAACTCTCAACTCTCGACTCTCAACTTCCCATCACCACTCGGCGTTGAGCAGCTTCACCAAAAACTTGCTGCCCTTGACCTTGGGGAAGCCGCTCATGGACACCGAGACCTGCCCCCGGGCGGGGACCTTGTCCACGGTGCTGGTGATCTGCCCCGACTTCTTGCCGCTGGTGACGATGGCCGCCACCTTGACCCGGCGCAGCCCACGGGCCGAGCGGTTCTTCACCACCAGGGTCACCTTGAGCAGGGGGCCGCGCCACATGCCCTTGGCGTGCTCCAGCTCCACGAAGTGGCGGATGTCGTGGACCTTGCCCACGCTGGGCGCCCGCGGCTTGAGCAACAGGGCGCCGCCCTCGTGGTCCACCGTGACCAAAAAGTGCCGCGAGAAGTTGAGCCCCAGGAGCCCCACCACGTCGCCCCGGGCGCAGGGATCGCAGACCGCCACGGCCAGGCCGTTTTCCACGGTGGCGCCGCCCAGGTCGGCGCCGTCGATGACCGTCAGGTGCCGCCGCACCGCGCCGGCGGCGGTGTGGCTCTCCACCACCGGGTCGCCGGGCCCCACGGCCAGGCCGAGTCGGCGCAGGGTAGCTGTGTCCACGGTGGTCAGCGTGGCGCCGGTGTCGAAGAGCATCTTGACCTTGGCCTCGCCGTCGAGGCCCTGCAGGGTCACCGGCACGATGATGGCGCTGCCCTTCTTCTTGAACGTGACCCGCACCTCGCCGGGGACGGCCGGGCCGCCGTCATCGAAGGAGGTGGGGGTCGGCGGCGGCGCGGCGTCGGGCGCTCGGGCCACGGCGCCGTCGAGCTTGGCCGGGCTGAGCCGCGCCGCGGGGGCCTCGGCGGGCAGCAGGTGCGCCAGGTAGCGCAGGGTCGCGTCGGTGCGCAGCACCAGGGCATGCTCCGGCTTCTTGCCCACCACGGCGGCCAGCCCCCGGGCCCACCAGCTCCCGTGCCTGTCCACCGCCGCCCGGGTCAGCTCCGGCGCTGCCAGGCAGGCCACGCCGATGATCACCAGGTTCAGCGCCACCATGGTGCCGAGGGTGGTGGGCGACCGGGGCAGCTCCTGCGGAGGCTCCTCCTCCTGCTCGCGGTCCAGGCTCCGCTCGGGGACCTGGTGGGCCGCCTGCCCCCGCCGCAGGGAGCGCAGCCACGAGGCCAGCACCACCGGCATCAGCACCGCGCAGAAGACCCCCACGGTCAGCATCCACCACTGGTTTTCACTCACCCGGGTGGCCAGGCTGCTAGCAATGGTGAAGCCGAGCAGGAGCACGGGGACGAAGATGATGGAGTAGACGAAATACATTTACAGGCTGTGGGGGCGGTTCCTGCCCCTTCGGGCGAAGTGAGATATGCAGTGAGGGGATGAGGGGATAAGGAGGTGAGGGGATCTCGGCTCGGAGGTAAACAGCTCGCCGCGTCGGGGCTCGATATTTTTGGTGGAAACTCGAGGGTGCATGAATCGATACCTCACCAGCTCACCCGCCCAGCCCGGGAGCCAGCAGGTCCCCCCTCACCTGATCAACCCTGCCGGCGGGGCGGCCGCGGCGCCTGAGGCAGGGGCGGGGTCTTGCGCTGGGGCCTGACGGCCGGCTTGGCCGCCGCGGTGCGCTGCTCCAGGGCGCCGAGCACGTCCACACCCAGGGCGGCCTTGATCTGCTCCGCGGCGGAGATGACCTTGGGGGCCAGGCCGTCGCCGTTGCCGCCGGCGCCGAGCACCGTTATCTTGTCCACCTTCACGCCGTGCACCGTGCGGGTCAGAGTGTCCACCAGGCTCTGCAGCTTCTGCATCAGGAAGACGTCGCGGGCGTTGGGCCCTGCCGCCTTCCAGGCGTCGGTGATCTGGTTGAGCACCGCGGTGACCGCCTTGCCCTCCTCCACGATCTTGGCCGCCTTACCGCGGGCGTCGTTGTGGGCGGCCTCCATCTGGGCCTTGGCCGGCTCGATGACGTCGGCCTCCAGCTGGCGGCGGGTCTGCTCGATGCGGGCGCTCTCGACGTCTATCTTGGCCTGGGCCTCGGCCACCTTGGCGGAGACCTTGCCCCTCTCCTCGGCCTCCAGCGCGGTCTTCTGGGTTTTGGCGTCGGCGATGCGCCGGGCCACGTCGGCCTTGAGCGTGCGGATGTCGGCATCGATGCGGACCAGCTCCGTCTCCTGCATGTTCATGGCTTCCTTGACCTTGGAGGCCGCCTTGTTGTTCGCCTCGGCGATGGACGCGTCGCGGTTGAGCTCGGCGCCCTTGACCCGGCCGATGCAGTCCAGATAGCCCCGGTCGTCGGAGACGTTCTGGATCTTGAGCGTGTCGAGCACCAGGCCCAGGCGGTTGAGGTCCTGGTCCGCCTCCTCCATCAGCTGGCGGGCGAAGGCGTTCTTGTCGGTGTTGACCTGCTCGGGGGTCAGCTTGGCCAGCACACCGCGCAGGTTCCCCTCCAGGGTCTCCTTGGCGATGAGCATGATCTCCTCGCGCCCCTTGCCGAGGAAGCGCTCGATGGCGTTGCCGAGGATCGGCTCCTCGCCGGGGATCTTGACGTTGGCCACGCCCTCGACGTTGAGCGGGATGCCGCCCGAGGAGAAGGCCCCGCGCACGGCGACGCTGATTGGCATGTTGGTCAGGTCCATGCTGTCCACCACCTCCACCAGGGGCAGCTTCAGCTTGCGGCCGCCCTTGACGCTGATGTAGCCGACCTGCTTGTTCCCCACCTGGCGGTGGCTACCGGAGAAGATCAGCACCTCGTTGGGCTGGCAGATGTAGAGCATCTTTTTGATGAGCAGGATGATTGCCAGGCCGATGGCGGCCAGGATGACGATCGTCGCGATAAAACCCATGATAGCCTCCTATACCTGGCTCGGGGGCGTCGCCGCCGGCTTGCTATTGCTCGGGTTGAGGATCTCGGACACGTCCACACCGGTGGAGGCCTTGAGGGACTCCAGCACGGAGGTGACGGTGTTGGGGAAGCCCGCCACGTAGTTTGGCAGGGCCGACCCGTCGCCCGGATCGATGATGTGCACCTCACCCACCTTGAGGGCTGCCATGCGGGCCACGATGGTGCGCATGATGTCCTCGAGCTTCTGGATCAGGAAGATGTCCTTGGCGTGGGGGCCGGCGTCGGCCCAGGCCTTGGCCAGCAGGCGCAGCACCTCGGCCATGGCCTTACCGTTCTCCTCGATGGGGGCCGCGTCGCCCTTGGCGATGAGCTCCCGGGCCCGCCGCTCGGCGTCCGCGGGCAGCACCACGTCGGCCTGCAGGCGCAGCTGCTCGAGGCCCTTGCGGATCTCCTGTAGCTGCTGCTCGGCCTCGGCGCGGGCCTGGTCGCCGGCCGCCTTGGCGCGGTTCATCTCCGACTCGGCCTGGGCCTCCAGCTCGGCGGCGATGCGCCGCCGGTCGTTGCGCTTCTGGATGATGGCGCGCTCGGCCTCCTTGTGGGCGATGTCGCCCTGGGCCTTGGCGTCGGCGCGCTTCTTGTTGGCCGCGTTGGCCGCGTTGGACTCCGCGATCTCGGACTCCTTGATCACGTTGGCGATGCGGGCGCGGCCGATGCTCTCGAGGTACTGCACGTCGTCGGTGACGTGCTGGATCTTGAGCGTGTCCAGAGTCAGCCCCAGCTTGCGGAAGTCGTCCTCCACGTCGTCGGCCAGGCTCCCGGCGAAGCGCAGCCGGTCCTCGTTGACCTGCTCGGGCGTCAGCTGAGCCAGCACGCCGCGCAGCGTACCCTCCAGGGTCTCGCGGGCCACCCGGCGCAGCTCCTCGCGGTCCTTGCCGAGGAAGCGCTCGATGGCGTTGAGGATGAACCGCTCGTCCGAGGAGACCTTGACGTTGGCGATGGCCCGCACGTTGAGCGGGATGCCGCCGCCGGAGTAGGCCTGCGTCACGTTCACCTCGATGGGGATCACCGTCATGTTGATGCGATCGACCTTCTCCAGGAAGGGGACCTGCCAGGCGCGGCCGCCGAAGATGGGCCGAAAGCCCACCGTCGTGCCGTCCTCCAGGGTCCGCCTGCGGCCGGAGAAGATCAGCACCTCGTTGGGTCTACAGATGTAGAGGAACTTCTTGAGCAAGAAGAAAAGAAACAACAACGCAACTCCGGCGAAGGCTGCGATACCTCCCACGCCAAACACCGTTCCCAGCTCTTTCATAAGGTCTGCAGGCATCACTCACCTTCCTTTTCCGTCGTAAGCGCTTCCAGCTCAGGGGCTGGCACCACGACAGCTTCGTTGTCCTTGACTCCGATGATCAGCACCTTCCGCCCCTTGGCGACCGGCTCTGCTTCCATACATCTCGCGATCAGGTCGATGCTCTGTCCCTTGAGGTGGGCCCGCACCTTGCCGCGGCCGCCCTCCTCGATTGCCAGCAGCACGTCCGCCTCCAGGCCCTTGTAGTCCTTGGGCGCCACGGAGATCCCCACCGAGCTCTTCTTCAGGCGCTGAATGATGAACGCCGCGGAGAAGCCGCTGATGACGCCCATGATGCTGGCCGCGGTGAGCGAGATCCAGGGCGCGTTGCGGTAGAGGAACCAGAACACAAGGCCCGTGAGGCCGAAGAAGCACATGAAGAAGACGTAGAACCGCACGCTGAGGAACGGAAGCCAGAAATCCGAGACGTCCACTCCGCCGCCCACGTCGTGGTCTGCGTCGGCGTCCACGTCGTGATCTGCGTCCATGTCTGCGTCGGCGTCGACGTCGGCGTCCATGTCGGCGTCCATGTCCATGTCCATGTCGGCGTCCACGTCGGCGTCCATGTCCATGTCCATGTCCACGTCGTGGTCCAGGTCATGGCCCGCGTCCATATCCGAGTCGGCGTCCTGGCTGCCGAGAAACAGCGAGGACGCAAGCAGGATACCGCCCAGTATGAATGTCGCCACATAGATATACAGCAGCATGAACCACCTCCACCTCTGTAAGGATGGGGAAGAGGATACAACAATCGATGAAAAAATTACCCTAATTGTACGGAAGACACTGCGGACTGGAAGGCTAAGCCGAACAGTGTTTTTATATCAGTAGCCAGAATCAACGGTAGGAGCGAGGGACATGTTACGCAGACCCGAGACCAAGAAAGTGGCGGCCTTCCTCTACGAGGTGTTGGTGGCCAACGCGCCCAGCAGAGACTTCGCCAAGAAGGTGGCCGAGCGCATGGACTTGCCCTACCCCTCCCTTGCCCGCTACTGGCAGGGGCGGGCGGTGTTCCCCGCCGGCCTGGTGCGCTCGCTGTTCCTCGCCATGGACTGCGACATCCGCGTGGCCGAGTTCTTCCTGCTGGAGGACACCGACTTCTGCCTGGAGCACCGCACCACCTCCGACGACGGCACCGACATCGTGCGGGCGGTGATGCACCTCAACCAGCTGGAGGGCGAGATCAGCAAGGTCTACCTCGACGCGACCCACGAGGACAGCGAGTCGGGCCACCACATCAGCTTCTCCGAGGCCAAGGACCTGGAGGAGGGGCTGCGGCGGTTGACGCGGACGTCGGAGATCCTGCGCAACGTGATCAAGAAGCAGTATCTGTCGCGGTGAGGGGGTGAGGGGATGAGGGGATCTTGTCTTGATGCTCAACGGCTCGCCGCTTCTCGGCTCGACAGCGTTTGTGGCGGCTTGCCCTCGCGTCCGGGCGTTGCCGCAGCACATTTCATCGAACCAGGCGTTGCGTCCAGGCATTGCCGCAGCACATTTCATCGAACCAGGCGTTGCGTCCAGGCATTGCCGACATTTCTGCGTTGCTCGATTGGGTTGATAGATTCTGCGGCGTTCGATTGCGTTGATTAATGTAGGGCGGGGGCTCGTCCCCCGCCTCGGCGGTGCGTGGCGGGGGACGAGCCCCCGCCCTACGTTTCCCGATATGATCAACGCAAATGAGCAACG
>PVBE011282438.1_pt1 | contig 38698 bp, 35 predicted proteins | sample 1631181 | NCBI WGS metagenome assembly PVBE01 (sample SAMN08397723, study PRJNA350692) | Marine metagenome, whole genome shotgun sequencing project. | isolation source: water | place: Pacific Ocean | collected 2012-04
ACGTTGTTGTCGCCACCGAACTCCGCACCGAGCGCAATCGTGGTCAGATAGTCGAAGCCGGCGCAGGTCTCGACCCGACTCTCGATATCCGCCGGTGCGACGAGGGACTTCCAGCGTGATTCGAAGGAGATCAGGAGAGCGCCGTCGGCGGCGGACCCCGACACGACTTCGCGCACGATCGCGCCGCCTTCGCCTGACGGGTTGGCTATGGATGCGACCCCGAGCACCGACAGTTGCACCTCGTCGCCGGCGATGAGTTGTTCGGCCACGATGATGGCTATGTCGATCGAGATCGCAAACCCGATCCCGTCGTTGCCGCCGCCCTGTGTGAAGATCACGTCGTTGATGCCGATGACATGTCCGGCACCATTGACGAGTGAGCCGCCGGAGTTTCCGGGGTTGATGGCGCGACGAAGTCGACGTGATCTGTGCCACCGTGGTGTTTGGGATGGGGATCGACAAGTCGAACGTCCGGTACGTGATCCACCGGGATATGCCCAAATCGGTGGAGGGGTACTACCAGGAGATCGGCCGCGCCGGCCGAGACGGGGTGGCCAGCGATTGCGTGCTGTTCTACTCGTGGGCCGATGTCATCAACCTGGAGCGAATGCTGGCCGGCGAAGAGACCGCCGCGTGGCACCGTCAACAGGTGCGGACGATGTTCGAGTGGGCAGAAAACAACTCCTGCCGGCACCGGACCGTGGCCGCCTATTTTGGGGAGGAGATCGGCGACTGTGGCGGGTCGTGCGACGTGTGCACCGGCGACGACGTCCTCGCCGGGACAGCCCACACTGCTACAACGCGAGTAGAGCCGCGAGTGGGGTCGGTTGACCAGCCGGCCGACGAACTGCGGGACACCCCGCTGTTTGAGAATCTCAAGGCCCTTCGTCGCCGACTGGCCGACGAGCGAGAGGTTCCGGCTTATGTGGTCTTCAGCGATGCCACCCTGCTGGCGATGGCGGCGACCCGTCCGGCTTCTGAGGCCGAAATGCTCGCCGTCCCCGGAGTGGGCCCGGTAAAGCTGGAACGGTACGCGCCGGCATTTCTGGCGGTACTGAACGAGGATCGGTGACCGGTACCCGGGTCCGCCGCATGCCCCGCGGCCCGGTCCTGTGACTTCGAGACCGAGTGGTAGCCTCGGAGGGCGATGGACCGTCCGGCGTTCTTCTGATCGGAGACCGGTGTCGGCCCGCGGCCGACACCGGAGGAGGCCAGCATGACCAGTGGACCTGTTGACGAGTCGGCTCCGTCCGACGCCGGGGATTCATCGTCGCCGGGCACCGGAAACGAGGACGGCATGACGGTGCAGCCTTATTTCGAGGCCCCGGAGCCTGCTGTAGGGACCGTTGACGCCTCGGGCGCCTCGATCACCCACATGGACGACTATCCGAGCTACGAGATCGCCGCCGGGCTGTTCTTTCGCCCAGTATTCGCTGAGAATCTCTCCCTCAACTTCGCCACCTTCCCTCCCCACAGCGGCTTTCCCGCTCACGGGCATCCCGAAGAGCAAATCAGCATCATCCGTGAGGGACGGATGGAGTTCACGATCGGTGATACCACTCAACTCGTGGGACCGGGTGATGTCATCGTGTTCCCGCCGGGCGTCGTCCATGAGGGCCGGACCTTCGATGTCGCCTGCCGGGTGATTGACATCTTTTCACCACCGCGATCCGGCATCCGGGACGTGATCGCCTCGGCAGACCCCGTTCGCTCCGCCGATGTGGATCGATGGTGGGATCCGGAGACGTCGATCTGATAGGAGTGCGGAGCAGCCGCCCCGGACACCTTTCTCCAGGGGGAGTGTGTCCTTTTTGACCACAGCGCCGGCTGATTATCGTTACCCCAAAGGATGGACACCGGAACCCGATTTCGACCATGACAGACCTCTACGATTTCGACCACCACCACGATGCAGCTCCGGCGGCGCTGGTAGCGATGCTCGGCGGCAAAGGGGCGAACATCGCCGTCATGACCACGGAGTTGGGCCTGCCGGTGCCTCCAGGGTTCACCATCACGACCGAGTTGTGCCGGGCGTATCTGGCCGATGGCTGGCCGGATGGGCTCGACGCTGAGCTCCGCAGCCACGTCGGGCAGATCGAGTCGGCGGTCGGCCGTCGGTTTGGTGGTCCGGGCGACCCGCTCCTGGTGAGTGTCCGTTCCGGTGCCCCGGTCTCGATGCCGGGGATGATGGACACGATCCCCAATCTGGGACTCAACGAGGCCACGGCTCAAGGTCTGGCTGCGGCCTCCGGCGATCAGGCCTTCGCCGCGGCGTGTCGCAGCCGATTTGAGACCATGTACGGCGAGGTCACCGGTGCAGAGGAGGTGTCGGAGGACCCGTGGGAGCAACTGCGTCAGGCCGTCGAGGCGGTCTTTCGCTCGTGGAACAGCGATCGGGCTCGCAGCTACCGGGATCGCGAGGGCATCCCGGACGACATGGGGACGGGGGTCACCGTGCAGGCCATGGTGTTCGGCAACTGGGGGGAGAACTCCGGCTCCGGCGTCGTCTTCACCAGAAATCCCGCAACCGGTGAGCGGAGCCTTTACGGGGATGTGATGTTCAATGCCCAGGGCGAAGACGTCGTCGCAGGTACTCACACGCCGGAGCCCATCTCGGCCCTCGACGAGCGGATGCCTGCGGTCGCCGCCGAGCTTCGTGAGTATTGCGATGTTCTGGAACGGCATTACCGGGATGTCTGTGACATCGAGTTCACGATTGAGCGTGGAAAGCTCTGGATGCTCCAGGTGCGTATCGGCAAGAGGAGCCCTCAAGCCGGTCTGCGGATGGCGATAGAGATGGCCGAGGACGACGATTTTCCCTTGTCCCGCGCCGAAGCCGTGCAGCGGGTCGCTCGCTACCTGGAGGATCCACCCACCACGACGGTGCGGCACAGCGGCCAAGCGCCACCGGTGGTGGAGGGCCTGGGTGCATCTCCCGGTTTGGTCAGCGGGAGGATCGCCACTACGCCGGAAGCCGTCACCGAGATGACCGAAGCGGGACAGACCGTGATACTCGTTCGCAGGGAGACGTCACCCGATGACGTGCCCGCCATGGCACGGGCTGCAGGGATACTCACCTCGACCGGTGGACTGGCAAGTCACGCTGCCGTCGTGGCACGGGGGTGGGGGATACCCGCCGTCGTGGCGGCGAAGGGGGTTGGAGTCGCCGAGGACGGTGTGTCGATGGGTGAGCACCGGTTCGCCATCGGTGACGTTGTTACGATCGACGGCGCCAGCGGTGAAGTATTCGCCGGCGCAGTCGATGGGCAGGACGCGGTCGTTCCGGAGGCCATCAAACTCCTGGCGTGGGCGCGAGAACTGGAAGTCGAGGGCACCGGAGACGAGGAAAGGACCTCGACTGTGGCAACGACGAACGAAATCGGGGCGGATGAAGCCGGGCCGACGCCCGAAGTCGTCATCCGGGTCCTCTTCGTAAAGGGCTTTGCGACCAGCGAGTTGCTGGCGCCGGCGGTGCTGGCCGCACCGGAGACCCTGGACCCGGTGATTGACGCCATGACCGGCGCCGGACTCATCGCCGAAACGGCAGGGATGTTCCAACTCACCGACAACGGGAAGACGCGCGGTCTCGAACTGATGACCGCCGACCGCAATCTGTGGGGAGCAGCCGAAGCCTCTGCGGCACTCGATGCCTTCTTGCCCCTCGACCTCCGAATCAAGAAGGTGGTCACTGCTTGGCAGATGAGCGAGGTCGATGGCAAGCCGGTGCTCAACGATCACTCGGATGCCGATTACGACGCTGCAGTATTGGCCGACTTCGCCGCGATCCACGACGACGCCATCATCTGGCTCGAACCGTGGCACGCTGGGCTTCCAAGACTGGCTGACTATTCGACCCGGCTGGAGCACGCTGCGAACCTCGTCGCCGGCGGGGACCACATGTTCATCGCCTCACCGCGGGTGGACAGTTACCACAGCATCTGGTTCGAGCTGCATGAGGATCTGATCCATCTGGCAGGCCGCACCCGCGCCGACGAGGTCGATGCCGGGCGCGCCTAGTGTTAACCCCCAGATCGAGTGGCCGACGATTCACACTTGACCCCGGCCGCTGCACCGCCGGGTCAGGTCCGCGAGATGGTGCCTTCCCAGGTTCCGACCTTGTCGCCGGCCAGGTCGGCTTCGTCGAACCAGTAGCTCGTGACCGCCTTCGTCTCGGTGTAGAAGGCGACACCGTCGCGGCCCATGACGTGCAAGTCGCCAAAGAAGCTGCTCTTGTGCCCGCTGAACGGGAACACCGAGATCGGCACGGGGATGCCGACGTTGATGCCCACCATCCCCGCATCGATACGCCGGGCAAATTCGCGAGCGTGATAGCCGCTGCGGGTGAAGATCGATGCTCCGTTGGCGAACTCGCTGGAGTTGATGATCTCCACGCCCTCGTCGAAGTCGGCGACCCGTTTGACGTATAGAACAGGCCCAAAGACCTCCTCCCGGCCGCATGACATGTCCTCGGTCACATGGTCGAACACCGTTGGACCTATGAAGAAACCGTCTTCGAGTCCGGGGACGGTCACCTTGCGTCCATCCAGCACCGGTACGGCGCCCTCGGTAATGGATTTCTCGATCCACTCCACCACGAACTCGTGGTGCTCGGCGTTGACCAGCGGTCCCAACTCGGTCGATTCCTCCCACGCCGGGCCCATCTTGCGGTTCTCTGCCAGTTCGACGATCGTCGCAACCAGATCGTCGGCGATGGCATCTTCAACCACGATCGCCGGCAGGGCCATGCAGCGTTCGCCTGCGCATCCGAACGCAGAGTTGACTACTCGTTGCGCGGTGGCCCGGATCGGCGCATCGCGCAGAATCAGCGCATGATTCTTGGCCTCGGTGAGCGCCTGGACCCGCTTTCCCGCCGCAGCGGCGGTGGCATAGACGTGCAGGCCTACGGACTTCGATCCGACAAACGACACACCCTGCACATCGGGGTGAGTGAGTAGGCGCTCGGCCTCGTGCCGGGAGCATGTGACGAGGTTGAAGACACCGGCGGGCAATCCGGCGTCATCGAGTAGTTCGGCCATTCGCATCGCGGTCTGGGGCACGAAAGAAGGGGCCTTGAGCACGAAGGTGTTCCCGGTCGTGACCGCCACCGGCGTCATCCAACCCATGGGGATCATGGCGGGGAAGTTCCACGGAGCGATACCGACGAACACTCCGAGTGGCTCACGATAGGTGACCGTGTCGAACCGCCTGGAGACGTCCATCAGCGAATCGCCCTGCATCGTCACCGGGAGTGTGCATGCCAACTCCACGACCTCGATCGCCTTGAGAACGTCGCCGCGCGCCTCGTCGTAACTCTTGCCCATCTCGGTCGACAAGAGCACGGCGAGATCCTTCAGATTGGCCTCGAGTCGTTCCTTGAGCCGGAACATCACCTGGACTCGCTCCGGCAGGGGCGTGTCGCGCCACGCCGGGAACGCAGCTGCGGCAGCGGCGACGGCACCGTCCACCTCATCTGGAGTACAACGCGGCGCCTCAGCCATGACCGCGCCGGTACTGCTGTTGGTGATGGGATACCACTCGTCTGTCTGTGATTCGCGCCATTCGCCGCCTGCGAAGTACTTCAGTCTTTCGGCCATCGAGTTCCTCCGGTGCGTGTTGGTGGGATCTGGTGGGATGTTCGTCTCATCCGATCCTGGAGGCAATTGCTGCTCCAAACTCCGATGTGCTGCTGCTGCCTCCGAGATCTGTGGTTCTTATCTCGCCCTCTGCGAGCACTTCGGCGATCGACCGGCCGATGTCGTCGGCGGCGTCGGATTCTCCGAGGTGATCGAGAAGCATTCGGGCTGCTTCGATCGAGGCGACCGGGTTGACCCGTTCCTGCCCGGTGTACTTGGGAGCCGACCCGTGGATCGGCTCGAACATCGATGGATAGCGCCGCTCCGGATCGATGTTGCCGCCCGCCGCCAAGCCCATGCCCCCCTGGAGCATCGCTCCGAGATCTGTGACGATGTCACCGAAGAGGTTCGATGCCACCACGACGTCGAACCACTCCGGGTTCTTGACCATCCACATCGTGAGGGCATCGACCAGCGCCATGTCGGTCTCCACATTGGGGTACTCGGTCGCCACCTCATCGAATACCCGATCCCAGAAGACCATCGAGTAGTTGAGGGCATTCGACTTGGTGCAGTTGGTCACTCGTCCGACGGTGTCTTCGTCGTTGAGTTTTGACCGGGTGCGGGCCAGATCGAAGGCGTAGCGGATGACCCGCTCACAACCCTTCTGGGTGAAGACGCCGGTCTGTAGTGCGAAGGCATCGGGTGAGCCTTCTTTGAAGAATCCTCCTAGTCGCGAGTACTCCCCTTCGGTGTTCTCGCGCACCACCACCATGTCGACTGTCTCTGGCGTCGCCGTCTTGATCGGGGTGGGAACGCCCGGGTAGAGCCGGATTGGCCGCAGGTTCACGTACTGATCGAATCCCCTACGGATATCGAGCAGCATTGTGAGCGAGACGTCGTCGGCCACCTTGGAGGCGTCTCCGATGCATCCAAGAAAGATCGCGTCGAACTCGACGAGAGTGGCGAGGGCATCGTCCGGCATCATCTGGCCGACCTCTAGGAAGCGGTCGCATCCCCACCCGAAGGATTCGGTCTCCAGATCGAACCCAAATCGGGCAGCCGCCACATCGAGTGTCCGGATCGCCTCGGCGGCGACTTCCGTGCCTACGCCGTCTCCCGGTATCACCGCCACGCGGTACCCGCTCATCTGATCACCCTTCTATCCGTCGACGTCGACGAGTTCCTTCCGGATCCCGAATCTTATTCACCCCGTTTGCTGCACTGCAGCGACGACCTGCTCCGGCGAAGGAATCGCCAGATCTTCCAACTCGGCTGCGGCAGGAAGAGGGATGTGTGGCGTGGTCACCCTCACGATCGGGGCGTCGAGGTTCCAGAAAGCTTCCTCGGCGACGATGGAGGAGATCTCAGCACCCCACCCGCACAGCCGTGGATTCTCCTCGACCGTCACCAGTCGTCCCGTTCGGGACACGGAGTCGAGAAGCGCCTTGGTGTCGAGCGGGACCAGCGTCCTGAGATCGATGACCTCCGCCGACACTCCAGCCGCCTCGAGGATCGTTGCCGCTTCTTCCGCCACCGGGACCATTGCGGCGAGGGCCACGATCGTGACATCGGATCCGGACCTGAGAATGGTGGCCTCTCCGAGGCGGTCGACGATTTCCCCCTCAGGGACATCTTGCTTGGTGGCGAACAGCTTCTTGTGCTCGAAGAAGACCACCGGGTCGGGGTCGCGTACGGCGGCGGCCATCAATCCGATGACGTCGCGTGGTTTCGATGGAGCGACAACCTTGAGTCCGGGAACGGCCATGGCCCAGTTCTCGACGCTCTGCGCATGCTGGCCACCAAAGCGATTCCCGCCGCCGTTTGCGGTCCGAATCACCAGGGGAAGGGCGACTTGCCCGCCGGTCATGTATCGAGTCTTGGCTATTTGATTGGCCACGATGTCCCAGCAGGTAGCGAGGAAGTCACTAAACATCAACTCGCCGATCGGACGCAGTCCGTTCATTGCCGCGCCCATGATTCCGCCGATGATGGCCTCTTCCGAGATGGGTGTATCCCGTACCCGATCGGGTCCGAACCGCTCGAACAAGCCCTCCGTCATCTTGAAGACACCACCGGCGGCGGCGACGTCTTCACCGATCAGCAGCACGTTCGGGTCTCGCTCCATCTCTTGAGCGATACCGCGGGCTACCGCCGCTCGATAGGTCAGTTCCGCCATTCGGACCCCCCATCTGCCCAGACCTGAGTCATCAGGGTCGCGGGATCCGGTGGGGGAGCCTTGCGTGTCGCCTCGGTCGCCCCGTCGACTTCATTCATGGATTCTGCTTCGATCGCATCGAGCGTCTCGACCGTGATCCCATCGGCTTCCAGCCTGCGGCGCGATATGAGGAGTGGATCGCGTTCGAGCCAGGCGGCTACCTCGTCGTCCGGACGGTACTTCCCGGGGTCGGCCCGTGAGTGCCCCTTGTGGCGATATGTCTTGGCTTCCACCAGGGACGGCCCTTCGCCGCGACGAGCCCGCTCGATGGTCCGGACCGCGATGTCGTACACGGCATCGACGTCGTTGCCGTCCACGATGATCGATTCCAGACCGTAGGCAGATGCCCGATCTGCGGCCGGGTGCTCGACAGGGATCACATCGCCGATCGGCGTGTACTCCATGTACAGATTGTTCTCGCAGACGAATACCACCGGTATCTTCCAGATGGCGGCGAGGTTGACCGCCTCGTGGAAGGCACCGATGTTGGTGGCGCCGTCGCCGAAGAAGCACACGGAGACCTGCTGGGTGCCGCGCACGGACCCGGCCCATGCCGCCCCAACTGCGATGGGAAGGTGTGCTCCGACGATGGCATAGGACCCCATTGCGTGATTGGGAACGTCGGTGAGGTGCATCGATCCACCCTTGCCCCCGCAGATACCGGTGGCGCGGCCGGCAAGCTCTCCCAACAGTGCCGGCATCGGAGCGCCGCGCAACAGAGTGTGGTTGTGGCCTCGATAGGTGCAGAAGGTCATGTCGGCCGGCCGCATCGCTGCTGCAAATCCGGCCGCGACGGCCTCCTGCCCGAGTCCGAGGTGGGTGGTTCCCTGAACGATCCCTTCTATGAAGAGGTCGTAGGTGCGCTGCTCGAAGTCACGCGCCCGCACCATGTCCCGGTACATGGCGATACGGGCGTGCTGATCGACAGGAAGGGCGGTCATGTCGCCCCTAGTCGATCAGTTTGTCGTAGAGAACTCCGGCGTTGCCGTGTTGGATGTGGTCCATCATGTATTCCTGGCCGATATCGACGGGGTAGCGCTCGGCAAAGTTCACTCGCTCGATCGTCTCCTCACGCGACCAGCCCTTGGCCACGGCCACCGCGACTGCCGACTTCCACTCGAGCAGCACGGATCGTTGCGTCGCCAGGTACTTCCTCGTCGTGACCGGACCATGCCCCGGCACCACGTGGTCAACGTCGAGTTCACCGATGATTCCCAATGCAGTGATCCACTGATCGACGTCGGATGTCATCAGCCAGGTCTGGCACTCGTTGAAGACCGTATCGCCGGTGAACACGGCACGCTCCTCGGGCACGTGAACTGCCACCTGGCCAGGGGTGTGCCCCGGAGTGTGGATCAGTTCGAAGGTGTGGCCACCGACGCGCAGTGTCAGGTCTCCCGAAAACACGAGGTCTCCCTTGTTGGGATCGTCGTAGTACTCGTCTCGTTCGGGGAAGATCGCTTCGCCTTCGGGGTCATCCATTGGGATGGCTTCGGCAGCGTAGGCAAACGGATCGAGATCCGGTCCCACCACCATGAAGTTGTCGGCTACGCCCTGGTGATGAACGACGCTGCCGGCCCCCCTGAAGTAGTAGTTGCCAAAGATGTGGTCGACGTGGTGCTCGGTGTTGATCACGTAGCGGATCGAACCGTGCTCCTCGGCGGCGCGGCGCATCGCCACCGCCTTGGTGGGGAGCTGTGGAGTGTCGATGACAACCACGCCGTCGGAGGTGACCACGAAGCTCGGATTGCAGCCGCGAAGCGTGGTGTCGGTGTGGACATTGTCGGTGACGTTCTGCATGTTTCCCATCCTCCTGCCGGCGGCGTCGGACGCTGTAACTCCTACGGTATCAAGTTGGATTCTTGCTTCGGGCTCGGTGGTCACTGGGTCGCAGTCAACCCCCCGTCGATGGTCAGGACCTGGCCGGTTATGAACGACGATGCATCCGAGCAGAACAGCAACACCGCACCAAACAGGTCTTCGGTCTGTCCGACCCGGGCGACCGGGATCCGCGAGACCAGCGCCTGTTTGAAGTCGGGATCGTCGAGGAGCATGGCCACCTGGGGCGTATCGACGAACGTGGGGGAGATGGCGTTCACGGTTATGCCGTGGCTTGCCCATTCGGTGGCCCATTGGCGGGTCAGTGAGTCGATTGCTCCCTTGGCCGCCACATACGCCGAGTACCCGGCATCGATACCGAGCTGGCCCCGCACCGACGAGACGTTCAATACCCGACCCCCTCGCCCTCCTTCGATCATTGCGCGTACTGCGGCCTGGGTGGGTAGCAGCGTGCTGCGAACGTTGAGCTCGTAGATCCAGTCCCACTCGGTCCGCGGGTACTCCTGGGCGTCGAACAGGACCTTGCCGGCTCCTCCTCCGATGGCGTTCACGATGATGTCGACTCGTCCGAAGGCATCGAGGGTTTCGGCAACGCAGCGGTCGGCATCGGCCTCGGTGGTCATGTCTCCCACCACGGTCAGGGCCTCGGATCCGGTGTCCCGCACCTTGTCGGCAGCCTGCTCGAGGGTGTCTTTGGTACGGCCGACGACCGTTACTCGGGCTCCGGCGGCAGCCAGCGTGGCGGCGATCGCGGATCCGATTGCACCACCTCCGCCGGGAACGACGGCCACTTTCTCGTCGATCCGAAAACCGTCCAGGATGTCCATGCTCTCTCCTTTTCAGACCGTCGTCACTGCATTCGGCACGAGAACCGGTCCGGTGGGTCCGGTGCATTGTGCCGCGTTACCGAGCACGTACCAATGCCCGGATGGCGGCGGCAGTCTTCTCCACCGAGATACCGTATTTCTCCAGCAGCTCATCATTGGGACCGGACTCCCCGAAGGTGTCGGCGAGCCCGAGGCGTTTCACGGGCACCGGGAACCGGTCGCCGAGTGTTTCGGCGACCGCGCCTCCGAGGCCACCGATGATCGTGTGTTCCTCGGCGGTCACGACGAAGCCGGTCGCTTTGGCTGCGGCGACGACGGCTTCTTCGTCGAGGGGTTTGATGGTTGGCACATGTACCAACTTTGCCTCGATGCCCTCGGCCGCAAGGAGTTGAGCGGCCTCGAACACCCGGGTGGTGTGCACACCGGTGGAGAACACTGTGAGGTCATCCCCGTTGCGGATCTGGGTCGTCTTGCCGAGTTCGAATCGATGCGTATCGTCGAACAGGATCGGTGTCTCCGGCCGGGTCAGCCGGAGGTAGACGGGTCCTTCGTACTCGACGATCGCAGCTATCGCTTGGCGGGTCTCTAGCTCATCCGCCGGCACCACCACGACCATGTTTGCCATCGCCCGCATGATTGCCACGTCGTCGAACATCAGATGGGTCTTGCCGGTCATCCCGGCCAGCAGCCCGGCATAACCTCCGGTGATCTTGACGTTGAGCCGCGGTTGCGCGATGAGCACCCGGATCGAATCGAGAGCCCGTGCCACCGAGAAGCAGGCGAATGTCGAGACGAACGGCACGAAACCCACCGTCGCCATGCCGGCGGCCGCGCCCAGCATGTTCTGCTCGGCTATCCCCATCTGGAAGAAGCGCTCGGGGTGGGCGGCTTCGAAGATGTCGACCCGTGTCGAACTGCCGAGATCACCATCGAGAACGACGATGCGGGGGTCATCATCCGCCAAAGCCGTTACGGTCTCCCCGAAGGCGACCCGGAGAGCCTTTCCCGTCTGCAGCGTCATGAGGTACCTCCGGCAGAGACCTCTCCGAGTTCGTTCATGGCGACAGCCAACTCCTCGCCGGTCGGTACCCGGGCGTGCCACTTGTAGTTGTTCTCCATGAAGGAGACCCCTTTGCCCTTCACGGTGTGGGCAACGATGGCGACCGGACCGGTCGGGTGCGCAAGGGCTTCTTCGAGGGTGGTGAGGATTTCATCCATGTTGTGGCCGTCCATCTCGAGTACCAGCCAGCCAAACGCGGTCCACCTATCGACGAGCTGATTGCCGGTGTACGGAGGGAGCCGTACCTCGACGTTTTCGCCGCGCCAGCCGAACTGCTGCAGCTTGTTGTGATCGATGATTGCCACGAGGTTGTCGAGCCGGTACCGCTCTGCGACGTGAGCGCCTTCCCAGACGACCCCCTCATTGCACTCACCGTCTCCCAGCATCGCAAAGGTGGTGAAGTCCTTGCCCGCCGCCTTGGCACCCATGGCGATTCCAACCGCCCCGGAGAATCCCAATCCGAGCGATCCGGAGGACATATCGATGCCGGGGGTGACGGCCATGTCGGGGTGGCCCTGGAGCCGGGAATCGATGGCGTCGAAGGTGCCCAATTCGTCGATCGGAAAGTAGCCCCGCATCGCCAGTGTGGTGTACAACGCTATCGAGCTGTGTCCCTTTGAGAGCACGAATCGGTCACGGTCGGGCCAGTCGGGCTGGTTGGGCTGGATACTGAGCACCCTGAAATAGAGGGCGGTCAGCATGTCGATCGCCGAGAGGGGTCCTCCCAGATGCCCCCCGCCGGCCGCCGCGATGCTGCGCACGATGTGGACCCGGGCTTGCCGGGCCAACTCCTCGAGTCCGGCCGCGTCCGGGTGGGTGAGTGCTGTCTCGTCGGTCACTGCCTGCCTCCTACGGACACCGAATCAGTCCCCGGCGCCGGACTCGTAGGACCCAGGCACCACGGGTGGCGAGAACGATGTCACCATTTCGAGTGCCCCGGGCCCGTTCGAAACGGTGGCATGGTGCAGGCCGATCGGGATATAGACCACCGTGCCGGGTTCGAGAGCGGCGGTTCCTTCTGGAGTCACCAATTCTCCATGCCCGGAGACGATGTAGATGATCTCCTCCTGGGTCGGGTGGACGTGCCCCGGGGGAGCGCTGCCGGCGGGAAAGGTGGCAAACCCGACCGTCATGTTCTCTGCCGGACTCGTCTCTGGTCCGATGTACAAGAACCAATCGCGTCCCGGGAGGTTGAACGCCTCGGCCTCCTGGCGGGTAACTGCTGTCAGCATGAATCCTCCACAGATCATCGATTATCGATACTTAGACGATACGCCCCACCGGATGGGGTCGTCAACCCGCAATCGGACCATGACTCGCTCCTCCCGGATCTGGTGGTCGATGATGCTGCCGAGGGAGGGTCCTCATCGAGACACAGACGCCGCGATCTGGTGGCGGGATCGAGGGTGTTCACCCCCTTCTGATGGGAGTGGCGGCGCCGAGTCTATGTCGTCTGGGTGTCACTTTTCAGGGTCGGATGGCCCTATCCTCGCTCGATTTGGGTGGCATACCGTGAGTGCGTCGGGGAGGGGGTCGAGGTGGGCGGCCGACGCCGGTCAGTGGTGAGGAATCCGGTTGACACCTCCGTAAAAAATCCCTTATCATCGATTATCAAAGAACGTTGGTTTCGTCTTGTGATGAATCTGTGGCATGGCGACGTGGCGGGGTGACCGCAAGTATGCGTCTCTCACCTGCCGCGTCTGAGACCGGTTCGCCGGCGACGTTTCTCGAGCATCTCCAACGGCCCGCCGAGCCTCCGGTGCCGCCTTCACGGATGAACGGACGTGGGCCCGGTTTCGCACGGGTCCACGGCTATGCCTCTCTGACCTCAGGGAACACCGCAGCGAGGATCTGTCGAGTAGATGGTCCCGGCAGCAGGCAGCGCGTTGCGAACTCTGTCGGAGTCCTGGGTTCGTTCGGGGCCGGCATCTGATGGATATCTTCAGTGACTCGCTGGTCATCGGTCTGACCCAACACGCCCCCCTCATCCTGGCAGCCATGGGCTTTGCCCTCATCTACCGCCTCAGCGGCCTCATCAACGTCGCCTACTCCGAAACGATCACCCTCGGCGCCTACATCGGGATGTGGATCAACACGACCTTTGAACTCAACTTCTATGCCATCTTGTTGCCGACCGGAATCCTGGCCGGACTGGTCAGCGTCGGCACCTACCTCGCCATCTTCCGCCCGGCCAAGCAGCGAAATGTCGGGGTCCTGGAGATGATCATCATCTCGTTCGGATTGTCGATCTTCCTCCGCCACGCCCTGCAGTTCGTCTTCGGGTACCCGGTGCGGTTCTACGACGTGCCGCCGCCAAACACAATCCGGGTGCTCGGCGTCGGGGTGTCGACGTTCCGGCTGCTGGCATTGGGCAGCGTCGTCGCCCTCGCCTTGCTGCTCTATTGGTTCATCCAGCGGTCAGGGTTCGGACTCCAGATTCGGGCGCTGGCCAGCGACGAGGACCTGGCGCAGGTGAGCGGCATCAGGCCCCTCTTTGTCACCGTGCTGATCTGGTTCATCGCCGGGGCGGCGGGCGGACTTGCCGGTGCGTTCTACGGGGTCGGGTCGGCGGTGGCGCCGCTGCTCGGATGGCGCCAGTTCATTTTCATATTCATGGTCGTCATGGTCGGCGGGGTGAAGAACATAGGTGGGGTCATCGTCGTCGGGGCTGTCGCCGGCGTGGCGTTGGCTTTCATGACGCTGCAGTTCGGCCAGGTCCTGTATGCCCAGTTGGGGCTGATCGTCGCCTTCGTGTTGATTCTGAAGGTGCGCGGCAGACGGCGCGCAGAGGCGGGGAAGGTCTGAGCGTATGAACCTCGACTGGCTCGACGCGTTCCTGCTCTTCGGAACCTTTCAAGTGGTGATGGTGGCCGGGCTGGCGCTGCTGCTTCACCTGCAGCTGGGGCTGACCCGGATCGCCAACTTCGGCATCGTCGGCTTCTGGGGTGTCGGTGCCTACGCCTTCGGTGTGCTGTTCGCCAAAGTGGAATGGTCGATCGGAGCACCCTGGCCGTTCCTGATCTCCATGGTCTTCGGCACGGTCGTTGCCGGCCTGGCGGGTCTGGTGGTCGGCTGGTTGATCGCCGATCTTGAAATCGAGGGCGTACTTGTTGGCACGTACGGTTTTGCCACGGCAGTCTGGATCCTGGCAACCACTCAGCGGGATCTCACCGGCGGGGCACTCGGCATGGGAGGCCTCGGTTTCCCCTTCGACATCGGCAAGACCAAGGCCAACGAATTGCTGTGGTTCGGGATCCTGTTCGTGGTGGTGGGGGCGATCCTCTACTACGTGTGGCGGGTCCATCGCTCGCCATACGGACGGCTGTTGATCGCCGTGGGCGACAACGAACCATTGGCCCGCAGTCTGGGGAAGCCCGTTTTCCGAACGAAGCTGTGGCTGTTTGTGATCGGTTCGGCGGGCATGGGGTTGCTCGGTGCCATCAACGGTGTGATGGTGCACCTGCTGATACCGGAGAGCATCGGGATCAATGTCACCCTCGCCGCCATTGTGGCGTTGGTGTTGGGTGGCACCGCCCGGGTGTGGGGAGGAGTCCTTGGTGCTGTTCTAACGATCGGGTTCTTTGACATCTTGGTCCAGTCGTATCTCCCCCTGCCTCGCTCGTGGTACACGCAAGCGATCCCCGTGTTGCGCGAGATGGTTTTCGGAGCCGCGCTGATCATCGTTCTCCTCCTCCGGCCGTTCGGCATCCTGGGTGACATGCGCCGAGACAAGTTGACCCGGAGCATGCACGGTGATTGATGTCAGGGACCCCGCCGTCGTGACTCGCCCTCAGATCCGAATCGAAGGGGCGGTCAAGAGCTTCTCGGGCCGCGTCGTGGTGAATGTCGACGAACTCGTCCTGGGGGAATCATCGATCGAAGGTCTGATCGGACCGAACGGGGCCGGCAAGACCACCTTGATGCGGATGATCATGCACTCGACCAGGCTCGACAGTGGGAAGATCACCTTTGGGGCGGGCGACTCCGCCGAGAACGGCGAAATGGTGCTTTCCGATCTGCCCAGCCACCGGATGGCCGGCCTCGGGGTGGTGAAGAGCAATCAGGTGATCATGGATTTCGAGAAGCTGACCATCTGGGATTCGCTCTTGCTGTCCGTGGCCGAGGCCAAGTTCGAGCAACCACAGCGGATCTTTAGTGAGCGGACCGTGTTCGAGGACTATGGGGATGAAGCCCGGGAGTATCTGGATTTCTTCTCGTTCGCTGATCCCTTCGGGTTTGCTCAATCGGCGGGCGAGAAGAAACTGCTCGACATCGTCCGTTGTCTGCTTCTCAAGCCGCGTTTCCTGCTGCTCGATGAGCCCACCGCCGGGCTTCCTGAGGAGCTGACCGAGAAGGTCATGCAGGTCGTCCGACGGTTGGCTGCCGGTGGCACTGCCGTGGTGATCGTCGAGCACGACCTGAATGTGATCTGGAATCTCTGCGACGAGGTGCACTTTATGGCCGAGGGCAGTGTCATCTTGCGAGGCGATCCACAGACCATCCGTGCCAACCGGACCGTTGTCGAGAAGTACCTGGGAGAAGGCCATGTCTGAGATGGTCGGTCCTCCGATTCTCGCAGTCGAGGCCATCCGTAGCGGCTATCACGGGGTCACTGTTATCAAGGGCCTCGAATTCGAGGTCGGTGAAGAGGTCTTCGCCGTACTGGGCGCCAACGGGGCCGGCAAGACCACGCTGTTGGCGACGCTGGCCCGCTTGATACCTCTCATGGACGGCAGGATCCGATTCCGGGGGGAAGATGTGTCCACACTTCAGCCGTTCGAAACCGCCGGTCGGGGGATCGGGTATGTCCCGCAGGAGCAGGGCGCCTTTCCCGATCTGACCGTCTTCGAGAACCTCAGTGTGGGCGGGATGATCGGCAGCCGGCCTCGCGACGAGCGGATGGATGAAATCTTCCACCTGTTTCCCGACCTCAAGGCGTTGGAACAGCAAATGGCCGGAACCCTCAGCGGCGGTGAGTTGCACATGTTGGCTGCCGGCCGAGCGCTGATGCAGGACCCGACGTTGCTTTTGCTCGACGAGCCGACCGCCGGTCTTTCACCGCTGTACGTCGACATGTTCTTTGAGAAGATTTCCGAGATTCACGCGACCAAGGGCGTCGGGATCATCCTGGCCGAGCAGAACGCCACCAAAGCGCTCGAGGTGGCCGACCGGGTTATGGTGCTGAGCCTGGGGGAGGCCTTCCTGATAGAGGAGGCCGACAAGCTGACCACCGATCAACTCAAGGAGGGTTACCGGATCTAGGGACGGATACCGGATCTCCGGATCCAAGGGTTCCTGCTGAAATCGAGACCCAAAAGGGAGGAAAAAAGCAAATGAGAATACGAACGATAAGGATGGGCCGGGTGCTGGCAACACTGCTGGCATTCGCCCTGATCGTCGCGGCGTGTGGTGACGACGACGCCACCGATACAACCGCCGCTCCGGCGACGACCGCCGCTCCGGCGACGACCGCCGCTCCGGCGACGACCGCCGCTCCGGCGACAACCGCCGCTCCGGTGGAGAACGTCGTCGTCTGTGAACTGGCCTATTACACGGGTGAGTTCGGGTCGTATGGGGCGTTCCTGACGGCAGGTGTCACATTCCCGGTCACTGAGATCATCAACCTCGATCCGCCGCTGGGGCGGACGTGGGAGATTATCAGCGAGGACATCGGGACCGTCGGCGAAGGCCAGGCGGCTCGTACCTGTCTGGAACAGCACGGAGCCGAGATCCTGGTGAGCCCGGCTCACGGGTATCGGAACTACCGCACCTGGCTGCAGGAGTGGCTGGAGGAGAACGACTCGCCGCTGATGCCGACGGTTCACGGGGGCACCATCCCCGGCAACCTCGGTGGAATCGGTTCGGAGCCGATCTTCCGGGCGCAGGGCCTCGACGAGGCGTTGGGCATGACCGGTGCGTTGTACGCGGATTCGATCGGAGCCACGGACGTCGTCGTCTTCGCCACCGAGATCGAGGGCTTCCAGCTGGCGGCGAGCGCAACCGTGTTGACCGCCGAGGCTGTGGGACTCAATGTTCTTGCAGTCATCAACGTTCCTGCCGAGCAGGCGTCCTACCGGGCCGAAGCCGAGCGGATCGCCGACCTGGCACCGGATGCCGTGATCGCGCAGGCGGGGAGTGTTGAGTCGGCCACCCTGATCAAGGAGTTCTTGGAATCAGGTGGCTCGACCAACTGGATCGGTGAGACCGGCTGGGCCATCCCAGAGTTCATCGATACGCTGGGAGACGGAATCATCGAGACGCAGGAGTCCGTTGGTTTTGCAGCCTTCGCCTACAACGACTCCACCCCGGCGTGGGACTTCTACTCCCCGCTGTGGGAGGGCACCCCGGGATTTGGTGACGAGTTCGGCGCGGCGTCGGACCAGTACCACTTCTCAGCCTACGATCTCCTGGTTCACACGGCACTCGCCGTCGAGTATGGCGGGTCGTACAACGCCAGCGATTGGGCAGGGGCGATGTACGCGGTTGGAGACCCACCGGGAACCATGTGCTACACGTACGCCGATTGCCTGGCGTTGATCAGGGCAGGTGAAGAGGTCGACTACGAGGGCGTGACCGGCCCCGGGACATACAGTGAGGGTGGAGTGAACTCCATCATCCAGTCCTACACCCCGTATGCCAACGATGGCTCCAAGGGCGACCCGGTGCTGCTCGATGCAGACCGAGCGCTGGAGGTCATCGATTTGATCGCCGTGCAAGCGGTGTGTGACGGAGGCGAATGCGAGTGGTAGCAGCCGGCTGACGGCACGATAAACGACCAGTGAGATGGCGGCAGCGGGAAATCCCGCTGCCGCCTTCTCGCACCCCGGCCGATCGAGTGACGTAAGGAGGCACATGACGCACCGTTTTCACCATGCCCACATCAAGTCGCAGGATCCGCGGGCCAGCGCGCGGTGGTGGGCCGACATGTTCGGAGCGACCGTGCTCCCCGAGGTCGAGTTCCGCTCGATGCTGTTTGCCCCGGTGGAGTTGAATGGAGTGAGGATCAACATCACCAGTCCGCCGCCTGATGAGGTGACGGACGACCCGCCGCCGATCCCGCATTACGGCCTGGAGCACATCGGGGTGCTGACCGACGACCTGGACCGCGATCTGGCTCGAATCATGGAGCAGGGCTTCGAGGTCTTCGAGCGTCGCGCCGGGGCGGGTGGATATGAGATCGCTTTTGTGGCGGCACCGGATGGTGTCTGCCTCGAGCTACTGCAGGACCCGGCGTGACCGAGATCGAGGAGGATCGGCGGGAATGAAGCGACTCCGCGAGTTTGCCTACTTCGAACCGGCCGACCTGGACGAAGCGGTCGGGATTCTGGCCGAGGCGGGTGCGGGAGCGCGACCTCTTGCCGGTGGGACCGATCTGGTGGTGGACATGAAGATGGGGCGCATGAGGCCCCCCACTGTTGTCAACCTGAAGCACATCCCCGGTCTCGAAGGAGTTCGTCGCGACGACGGAGGAACCCGCATCGGCGCGTTGACCAAAGTTCGAACCATTGCAGTTTCTTCGCTCATCCAGGAGCAACACCGGGCGCTGGCCGACGCTGCCGGAGTCCTAGCCCCGCCTCCGGTCCGGGCGCTGGCCACCATCGGAGGCAATCTCGGTCGGGCGTCTCCCGCCTCCGATCTTGCACCTCCACTCATTGTTCACAAGGCGATCGCCGCGATCGAAAGTGGCGACGGATCACGCGACGAGCCCGTCGAGGACCTCTTTGTAGGGCCGGGGGCCACGACTCTGTCGAGCCACGACATCATCACATCGGTCTTTGTTCCCGACTCGGCACCGGGTTTCGGGTCCGCCCATCTCAAGATCGGGACCCGGGGCAGTGGCACCGATATCGCGATAGTCGGGGTTTCTGCAGGCGCGGCCCTCGACGATGCCGGTTTGATCACCAGTGCCCGCGTCGTACTGGCATCTGTCGCCCCTACTCCGATGCGAGCATTCGAAGCCGAGCAACTGCTGAATGGCATGGCCCCGTCGGATGACGTGCTCGCCGCAGCGGCGGAGGCGGCCGCAGGTGAGTGCCGGCCCATCAGCGATCTACGGGCGAGCGCTTCGCACCGCCTGGCGCTTGCGCGGGTACTGACGTTTCGCGTTCTCCGCGCAGCACTTACCGCAGCCCATGGGGGGGAGACGGGATGATGTTCGATCTGAACCTCACCGTCAACGGTACGCCCCGCGTGGTCGAGACCGAGGTCAGGGCAACGCTTCTCGAGGTGCTTCGGGAGGATCTGCTGCTCACCGGGACCAAGGAGGCTTGCGGGGTCGGTGAGTGTGGGAGTTGCATGGTATTGATCGACGGCGAGCCGACCCCCTCGTGTCTCGTGCTCGGGGTCGACGCCGCCGGCCACACGATCGAGACGATCGAGGGCCTCGCTTCTGATGGGGTCCTGGACGAGGTCCAACAAGCCTTTGTGGATGCCGGCGCCTTTCAGTGCGGGTTCTGCACCCCGGGCATGGTGGTCACCGCCAGGGCACTGCTGCGCGAACATCCCCACGCCACCGTCGAAGAGATCGAGCAGTCGCTGTCGGGTGTCCTGTGCCGATGTGGCGCCTACACGAAGATCATGGAGGCCTGCAAAGTCCTCACCGGGAGGAGCACCAGATGACCATTCACGTCGGTCAATCGGTCACCCGCGTCGATGCCCGTGAGAAGGTGACCGGTGCCGCCGCCTACGGGGTCGACGTCCAACTGCCGGGCATGCTCCACGGAGCCGTCGTCCGCAGCCCGCATCCGCACGCAATGATCGTCTCGATCGACACCGAGGCCGCTGCTTGTGCCCCCGGTGTAGCGGCAGTGGTCACCGGCGGCGACTACCCGTACCTCTTCGGCTCGGCGATGAAGGATCAGCCGTTCCTGGCGATCGACCGCGTTCGCTACATCGGTGAACCGGTGGTAGCCATCGCGGCGCGGACCGAGGCAGAAGCCCAGGAGGCAGTCGACCTGGTGAGGATCGAGTACCGGGAGCTGCCGGCAGTCCTCGATCCGCTGGAGGCCCTCAGGGAGGGTGCTCCTCTGGTCCACCCTGAAATGGATACCTATGACCGCGGTCCCCATGAGATTGTGCCGCACACGAACATCAACACTTTGTGGACCTTCGAACGCGGTGATCCGGAGGCCGGGTTTGCCGCTGCCGATCTGGTCGTCGAGGATGAGTTCACTGCTCATGCGTTGAGCCACGCGGCTCTCGAACCCCATGTGGCGGTGGCTCGATACGAAGCCGCAACCGGTGCCTACACGGTGTGGGTCTCCACCGACCGCCCCTTTCAGTTGCGCGGTGAGTTGACCGCCGCACTGGATCTTCCCAGCGACAAGATGCGGCTCATCGTCGCCAATGTGGGTGGGTCGTTCGGCGGCAAGAACACGTTGATCGCCGAGTCGATTGCGGTCGCCCTGGCCCGACATGCCGGGGGGCGGCCGGTCCGGGTGGAATTCACCCGGGAGGAGGATCTGACTGCTACCCAGACCCGGGTGCCGGCGATCATGAAGATCAAGACGGGAGTCACCAGAGACGGCCTTCTGACGGCGCGTAGCGCCGAAATCATCTGGGACAGCGGTGCCTACACCTCCAATACCGTGGACGTGGCCATTCGCGGCTCGAGCACCATCTTCGGCCCGTATCGGATTCCGGATCTCGCTCTCGTGGCCCGACAGGTGTACACCAACAGGGCGGTCAGTGGCTCGTACCGCGGTTATGGGACCACCCAGGTGACGTGGGCATGCGAGTCCCAGATGGACATGATCGCGGCTCGTCTCGGGATCGATCCCGTCGCGCTTCGGATCCGCAATGGGTACGAGGAAGGCGACTCCTACGTCAACGAGCAGATAATGCACGGCGTGGGGCTGCGCGAGACTCTGGAGCGCACCAGCGCCGAGATCGGCTGGGGCGATGTCGACCGTGAGCCCGCCCCGCATCTCCGTCGCGGCAAGGGCATCGCCACAATGATCAAGCCGACGGCAACGCCTACAAGTTCGAATTGTCTCATCAAGGTCGAGCACGACGGCCGGGTATCGGTCTTGGTGGCCGCTCCTGAGATCGGCTCGGGACAGGCGACCGTGCTCGCCCAGATGGCTGCCGATGCCGTCGGAGTTCCGATCGATTCCATCGTGATTCCACCAACCGACACGGCGTTCTCACCCTTCAACGGTCCTGTGGCTTCGAGTCGCACCACCTATCACGTCGGTAATGCGATACGTTCCGCAGGCGCCGAGGTTCGGGAGAAGATCCTCGCCACGGCTGCCGACGTACTGGGACTCGAGCCTCACGCCCTCGAGTTGATCGACGGAAAAATCGTCGCAGACGGCGAGCCCGTCACCACCGTCTCAGATCTCCTCGGGGGGTTCGGATTTGAAGGCCACTCGGTCACCGCCGAGGCCCGTTTCACCACAAGGGGGTCGCCGCTGCTGAAGGCCTCACCCCCGTACGACTGGATGAGCAGCATCTTCTGGATGTTTGCCACCCACGCCGTCGAGATCGAGGTGGATATCGAGACCGGTGTTGTGAGGGTGATCAGGGTGGCTGCCGCCCAGGATGTCGGCCGGGCGATCAATCCAATGATGTGCGAACAGCAGATCGAGGGCGGAGTCGTCATGGGGATCTCAAATGCGCTTTTCGAGGAGTTCAAGGGTTCCGGCGGCAGGATCGAGAACAGCAGCTTCGCCGATTACAAGCTGGCGGCCATGCCCGACGTGCCCGACATCGCGCCGATCATCGTCGAGTCCGAGCACAGCGAGGCTCCCTTTGGCGCCAAGGGCATCGGCGAACCGGCGGCGGCAGCCACGCCCCCGGCCATCGCCAACGCTCTCTACGACGCGGTGGGAGTCAGGATCACCGATCTCCCACTCACGGCCGAGAGGGTTCGCGAGGCCATTGCCGAGGCTGCTGCTCGAGATGGAGGGTGAGCAGGTGAGTCAGATAGATCGAAACGAACTCATGGGATGTGGCAGCCGATCGAATCGGTCGGTAGTGGTCGGCGGTGGGCCGGACGGGGTGGTTGCGAGGCGGTGGGCGGAGATGGCGGTGGTCTCGTGAGCAAACCAATCTCGAGTGCCCAGGTTGCCGCTCTGGGCGAGGGATTTGCGGTTGACGGGATCGGATTCGGAGCCGTACAATCATAAGTAATCGATTATTTAGGATGGTCGGCGATGCCAGAAGGTTTGGTTGCCACTGCGTCGATACCAACTGCTACCTGTCGCATGTTGCGACGACTGGATCATGAGTCACACTCGACTCGCCATGCCGCTCACCACCCCCCGATTGCCTCACGGTCGGTGTCCTCGGTTGAAGCCCTTTGTGGTCGAGAAAGAACAACGGCGTATATGGGTGTGAGGGGCAGCGCACCCGGTCGCCTACCACTGGATTGAGAAGAAAGGAGTCGGGAGACTCGCAAGAGATTGGATGCCGGCAGAGTCGCATCCGCCTGGGTGCAGTCCCGGCCCCGGTCCGTACGGAAGGAGAGGTGCCGAAATGGCAGACACGAGCAAGGTGATTGCGGAGTTCCATGGGGACGAGAACTTTCCAATCGAGTGGGAGTCCGAAGAAGAGAAGGGTCTGTTCTGGGTCTACGACGATTTGCATTGCCCGCGGCCGGTGTCACCCATGTACTACGACATTGGCGTTTGGACGCTCACCTGTGATCACATGTTCCGCCGGTTCGGCACGCCGTTTGCCTCCGACTGGATCTCCAAGGTCGTCAACGGGTACCTGTATACGGCGGCCATCCCGGCGGATCCAGACTTCGCCATTCCCGGCGAGGAGTTCAGCAACCTGTACATGCCGAGGGTTCCGAAGCACGATCCCGAGTATGCAGGCAAGATCGGTGGCTATCTCGGTGGTGTGCTCGGGGTGTACGGAGCCAACTTCCCGGATTGGTGGAAGGATCGCTTGGTTCCGGAGATGGACCGCAATCTGAAGTTCCTCGAATCGAAGATCGATATCTGGGAAGAGATTCCTCTCATGGAGTGGGCCATCATCCTCGAGGACTGCATCGACATCCTGGATCGTCACTGGAAGATCCACTGGATGCTCAACTTCTCGCAACTGTCGGTGACGCTGGCCCTGCAGGGCACTCTCGCTGAGGCAGCCGGTGAAGTCACCCCGAAGCATGAGGAGATCCTGGGCAGGCTGCAGAACTCTGCGGCCGATCGCAACTGGGATGCAATCAAGTTGCTGTGCGAACTCAAGGATCAGGTCAAGGGCGACAAGGTTCTGTCTGCGGCATTCACCAACGAAGCCGGAGCTGATATTCTCGCCGCGCTCGAAGGCACTAAGGGCGGGCAGAAGTTCCTCGAGAAGGGCCTCCAGGCCTACCAGCGCGAGTTCGGTTGGCACGCCGTGTGGAGCCACGAGTTCATCTATCCCTCCCGGTTCGAGACGCCGGAACCGGTGCTCGACCTGATCAAGGGTTATCTGGATTCGGACTACGACTACCGGCCGGTCATCGCCGACTTGGAGGCCGACATCAAGAAGGCTTCTGAGGAGCTGCTCGAGGGCATCCCCGAGGGCGAAGCGCGCGACAAACTCATTGCGACGAACGAGATCAACCTGCGGATGGCACCGCTCACACCGGACCATCACTTCTATATCGATCAGGGAACGCACCAGCACGTGCGAGTGGTGCTGATCTGCATCGGTAGGCAGCTGGTCGAACTCGGCGTGCTCAACGAGCCCGACGATGTCGTGTACCTCAAGTACAACGAGCTGCGCTATCTCATGGGCGATCTGGAGAACTACGACGCCAAGAGCATCGTCGTCGAGCGGCGTGCCGAGCGCGAGAAGTTCGAGGCCATCCGGCCTGCAGAGTTCATCGGGACCGCCACGGAGTCGCAGCTGGAGTTCCCGTATCTGAATCTGTGGGGTTTCCCGGAGAAGCTTCACTACGACACCGAGACCAAGGGCAAGGTCGAGGGCCTCGGGGCTTCCCCGGGAGTCATCGAAGGTGTGGCCAAGGTCGTGTTCACCCCCGACGAGTTCGATCAGGTGAAGGCGGGCGACATCCTGGTTTGCCAGATGACCAATCCGGCATGGACGCCCCTGTTCGCCCTGATCAGTGGCATCGTGTGCGATGCCGGCGGCATGGTGGCGCACCCTGCCGTCATGGCTCGTGAGTTCGGCATTCCTGCAGTCATCGGGAGTTCGGTTGCCACCCGCGAGATAAAGACCGGCGATCGGATCAGGGTCAACGGTACCGACGGCATCGTTGAGATCCTGTCGTAGGAATGACTGACTTGGGCCGGTCGCAGCCGGAGCCACTGGAGCGGGAGGTCCTCGCCGAACGGGTGAAGGATCGCATCCTGACGTGGATTCTCGAAGGAGAGTTGGCACCCGGGTCTCGAATTGTCGAGACCCGGGTGGCCCGCCAACTCGGGATGAGCCAGGGCCCGGTTCGGGAGGCCCTGCGCGGCCTGGCAACCCTTGGATTCGTGGAGATGGAGCCGTATAGGGGTTCCCGCGTCCGCAAGCCGTCCAGGGAGGAACTGGTTGAGGCGATGGAGGTTCGGGCTGTACTCGAGGCGATGGCAGGAAGTCTGGTGGCATCCCGTCCGAACAAGGAGCTCGTGAAGAGTCTCGAACTTCTCTTGGCCGAGATGCTGGAAGCCGCCGACCAGGGTGATGCTCATGACCACGCGGTCAAGAACACTCGATTCCACGCTCTGATCGTGGAAGCCTCCGGGAACCGAACGCTGGGGCGGGTGTGGTCGATGCTCGAGCCGTTCTCGCGGACGTTTGTGACCGCCTCCTCACCGGGTATCGACCTGCATTGGCTGGCGGAGCGGCATCGGCCGCTGATCGATACCATCCGGGACCACGATGATGACCGGGCCGCTGAGGCCATGAGGATCCATGCCGCCGAGGCGGAGAGCCTCATAGACGGAGTCCTGGACCCCGACTAGGAGACCACCCGGGTGGCGATGGGTCGGGGGTGGGGAGTATCGGGGGCTGCTGTCAGGCGGACGGGTTGAGCCCGTCGTCGCCGACGGCGGAGACACAAGTGTTGATGAGAGGAGCAGAAGTGGCGCAGCTTACGGAAGAGATGTCGGCGGGTTCGGCGAGGATTCGGGTCGACTTTTTAGGGTCCACGGTCCCCGAGCACGTGCTCGGGGACATGGACTTCCTCAATTATCGGCTCGCCGCAGTGCGCCTGGAGCCCGATGTGACCCGCGGCGATCCCGACATGATCTGGAATCGCGATGCCTCCGAGAAGTCGGTGGGCTGGGACGGCCAGACGATACGATTCGACGGTGACTGGGCTCCCGGCCCCTTGCAGAAAGCGATCGTGACCGTGCTCGCCCTGCGAATGGAGGCGGAGGGACTGCACCCATTCCACTCATCGGCGGTGCGATACCGGGACAAGACCGTACTGTTTCTCGGTGGTGAGTCCAACCACGGCAAGAGCATGTGCCAGATCGAAGCATGTCGACGCGGTGGGCAGCTGGTCTCCACTGAGACGACGGTGATCGACGAAGACGGCGTTGCCGTCATGGGTTCGAAGACGGTGTTCCTCAAGTCCCGGGCCAAGGGAACCGAGCGGGCCGACAAGGCCGCCCCGGAACGAGGCGCTCAGATCTTTTTCGGTGATGAGATGCCGACCTGGAGCGACTATGACGAGCCCAGCAATGTCGATGCGGTGATCGTTCCTGCAATCGACGGCAACTTCGATCCGACCACCGCCGAAATGGGCTCGTTCGAGAGCCAATTCCAAACTCTTCACTCACTACAGAACTACTTTCTGCTCAACGAGTTGCTGGCTCCGGGATGGCCGATGCCAATGGTGGATACGGAGGAGCTACGCCACAAGAGAGCCGGCTTCGTCGAGCAGTTCTGTTCCCGGCCCTTCCACATGGTTCGCGCCGCCAACCCTGGGGCGCTCATGGACGAGGTCGACAAGGCGATCTAGAGACCTACCACTGGGAGCCTGCTGAACAATGCATGTCACTCATCTCAACGACCAGTCATCACCACTCGCTGTGTCCTCGGTTCCGCCATTCCCCACAAGGAGTGGCGGAACCGAGTCCTGGCGATTGGCGCGCCTGGCCGCCGATATGAGCAACGGCATTATTCAGCAGACTCCTAGGACACCATCGTGACTCGAGCGTGCTTGCGACAGATGGGAACGGGATGATGCGCCCGTTCAGCTATGCCCGCCCGGGGACGGTGGAGGAAGCGATTGCGTTGCTCGTCGAGCACCGGGGCGAAGCGGAACTGCTCGCAGGAGGAACCGATCTCATCATCGAGCTCCGCAACCGGTGGAAAGAGCCCAAGGTGGTCATCGATCTGAAGCGCATTGAGGAACTGGCCTCGGCCATCGTCGAGAAGAACGGGTTCCTCTCCATCAGCGCATCCACGGTGATGGCGGACATAGTTGCCGACGAACGGGTTCAACAATTCTTTACTGCCCTCGCCGAGGCAGCCGACGTGGTCGGCTCGGTACAGATTCGCAACCGGGCCACATTGGCAGGCAACATCTGTAACGGATCACCGGCGGCCGACACTGCTCCACCACTGCTGGTGTACGGCGCCGACGTTGTCATCGCCGGCAGCGAGGGGCTCCGCAGGATGCCCATCGATGATTTCATCGTGGGGCGTGGCGGGGTAGCTCTAGGAGAGGCCGAATTGGTGACGGCCATCGAGTTGCCGATCCCTGCCGAACCGATCGGGTCGGCGTTTACGAGGATGACGCGGCGGAGGGGCACCGACCTCGCCTCGATCACGCTGTGCTGCGGCGTGGACACGACGGGCATGACCCGACTGGCGTACGGCAGTGTGGGACCCCGCCCGTTGCTGGTCCTCGATGACAGCGGGGTGCTGGCCGACCCGGGTGCGACGAGCGAGGAGAAGGCACCCGTGCTGGCTCACATGTTCGTGGATGCCAGTCCGTCCCCGACGTCGATGCGGGCCGGCCCCGAGTATCGAGTCGCGATGCTCCCGGTTCTGGGTTCCAGAGCGCTGCAGACGGCGATAGAGCGCCTGGCGGCTGCGAAATGAGCGACACGGTGCACATCACTCTCACGGTGAACGGTGAACGGCGCGAGTTGGACGCTTCACCGAACCGCACGCTGCTCGATGTGGTTCGAGACGACATCAACCTCACCGGTACCAAGGAGTGCTGTGTGGTGGGCGAGTGCGGTGCCTGCACCGTGATTGTCGACGGTCGACCTATGAATTCGTGCCTGATGCTGGCCGTCGAGGTCGATGGCTCTCAGATCCTGACGGTTGAAGGGCTCGCCGATGAGGCGGGACGCCTCAGTCCTCTCCAGGAGGCGTTCCTCACCACCGGCGCTGCGCAATGTGGTTTCTGTATCCCGGGCTCTTTGGTTTCGGCTCACGCTCTCTTGCAGGCTCATCCGCTCCCAACTCTGGGACAGATTCAAGAGGCGCTGGCTGGCAATCTGTGTCGGTGTGCCGGCTACGAGCAGATGACAAAGGCAGTGCTCATGGCCGCCGAGGAGGGAGGCCGATGACGACCGGGTCGGTCGGAAGGCCGCAGCCGCGGTTCGGTGGATTCGGACGGGTCACCGGGCAGCAGAAGTACCTGGCAGATGTTCATCTTGCCGATGCCCTTCACGTCAAGCTGGTGACCATCCCACCCGCTCGTGCCCGGATCGTCTCGATCGATGCCGACGCTGCAAGAGAGATCCCGGGAGTACGGCTCGTCATGACTGCTTGCGATCTGCCCGACCCCATGCCGCGGCACGGACCGCAGTATCAGGATCGGCCGATAATCGCCGTCGACGAGGTCAAGTATCACGGTGAACCGGTGGCGGCCGTAGCGGCCGAGACCAAGGACGCCGCCGAGGCGGCTGCTGGAGCGATCGAGGTGACCTACGAAGAGCTTCCCGCGATCATCAACCTCTCCGACGCTCTCGCACCCGATGCCGACCTCGTCCAGGATCCGTCGATCCGGCGTCCCGGCCCCCTGGTCGATACGAACGTGCTGTGCGAGTACGACTTCGGCTGGGGTGACGTCGATTCCGCCGAAGCAGATGTCGTTGTCGAGGGCAGCTACGCCTGGCCGGCCCAGACGCATTTTGCGATCGAACCGCACGGCTTCATGGCGGCTGCCGATGAAGACGGGATCGTGGTTTGGAGCACCATCCAGCACCCGTACCAGCTGCAGAAGACCATCGCTCGGGTCCTTGACTGGCCGCTGGCCAGGGTTCGGGTCATTGCTCCGGATCCCGGTGGCGGGTTTGGCGGCAAGCAGCATCCCAAACTCGAACCGCTGGTTGCCTTCATGGCCGTAAAGGCGCGGAGACCCATGCGGTTGATCCTGACTCTCGACGAGACCTTTACGGCGGTCCGCCGCGCCTCGGCCGAGATACAGGTGCGGATGGGATTCAAGAACGATGGGACCCTGGTGTTCCAGGACTTTGCCAACGACTTCCTGGTCGGCGCCTACGGCGACACCGGAGACCGGATCACGGCCAAAGCAAGTTGGCTCTCCGCCGGCCCCTATCGCACTCCTTCGGTCCGAATCCGGGCCCGGGCGATCCTCACCCACACGACGCCGACCCACCCCTATCGCGGATTCGGGATTCCGCAGGTGGGCTGGGCCAGGGAGTCGTGTCTGACGGAGGCTGCTGCAGTTCTCGAGATGGATCCGCTCGAGATTCGCCTCAAGAACCTGGTGAACCGGGGCGAGGAGCATGTTCCGGGCGATACGCCGGCCGACGGGGACTGGGAGCAGACGGTCCGCAAGGCCGCCGAGGAGATTGGCTGGGAGATGCCCACGCCTCCCGGTCGCGGCCGCGGGCTGGCGATCGGCCTCAAGTCGGGTCCAACCACGGGGCTTTCGTACTCGATAATCAGGCTGTTGGTAGACGGCAGTGTGCTGGTGTTCGCCGGTACGTCGGACATGGGTCAGGGGGCTCGAACGATCTTCGCCCAGATCGCCTCGGACGAACTGGGGGTGCCGATTGAGCAGGTCTCGGTGGTCATGGGGGATACTGCAATCGTTCCTTTCGACCAGCAGACCTCGGCGAGCCGCTCGTCGGTGCTCATGGGGAACGCGGTGTTGTTCGCCTGCCGTGACATTCAGGCACAGGTCAAGCAGATGGCCGCTCGGCTCCACGATGTCGGCGAGAGTGCCATCGTGGTGGACTTGGGCACGGTCCAGCTCAAGGACTCGAAACTTCCGATCACCGAGGTGGTCACTCTGGGGCTGGGCCGGCTGGGCGGCGAGCTCATCGGTACCGGAGAGATGAGGAAGGATGCGGTCCCGGAGCATCCGCTGGGGGGGACGGCGTCGTTCTTCGAGTTCAACTGCACCGCCGTGGAACTCGAGGTGGACCCGGAGACCGGCGAGATCACCGTCGATCGGCACGTGACCGTCGGGGACGTGGGACTCGCCCTCAATCCCATCCAGGTCAAGGGACAGGACGATGGCGCTGCGATCATGGGACTCGGACACGCTTTGATGGAGCACATCATTCGTGACGAATCCGGACGTGTCCGCAATGTTGGCGCCATCGACTACCGGATTCCCACCAGCCTCGACCTGCCGCTCGAGTTGGAGAGCTTCATCGTCGAGAACGCCGACGGGCCGGGCCCATATGGCGTCAAAGGGATCAGCGAAGGCAGCCTGCTGGTGACCGCTCCGGCCATCGCTGCTGCGGTCACCGATGCCACCGGTGTCGTGATCCACGATCTGCCCCTCTCGCCCGAGCGAGTTTGGCGCGCCTTGAAGGAGCAATCATGAGCCAAATCGAACACGTGGGACCGGTGAAGAACATGCCCGCCGAGAAGGTCGTCGAAGCGGCCCAATTGGTGCGAGAGGGTCGTTCCTATTCCCTCGCCGCATCCCGATTTCCGGGAATGCCGCTGTTTCCAGGACATCCACCCTTCCAGGTTGTCAACTACCGCACGCCGCCGGGCATCACTGCGGGTGGGGTGGAGCCGTGGGGACCGCCCAACGAGGTAGGTCTTGGCTACATGGCCGAGTACCTGATGGCCTGTTCACACTCGGGGGCGCATATCGACGCCCTGGGACATATGACGATCGGCGAGGACAACCACTGGTACGGCGGCGGCAACACCGCAGAGCACCTCACCGACCACGGCCCCTCGGTAGGGGATGCCGAGCACCTTCCGCCGTTCTTTACGAGGGGTGTGTTGCTCGATCCACCTACTTATCGTGGAATCGACGCCCTCCCGGCCGGTGACCCGGTCGGGGCCGAGGAATTACAGGCCGTCGCCAAACACCAGGGGGTCGAGGTTCGACCCTGGGACGTCGTGCTGATCCGCACCGGGTATTTGAAGTATTGGCCGGATGCCGAGGCGATGGAGGCACACAAGACTGCCGGCCCCGATCTTTCGGCGGCCGAATGGCTTCTGGAGCGAGGTGTCGTTGCCACCGGCACCGACACCGAGACGTTCGAGGTGATGCCGACGCCTGATCGCGGTTCACCGGCCAATCCGCAGCCGGTCCACACCAAGCTGCTGATCGAAAACGGTATTTACCTGCTGGAGAGCATCTACCTGGAGGAGATCGCCCGCGATTGGGTCTATGAGTTCCTCTTTGTGATGCTGCCGCTCAAGATCAGGGGTGCCACCGGTTCCATGGTGGACCCCCTGGCGATGGTCTGAGAGGAGACGGTACGTGAAGGCTCTTGTTCTGACCGCCCCGAACGAGTTCTCTGTCGAGGAAGTGGCCAACCCGGAGCCGGGCCACCAGGAGGTTCTGTGCCGGGTCCGGGCGATCACAATCTGCGGAACAGATGCTCACCTCCTTCGCGGCGACTACCCCGATTTCTGGCCCCCCGGCTACCCGTTCATACCCGGCCACGAGTGGGCAGGTGAAGTGGTCGAACTCGGCGAGGACGCCGCCTCGCTCGGTTTTGCAGTCGGCGATCGAGTCGCCGGGACTTCGCACGATGCCTGCGGTTTCTGTCAGAAGTGTGTGGAGGGCAGGTACAACCTCTGTGAGAACTACGGGAACACGGACGTGCATCGGCAGTATGGGCACAACTGGCAGGGAGCTTTTGCCGAGTACGTGGTGCACGGCATCAAGTCGGTCTTTCACCTGCCCGACAAGCTGAGTTTTCACGAAGGCGCTCTGCTCGATCCGGCCTCGATCGCGCTCCACACCGCCGAGCGGGGCAATATCGGCTCGGGTGACACCGTCGTCGTCCTCGGTCCGGGACCGGTGGGGCTGCTGGCCTCGGATGCCGCGATGGCCCTCGGAGCCGGACGCGTGATCGTCGTTGGACGGGGCGGGCGACTCGCCAAGACAGCAGAACTGGGGTTCGAGACGGTCGACTACACCGAGGTCGATCCGGTGGACACCGTTCGGGCAATGACCACCGGGCTGGGTTCGGACGTGGCGCTCGATTGCGCAGGTGTTCCGGACTCGTACCGCTGGGCCATCGCCATGCTTCGCAAAGGCGGGCGATGTGCCTCGGTCGGCATTCCCGTCGACGACGTGACCCTCTCCCTTCAGGATCTCGTGTTGTACGAAAAGGAACTGGTTGGCGTGCGAGCGACCGCCGGTGAGATGCGCCGGGTGATACCGCTGGTCGCCGATGGGCGGATTCGCGTCAACGAACTTCACACCCACACGTTCACGCTCGATGAGTTTCAGACCGCGTTGGACACCTTCAATGAAAGGCGCGATGGCGCTCTCAAGGTGATCATCGAGCCCTGAGCAACGACGGATGGCTAACTGATGGTGAAGTTCGATGACCCAAAGCCCGGATTCAAATGGCCGGTGGCGTTCACACACCAGATCGAGGCTCCGCCGGAGAGTGTCTGGGCGGCCATCTCGATGCCGGGAAACCTTGAGCTCTGCCACCCATTCTGTGAGAAGAATCCCGTCGAGAAGTGGCCCGGCGCCGAATCCCGCGATGAGGTCCACTACGCGAGCGGCCGGGTGCTGGAGCGACGCTTCAGCCGATGGATCGAAGGTATCGGCTACGACCTGACCATTGGTCGACGCGGCGGAGAGTCGTCGTTCGTGTCGTGGCGGATCGCCGCGATCGATGACCGGGCTTGCATCCTTCGGATCGCCGTGTATCCACACGTGCTTCAGGGCGTCCCGTCGGTGTTTCGTTGGTTGCCGCATCGTCTCCGGCTACGTCCGCTGCTCGAGTCATACCTGTCGTCGGTCGTGCGCGGCGTCGAGTGGTACGTGATGCGAGACGAACCGGTGCCCAGCAATCAGTTCGGTTCGCACCCTTGGTTCTCTGCGAACTAGAGCCCTGGGTGGTCGGGGCACTAGCCGTCTGGAGGGATGCGGCGATCGCGCGCGAGCAGCGAGCTCAGGTGATCATCGGCCGGAGCCGTTCGGCAACGGCACCCAGCTTGGACGGATCGAACGGCGCCTCGAACATGGCGATCACGTGTCGGGCGCCGGCATCGCGGTAATCGCTCACCAGGTCGGCGAACTCGATAGGGTCACCGTCTGCCTTCACCTTGACCGACACCTCGATTTCGGTGGGATCCCGCCCGATCTCGGCGCAGTGCCGGTGGAGCACGGCGACCTTGTGTCGGAGGACGTCGGGCGCTCCGGCCGGCAGGTTCCACTGATCCGCCCAGCGGGCGGCGATGCGGAGAGTGCGCTTCTCGCCGGTGCCGCCGATGACGATCGGCGGGCGCGGTCTCTGGATCGGCTTTGGCTCGGCTCGTGCCCCCCGCAGCGTGTGAAACGGTCCGTCGATGTTGGTGGCCTCCCTGGTAAGGAGAGCATCGAGGATTTCACACGTTTCTTCGAGTCGGTCGAAGCGTTCCTTCCATGAGGGCAGCGGGATGTCGTACACCCTGTGTTCGGTCTCGACCCAGCCCGTGCCGAGCCCGATTTCCAACCGTCCACCGGATATCACGTCGAGGGTGGCAGCCATGTTGGCGAGGACGGCAGGGTGCCGGTAGGTGTTGCCGGTCACCAGCACGCCGAGGCGGATTCGGTGGACGATGCCACTGAGTGCAGCCAGCATTGTCCATCCTTCGAGTACCGGCCCCGGTCGGTCGCTGAAGATCGGGTCGAGGTGGTCGAAGGTCCATCCGGCGTCGTACAACTCGATCCGGTCCCCCTCCTTCCAGAAGTCCTGGATCGGCTGCCACTCGCTGTGTTGTGGGCGGGTCTTGAAGGAGAGGCGCATTTCGGTTCCTTTCAGTCGCGAAATCCGGTCGGTGGCCGCTCGAACGCGACCAGGGTGCGTTTTCGGGCGACAAACCGGGCACGTTCGGTGTAGCCCGCCTCGCACGCCGCCTCCCGGGCCAGGTCGAGGCCCCAGCCTGCCTGGTCGGGAGTGTGCCCATCGCTTGCAAATGTGATGTCGAGTCCGGCGTCGTGGGCCATACGCAGGAGAGTGGGGGACGGGTAGATCTCGTGGACCGGGTGACGCAACCCGCCGGTGTTGATCTCGATCGCTGCTCCGGACTCTTGTGCCGCCGAGATGAGGCCCGCGTAGAGATCGATGGGCTCGGTGGGGAGTCGATGGCCCAGGTACTTCACCCGATCACCGTGGGTGATCACGTCGACCTTCCCCGATGCGGCGAGTTCGGCCTGCATCTCGAAGAAACGCTCGTAGACCTGTCGGTGCCTCCGCCGGTCCCATTCGTCGATGGAATGGGCTCTGTCGAACCACCACCCGTCGATCCAGTGGATGGACCCGAGGAGGATGTCGAATGGGTAGGGCGCGATGAGTTCGAGAGCGGCATCGATGGACTCAGGGAAGAAGTCGATCTCGATGCCGAGCAGGACCGGGAGTCCGGCATCCTTGGCCCTGATGATCACTTCGACGTAGCGCTCGAGAGACATTGTCCGGTCGGCCACCAGGTCGTACTCGGTGTTGGCCCGGATTGCGGGATCGGTGGCCCGTTCCCAGATCGGCCCCAGAACGTCGGCCGACTCGACGCAGCGATAGAGGTGCTCGGTGAAGGAGAGTTCGGCAATACCCAGGTTTGCAGCCCTTTCGACGTAGCGCTCGATGTGATCGAGGGCGTAGTCGTCCGGCGGCGGCGGGGGTAGTGGCGAACCCCGGCGGTGGGGGTAGAGGTGGAGGTGGGAATCGCTCACGGCGCGTGCTTCTGTGGCGGAGCCGCCATCTCCCTGCCGGCCGGCGTCAGGCGGATTGCGCCCATTAGAACGCCTCCGGCCAGGAGGACCACGCAGGCAGCCGTCCATGCCGTCACAAACGACGCTTGCTCTGCCAGGTACCCAAAGATGACGGGGCCGAGGGCAGCACCGATGTATTTTCCCGTGTTGGCGATGCCGGTGGCGACGGCCGCGGTCTCGGGGTTTGCCCGAACTACAACGAATGTCAAGAGTCCTGCCCAGCCCCAACCTCCGGCGAATGCAATCAGGGTCCCGATCACCAGGAATGGGCGTCCGCCGGCGGCCAGCACGAAGAAACCGAGTGATCCACTGAGGAGGAGTGCCGCGATCCAGGCGAGTCCGGCGTGCTGACGGGAATCGACCATCCACCCCGCCGCCAGTCGTGTTACCAGACCGGCGAGGCTGCCCACAGTCAGGAGAATCCCGGCCAAGCCCTCGGCCACTCCGACGCTGGCGGCGTATGGCACCACGAAGGCTCCGAGGGCGTCGATGCCGGCGTGTCCGAGTGCGGCGGCAACTGCTAATGCGGCCAGGGTCGAGGCCGGGGTCGTCGGGCGTTGCTTGGGAGCACGGGATACGACGGCCGTGCCGGTGCGGTCCCGGCGGAGCGGCACGGCGAGCATGGTGGCGAAGGCGAGGACGGCGGCAATCGCAAATGCCTGGCGCCAGCCGATGGTCAGGGCGATGCTCGGCACTGCCAGGCCACCGAGCATTGCGGCAATCGGCACCGCACTGTGCTTGAGCCCGAAGAGGAGCCCGAAGCGATCCGGAGGGACCGACCGCACCAGCGCCAGGTTTGACGCTCCCTGAGAAGCGGCGGCGGCTACGCCCGCCAGCGCGAAGAGAGCTGCGATCGGCCACCAGGCCGCCCACCAGGCGTCGGAGAAGGTCGCCATGGAGATCAGGGCGACCCCGGTCCCCGCCGCCGCAGCCCGGATTCCGGTCTCCCAGCCCAGTCGTTGCACAAGGCGGCCCGTGGGGGCAGAAGCCAGGGCGGCAGTACCGAACAGCACCCCGTAGAGGCCACCGATCCCGGCGAGGTCGATTCCAATGTCGTCACCGAGCCGGATGGCAAGCGCCCCCGTCATGAAGGCGGGAAGGATGGTGATTGCGATCACCGCCACCGCGAGCGAAGCGGTCCGCCACCAGACCCCCTCGGCGGTCCCACCCGGATCGCGGTCGGACTTCTCTCCGTCTCCAGCAGGCGGATCCGGACCGGTCAGTCTCACAGTGCTCCCGCCTTGTTCTCAGTTGGTGCTCATGGCTCTTCGCTCTGCAGTTTGGGGCCCAGCTCCGATTGCCGAGTCCGCCACCGTTGTCGCGCCCCCTCGACCTTTGGCATTCCGACCAGGTTGCGGAGGATCAGACACTGTCGGCGAGGGTCTTGGGCAGGCCCGAACCGAGTAATCTTCGATTATCGATTACCCGGGAGGATATGGCCGGGGTCTCCCCCCCGTCAACCGGGTGGCGGGTCCGATGCCCGAGTCGAGAGCAGAGCCAACCTGCGGCGGCGGGGGAGCGTGGAGGATTGGAAATCGATACCCGGCCCGGTGGCCGGCGAGCGCGATCCAGATGATGCGGGTGGAGCAACCGGGGTTGCTCGAGGCGGCGGACAGAGCAGATGATCGGAGGTCGGGATGAGCAAGGTGAAGGTCGGTGTCGCCGGGTATGGAGTGATCGGGAACCGGGCAGCCGGCGGTGTGGTGCTCCAGGACGACATGGAGCTCGTCGGAGTGGCCGACGTTGCTCCGACTCTGCCGGTTCGAGCGCTCAAAGAGCGCGGAATGCCGTTCCCGCTCTTTGCGGCGGTGCCGGGATCGGAGGCGGTCCTGGAGGAGGCCGGCATTCCGGTAACGGGATCTTTCGACGACCTGCTCGGCGAGGTCGACATCATGCTCGACGCCGCACCCGGAGGGATCGGGGCCAAGAACAAGGAGCACTACGTCCGGGCCGGGGTGAAGGCCGTGTTCCAGGGAGGGGAGTCGGCCGAGGTTGCCGACGTGTTCTTCCACGGCACCGCCAACTACGAGCAAGGCCTCGGAGTGGATTACCTCAAGTTGACTTCATGCAACACCACCGGGCTGATTAGGGCTGTCCATGCGATTCACCAGAGTGTCGGAATCTCCAAGGCTTTCGTCACGATCATCAGGCGGGTAGCGGATCCGGGCGACACCCATCGGGGCCTGACCAACGTCCTCGAGGTGGAAGCTGTCCCAAACCACCAGGTGGTGGATCTGATGCACATCATCCCCGAGATCGATGCCACCGGAATGCTCGTACACACCCCGGTGACTCATGGGCACATCATCACCCTGTCGGTCTCACCGATGCAGAAGATGACGGTGGCAGATGCCCTCGACGTGTTTCATGCCTATCCGAGGATCAAGGTGGTGCGGATCGCAGACGGATTCAATTCCAACTCGTCCCTCTTCCAGTGGGCTCGCTACCTCGAGAATCCGAGGGGGGATATGTACGAGATCGGCCTCTGGGAGGAGATGGTCGGCATGTCCGGCGACGATTTGGTCTTTGCGATCAATATCCCGCAGGAGTCGGTGACGATCCCCGAAACCATCGATGCTGTGCGAGCAGCCATGGAGATGCAGATGACGGGCGATGAGGCAGTTGCTGCCACAGACGGTTACCTGGGAATCTGAATCGTGGCGTCGGCTCCCGGGTTCCTTTCTGCGGATGCTCTCGACGTCGGCGACAAATGGGTGCTGTTGCGGGTCGACATCAACTCGCCGATTGATCGGGAAACCGGCGAGATAGTCGACGATTCACGAATCGACAAGAGCCTCCCGACGATCCGGGACCTATCCGACCGCGGCGCCCGACTGGTGGTCATTGCTCATCAGGGGGATGCCCTCGACTACCACAACCTGGTATCACTCGAGCCACACTCCCGACGCCTCGCCGAGAAACTGGGACACCCGGTCGGGTTCGTAGACGACGTGGCCGGGCCCGAAGCGCGCAAACGCATCGCCGCCCTCACTGGTGGGGAGATCCTCCTTCTGGAGAACATCCGTATTCACGGCGAGGAGCTATCGACTTTCGAACGTGACGTGCAGATGGCTCCGGAGGAGATGGCAGAGACCTACCTGGTGCGCCATCTGGCCCCGCTGTTCGATTTCTACGTAAACGATGCCTTCGCCGCCGCCCACCGCAACGCCCCTTCCATGGTGGCCTTTCAACGCCTGCTCCCTTCGGCTGCGGGCCGTTTGTTGACGGCGGAGTTGGAGGCATTGGCTGCGGTGGTCGACGATCCGGCCCGACCGGCTCTGTTTCTGCTCGGTGGATTGAAGGTCTCCGACGGGTTCTCGATGATGGGTCGGGTTCTTGCCGATGGCCTCGCCGATCGCGTGCTGACCACGGGGGTGTTGGGCGAGATCTTCCTTCTTGCCGATGGGGTGCGTTTGGGCGGGCCGACAGAGAGCTTCATCTTCGAGCGCGACCTCGAGCGGTTTGTCGACACCGCCGGTGCGCTGTTGGCCGACCACCGTCCACAGATAGCTCTCCCGTCGGATGTGGCGACTGCCGACGGCGGTCGGCGCCGCGAGGTAACGGTCTCCGATCTTCCGGTCGACTCGCTGATTCTCGACATCGGCACCGAGACGATTGCAGCATTCGAGGACGAGATTGCCGGAGCGGGGACCGTATTCGTCAACGGTCCGGCCGGGGCGTATGAGCAGCCCGGCGCCGATCTCGGCACCCGACGCCTGTGGGCCTCGGTAGCCGCCGCACCGGGTCGGACCGTCATCGGGGGCGGGGACACGGTTGCAAGTGCCGGAGGGTTCATCGATCTTGGAGCGATCGACTTTGTCAGCACCGGCGGGGGTGCCCTGATCCGGTTCGTGGGCGGGCAGGCGCTTCCGTTGCTGGAGGCAATGAGACGGGAGCCCGTGTAACGGTTCTGCACCTTTGTGGCCGGGAGCGACCCTGGGGTCACTTTCGGCTCTTACACTCTCAAGGATCAGGGCCAACACGGCGTTACCCCCCCCAGAGCGCGTCCTCCCCAAAGTGCAGGGGACGCTCTCAGCTGCCGAGTTTCCAATCGAATACCGACCGCAATTCGTCCTCTCCCATGCCGGGAAGCACCTCTCGCCGATACAGCATGGCGAT
>PVBE012669098.1_pt1 | contig 38698 bp, 34 predicted proteins | sample 1631181 | NCBI WGS metagenome assembly PVBE01 (sample SAMN08397723, study PRJNA350692) | Marine metagenome, whole genome shotgun sequencing project. | isolation source: water | place: Pacific Ocean | collected 2012-04
GGACAATATCAAGGGTGAGATTGACATCAAACCAGTGAAATGGATTGATGAAGTTCTGGAGATTGCATTGCAGAGAGTGCCTGAACCCCTGGAGCCAGAAACGGTGAACGAGGAAGATAAGACTGCGGAATCAGACGAAGACCACAGAATTAGCGCTCATTAGGACATTTACCTTGACCGGATTTTACTCAGTTGGTATAAAGTTCAAATAGGCAAGGGGTACCGCAAAGGGAAGTGCAAAAAATTAACCAACGACCACTAAAAAGGGGTATTGAGTGAATAAACAAGAACTGATTGAGAACATTGCCGCATCTGCTGATATTACCAAGGCAGCAGCGGGGCGAGCGCTGGATTCCATGATTGCTTCGGTGACTGGCTCACTAAAAGGTGGGGAATCTGTAGTACTAGTAGGTTTTGGGACTTTTTCAGTCCGGGACCGTGCTGCAAGAACCGGTCGTAACCCTCAAACGGGTGAAGAGATTCAGATTTCTGCTGCAAAGGTACCGGCATTTAAGGCGGGCAAAGCTTTAAAGGATGCTGTTAACGGCTAACGGGCTTTTCCGATTACATAAGCGTTGCTTAAGAACGCTTTCTAAATGGCGCATTTTTGATGCGCCATTTTTTGTTTGTTACTTACTGACTGTTTACTACAGATCGGTTGTTACAGAGAAAGGATCAGAATCAATTTACTAGCTTTTCAAGGCTTTTAACCAGCTAGACAAAGCTGCGGGCGTACAACATAGCGGCTCTGCGGTAGCGGTACAAACTCACGAGGAATGAGATGGCAATTCAGCGAATGCGTGATCAATCGGATGGTATCGTCGCCAAAATTATAGTCGGCTTGATCATCGTCGTATTCGCGCTCTTTGGCTTTGGTTCCATTACGACTTTTCTGGCGCCCGTGGCCAAGGTTGCAACTGTAAATGGGGCAGACATCAGTCAACAGGAAATGGAAATCGCTGTTGAGAGAAGCCGCAGGATCATGCTAGCCCAGGATGTTGCTCCGGGAGATATCGATGAAGATGCTCTGCGTGGTGATGTCTTAAGAACACTGATCAACAGGGAACTGCTCAGCCAGCAAACGGTTGCACTTGACCTGGAGTTTAGCGATTCAGCCCTAGATGCTGAGATAGTGACGACGGAAATTTTTCAGACAGAAGGTGTGTTCGATCCGCAGCAGTTTCAGCGTGTCATTAGCAGCGTCGGCTACACGCCGACCTCCTATCGCGAGGAAATCCGCCTGGACAAGGAGTTTGGGCAGATAAATTCAGCTATTCGCGGTTCTGCTTTCATGACGAAGGAGTCAGTGCAGCGAGCAGGGAGTCTCGCCCAGCAGACCAGAGATATAGCCTACCTCAGGGCAGATGTTGACCAGCTGTTCGATAAGGTGGTCGTCGACGAAAACGAAGTGCAGGCCTACTATGACGCCAATACTGGTGAGTATTTCAGTGAAGAGACGGTTGATATTGAGTACCTCGAACTAAAGCTGAAGGATCTGTTGCCGGATGCTGAGTTCGAAGAGTCCGAGCTGGTTGCTTTTTACGATGATACCCGCGATATCTATACGGAGAATGAACGGCGCAAGGCTGCCCACATTCTGATCGAGGTTTCCGATGAAGTTTCCGAATCCGCGGCCAAGGAAAGTGTCGATGCAATTTATGCTCGCATTGTCGATGGTGAAGATTTTGCGACCCTCGCCAAAGAATTCTCAACGGACCAGGGCAGTGCCGAACAAGGTGGTGAACTTGGTTTTGGTGAAGCAGGAACCTATGTTGAGGAATTCGAAGCAGCGCTCAATAACCTGTCCATTAGTCAGGTATCAAAACCCGTTCTGACGGAATTTGGTTACCACATCATCAAACTGCTTGACCTGGAAGAAGAAAAAGTACCGACCCTGGATGAGATCAGACCCAGGATAGAAGAAGATTTCAGGGAGTCACTGGCAGCAGATATTTTCGTGACTAAGTCCGCCAGGCTTGATGAGCTTGCCTTTGAATCCCAGGATCTGGCAGATCCTGCGGCTGACCTGGACCTGGAAATCAAAACCACGGGACATGTCAGCAGGAAAGCTGGCAACGGTATAGCCGCTACACCGGGCGTTATGGAAGCGGCGTTCAGCGCCGATGTGCTCCTCGACGGCAATAACAGCGGTGTCATTGAAATCAACTCCAACAAACATGTTGTGGTGCGAATCAAGGAGCATAGGGCAAGTGAAGTGAAGCCGGTAGACACGGTTAGCGTGACCATTCGTGATCTCCTGCTTCGGGAGAAGGCGACCAAACTAGCAGAAAGCCAGGTGAAGGAGATGGTCAGCATGCTCGAGGGTGGTTCAATTACACGCTATGTTGCTGATCAGTATGGACTGAAGTGGGAGGTTACCGGTGAGGCTCGCCGAAATCATCCTGGAATGGATGTGGACAACAATCGTGGTGCTTTTTCACTGCCTAAGCCGCAACCAGGAAAAAAGTCTGTGGGCTATGCCTTACTGGCGGATGGAGATGCTGCCGCCATCAGTGTTACCAATGTCAGTAACAAGAGCGATGATGAAACTGGAGACGTTGAGCAGGCCAGCCTGGCTCGAATCCTTGGTGATAGGCAGGGTACGCTGGACTATCAGGACTTCCAGGACAGCCAGAACCAATCTGCAGACATCAGTCGCGTAAACTGATCTGGCCCAAACCAAGGGCCTGCTACTCCGTCACCGTCACATCAACGAACAGGGTGATTTTGTCCCCTGGCTGAAGGTATTTTCGACCGTTCAGGGATTCATTCCATCCCTTGATCTTGTTCACCGACAAATTAAATTTATCGGCGATGAGTGACAATGATTCACCCCGGCGAACCCGGTAGTTCACCTTTCTGATCACGTCCTGGCGCGGCTCCAAACTGGCGCCAGGCACGAAGGAAAGAGAGGGGGCAGAGGAAATACTGGTATTGAATATAGCTAGTTCCATCCCTGGATAGAGAACAGATGTGGTGCCCATGCCGTTCCACTTCGCCAGTTCTCTCATGCCAACATTAAACCGGCGCGATATGTCCCAGAAGCTATCCCCGCTTTTTACCCTGTACTGGATCGGCTTCTTGCCGTACTTGCTCTCATAGTACTTTTGGTCGGTCTCCAGCCTTGCCTGGGAAGTCATGGGGTAAGAAGCAGCCTTAGAAGCCATGGGTATGGTCAATGAATCTCCCGCCCTGATTATACTGCCCTTGATGTTATTGGTTGCCCTGATGGCACTGACGGTCGTTCTGTAGCCGGTAGCGATCGTGCCGAGGGTTTCGCCGGCGCGGATCTTGTGGCGCTTCCAGGCAAGCCTCTGGGTCGCAGGTAGCTCGGCCAGGGCGAGTGAAAACGCCTCGACTCTTTCAACTGGTACCAGCAGGTGGTGAGGTCCATCGGGATGCGTAGACCACTGGTTGAATCCAGGGTTGAGGTGATAGAGCTCTTTACTTGAAATACCTGCCAGCTCGGCTGCCCGTGCTAGATCGAGCTGTGAGTCAATGTTGACCTTAGTCCAGTAGGCCCTGTTCTCAATGTCCTTGAGTTCTATCCCATAGGTCTCAGGGTGCGCGATAATCTCACTGATGGCAAGCAGGCGTGGGATGTAGGATTGGGTCTCCCTGGGAACCTTGAGAGACCAGTAGTCAGTTGCTTTTCCTTCCCGCTTGTTGCGCCTGATCGCGGTCCCGAGGTTGCCCTCTCCGGCGTTGTAGGCGGCAAGTGCAAGGAGCCAGTCCTTACCCATTAGCTTGAGCAGTTTTTGCAGATAGTTGATTGCGGCCTGGGTCGAGTCCGGGACATCCCTGCGTCCGTCATACCACCAGTCAATTCGCAATCCATACGTTCTGGCGGTGGAGGGGATGAACTGCCACAGGCCGGAGGCCCGACCGTGAGAATAGGCGAAGGGATCGAAGGCGCTCTCGATAACTGGAAGTAGCGCTATTTCAAGGGGCATATCATGCGCTTCCAGTGCTTCCACTATATAAAAGAGGTGGCGGTGCGCTCTATTCACCACACGATCAAGATACTCAGGGTGCTTGCTGAAATACTCGATTTCCCACTTGACCCGCCTGCGGTCAGTTTCATGGTCGAGTTGAAAACCGTTACGAACCCTCTGCCATAGGCCAACCGATACTGGTGGAGTGGTGTCATCCTCTTGGTTGCCTGAGGGAGCTTCGACCTGATCCTCTGCAGACAGGGTGCTGGTGAACTGGGTGTCTGTGTTTTCCGCTGTGTCCTCAAGCTGTGTACTCTCAAGAACTGTATTCTCAAGAGCTGGCCCGGCGGGCACATCGGCGTCGCGGGCGGGCGTGATCTGGGAGGTGCAGCCAGACAGGAGTAACGACAGTACTACCGTCAGTTGGTTTCTCTTGGGTGAGGGCATAGCGAGCGGTTGACACTTTATATTCGTCGCGCATTATAACCCGATTTTGCGGATGTACGGCTAGTCACCGGCATAGTAGAACAATTGTCCAGAGTAGCCATGACGATAACCGAAATTCCCCCTATAATACTGTTGAGATCACTTAACTCGAGTTTAATCTTGAAAGACGAGGTATTGGGCAATAGCCTGCAGCAAATAAGGGACTGGTATGCAACACCCCTGGGCGCTGAATTGCTGGAAACGGAGTCGGCGATCCTGGAGCAACTGCTGGCAGGCCTGTTTGGCTATCACCTCCTGCAGGTTAGCGTACAGGAACAGGAGCTGTTTTCGGCAAGCCCGATCCAGAACAAGGTTACCCTCGGTCTGACACAACATGATCAGAGTCCGTTTTATGCCCAGCCCACGGAACTTCCCCTCGAGAATGATGGTACTGATGTGGTTCTCGTCCACCACCTTCTGGATTTTGTTGACTCGCCCCAGGAGGTGCTCCGGGAATTAACCCGGGTCGTGTTGCCATCCGGGTACCTGATCATTGTAGGTTTCAACCCCTTTAGTTTATGGGGCATGTGGAAAATGATGGCATCCTGGCGAAAGTTACCCCCCTGGAATGGGCAGTTCATACGCCCGGGACGCCTGATGGATTGGATGAACCTTCTCAACTTCAAGATTGATCGTGCCCGGTTCTGTACCTATGGCCTACCGCGGGCCCACAGTGATCAAAGTAAACCGGATTTTTCCAAGGGCCTCAGCAGAAATGCCAGCTTCCCCGTCGGCGCCGTATATGTGATAGTGGCCAGCAAGCAAGTTGGCTCCATGACGCCCATTCGCCCAGTGTGGAAGTCACGCCAGGCCTTTGGGCAGTTGAGCGTTGTTCGTCGCACGGTCAATCGGGACTTACTTTCAGGCAAAGATCTGCTTTCAACCAAAGATCTGAAGGGAACACCGCAGGACTAATTTGGAACCCCTTGTAGAAATATTTACCGATGGCGCATGTCGAGGAAATCCCGGTCCCGGTGGATGGGGTGTGCTGCTTCGCTTTAACGACCATGAAAAGGAACTCTGGGGCGGCGAAGCGCTGACCACTAACAACCGGATGGAATTGCTCGCGGCTATTAGGAGTCTTGAGGCGCTCAAGACGAAATGCAGGGTTGAGCTGACCACTGATTCTGAGTATGTGCGCCAGGGGATAACCAACTGGATTCATAACTGGAAAAAACGGGGGTGGAAAACCGCGAGTAAAAAGCCCGTTAAGAACCAGGACCTGTGGCAGATGCTTGATGAACTGACGTCGAACTTTGACATCCAGTGGCATTGGGTAAAAGGACACAGTGGTCATCGCGAGAATGAACTGGTGGATGGCCTGGCTAACCGTGGTATCGAAGAACTGGCGGTTGATTCATGAGGCAGATTGTACTGGATACAGAGACAACCGGGCTTGAGGTTGCACAGGGTCATCGCATCCTGGAAATCGGATGTGTTGAAATCGTAGGCCGCAGAATCACTCAAAAACAGTTTCATCACTACATAAACCCTGAGCGCGAAATCGATGAAGGTGCCCTCCGGGTTCACGGTATCAGCCAGGAGTTTTTAGCCGACAAACCGCTATTTGGCGATATATGGAAATCATTTATCGATTTTGTGGAGGGGGCCGAGCTGATCATTCACAACGCCGCCTTTGACCTTGGCTTTATAGACAATGAGATGCAGTTGCTTGCACCAGGGAATGGCTCCATATTGGACCATTGTTCCTTCGTTGATAGCCTTGAGCTTGCTCGCAATAAGCACCCGGGGCAAAAAAATAGCCTGGATGCCCTCTGCAAGAGATACAATGTTGATAGCTCCCAACGGGAGCTTCATGGTGCACTGCTGGATGCTGAAATACTTGCGGATGTCTATCTGCTGCTCACTGGTGGGCAGGCAACGCTCGGTCTGGGCGATGAGGGGCAGGATAGCGTCACCAAATCCAGGAAACGAGTAAAGCGGGACAGACCGCCCCTCAAAGTGATTCTGGCCAGCGAAGATGAGTTGGTACGTCACAGTGAAAAACTGGACAAGCTCGATGCTGCCTCCGAGTCTGGTTGTGTCTGGAAACAGCTCGAAACATGAGGTCCCATTTATGATGACCGCATGGCCTGACCCAAATACAGATTTTGTCTCTGGCGTTTTGGCCCCCGATGAATACGGGGAGGCGTGGTTTTTTGTATTCGTAGACAATGACATATTACTCCGATTTGATGAGCAGGGCGTTTTTCAACCCTTGTCCGGTGGTGATGAGTCCCTGGTTGAATCACTTTCCCTGAAGAAACATTTTATGGGAATGCTGGGAGATACGGCCTGTTTTGCCGTTGAAGGGCAACGGAGTGCCGCCCATCAATTCGGTGGTTTGCGGAGCATATTTGAAGCATCTGATAATCTGTTGCTTGCCATGGCGGGCCGGGCGCAGCAAATATGCCAGTGGTACAGGGATCACCAGTACTGCGGCAAGTGCGGGGACAAGGCCATAGAACTGGAAGGCGACAGGGCAATGCACTGTGAGCGGTGCGCCGTATCTTCTTACCCCCGGCTTTCGCCATCCATCATTGTCCTGGTGCACCGGGGGGCAGAAGTATTACTGGCGCGCAATCACAATTTTCCCGAAGGTATGTACAGCACCCTGGCTGGTTTTGTAGACCCGGGCGAATCGATTGAAGAAACGGTGGTGCGTGAAGTCAGGGAGGAGGTTGGTTTGAAGGTGGGCAACCTTGAATACCTTGGAAGCCAGCCCTGGCCCTTTCCTAATTCCCTGATGCTGGGCTTTCACGCGGCGTATGAATCCGGAGACATTGTGCTTCAGGAGGAAGAGATTGCTGACGCTCAATGGTTCGCACTGGACAAACTGCCGGCCATCCCCGGCAAAATGGCGATTTCACGCTGGCTGATAGACGACTATCTTTACCGGAATGGTGTGGTGTAGCACTTTTTTCTCTGTTGACCAAGCTAAACCTGCGGTGGCCTTTCCGATAGTTATCAGTTGTACACCGGGTTGAATAGTCCGGCAGCTAATTTTCAGTGGCATCGGCTCGGCGCCCCCGTCCATTCCTGGGGCTAGCCACATGAGATCAGGCTAACTAGTCCTGAATCTCATAGCCAAATGCCGGCTCGGCCCGTCTGAACAGGTACAGAATCAACTGGCTGAGCACGATGTTGCCATCAGCCCGATAGCTGCCATCCATGAAGGCGTTCATGCCATCCATTGAGCCGTCGAGCAGGTTCCAACAGGTCGCATGGTCCTTTATATAGAGGGTGATGGTTGGCTGTCTGGCCTCCCCGGGGCTGAACTCGAAACTGGTGCCCTCTACTTCCAGGTGGAAGGGCTCGCCGGAATCAAACAGAAACTGGAAGCTCGCCTGCTGTCGTTGCAGAAATGCCGGTTGGAAATGTGGGGCCATTTCGGCGCTCCTGTCGGCAAGGGTCTGTGTCAGCATGGCATGGTTCAAGGTGAGTTTCGATTATTCTAGCGATTCACCCTGTATCTGCCAATTGTGGGAAGCGGGTATCTCGACAATCGGAGGGCTCGAATGTGATAGCATTGCGCTTCGTTCGAATCCGGAGTGCATTTAGATTGGAATTTCTGCTTGAATACGGCCTGTTTCTGGCCAAGACAGTTACCCTGCTGCTATCAATATTGGTCATCATTATTGTCATGGTTGGTGTTGGTCAAAAGAACAAGCAAACAGACAAGGGGCATATCGAGGTTAAGAGCATCAACGATGCCGTGGATAACATCACCCATAGTTTGAAGCAGATGGTACTGAACCCCGAGATGCGCAAGATTGAGCTCAAATCAGAAAAGAAAAAGCTGAAGGAGGAGCAGAAAACCCGCAAGAAAGACGCAAAGGAAGGCGCTGAGCCACGCGGGCGTGTGTTTGTAGTGGAGTTCGAAGGAGATGTTCAGGCCTCCGCAGTGGCTGGTTTGCGTGAAGAGGTCACGGCGATTCTGGCCATTGCCGATGAAGGTGATGAGGTTATTATTAAGCTGGAAAGCCCCGGCGGCATGGTCCACAGCTACGGGCTTGCGGCATCGCAGCTACAGCGAATAGTTTCACGAAAGGTATCCCTGACGATCGCGGTAGATAAGGTGGCGGCAAGTGGTGGCTACATGATGGCGTGTATTGGCACCAAAATAATAGCTGCACCCTTTGCGCTGCTTGGCTCCATCGGAGTTGTCGCCCAGATCCCAAATTTCCACCGGCTGCTGAAGAACAAGGATGTCGATGTGGAAGTCCTGACCGCTGGAGAATATAAACGTACGCTGACGATGTTCGGAGAGAATACGGATAAAGGGCGTGAAAAATTTATCGAAGAACTGGAAGACGTTCACACCCTGTTTAAGGATTTCGTCTCAGATAACCGGCCGTCCGTTGATATGCAAAAAGTGGCTACGGGTGAAGCCTGGTATGGCAAAAGAGCCCTGGACCTGAACCTGGTAGATGAACTGAAAACCAGTGATGAGTACATTATTGACAAGTGCACTGACAGTGCCGTTTTTCTGGTGAAGTTTGTCGAACATCAGAATCGCATGGATAAACTGATGGAAAGGTTTGCCCTTGCATCGAACCGGCTCAGTGGCACTGATTTCCTGCACAGAGAGCAGGGCCCCTATACCTTTTAGTTAGCAAGAGAAGAAGATGACTAAGTTTAAAGCCTTCCATGTCGAGAAAGAGAACGACTCTGTCAGCCATTCAATTATTGAACGGTCACTGGACGATTTACCCGCCGGCGACGTTGTGATCAGGGTCAAGTATTCATCAGTCAACTATAAGGATGCACTTTCTGCCAAGGGTCTCCCCGGTGTGACAAGACAGTACCCTCATACGCCGGGCATCGATGCCGCCGGCGTCGTTATCGAATCCAACCAGGCAGCATTCAGTGAGGGCGATGAAGTTATTGTCATTGGCTTCGACCTGGGTATGAATACGCCCGGTGGCTATGGTGAGTTCATCAGAGTACCCGCCTCATGGGTTACACCACTGCCCGATGGCATGTTACTACGGGAAAGCATGGTCATCGGTACAGCAGGGTTTACTGCAGCTCTATGCATCGAAAAACTGGAGCAGATGGGTGCAAGCCCGGATGATGGTCCGGTCATTGTCAGTGGCGCAACCGGGGGCGTCGGTTCCGTTGCAGTTGCGCTGCTTGCACAATCGGGATATGAGGTTGTTGCCAGTTCAGGGAAATCAGACAAAGAGAGCTACCTCAAGTCGATTGGTGCGGCAAACATAATTGACAGACAGGTGCTTGCGGACGAAAACCCAAGGCCAATGCTGGCAGCAAACTACGCACAGGGTGTCGATACCGTTGGCGGCACGACTTTGTCAAATATTGTGAAGAGCCTGCAGTATGGTGGGAGTGTTTCTATCTGTGGCCTGGTTGCCTCGGCCAATTTTAAAACGACTGTGCTGCCGTTTATATTAAGGGGCGTAAATATTCTTGGTATCGATTCGGTTGAATTGCCGATCGCCAGCAAGAACAAGATATGGGATCGCCTTGCCAACGACTGGCGGATATCTTCGCTTGACACTATGGCCATTGAGGTTGGTCTTGATGGAATCTCGGCTGCCGTGGAGTCTATATTTGATGGTCAGGTCGCAGGTCGCACACTGGTTGTGCACGACGCCTGATCCGGCACACCTGCATGTATAAAGGCTATTCATAAGAGCTCTTTACAAGGGCGCTTTACAAGGGCTTAGGGCAGGGTGGGCTCAGTCCCGCCTCAGGGTATCCGATACGGCAATGGGTGTCGGATATCTGAACACGACAATGTAGGAGGAGACCAGGAAGGTTAGTATTGCTGTTGCCTGGATCAGGTGTGAGGCATTCTGGCTGATCAGCATCTCAGTGGTGGCGATAAAAGCGATCAGTAGCGAAAACTCGCTTATCTGTCCGAGCCTGAATCCTATTTCCCAGCCAAGTGGTACCGTTTCACTTGTTCCCGAGAGCAGGTATCTAAAAACCAGCGGTTTTACAGCCAGGATTAGAGAGGCCAGCAGGATTGCAGGGAAAATAACTTCCCCTAGAAGCTCGAGGTGAAAGCTTGCGCCGAGGGAGAAGAAGAACAGCACTAGGAAAAAATCTCGAAGGGGTTTCAGGTTTGTTGCGATATAGAGGGAGATGGAACTGGTGGCGATAGAGACGCCCGCAATAAATGCACCTATTTCCAGGGACAAGCCTGCCAGCTCTGCAATTTCCGCCAGCCCAAGGCACCAACCGATGGCGATTAGAAAAATGTACTCGTGGAATGCGTCAAATTTCGCCAGCAGTTTCAATAATACAAATCTGACGAACAGACCTGCGAAGACGATGATCAGTGGCAGGCTGATGAGCACTCTGATGACTTTCTCGCCGCCGGTGAAATCAAGAAACCCACCTGATATTACCAGCAGCACGATGATCGCAATCATGTCCTGTATTAGCAGCAGGCTTACCACAAGTTCACCCGTGTGGCGGTGATGCAAAATCGTGGTTGGCAGGAGCTTGATACCAATAATGGTGCTGGAAAACATCATGGCGATGCCTATGACGATTTGCTCGGTGGGGGAATAACCGAAAAGCATGGCAACCAGATAACCGGTTGCAAAGAATGTAATTGAGCTTAAGACCCCGACGAATATGGCGTTCTTGAACATGTGAGCGAGTTTGGAGGGCTGCATGTCCAGACCCAGCAAAAAAAGGAGAAATATGATGCCAATCTTGGCGATGCTGTTGATCAGTTCCGGGTTGTTGATGAGCGAGGTGCCGGATGGTCCCAGGATTACGCCGATCACAATATAGGCAACGATCAGGGGTTGCCTGGTATACAGCGCCAGTGTCGCCATGACTGCAGTTGAAGTGAAGATCAGGAAAAATGAAAAAATTAGTGGGTCGGTTTCCATTGCCACGCATCTAAGGGGTCATTGGCACAGGATACAGGTAAAGGTAGTTGATTTTAACGGTTATGAATCAGTTAGGCTGGCATTCTTTGCGTCAGCCGGGTTTCCTGACCGGCACATGGAGAGTCCGGTATCAGGCGCGCAAGTAGCAGCGAGGCAAAGGCAATGAATGCACCGATAACAAAGACGGCACTGTGGTTGAGGATCCATATAAGACCCAGGGCTGCAGGTAAAACGACCGCGGCGATGTGATTGATGGTGAAACTGATACCTGCGGTTGCTGCAAAGTCGGCAGGGTCTGCAATCTTCTGGAAGTAGGTTTTGATGGCAATTGCCATGGAAAAGAAGAGGTGATCAAGGATATACAGGGCAATTGCCAGTTCGCCGCTCTCGATCACCGAGTAGCTGAGAAAAATTGCAATCAACCCAAGGTATTCAATTGTCAGGGCCCGGCGTTCTCCAATAAAGCCGATCAGAGCACCTATTTTTGGAGCCAGCCAGATGTTTATCGCCGAATTCACCAGGATTAACAGCACCATTTTCTCCAGGGGGAAGCCGAACTTTTGTACCAGCAGGAAACCTGCAAATACGATAAAAATCTGGCGGCGCGCGCCGGCAAGAAATGTCAGGGTATAAAAGAGCCAGTATCGCCGGCGCAGGAAGAGCTCGTTGCGCTGCACGACATCGTCGGTGAAATGCGGGAACGCGACCATGCAGTAGATACCGATGCAGATGGCAGCACCGCCTCCCATTCCATAAATCCAGATATAGTTCGGCTGAAATAGCTGCAGACCGACATAAAGGCTCCCTAGGACCACCAGCGTAGCAATTGAGCGAATACTGATTATTTTGCCCAGCACGGCAGGCGCTTCCTCCTTTGAAAGCCACTGCAGGCTGAGCGACGTTTGCATGGTCTCAAGGTAGTGAAAGCCAACGGACATCAGGACCGTTGTGATATAGAGTTCCATTACCGAAGTGAATATGCCCGTCGCAGCAGTGCCAAGGCCAAGCAGTATCAGGCTCAGGATGGCGAGGTTCTGTTGCCGAATTATCAGCAGCAGCCAGACCACGGTAAATGCCAGAAAGCCTGGAATTTCACGGATGCTTTGCAGAAACCCAATCTCCTTCCCCGTGAAGCCAACTATTTCAACGACATAGTTGTTCAGTAGGGTTTGCCAGACCGCAAATGCGATCGGGCTTGCAACTGCTAAAATAAAAAGCAGCGTTTTTCGCTCTTTTGGCAAAAGCCTGGATAGGGATCTTGGCACTTGGTTCCGCTATTTGTATCGAAGCGTCGGTGAGAGCCAGCGTTCGGCTTCTGCTACCGAAATACCTTTCCGCAGCGCATAGCTCTCGACCTGATCGTATTCAATCTTCCCAATGCCGAAATAGGCGGCGTCCGGGTGTGAGAAGTAAAAACCGCTCACGGAAGCCGCCGGGGTCATCGCAAAATGCTCCGTCAGGCTGATGCCGACTGCGGCGTCTGCATCGAGCAATTCAAACAGCGTTGCCTTTTCAGAGTGATCGGGACAGGCGGGATAGCCCGGAGCAGGGCGAATACCCTGGTATTTTTCGCCGATTAATTCTGAGTTATTGAACTGCTCGTCGGTCGCGTAGCCCCAGTAGTCCTTTCTGACCTGCTCGTGCATGTATTCCGCCAGGGCTTCAGCAAGCCTGTCCGCAATTGCCTTGAGGAGGATGGCGTTGTAGTCGTCTTTATCAGCCTTGAAGGCTGCTGCGAGGGTTTCTACCCCAAGGCCGGCGGTAATGGCGAAGCCGCCGATATAGTCTGCTATGCCGCTGTCGGCGGGCGCAATATAGTCAGACAGGCACAGGCTGGGTTTGCCGCCTGGTTTTTCTATCTGCTGTCGCAGGTGATACAGCCGGGTCAACTCCTTGCTGCGAGTATCATCCGTGTAAAGGATAATGTCATCATCTGAACTGTTAGCCGGCCAGAAGCCGATGACGGCACTGGCTTTTATTTTCCTGTCGTCGATGAGTTCATCCAGCATCTTTTTGGCATCATCAAAGAGGTTAGTCGCGGCTTCTCCAACAACGAGATCCGTCAGGATATCCGGATACTTTCCTGCTAGTTCCCAGGTGATGAAAAATGGGGTCCAGTCAATATAGCTAACCAGATTGCTAAGTGGCACCTCTTCAACGGTGCGCGTGCCGAGAAAAGTGGGCCGTGGCGTTGTGTGCTCAGGCCAGTCAATGCTGATTCTGTTATTTACCGCATCCCCGTAGGCCAGAGTATTACCCTTTGTCTGGCGATTACTGTTCCTTTCTCTTATTACCTCATAGTCAGCACGAATTTCACTGCAAAATTTTGCTTTCAGTGCCTTGCTCATAAGTTTGGTTGCGACACCGACGGCACGCGAAGCATCCGTTACATAGATCGTGGCATCATTGTTATAACGGGGTTCGATTTTCACGCTGGTGTGTGCCTTCGAAGCGGTAGCGCCACCGATCAGCAATGGCACAGCAAGATCTAATCGCTCCATTTCGGTCGCCACATGTACCATCTCGTCAAGGGAGGGCGTGATGAGTCCACTGAGGCCAATGATATCGACCTTTTGTTCAACCGCCGCCTTCAGGATCTTGTCAGCGGCTACCATTACGCCTAGGTCAATAACCTCATAGTTATTGCATTGCAGCACCACGCCAACGATATTTTTGCCGATGTCATGCACGTCTCCTTTTACCGTGGCAAGTAGAATCTTTCCCCTGGATGTTGCTCCTTCGCCTTTCGCTTCCTCGATAAAGGGTACCAGGTGAGCTACCGCCTGCTTCATCACGCGTGCGCTCTTGACCACCTGGGGCAGGAACATTTTGCCGGCACCGAAAAGATCACCGACCTGGTTCATACCGTCCATCAGCGGCCCTTCAATGACCTCGATCGGGTGGCTGAATTTAAGCCGAGCTTCTTCCGTATCTTCTGTGATGAATTTGTTGATGCCTTTTACGAGGGCATAGGACAACCTTTCCTCAGCAGTTGTTTCGCGCCAGGACAGATCATCGGTATTAGTTTTAGCCGCATCCCCCTCGTGCTGAACCGCTATTTCCAGCAACTTTTCGGTGGCATTGTCCCCCCTATTAAAGATGACATCCTCAATTCGATCCCTGAGTTCCTCCGGGATCTCCTCATAGATCGCCAACTGTCCTGCATTGACGATCCCCATCGTCAGGCCGGCTTCAATTGCGTGATACAGAAACACTGCGTGAATAGCTTCGCGTACCTTGTTGTTGCCGCGAAAGGAAAAGGACACATTGCTGATACCACCAGAGATGCTGGTGCCTGGTAGATTTTCCTTGATGTAGCGGCAGCATTCGATGAAGTCTTTGGCGTAAAGGTTATGCTCATCGATTCCCGTCGCCACCGCAAACACGTTGGGATCAAAGATGATGTCCTCAGGGGAAAAGCCGATGCGATTGACCAAAATGTCGTAAGAACGCTTGCAGATTTCCTGTTTGCGTTGCAGGTTGTCAGCCTGGCCCGATTCATCAAATGCCATGACAACCATCGCCGCGCCATGTTTCATGCAAAGGCGGGCCTGGGACTCAAATTCTTCTTCACCCGCCTTCAGGCTGATTGAATTAACGATGGACTTACCCTGTAGACATTTGAGCCCTGCCTCTATGATCTCCCATTTGGATGAGTCGACCATCACCGGCACACGGCTGATATCCGGTTCGCTGGCGATCAGGTGAAGGAAGTGGATCATCGTCTCCTTTGATTCAAGCATGCCTTCGTCCATGTTGATATCAATCACCTGGGCGCCATTATTTACCTGCTGTTGGGCAACGTAGAGTGCTTCTTCGTAGTTTTTCTCACGAATCAAACGGGCGAATTTTGCTGAGCCTGTGACATTGGTTCGCTCGCCCACATTGACGAACAGCGAGTCATCTTTAATTGTGAAGGCTTCAAGGCCGCTGAGCAGGCAGCTCTTATCCTTTTGCGGGATTTTTCGGGGCGGGTATTTCTCCACGATTCGTGCAAACTCCCTGATGTGGTCAAAGGTGACACCACAACAGCCACCGATAATGTTGACCAGTCCGCTTTGCAGGTAACCCTCCATGCAGGCAACCATCGTCTCGACAGTCTCGTCATACTCTCCAAATTCGTTGGGCAAGCCACGGTTTGGATAAGCACTGATGTAGCAGTCAGCGGTTCTGGATATTTCAGCGACATAGGTGCGCAGGTCATCTGCGCCAAGGGCGCAATTGAAGCCAACGCAGATTGGTTTGGCATGCCTTACGGAGGCCCAGAAAGCATCGGTAGTCTGTCCGGACAGTAAACGGCCACTGGCATCAGTAATTGTGCCGGAGACAATAATAGGCAGTTCAACGCCCCGGTCTTCGAACAGGCTAAGGGCAGCGAAGATAGCGGCTTTACAGTTGAGAACATCAAAAATTGTTTCTATGAGGATAATGTCGACGCCGCCATCAACAAGGCCGCGCATTGCATTGGAGTAGTCTGCGACCAGTTCATCAAAGGTAATGTTGCGAAAGCCTGGATGATTGACATCAGGCGAGAGGCTGGCGGACCTCGTGGTCGGGCCGACTGCACCGGCAACAAACCTTGGTTTTCCCGGATCCTTTCGACTGTATTCTTCGGCGGCGGCCACCGCAATTTTTGCCGCCTCGAAATTTAACTCGTAAACCAGTTCCTCAATGCCAAAATCTGACTGGGACACGGCGTTGGCGGTGAAGGTGTTGGTACCAATGATATCGGCGCCTACATCGAGATAGGCAAGGTGAATATCCTTCACCAACTCCGGCATCGTCAGAACCAGGACATCGTTGTTTCCCTTGAGGTCATGCGAGTGGCCTGCGAAGCGTTGGCCACGGTAATCCGACTCGGTCAGTTGCCTATCCTGTATAGCGGTGCCCATCGCACCGTCCTTGACCAGGACCCTTTGTTTAAGCTGTTGGCCGAGGAGTTTTTTTCTACCACTGACGTCCATGTTTGTTAGACCGTTAAAATTTAACCGCTAGTCTAGCAGGATCAAAGGCAGCGGAATCTGAAAATCTTAGGCGTTGTTAATGAGACGGTTTCATGTTTTTTGAGATAGTGATAATCCCTTATATATTAAGGGGTTATAGCGATTTATTGGGGAGGCATCGATAGCAACATCTTAAGCTTTCAAGTAAACTGCGGCCAATTCTTCTCGCTTTGTGGAAATTCTAATGGTCGAAATTACGTTACCCGCACAAGACTACCTTTTTGATCTGCTTTCAAAGCAGGAGGGTGACGATGTTGGTATTCGAATTTTTGTCTCAGACCCCGGCACGCCCATGGCTGAAACCTGTATTGCCTATTGTCGTTCAGGCGAGGAGATGGCTGAGGATGAGCAGGTCAAATATGATAAATTTGTTTGCTGGATCGATGAACGCAGCAAGAAGTACCTGGAGGATGCGCTGGTAGATTTCACATCAGACAGGATGGGTGGCCAGTTGACCATCAAAGCGCCCAACTCAAAAGTACCACAGGTATCGGAAGACAGTCCCCTTGAGGATCGGGTCAACTATGTTCTCTTCAGCCAGATCAATCCTTCACTCGCTTCCCATGGTGGCATGGTCAATCTCATCGAAATTGTCGATGAGAGTATTGCGGTGCTGCAATTTGGTGGTGGCTGTCAGGGTTGTGGCATGGTTGACACAACCCTTAAGGACGGCGTCGAGAAAACGTTGCTGGAACAACTCCCCCAGCTTACGGCCGTTCGTGATGTGACCGATCACAGCCTCACGGAAAATGCCTACTTCTGATTGCGCCCCTTGTTGGGTCTTATCCGGATTTAGTTGCCGGGCCAATTAGGCGCTCTTTTCGATAGCCAGTTCCGGGGCTGCTCTGTCTGCGAGTCTGTCTTTTACCTTGTCACGAAGTTCGCGAATCATGGTTTCCGTTGTCTGCCAGTCGACGCATGCATCCGTTACCGATACGCCATACTCAAGCTCACTCAGATCGCCCGGTATGGATTGATTTCCCGAGCTGATATTGCTTTCAACCATCAGGCCGATAATGGACTGATTATTGTCAATAATTTGGTTGCCAACGTCATTCATGACCACCCGCTGCTGTGTATGGTCTTTGCTGGAATTTGCATGGCTGCAATCGATCATGATGTTTGCTGGCACCCCGGATGAGAGAAGCTGCCGCTCACACATGGATACACTGACGGAATCATAATTGGGCCTGCCGCCACCGCCCCGGAGTACGATGTGAGCGTGATTGTTGCCGCGGGTATGTATGATGGCAACTTCCCCCGTGTGATTAATGCCAAGGAATCTATGCGGTGCGGAAACGGACTTCAGCGCATTGATCGCCACGCCCAGACTTCCATCTGTGCCATTCTTAAAGCCAACTGCAGAGGAGAGGCCGCTTGCCATTTCCCGGTGGGTCTGGGACTCAGCTGTCCGTGCTCCAATTGCGCTCCAGCAGATCATGTCCTGTAGGTACTGTGGGGATACCGGATCCAGTGCCTCCGTCGATGTGGGAATACCCATGTTGGCAAGATCAACCAGCAGTTTTCTCCCCAGGTGCAGACCTTCAGCTATATTGAAGGAGTCGTTCATGTGTGGATCGTTGATAAATCCTTTCCAGCCAACCGTCGTACGGGGCTTCTCAAAGTAGACGCGCATGACCAGCAACAGAGAGTCGGAAACTTCACCTGCCAGCGCCTTGAGGCGGGCAGCGTAGTCCAGAGCTGCCGCGGAGTCGTGTATGGAGCAAGGGCCTACAATAAGTAGGAGTCTTGGATCTTCCCTAGCGAGTATTTTCTTGATTGCCAGGCGTCCGTTTGAGACAGTTTCCAGCGCGCTGTCAGAGGCGGGTACGTCCTGTTTCAATTGGTTCGGGTTTATTAGCGTTTCTTCACTTAGCACGTTGATATCATCCACTATTAGTTCAGTCATCTTGCTTCCTCCTGTCCTGTTTCATCCAACTGCAGCTTGAGCCTGCCTGCTTCGTGCCTTTTTTCTACAGTCATGTTCCTGCTGTCACCTTTCCTATAGCCGAAAAAAAACCCCGCCTGCTTCCGCCTATCGGGGTTTCCTCTTAGGCGGATTAACCGCCCAAAATATTCTCAGAGCGATCTAGCTGCTAACGAAATAGTAGTAACCCAGCCAAAGTCCTTTCGTTGCAAATGCATCGAAACTTTCAGCTGGGCCCATAAAAAGTTTTCTGTCAGAATTTTTCATCGGCGTAATCATAAACGCAATACCGCCAAACACAAGTCCTTTTGTTAGCAATCATGGCCAAATGATCTGTACTACCGGTGTTTATGAATCTTTGGGCTGGGGAGTCCTGTACCTGATTTTCCATTCCAGTGGTATATCGCGGGTAAACCCTCTAGTTTTATATTAACAATAACTTTAAACATACCCCATAAGATATTGAATATAATACGTTTATATGTTGTGGTAGTGCCATGAGCTGGGAAGAAATCGAGTCGCTTACAGGTCCGGAACTGGTTCGTCAGTTGGGGCATAGAATGGGTGCCTACCACCTGTCGCAGAGGGTGAGGCGCGAATTTGAAACTTCCCGAGATCCTTATCGGCACAGGGATCTGGAAGAAATATTAGCCTTAGCCGGCCTGCTGGAGGTTTACTACTTCCTTTTCGTTTGAAATCCAGAGGTGAAGCTAACGCCATATCGTTTGAAACGATTGAGAACCCTGTCTACCTCAATCAGCTGCCGCCGGAGTTTGAAGGATTTAGGTTGCTACACCTGACAGATCTACATCTGGGGAATAACAGTGCGCTTATGCCGGTTCTGACGCAGGTACTCGCTGGACTTGAATATGACCTGTGTGTTCTCACTGGTGATTATGGTATCGGCTACTCAAGTTCGCCGGTGTTAGACGTAGAAATGCAACATCTCAAACAGCTTATAGACACTGAAATATTTACTGTTCTTGGCAATCATGATTCAATTTTCATGGCGCCCTTGATGGAAAATCTCGTGTCAGGGTGTTGCTGAATGAATCTCAGCCTATCATGCGGGGGTCATCTTCAATCATACTGGCTGGTGTGGATGACTACCATCGGTTTCGCTTGGCTGATCTGGAGAAGGCGCTGGCTGGGTGCGAGGGGGAAATGGTTCTACTACTAAACCATAGTCCGGAGCAGTATCGCCAGGCAGCCTACGCAGATGTAGATCTTTATCTGGCCGGACATACACATGGCGGTCAAATTTGCTTACCCAATGGACTCGCCCTGAAGTTGAATATTGAATGTGGGCCTCAGGTAGGCAAAGGCAGGTGGCGATTCAAACAGATGCAGGGCTATACCAGCCGGGGTGTTGGAACGGCGATGGTGAACGCAAGATTTTACTGCCCACCTGAGATCGTTATCCATGAGTTAAGAGCTGGGTCGCCCGCCAACTAATCGCCGCCAGACATATTTGACTTTATTCGGGTCGTCTATACCATTCACTATCTCCTCAATCCGTAGAATATTCCTTGGCCCAAGAACTCATCCCGATGATTATCCTGCTGTTGGCGGGCCTATTTGCCGGATTTATCAACACGCTCGCAGGCGGCGGCTCAATGCTGACATTGCCGGCACTCATGATGCTGGGTATGCCGGCAGACATAGCCAACGCCACCAATAGAGTGGGCATATTCCTGCAGTCCATGGCCGGCGCCAAGGGCTTTCGGGACTATGATCGCCTTGACTCCTCTGCCGTCGCCCCAATATTGGTCCCGACACTCGTTGGTGCACTGATAGGTTCTCTCGCCGCGTCATATCTGCCGGTTTGGTTGTTGAAACCGACCCTGCTTGGGTCCATGGTGCTGATGGCGGTTGTAATGCTTGTTCGCCCGGATACGATAAGCCCGCCGGAGGGTACCAGCGTGAGGAAGCTCAAAGAGACACCGCTGGCAATTGTTTCCTTGTTTTTTTCGGGCATCTATGGAGGATTCGTGCAGGCAGGTGTCGGCTTTATGCTAATCGCCGCACTTGCAGGTGGTTTGCGGTATGACCTGGTTCGTACCAATGCCCTGAAAATGGTTTGTACTGCTGTACTGAGTGGAGTGGCGCTGGTGGTATTTGTTGCCCGGGGCCAGGTGATGTGGTTCCCCGGCCTTGTTCTGGCCGTGGGCATGGTTATTGGCACAACGGCAAGCGTTCGATTTGCAATCAGTGTCAGTCAAAAAACGCTAAAATGGCTACTGCTGATTATGGTGTCAATAGCCTCCGGGGCAGCAATGCTGAGTTAGATACAAGTGTCCGAAGCGGTAGTAACAAAAAGCTGTACTAAGAAGAAGTTAACTGATGAATGAAGAGCTGGAAAAGTATCCTCCAAATTTTATCCGCAGCATTATCGAGCAGGATATTGCTGATGGAAAAAACAGTGGTGCCGTAACGACCAGGTTTCCACCTGAACCCAACGGATATTTGCACATCGGGCATGCAAAGGCTATTTGTCTGAATTTTGGTATGGCGCAGGATTTTAATGGCACAACTTTCCTGCGTTTTGATGACACCAATCCGCTGAAAGAGAATATCGAGTACATGGAAGCCATCAAAAAGGACATTGCCTGGCTCGGGTTTGAGTGGCGCGAAGTTCGCCATGCATCAGACTACTTTGAACAGTTACATGATTTTGCCGTGCGCTTTATCAAGGACGGCAAGGCGTATGTTGATTCCCTGACGGTAGATGAGATTCGTATCTACCGCGGAACCCTGACTGAGCCCGGTAAAAACAGCCCACACAGGGATCGGTCCGTAGAGGAAAATCTGGATATGTTCGCACGTATGCGGGCGGGGGAATTTCCCGATGGTGAGCATGTTCTGCGATTAAAGATAGATATGGCAGCGCCCAATATCAACATGCGCGACCCTACCATCTACCGCATTCGCCATACCGAACACCACCAGACGGGTGACGCATGGTGCATTTATCCGATGTACGACTATACCCACTGTCTGTCTGATTCTCTTGAGGGTATTACCCACTCCCTGTGCGATATCGGCTTCGAAGATCATCGCCCCCTGTACGACTGGGTGCTGGATGAGCTGGCGATGAATGCTCACCCCCAGCAAATAGAGTTTTCGAGGCTCAACCTGCAATTTACCGTGATGAGCAAGCGCAAGCTTAAGCTGTTGGTCGATGAGGGTATCGTTGATGCCTGGGATGACCCTCGGCTGCCGACTATTGCCGGGCTTCGACGTCGTGGCTATACACCGGAATCAATCAGGGACTTCTGTCGCCGGATAGGCGTCACAAAGAGTGAGAACAATGTTGAACTGGCATTCTTGGAGAGCTGTTTGCGCGAAAATCTTGAGGGGACAGCGCGACGGGTCATGGGTGTCATCGACCCGGTCAAGGTTGTCATTAAAAATTATGAGGAAGGGCAGGTGGAGAACCTGACATGCGCCAACCATCCGAAGGATGAGTCCATGGGGACAAGGTCAGTACCCTTCACCCAGGAACTCTACATTGACAGGGCCGACTTCCGGGAAGAAGCCAACCGCAAATACAAACGCCTGGTTAAGGGCAGTGAAGTTCGGCTTCGTAATGCCTACGTTATCAGGGCTGACGAGGTCATCCGTAACGATGATGATGAAATAGTTGAAATCAAGTGCACTTATGATCCTGAAACACTAGGTAAAAACCCGGAGGGCCGTAAAGTGCAGGGAGTTATCCACTGGGTTTCTGCAAGCCTTAGTCTTGAGGCTGAAATTAGGCTGTATGAGCCCCTGTTCACGGATGATTTCCCGGATGCCAGTGACACGGACTATCACGACCTGATCAATCCAAACTCGGTAACGATCAAGCAGGGTTTTGTGGAACAGAGCCTTGAGTCTGTGGATACAGAACAACGGCTGCAGTTTGAAAGGGAAGGGTACTTCTGTTTCGACAGTAAGGATTCAATGCCCGGCAAGCTCGTTTTCAACAGGAGTGTCGGTCTGCGGGATACCTGGGCGAAAATCGAAAAACGTTAGTCGCTTATTGCCAGGAGATTCATTTTTTTCATCCCTACGCTTAAAAAAGGCGTAGTTAAACTGTGCCTGTCTCTATCGATGATGTCTGGTCCGCCCACAAAAAGATAGCGCCCTTTATTCACCAGACGCCTGTGCTGGTAAGTCAGCAGCTTGATGACATTGCTGGTTGCTGGCTTTTCTTCAAGTGTGAGAATCTGCAGAAGGCAGGTGCCTTCAAGTCCCGCGGTGCCGTCAATGCTGTGCTGTCTCTTTCCAGAGAAAATGCAAAAAATGGTGTTGCTACGCACTCATCCGGTAATCACGGCGCGGCACTGGCAAGAGCTGCGCAACTGCGTGGTATCAACGCCTACATCGTTATACCCAGTAATACGAAGCATGTGAAAAGAGCGGCCATCCTTGCCTATGGAGCCAGCGTTATTGAGTGTGAACCGACGCTTGCAGCAAGGGAGAGAATGCTGGAGAAGATAGTCGTGGAAACGGGCGCCCGGTTTGTTCGCCCCTATGATGACGATCACGTTATTGCCGGGCAGGGAACAGCAGCAGTTGAACTGCTTACCCAGGTCAATGAAGTGGATTCGCTCCTGGTGCCGGTTGGCGAAGGAGGATTGCTGGCGGGTTCTGCCATTGTCGCAAGCCCCAAGATTAAGGTTTACGCCGCCGAACCTGAAATGGTAGATGATGCCCATCGCTCATTTACGACCGGTGAGCTGGTGACAAGTCATACGCCAGAGACTGTCTGTGATGGTCTGCAGACATCGGTTGGTATCAGGAACTTTTCAATTATGCGAGATCTGGTCACAGATGCTCTGCTTGTTTCCGAGCAGGAAATAATCGATGCAATGCACCGGTTGTGGGCGCGCCTTAAGCAGGTTGTTAACCCCTCATCGGCGGTTATCCTGGCGGCAGTGATTCGAAATCAAAAAGTGTTTGCCGGACAGAAGGCCGGGCTGATACTCACAGGCGGCAATGTGGACCCCAATGATCTGCCATTTACGTCGGAGAAAAACCTGACTTAACCGTGTGCCGCAAGTAATGAGCCTAGAGCATGTCTTTCCGGTTTAGAGCAGCTTGCTCTTGTGATCCGCCCAGTATCGGTCCCTCAGGTGCCGCTTGTATAATTTTCCCGTGGGTAGACGAGGTAGCTCTTCTTCAAAATCAATAGACCGGGGGCACTTCTGACGGGACAGGTGCTGCGCGCAGAAATCCATCAGTTCCCCTGCCAGTTCCTCGTTGGGCGCGATCGCTGGCATCGCTTGAACCACTGCCTTAACCTCTTCTCCCAGGTCAGGATGGGGAACACCAAATACCGCAGCATCGGCGACCTTAGGATGAGTAATCAGTAGATTCTCAGCTTCCTGGGGGTAGATGTTCACGCCACCGGAGATGATCATGAAAGTTGCACGATCTGTCAGGTACAGGTAGCCATCATCAAGGTATCCTACATCACCTACGGTGCTCATGGATCCGTCCGTGGAGAAGGCCTCCCTTGTTTTTTCCTTGTCATTGAAATAGCTGAACTCAGATGCGGTCTTAAACCAGATTTCTCCCGGTTCCCCGGGTTTGGAGGGTTTTCCATCGTCATCAAGGATATGCACATCGCCGAGCATTATCTTGCCGACTGTCCCCGGGTGCGCAAGCCATTCTTTGCTGTCGCAGGCTGAAAATCCCAGGCCCTCGGTCGCGCCATAGTATTCGAATAGGATCGGCCCCCACCAGTTGATCATCTCCTCTTTGACCTGGGGCGGGCACGGCGCAGCGGCGTGAACCGCGATTTCGAGTGAAGATACATCCGCGGCTATGCGAATTTCCTCCGGCAGTTTTAGCATGCGACTGAACATGGTGGGCACGAGCTGGCTGTGGGTAATCCGGAATCGCTTCACAAGGTCCAGATATTCCTCGGCATCGAATCGTTCCATGATGACGGCTGTTCCCCCGCAACGAATCGTTAGGCCAACTGCCGCTATTGGTGCAGAGTGGTATAAAGGGGCCGGCGACAGATAAACCATCTCCTCTCTGTATTGCCAGAGATCGAACAAGAAGTCGTGTACGCCCAGTTTCTCATCCGGGGGGACTTCAGGCAGTGGCCGCAAAATGCCCTTTGGGCGACCGGTGGTGCCCGAGGAATACAGCATGGAGGTACCGAGACTCTCGTCGGCAACCGGTGTGGTTGGCATGTCTTCGATGGCCGCGTCGTAGTTGCGAAACATATCCCCATCACCCGAGCCATCGACGATGAGGCAGAGCGTGATATTCGGACAATCAGCGAGGGCCTGCCTGACAATCTCCTGTTTAGCTATTGAGGTGATTATGACTTGCGACTCACTGTTGTTGATGATGTAGCTTAATTCTTCCGCCGTGAGGTAGGAGTTAATGCAGGTGTAGTAGAGCCCGGAGCGCTCACCGGCTCCACAGGCTTCGGCATAGTGGAGGTGATTTTCCATAAATATGGCGTAATGATCGAGCCTCCCAAGCCCGTGCTGTCTCAGGAAATGAGCAAGCCGGTTGGTTCTCTCATCAAATTCAGCGTAGGTCAGGGCCTCTCCTGAAGCCGCCATTATTATTGCTGGTTGATCGGCTCTCTCTTTCGCGTACTTGCCTGCATACATCCTAAGATATCTCCTGACCTGGATTCCTGTAATTGATGTTTCATGCAGCCCATCGTCGGGCGCCCTCATCGCTCCACAATTAGAAGGGAGCGATAAACATGACTAATGTACGTATTTTGTCCGCTCTGGACAACGTATCATTCCAGGCCAGCAATCACGCGACCCCTTTGATGGCAAACGGAACATACCTGCTTCAGCTCCACGCTCCAGGCCCGGCTCAAATAACCGTCGGTAGACTTGGGGTGATGGAGGTTTTACCCGGCTACTATGCTTACCTTGGCAGTGCCTTTGGTCCGGGAGGTCTCAATGCAAGAATAGGGCGGCACCTGCGGCGGGACAAAAAGCTGCACTGGCATATCGACTACCTTCGCGCGGTAACCACCCAGGTTTTTGCCTATTACGAGGAATCTTCAAGAAAGGAATGTCTGTTTGCCAACGAATTGGTTGAGGCGGGTGGTCGTATACTGCAGTTGGGCTTTGGCTCTTCTGACTGCAGCTGTAACTCTCATCTTGTCTATTTTGAAAGGCAGATATCTATTAAGAGATACGTTGCTGACCATCGCCTTGTCAGGTTTCGGTGCTAATTGCTGCCTATGAGCTTTGTCACTTCCCCGGGCTTTGGAAAACGATTGGTCTCATACTTGGAGTAAACAAGGTCGCCGTCTACCAAAACGTCAAATATCCCTTTACCGTCGGCACACAGTTTCGCGTCAACATCTAGGCTCTTACTAAGCTCGGCAGCCAAACTGGCCGCTTCTGGTTCGTAATTTCATTGGGCGCAGTATTTTATTTCTATCTTCATGGAGTATTCTTGCCTGGATCTAATTTGCATGGTTAAGTTTAGCGCTATTTTGTTTTTCTACCAACCACGAGCCAAAGGGGGTCCGCATGCCGTGGTGATCTGTCGAGGATATCTATTTCGATAATCTGTCCGGTTTCCTCCATATAGTTTGATACCAGTTCACATCGCTCGGCGGGTGCCAGGTTCAGGAATGCGTAAATCGTCTTCGTAGGAAACACTCTGTGGGACATGACGACAATACACCGTCCCCCCGGCGCGAGGACTCGGGCTATTTCCGAAAACACCTCGTAGGGCTTTGTCAGGTATTGAATGGACACGGCAATCATCACTACATCGTAGCTGTGATCAGCGTAGGGCAGACTAGGGGTGGTATTGAGGTTCTGGACGATGGAATCATTCAGCCTCGGGTTCAGGTCCATCTCTTTGCGGTTCATACCGAGGCCCGATACCTGCCGGAAGCCTACCTCGTTAGGAAGATGAGAAATCCAGGAGGACATCAGGTCCAGGAGCCTGTCCGAAGGTAAAAGGGTTTCACGGTAGTATTTTGTTATTTCGCTGATCGTCGCATCATCAATATGGGTGGTGAATCGAGGGTCCTGGTAAAAATTTTCATCAGGGCTCTCGTCTTCGCGGGAAAAATAGTGCGGCGGAAGGCCTATTCTGCTCACCTGGTTATTCGTGTTCCTGCAGCCATTCGTTGAATCTCGGCGTTCTTTTCTCAATAAATGCTGATATGCCCGCCTGGGCATCTGGATGGTGGTCAGAGACAGCGGTTTTTGCAGCGATCTCATCACATGCTTGCTCAAAGCTGAGTTCTGCAGCCTGGTAGACAGAACGCTTTAATAGTCGCATGGATACCTGAGGCCCGGTTGCCAGTTCCAGCGCCAGTTCCTGCGTTTCCCTGGGCAGGTCCTCGGCGTCAACGACCCTGTTAACCAGCCCGAGCGACTGAGCTTCATCAGCCGATACGATCCGCTTGCGCATGACAAAATCCAAGGTCTTGGTCAGGCCCATGTGCTGAAGCAGCAGGTACTGACCGCCTTCATCTGGCAGCAAACCAAAACGCAGGGTGGCGCTACCGAGCCGAGCATCCTTTGCGGCAAGTTTAAAATCGCAGGCGAGGGCCAGGGACAGCCCCGTTTGAATGGCTATGCCATTGACGGCAGCAATGGTTAACTTGTCGAGACGCCGGATTGTCATATTTAATGCCTGCGAGATGTGTCGCAGTCCGTTGTAGGTTCCTATTGGGGAGTCGTGCCCCGGGGGAATGGCAGGCATCAATCCCGTATTTTCTTCATCACCTAGTGTGTAGGCTTTAAGATCATCACCAGCACAAAAAGCACGTCCCTGGCCGATGAAAACGATGACACGGACGGCATTATCCATTTGTGCCTGGATCAGAGTTTCGATCAGATCCCTTTTCTTGGCGGTATTCATACCATTGAGCTTTTCCGGCTCATTGAACTCAATCCAGGCGATGCCTGGTTTATCCAGCGATACTTCAAATCCTGTAAACTTGCCCGTGTCCATGGTGCCTCCAAAGAAAAGATCGGTATCAGACATCATTGGCAATTTTGTTTAACCTGTCAAAAGGAATACCACCATTGAAGCTTGAACTCCTACCCGAAGTATTTGATTACTATTCCTTCGGCAGCCGGCAGGCACTGACGCGTCAGGTGTCAGAGGTGAGTCGCTTTGTCTGCGATATCCCCGGAGACTATTTCCTTTTAGTTGGAGACGGGATGCCCGCTGAAGCAACAGGCGAGATTGCCGATTTTGAGGAAGTGGAGAGCGATTGGCGGTGTATCAAAATCAAGGGTGAACTGCTGTTCAGTGAAATCGGCATTGCTGCAGATATAACCGGCAACCTTGCCCGTGCTTCAATCAGCGTTCTGGTGATGAGTGGCTACAAGACCGATTACTTCTTTATCAAGGCAGACGACGTTGAAGGTGCAATGGCCTGCCTGCGGGAAGCAGACCATGAATTTGAGAATGATGTTTACGACAGGTCTTAGTTGCCCGCCGGACTGAAGTGCATCTAGTTGTTGTTTAATCAGCTTGAGCCCTAAACCTTACAAAAGCTATTCTTTGATCCAACACCAGTTTGGTGAAAATCAGTAGCTAGGATTGAATAGTTAGGTGCCTAATCTTCTGTGGCACCGGCCATCCATGGCCTCATCCCGCATCCATCCTTGTTGCTAGCCACGTCAGATCAGGCTAACTCGCTTCTCGATCCCATGTATCGGGCCCAACCCCATCTTTTTTGAGCACACTTTTCTGTGTCCGGTGAGTCCCGGTTTTGGGCAGTGCATCCCTGAACTCCACATATCGGGGTACCATGAATTTGGCCAGGTTCTTCTCGCAGTGGGCAATGAGTTCCTCGGCGCTTAAAGTTGTACCAGGCTGCAGTTGCACCGCAACCATCACGTCATCTTCACCCAAATCCGAGGGAACGCCATAGACCGCAGATTCAAGTACCACTGGAATATTGTTAATTTCTCGCTCAACTTCCCAGGCAGAAATATTTTCACCGCGTCTGCGCAGAGAATCTGTTTTGCGGTCATCAAAATAGAGATTGCCATCTTCATCTGCATGCAGCATGTCCCCAGTATGAAACCAGCCACCGACAATCCTTGCTTTGCCCGCACCCTCGTTCTTGTAGTACTCAACCTCGCGTGCCTTGGCATCGTCAACTTCAAAGATCAACTCGCCGCTGGTACCGACCGGGACATCTACGTCATCATCATCAACCAGCCTGTAGGGGTTGCCGGGCTTGCCGATTGAGCCCTTGGGTGCATCACCAAAATTCATCACAGCAAAGCCGCCGCCGTCGACAGCGGCATAGCCCTCAACGATAAAAACCCCATACCGTTTCTCAAACTCTTCCCAAACCGACGCCGGGCACGCTGCACTCAAAACGGTTTTAACCGGATTGTCCGCATCGTTATCTTGTTTAGGTTGCTTGAGCAGGATGGGAATCATGGCCCCCAGGGCATTGAAAGTAGTAACCCTGTACCTGCGTATTTCATCCCAGAAGCGGCTGGCTGAAAAGCGCTTTGATAACGCCAGGGTCGTTCCGCTGGAAAGCGCGCGCAGCGTTGAGAGCCCGAGGGCATTTGCATGGAAGAGGGGCAGGCAGGTGTACATGATCTCTTCTTCTTCTTCAGGGTTGTTTTGGAAGAATGCACCGAAGGCATTAGCGCTTCCTATGTAGCGGTTTACAACACCTTTTGGCGCGCCCGTGGTCCCGGACGTATACATCAGGGCTGATAGTTCACCATTTCTGATTTCTACCCCTGGATTCTCGTCTGAGGCCTGCATCAAGTCACTTAACGGTATCCAGCTATCTGGTACATCACCCGTATCCACTTTATTGGTAACGATATGTTTTAGTTTGCCGAGGCTGTCCTCAATTTGTATGACTTCTTCGACGAACGTGTCGTCAGCAACCAGCAGGGAGGAGTCAGAATGATCAATGATATGCCTGAGGCCTTCACCCTTGAGGCCTGTGTTAACAGGAACAGTATAGGCATTGAGTTTCTGAATGCCGAAGTGCACGTAGAGCCATTCCGGAGAATTTGCCATCATGATGGATACGCCAACACCAGGACCGACACCAAGGGCAGCAAGACCATTGGCAGCACGGTTTACCTTCCGATTGAGGTCGGTAAATGAAATAGTCCTGTCCTCAAACAGCAGGAATGGTTTGTCCTTAAGGCTGATTGCCTGCGTTTCAATAAGGGCCGCCAGCGTCGTGGGTCCATCGGTCATGTGATACTCCTTTGGTGCAACTCTACCCGGGCTGTTATTGTCGCTTACCCTGGGCCGTGTCGTCTATCATCAGGGCATTGATGAAATGACCACCTTGACGGGGATCAATTTCTGGCTAATTAGCAGCCAGGATAAGAGATCAGCACTTCTTTGATATAGATCAGCGTTTTTAGGTGGCGTCGGCAAAACAATAAAATGAGTCTGCTGAGTGCTTGCTGATAAAGGTACTACTATTAGTGATCTATCCGTAAAAGACCGCATGTTTATGGCGTGATCCAGCGAATTTAGAGTGAATCCACCCCGTAGCCAGAGAGGATCAGAATGAGTCATGTCATAATTTGCCGCGAGGCACTTGAAGATTCAGTGCTTGGCAGTTTTGCCCTTGCACGAGCGTTTTCAAATAGGGACGAAGCGATTGCCATCGTATTTACCGGCGAGGCACTCAGTGCCCTTGATAAGGGGACCTTTGAATGGTCTAGAAATTTCAAGACGAGGGTGGCTCAGGCGGCTATTGTTGCGACGGCGGAGGAAAGTGGTCTGCCGCTGGCGCACCGGGAACTGGATAGCCGCTGGTCTGATATAAGGGGATTCGTTGCCTCGATGAAGGAACATCAGGGTATGCAATTGATAGCCTGCCCGATCTGGTGCGGGCTCTTGGGGATTGATAAAGGCCTGGATTATCTTGAACGACTATCGGAAGAGCAACTGGTAGACCTGCTGAAAGCGGCAGATACAGTCATAGGGGGTTACTAATGTCTGAGTGGACAGATTGGAAAGAGGTGGAAGGATTTGAAAATAAGACCATTATTTTCGAAACGCGTGAGCGAAAAAGGGGTGGGGGGGTTGCGAAACTTACCATCAATCGCCCCGAGAAGATGAATGCTCTTAATGGCGAGGCGTTTAGCGGTCTCCTGCACGGAATCGGGATGGCCGACCAGGATCCCGGGATTGGAGCTATTGTTATTACTCATAATGGTCCGCACTTTGGAGTTGGAGGAGACCTGGCGGCTGGCATTAATGCAGACATGGCGCAGGTGGACCCTGCAATCAGGAGATGCAAGAAGCCAGTTATTGCGGCCGTGCGCGGTTATTGCATTGGGTTCCAAAATCATATGGCTTATACCTGCGATTTCACCGTTGCCGGGGAAAGTACTGTATTTGGTCAAAATGGACCGAGGATCGGCAGTCCGGCGTCCGGTCATATGGTCGCCAGTTCATCCCATGTTATCGGCATGAAACGCGGCAAGGAACTGTGGTTGCGCTGCCGGCACCTAAGCGCCCAGGAGGGTCTTGAGGTCGGCCTTTGCAATGTCGTTGTCCAGGATCGTTTTGTTGACGATGAGGTTGAAAAGATCTGTGATGATGTTCTGGACCTGGTGCCAACCTGCGTTGCGACCATAAGGCAAAGCTTTGAGGCGGTTGATATGCCTTTGCACTATTCGGACAACTTCATCGGCATGATGCATCGCAATCACTTCCAGTCGCCGGATGTGCAGGAAGGCGGGCTCGCCTTTTTTGAAAAACGAAAGCCAAATCACTGGACCGAGAAGTTGATTGAAAAGCGCCGCTAACGCTGACGTTAAGGGGATTCAGTGATCTGAATTCTGCGCGCGTCCAGTAGTTTAGCCTCGCGCCGCCTGAGGGACTCGAGCAGTCTCCTGGCTGGAATTCTTCGAGTGCACCTTTTGCAGCGACCGCAATTATAGCTTCTGCGCGGATTCTCCCAACAGACTCGAAGCGCATCCATCAAGTAGCGGTCGCTCGCCATCCTCGCCTGCTTTTCAGACAGTGTCAGTTGACCTGTGTCATGGACGACCAGTTTCGGTTCAAACCCTTCCTCCTGTTCATATTTCTGAAACTTTTTGCTACCGGGAATGCGCAATGTCGAGATGTTCCCGTTCAAAATATGTCCCAGGCCGGCGTAGAAGGTTTCAGCGAGAAGCGTGTCCGATATTCCAAGTGTCAGCAGCAAGTCATGCAGGTTGGTGTCGAGGACCAGTAATGCCTTGTCCAACTCCACAGCCTGGTACTGGATTCTCTGTAGTTTTGACCTGAGGGCATGCTGGCTGTTTTGGCGCTGGTCCTCATCCCCATAAAGGCCGTTCACAAAAACAAGTGTTGAAATATCATCCTGGTATTGCTTAAGTGCATGGAACGCGTCAATACCACCATCGAAGAGCAGCCCCTCACCTGATGGTTTTATCCCAGGCATTCGTATGCCAGTACTGGTCAGTGCCCTGTCAGGTGGACTGCTTGTTTGGGAATAGCTGCGACGGTAGTAATCAATGAGCCGGGTGCCGACGAGAGACGGAGTCACATCTATTGACAGCCTGATATTCAGTGGAATGGTGATGGATGACATAAGCACAAGGAGAGCATCGGCCGGGTTCGGACAGGATTCCCCCTGCCATGCGAACTCTAATTCGCCCACCTTTCCCTCCCACGAAATATGTGCGGAGATTTTGTGCAGGCCTTCACCTGAAGTCTGTTGCAGATCATTGATGCATACGGTCGAGCGCATAGGGTGTTTACTTTCCGCCATGAGTGGAAGCCATTATGTCGTGAAATAGTGGTTAGAGGCGAATCTTCCTGTGAACCAAATATCGTTGGATTTCATTTCAATTTAGTGTCGCGTCCGTATAGAATTCTCCCCATCACATGACTGGCGATTATTAGGTGGGTTTGACCACTAGGAAGTGTGAAACTTGCAAAGAAGCCGTTCGCCTGGGCGCCCAAAACATTGTTAACCTGGAGTCCGCCCAATGACTGCAAATCTTGATCTATTGGAAAAAAATGATCCCTCGGTTTTCGCCGCTTTGCGTGGCGAAGAGGCGAGACAGCGCGCTGGTATTGAGTTAATCCCATCAGAGAACTACACCTTCCCAGAAGTGCTCGCAGCACTCGGCAGTGTATTTACCAATAAGTACTCAGAAGGCTATCCGGGGCGCCGCTACTATGGGGGGCAGGAATATACCGATGAAATCGAAAATCTAGCTAGGGATCGTGCGAAGGCTGTATTTCGTTGCGAGCATGCGAATGTGCAACCTCTTTCAGGATCCGCCATGAATCAGGCCGTCTATCTGGGACTTCTGGAACCCGGAGACACCATTCTGGCAATGGACTTGTCCCATGGGGGGCACCTGACTCACGGTGCGCCTGTTTCCCACATGGGGAAAATGTTTAATTTTGTGCGCTATGTCACTGATCCAAGCGATGGATCCATTAATTACGATCAGGTCAGGAAGGACGCACTGGAGCACAAGCCAAAGTTGGTTCTGTGTGGCTACACCTCATATCCTCGTGATATTGACTACGAGAAATTCAAGGACATTGCTGATGAGGTCGGCGCAGTTTCCATGACAGATGCCTCTCACTTCGGCGGCCTGGTTGCCGGTGGATCCATGAAGAATCCTTTTGACTTCGGCTTTGATGTCGTCACTACAACGACCCATAAATCGCTTCGCGGTCCCCGTGGCGGTATGGTTCTATGTAAGAAATCCCTGGCCAGCAAAATAGACAAGTCCGTATTCCCCGGGCTTCAGGGCGGGCCTCACATGAATGCCATTGCCGCCATTGCCATTACCTTGCAGAAGGCGCAAAGCGCTGAATTCAAACAGTATGCGAAGCAGGTTCTGATCAATTCAAAGGTGCTTGCAGATGCCCTGATGGATCGGCAGGCAACGCTAGTGACCGGTGGTACTGAAAATCACATGATGGTGGTCGACACGGTCGCAAGTTTTGGCCTCGATGGAAGAGTTGCCGAGGAGACCCTTGATAAGGTCCAGATTACAACCAACAAACAGATTATTCCTGATGACCCCAACCCACCGCTGCGACCCAGTGGTATCCGCATAGGCACCCCTGCTGCAACAACGCGTGGCATGGTGGAAGAAGACATGTTGCAACTGGCTGACTGGATAGTAACTTGCCTGCAAAATCCGGAGGATGATGCTGCCCTGTCAAACATCAGGAGTGATGTTGAAGCCTTCTGTGGAAGATTCCAGGTCCCCGGCATCTAAGCGGAATGCTTGACCAGTAGCCTGACGTCTCACTTAGTTGGCATCAGGCTGCATACCTTCCTTAATAACTCGCCCGGTGCACTGGCTACTGGATTAAGAGTTCACTGCGCCAGTTGTCATCAGCAACATCCAGCCCTCTGATAATTTTTTTAGCTTCCTTCAGTAAGAGATCCGAGTTACCGCGAGACTCAAAATTCACTCGTACGAGCGGCTCGGTTTTCGAATGGCGAAGGGTGAAACGCCAATCCCCCGGCATGTCGAAGTTTAATACATCGAAATAGTCCACCGCACGGGCGGCTGCCTCGTGGTTCTTCAACGTGGCAGAAAATGCACCTCCTGCATCTGCCAGGTGGACGCTGATTTCTGGCGTACAGCAGACGTTCTCCCGGTATTCACTGACCAGGTCAGCGATGGTTTGTCCTGAATTCTTGATAACCTCAAGGATCTTTAGCCAGGCGAACATGCCGCTGTCAAAGTAGTAGAAATCACCGAAATCGTGATGAGCAGAGAGCTCTCCGCCATAGATAGCTTTGTTCTCCCGCATCGCCTGTTTCATGAATGCATGGCCGGTTTCTGCAGGAATGGCTTTGCCTCCATGTCTTTCTATGACATCCAGGGTGTTCAGACAGAGTTTGGTGTCGAAGACAATGGCAGCGCCAGTCGATGATGAAAGGAAACTGCTCGCCAGCAGGCCGATGATGTAATAGGTGGGGATCAGATTTCCATCCTGGTCAAAGAAAACGCAACGATCGCAGTCCCCATCCCAGGTCAAATGACTGGCCTGCCATAAAGGCTTTCATCTCCTTCACAAGATTAGGGTTAGTAGGGTTTGCACCCTCGCGGGGGGTGGGGTCTGGTTCCTTTCGAAACCAGGAGACCGGAATCTCCAGCTCATGAGCTAGCTTATCCGCCAGTGTCACGGCAGTACCGTTTAGGTCATTCAATGCTATATGGGTAGTTGTTAAGGGTTGGAACCGGGTCTTGATGAAGTCAATGTAGCTGGGGTGTAGATCCAGTTTGGTTGGTGAATGGGATGATTCTGGCGCCGGTTCTGTCATGGTCTGCATCAGTTGTTCAACTTCCGCCAGTCCTGTATCAAGGGTAACGGCAACACCATTGCTTAGCACACACTTGAAGCCGTTGTATTCAGGTGGGTTATGACTCGCAGTGACGACAATGGTCGCATTGATATTGTCCTGAACAGAGGAGAAATAGCCAAGCTCGGTGGTGCAAAGGCCCAGGTCAATCACTTCGACGCCAGCGGCCGCAAGACCCCGGTTCAATGCACGCTGAAGAGGCACACTTGAATCCCGCATGTCGCGCCCCGTAGCGACTTTACCCCGAGGTTGAAGTGCTCTACGAAGGCCGCAGCGAAGCAAAGTGCGAACTGCTCGTCGATATCATCCGGGTAGATGCCCCTAACATCTCCTAGTCTGAAGGCCCTTGAAGAACTGAACTTGTTTCCGGGTGTCATAAGCGGCTCCAAGGCTCAGCATAGCATCCTGATAGGTCGCCAAGTAATGCAAAAGATACGCGATTCGACTTATACTGCCCGATCTGGTGCTACAGCACCTGTCAGTAGATGAGATCGATAAAATAGAGGTAAATCATGGATCTTAGTACTTTTCGCAGTGAGACAAGAGACTTTATTGAAGCAAACTGCCCACAGAGTATGCGTAATAAGGCGCTAAATTTTGAAGATGCCCATGAGATCTATAGCACCCCAGATGCGGACCTTTGGCTGAACAGCATGGCGGCACGTGGCTGGACAGCGCCTACCTGGCCGACGGAATATGGCGGGGGTGGCCTCGACTTTGAATTAAACCGGGTCCTGCAGGAAGAGATCGCAGCGATAAAGGCGCTTCCCCCTGCAACCGGTATGGGTCTGGCTATGATTGGCCCAACACTTTTGGAGTTTGGTACCGAGGAGCAGAGGCAGCGTCATCTGCCAAAAATAGTTTCCGGGGAGGTCCGCTGGTGTCAGGGTTACAGTGAGCCAGGTTCAGGGTCAGACCTGGCCAGCCTGCAGACCAAAGCGGTTCTTGAAGGTGATCAATTCATTATCAATGGTCAAAAGATATGGACTTCCGGTGCGCAGTATTCGAACTGGATGTTTGCCCTCGTAAGGACTGACCCGGATGTATCTAAGCATGATGGTATCAGCTTTGTGTTGCTGGAAATGGATCAGCCAGGGGTCTCGATAAAGCCAATTCAGCTGATATCAGGCTCGTCCCCATTCTGTGAAACCTTCTTCGACAATGCAGTGGCGCGACGTGATGATCTTGTTGGCGAGCTAAACAAGGGTTGGACCGTGGGAAAGCGTCTGCTGCAGTATGAGCGGTCCGCGACATCTGTACGGTCCAAGAAAAAGGGTAAACCCGTCAACCCCTACGCAAAAATCGCCAGGACGTATTTTGGTGAGGAATCGGGAAAGCTTTCCAGTCCTGATATCAGAAGCAAAATTACCCGTCAAACCATGTTGGAGAAATCCCTGCAGCTCACTATTCAACGAGTGTCGGAGGAAAGTAAATCCGGGAAGGCTCCAGGTGCCGCAACATCCATATTCAAACTGGTTGGTTCAACCCTTGCTAAAGAGGGTTCAGCACTGAAATCCGAGATCCGTGGTGTCAGTGGTACTGCCTGGGAGGGCGATACTTTTACTCCGGATGAACTTGAGTCGACGCGGGACTGGTTGCGTGACCGGGCTGTCACTATATACGGTGGAACCAATGAGGTGCAGATGAATATTATCAGCAAGCGGGTCCTCGGGCTGCCCGACTAGCGAGAGTGGTTCGCATTACCGTTCCCTGAAAGGATCCGGGGGAAATTGCAGACAAGGGTGCATTTATGAGTGAATTTGAGACGATCCACCTCACGATTGAGGAACATGTAGCAACGCTTATTCTTGATCGACCGCAGGCAAGGAATGCGCTGAACCGGCTCGCATACACGGAGCTGGAAACAGTTTTCAGGCAATTGCAGGGTGACTCTGACGTCCGCTGCATCATATTGTCGGGCAAGGATCCGGCTTTCTGCTCCGGTGACGATGTTAAGGAGTTGCTGACCGGTGATGCCAACACGGGTGGTCAAAGAATGCGCAACGTGCGCCCGGGTACAACCCCAGCCGCAACTGCGATTCTTGATTGTGACAGGCCAATAATAGCAGCCGTAAACGGTGCGGCCGTAGGTTGGGGTATGGATCTATCCCTGTTTGCAGACTTTCGTATCGCCTCTGAGAAAGCCAGGTTTGGTGAACTGTTTGTGAAGCGAGGCCTTGTCAGTGACGTGGGTGGCCTGCTGAGATTACCTAAACTTGTCGGGCCGCAGAATGCCGCCGAACTTCTGTTTACCGGCGATATCATCGATGCGTCAACTGCCAAGGAAATAGGCCTGGTTCTAGATGTTGTTCCGCACGAGCAGTTAATGGAAAAAGCGAATACCCTGGCAGCAAAAATAGCATCCAATCCGCCGATGGCAGTTCGGTACCTCAAGGAGGGGCTGCGCCGTTCGTACCACGGTGATTATCAGGATACGGGGAACTGGGTAGCGCAAACGCTGGCTATACTTTTTCAGACAGAAGACCATCGTGAAGGTGTCGCAAGTTTTCTTGAAAAAAGAGAGCCGAAATTTACCGGGCGATAATTTCGATTACTATTTCCACATGCGACACTTGGTCGAACGCTTAGCACATGAGCGCCTACACCTGAAGTGGTAGCGAGCAGCCTGGGGTCAGCGAGTGGAATTTAAATCACGCAGTAGAATGAATTTGCTGTAACTTTGAATGACAAAGCGAGTAGGAAATACTAAATGGCAGTACTAATGCAACCTCATGCAGATTCAAAACCAGATCAAGTCGCTCTGGTGGATGAGTATGGCGAAACCAGTTGGGGAGAATTTAACAGCAGGGTGAATCAGCTTATTCACTCCCTGAGGAAGTCGGGTCTTCAATCCGGTGATACCTGTGCAGTACTGAGCGGAAATCGCCGTGAGTATTACGAAGCCTTTGCTGCTGCCGCGCATGGTGGCTGGCTGCTGGTTCCGATTAACTGGCACCTGGTGGCTGAAGAAGTAGCCTATGTCCTGGCCGATTCAAATGCCAAAGCATTTCTGGTTGATTCCAGATTCTCTGAGTTGGGACAGGCGACAATTCAACGTGGAGACAGCCCTGTACTAAACGCTGCTCTTGTCATAGGCGCTGATTTAGAAGGTTTTGAGAACTATGAGGCCTTCATTGGAGCTGCCGATGCCTCCGAGCCTGATGACCAGACCATGGGTGGCCCCATGTTCTATACATCCGGTACTACGGGGAAACCAAAGGGAGTAAAGAGCGGTATTTCACAAAGTGGTACACCCATTGAAATGCTCAAAATGATGTCCGATGGCATGACTGAAATGCTTGGGTTGCCTGTCAGTGGCAGAACACTTCTATGCGGCCCTGTCTATCACTCCGCTCAGTGGGCATTTTCTTTTTTACCCCTGCTGGCCGGTGGCAGCGTAGTAATGCGGCACCATTTCGATGCGGAGGAAGTGCTGCAGATCATCGATAAACATAAAATCACCAACGTGCATCTGGTACCTACGCAGTTCATAAGAATGCTGCGCCTGGATGAGGAGATTAAGAATAGATTCAGGGGCGAAAGCCTTGCTGTCGTCTGGCATGGGGCTGCGCCATGCCCTCCAAAAATTAAGAGTGAGATGATTGACTGGTGGGGGCCAATAATCTCCGAGTACTACGGTTCGACGGAAGGCTCTATCGTTACCACAGTCAACTCGGCGGACTGGCTTGCAAAACCAGGCACGCTTGGGAAACCCGTGGAAATTATGGAGGTAATAGTCATAAAGGAAGATGGGAGCCGCGGTGCAACGGGTGAATCTGGCCAGCTCTACGTCAAAAATATCATGGGCTCAGATTTTGAGTACCATAATGATCCTGACAAAACCAAAAAGGCGCACCTGGAGCCAGGTGTATTTACTTTTGGTGATATCGGTTATTTGGATGAGGAGGGTTATCTCTTCATGAGTGATCGGAAGATTGACATGATCATATCTGGTGGTGTCAATATTTACCCGGCGGAAATCGAGTCAGTGCTCATTAACCACCCGGCTGTCGTCGATGCTGCCGTATTCGGGATTCCAAATGAAGAATTTGGAGAAGAAGTGAAAGGCGCCGTTGAACTGGTGGTCAGGGCAAAGGGAAGCGATCTGCTTGAGGCGGAACTGATTGCTCATTGCAAAGAAAATCTGGCAGGGTTCAAGGCAC
>PVBE010492070.1_pt1 | contig 38667 bp, 34 predicted proteins | sample 1631181 | NCBI WGS metagenome assembly PVBE01 (sample SAMN08397723, study PRJNA350692) | Marine metagenome, whole genome shotgun sequencing project. | isolation source: water | place: Pacific Ocean | collected 2012-04
TGGCGCGCCCGGGCGATGCGCGACTTCACGGTGCCGACCTCAATCTGCAGCGCCTCGGCGATCTCGGCGTACTCGAGCTCGTGGCAGGCCCGCAGGACGAAGGCGGCCTGGTACTCGACGGACAGTCGCCCGATCGCCTCGAGCAGACCCCGCCCGACCACCGTGCGGTCGGTGTCAGGCGCCACCACCAGCGAGAGCGCGGGCGCCTCGTCCAGCCCCTGCTCCCGCCCGCTGCGCCGAATGATGTCGATGCAGCGACGCGTGGCGATGGTGAGGATCCAGGTCGACAGCCGCGCCTTGCCGTCAGGTCGGAACCGGGGCAGCGCCTGGAACACGCGCAGGAAGGTGTCCTGCGCCACTCCTCGACCTGCGCGCCGAGCCCACGCGGATCGAGCATGCGACCCACCAGGGCGAAGACCCGGCGCTGGTAGCACTCCACCAGCGTTCGACAGGCGCGGTCGTCGCCGCGGGTCGCGCGCGCCAGGGTGAGGTCGTCGAGCTCGGCGGTCATGCGCCTCTGAAGCTCCACAGTTCGTCGTCGGGCCAGCATACGACCCATTCCACGCAGCACCCCTCGGCGAGGTTCCCGAAAAAATTCGGGCGTGCGACCATCCGCCTCCGTGGAGGTCCAGGAACGCCCGCTCCGGCTCGCGAAGACGCTGTGGGCGCGTGCCCTGGCGCACGCCGAGCTGACCCGACAACCGGTCGAAGCCGTCGTCGCGGCTGCCCTCGAAGCCCACCTGCCGCCGGAGTCCGAGCCGCCCCCGCGCCCCAGCGCGGCTCTCGTGGAGCTCGACGAACGCCTGCGCACCCGGCTGCACCTGCTGCGCAACCAGGGCGCGGCGGATCCGGCCGCGCTTCAGCGGGCCGCCCCAGCGCGCTGGTCGGAGGTGGTGGTCGAAGCGCGTGAAGCGTGCACGGAGATGCAGGCCGTGGTCCTGCCTCTCGCGGACGACGGCGAGATGGCGGACGCGGCGCGCCGGCTCTCGGCCCTGATCTCCGCGTTCAGCCAGCGACTCGACGCCTCGGGTAGAGAGATCGATGGCGCGGTGCATCGACGCCGTGGAGCGCTCGCTCGAAGCTGGCACGCCGCGGCCACCAATCTGCTGACCGAGTGGGACGGCCTGATGACCGTCGCCCGTCAGATCGTCCACGCGGCGGAAGCCCCGAACCGCTGACCCGAGGAGACCCGATGCGTTTGACCACCACCCTGCTCGCCACCCTGCTCGCCGGGTGTGGCGCGTGCCAGCGGGTTTCGTCGCACCAGCAGGCCTTCCGCGCCGAGGCGCCGCCCCAGCCGAAGGGCCCCCACCTCAGCGTCGACATCCCGAAGAAGCTGATCGCCCGCGGCCTCGACGAGGCGGTCAAGGCGCTCCCCACCGCCGGGTATCGCCTCCCCGGGGTCGGTAATCTCGGCCGCTACCTCGGGTCGTACTCCATCGCCGCCCGCAGCCTCGCGCTGACGGCCGACGTCGACGACGGGGTCGCCTTCGACCTCGACTTCGACATCAAGAGCGGGAGCCGCACGCTGCTCGGCATGGAGCTGCGCGCGAAGGCGCCGATCGAATACGACCGGAAGAAGGGGAAGGCGATCATCAAGCTGCGCGCCGACATGTTCGAGAAGGTGAAGCCCAAGCTGCCTGCCGGCGCCGCCGAGAAGCTCACCAACGCGCTTTACGCCGAGGTCCCGTCCGTCGCGCGCGTCCTGCTCGACCGCCGCACCGTGCGCCGCGTCGTCGACGGCGCGATGGACCAGATCGTCGACCGCGCCTACGCGCTGCTCCGGAGCGAGGTGCTGCGCCCCATCGGCGAGATCACGCGCTTCGAGATCGACCTGCCGTCGTCGGTGCCCATCGCCGGCCTCGGCCTGCACGCGGGGCGCGGCGGTGACCTCCGCCTCGACGTGCGCACGACGCTGCCCGCCGCGGGCTTGACCGCGAGCAACCCGAAGAAGCGCCCGAGCGGAGAGCGGCTCCGCATGCGCGTGTCCACTGACGCCGTCGCGGCCCTCGGCAACTGGGCGATGGGCAAGGGCCACCTCCCGGCCCGCTACGACCAGAAGGGCAAGCCCCAGAAGGAGGGCCCGTTCACCGCCGGGCTCGACTGGAAGCAGGACGCGCGTCCGATGAAGGTCAACATGTGGGCCACCGAAGGCGGCGGTCCCGCCGGCGTCTGCATGCGCGTGCTCGCCGGCGCCTCCCCCAAAGTCTCCTACACCAAGGGCAAGCTCGCGGTCGGCTTCGAGGGCGGCAAGATCGAGGAGGTCGACCCACCGATCGTGCAGTTCGCGCTCGACGTGATGGGCGTCAGCGAGCGCGTCTTCGACTACACGAAGAAGTTCGCCACCAGCACCGAACTCGGCCTCGGCGGCCGCCGCTACGGCGTAGGCCTGCACTCCGCGAAGCTCGACGCGCGCGTGCTCCAACTCGAGCTGAACCTGGGCCCGGCGACGTCGTCCAAGAAGAAGACCCGCTCGAAGAAGCGCAAGCCGAAATCCTGACACGGGGCCGTGCAGTCACCGAGCTGCTGTCGTAGGCGGTCGGCGCACCAGGGTGGCGACGACGGGCAGGTGGTCCGAGCGTCCGCGGCGCACCACCCGGGCGGACACGGCGTCGAGCCGCGTATTGACGAAGATGTGGTCGAGCGTGCCCGTGAAGGTGAGCACCGACGTCGGCCAGCGCCAGGTGTCGTCCGCGGGGGCGTAGTCGGCGAGGGTCGAGCGGAAGCCCTCGCCGGTCAGCCAGGTGAGCGCCTCGTCGCCCGGCTCGGCGTTGAAGTCGCCGACGACCGCGGTCGGCAGATCGCCGCCGAGCTCCGCCACGAAGGTGCGCAGCTCGGAGCGCCGGACATCGTCGGTGGTCAGGTAGCCCCACACCCAGCTGCCCCCATCGCTGACCGGGGGCCGCAGGTGGACCTGAAGGACCTGCAGGCGACCGAGCGGGGTCGTGAAGACGCCTCGCCACGCCGGGAACCAGCCCACCGACGGCTCGACCACCTCGCTCACCTCGAGCGGGAAGCGGGACAACACCGCGAGACCGCCCGCCGCGGGTGAGCTGACGAAGGCCATGTGCGGGTAGGCGTCATCGAAGACGGCCCGGAGGGTCCGCTCCCAGGCGGGCGTCGTCTCCTGGAGGCAGACGATGTCGGCGTCCGTGGCGACGATCGCGGCGAGGCCCGCCGGATCTCCCGCGAGCCCGTAGTTGACGTTGTAGGTCGCCAGGCGCACCGCCGGCTCGCCCTGCACCGGGGCGCGCGGGGCGCGGACCTCGTGCTGGCAGCCGGCGACGAGAAGCGAGAGGAGCAGCAGGCGCATGCACGTGTATGACGCGCGGCGCCCGGATTCGATCTCAGCGCGCGCCCTCTCCAGCGGTGATTCCGCCGTGGTCGCACCCGTTCTCGTGACCCAGCCGCCCAGATGCCGGGCACATCTCACACGAGTAAAGACCATCCGTGCAGTCCGGTGGACCCGACTCGCATCGCTCGCCGCCCGCGAACCACACGAGCTCGCACTCGATGGACTCGTACCCGATGCCAGAGCAGTGCGCGGTGCTCCGCCAGTGCGCCTCGGCCGACTCGGAGCTCGTGGGCAAGGAGAAGGCGTCCGAACCCGCGTCCGCGCAGCTGGTGAACGGCGACTCATAGTCTTCGCCCTGGCCCAGCGAGAAGGCGTCGCCCAGCGATCCGTCGCATCCCGCGAGGAACACGAAAAACAGCGCGTATCTGGTCATCTGCCCAATGCCCGTCAGCCCCAACGAGCGTAGATTACCGGAGGCGGGCGCGACGCACCGGGTCAACGCCCCCAGAAGTCGAAGAAGTTGAACCAGTTGAGCGGCGCCTTGCGGCAATACACCTCGAGCCGCTTGGCGTAGCGCTGCACATATTCCTGCAGGGCCGCCTCGCGGTCCTCGCGCGGGAGCACGACGCGATCGGCGAAGGGCTCGCAATGCAGGTCGTAGCGATTCGGCGCCTGGTAGAGGCCGAACGTCAGGTACACCGGGCAGCGCAGGACGGCGGCCATCGTGAGGGGGCCGGTGGCGAAGCGGGCCTTTGCGCCCAGGAAGTCGACCTCGATGGTGCTCTCGTTGAGGCCGACGCGGTCGCCGTGGATGGCGACGAGCTCGCCGTCGGCCAGCCGGCCCCTGGCCTCGAGGATGAAACCGACGGTCCCGGGCTCGATGTGGATGACGCGAGCGGAGAGGTCCGGGTTGAGGGCCTCGAAGAGCGCGGTGACGACCTTCGAGTTCGCGAAGTAGCCGAGGATATTGAGGGGGATGTGGTCGCCCTCGGCCTTGGCGCGCATCGCCTCGAAGCTGCCGAGGTGCGCGCCGAGGAAGATGGCGCCGGTGCGCTCGCGAGCCAGCGTCTGCACGTATTCGTCGCCGGTCCGGGTGAACTCGAGGCCGCGCGTGTCGCCGCGCAGCATGAAGACGCGGTCGAGCGTCACGTGGGCGAAGGTGACCAGGTGCCGGTAGACGTCGCGGCGCGTGGGCGCGGTGCCGTGCAGGCGCTCGAGGTATTCGGCGGAGGCCCGACGCGCGCTGCGGTCGAAGAGGTAGTACCAGCCGGCGACAAAGCGCAGCACCACACGCGCAGGCCAGCGCCCGAAGAGGGTCGCGAGCCACATCACGAATCGCATGCCGTGCAGCGCCCCGCGCTCCCGGCTGCTCAACCAGGTCGCCTCTTCATTCATCGAAGTCGGTGCGCTTGGATCCCGCCTGTGCGTGGCCCACAATCGCACGCCCGCAAACGGGGACGACACTCTTGAAGGCACATCACCGCCCCATCCACGAGGCCACACGGCTCGCGTTCGGCCCGGTCGCGTTCCAGGTCGCGCGCGTGGCTCGCGACCGCGGCATCCTCGCGGCGCTGCTGGACGGCCCGCTCACGACGGACGCGTTGATGGAGGCCACTGGCCTGACCCGGTACGCGGTCGACACGCTGTGCGAGGCCGGGATCAGCTTCGACCTCGTCGAGCAGGAGGAGGCTGGTTGGCGCATCACCCGCACGGGGCGGCTCGTTCAGCTCGACCCGATGACCCGCGCCAACATGGACTTCGTGCACGACGTCTGCTTCCTCGGCCTCGCCCGGCTCGACGAGGCGATCGACACCGGAGGGCCTGCCGGCCTGAAGGTCTTCGGCGAGTGGGACACGGTGTACGAAGCCCTCGCGCACCTGCCCGAGCCGGTGCAACGCAGCTGGTTCGCCTTCGACCACCACTACAGCGACCGCGCCTTCGAGCGGGTGCTGCCCAAGGTCTTCGCAGACCGGCCTCGGCGCCTGCTCGACATCGGCGCCAACACTGGCAAGTGGGCGATGCGCTGCTGCGACTACGACCCCGAGGTCGAGGTCACGATGGTCGATCTCCCGGGGCAGCTCGCCAAGGCGCGGACCAACGTCGACGAAGCCGGCTTCGCAGCGCGGGTGCACGAGCATCCGACCAATGTGCTCGAGACGAGCGCCGCGTTCCCCACGGGCTTCGACGCGGTGTGGATGAGCCAGTTCCTCGTGTGCTTCTCGCTCGAGGAGATCCGCAGCATCCTCCGCCGCGCCCGAGCCGCCCTGGCCGAAGGCGGGTCGGTCTGGATCCTCGACAATTACTGGGATCGGCAGCGCAACGACGTGGCCCGCCACGTCCTGCACGGGACCAGCATCTACTTCACCGCGATGGCCAACGGGAACTCCCGCGTCTACAGCGCCGAGCATCTGCTCGATTGCCTCGCGGACGCCGGGCTCGAGGTCGAAGGCGAGTGGGAGCGCCTCGGCGCCAACGGCCACACGCTCTGGCGCTGCCGGCCCGTCTGAGCCTCAGTCCTCGGCCGTGCGCAGGTCGAGGCCCGCCGGGAAGCCGTAGGAGACGGCCGCCGAATATCCGTACGCGGTGAGGCCGAAGCGCTCGGCGGAGGTCACCCGGTGGGTGCCGTCGTCCACCCGGACCCACGCCATCTCGTAGTCACCGCTGCCAAAGGGCGTGAACGCGCCATCCGGCAGGGCGGCGTCGTCGAGCACGACCTCGACCCCGGCGGGGCGCATCACGGTGAGCCAATCCTCCGAGTAGTCGGCGGGCGTGAGCACCACGTAGTCGTCGCGGAACTGCCCGACTGGGACCGCGAGGATGAGCGCGGGATCGCCGATGTGGTCTTCGGTGTCCTCCTGGCTGCGCAGGTACTGGCCCACCATGACCGGCTTGTCTGCGAGCACCTCGAACGAGTCGGCGGTGTCGATCTCGCGCCACTCGCCCCGGTTCAGCGTGAACATGGCCGCCCCGCCCGGCTGCGGCGGCACGGTCTGCACCGCCGTGTTGTCCTGCGCGGCCACGATGCGCCAGATGTCGCCTGGACCCCCGCGGGTCTCCGTGCGCGCGGCCAGGTAGTGGTCGCCGAGCGTCTCGACCGGGAACATCTGCTGCTCGAGGTGCTCGGCGCAGCAGCCCTCCCCCACCACCGCCTCTTCGTGGCCGCCAAAGACCGCCACGGGCTGGCTCGCGGTGACGATCGAGCCGGTCAGGTCCTGGATCTCGAAGATGTTGGTGCCGTCCGCCTCGAGGTTGAGCACGTCGAACTGCTCGAGTTCGAATTCGTGCTCGCCCGGCTCCAGCGTCTCGATGTCGGGCCCCGCCTCCACGCGTCCGCTGAGCTGCACCGTCACGGTCGTCGTGCCCTGGCTGGTCGCGACCACCGTGAAGTAGCCGTGCTGAGGCGGCAGCTGGAAGATCTCGGGGATCGGCGTCGTCGGCCAGGTCAGCACCAGGTACTCGCGGCCCAGGTTCTCTGCGGGGAGCAGCAGCGACGCGTCGTTGCTCGCCACGCCTTCGTTGTTGAGCGGGTTGAACTGGTAGGCCACCACCGGCCAGCTCGAGCGCAGGCGGAACGAGTGGTTCGTGATGGTCGTCCCGTCCACGTCGAGGCGGGGAAAGGTGTAGACCGTCACCTCGCCCGCCGGTACCGCGAACTCCTGCGCGGGCAGCTGCACATCCGCCAGGGTCTCGACGGTGACGAGCGCTTCGGCCGACGACGGGTTCGCGATGACCACCGCGTGCGGCACCGCCGCCGGATCACCGAACGGGTCCGGGTAGTTGTCGAGGTCGACGCTCCAATAGGTGCACCCGATATACGTCGGTTCCTTGCGTCCGAGCAGGCACTCCGAGGCGCACTCCCCACCCAGGCACGCGGCGCCCGATGGGCACGGGTCGAGGATGTCGAAGCCAGTGCCGTCCTCGTTGCAGACCGCCGGCGTGTAGCGGTCGGCGCAGTGCGGCAGCCCCGCCGCGCAGACCCCGCCGGCGTCGGGTCCCTGGTCGCCCGCGTCGACCGCCATGTCTTCGGCGGCCGCCACGTCGGGGTCGAGCGTGCCCTCGTCGGGGACGCCGAGGTCGACCGCCCCGTCTTCGCGGTGTGCGTCGAGCACCTCACGGCCGTCGCCACCGTCGTGAATCACCGGATCGCTGCCGCCGCCGGACGTCGCCTGGCACGCGGTGAGGACGCACATCAGAGCCAGAAGGAACCTCATGGCTCGGGAGAGTACCCAATCACGAGGCGTCGTCGCCCTATCTACCGCGCGCAGGCTCCGTCGGGGCACGCGCAGGCCGTCGCGAGCACACATCCGTCGTTGGCCCAGCAGAAGCCCGCCCCGTCGACCGCGGGCACGCCGCCTTGCTCGCAGAGCGGGGGATCGGCGTCGCATTGCTCATCACCGAAGGCGCCGCAGTACTCCTGGGCGACGTCGCACATCCGGTCGCCGTCCCGGTCGGCGCTCGCGACGGGGCAGCCCGCCCAGACCAGGCAGCAGCCGAAGCAGCCATTCTCAGCGGTCGCGACCATGCCTTCCGGGCATTCGAACGCTTCCAGGCAAACAACGTCCTCCCCGTCGAGGTTGCACAGCTGGTCGCAGGCGTCGCCGATGCCGTCCCCGTCCGAGTCGGCGTGGTTGGGGCTCGCGAGGTCCGGGCAGTTGTCGTTGACGTCGGGCACGCCGTCCCCGTCGCGGTCGCGGCCGGGCCCGCGGTCCTCTACGCAGAGGCCCTGATTCGGCCCGGGACAGAAGCCGCCACCGCAGTCGTCGGGCTCCCAGCGGCACTCGGGCTGCTCCTCACACGCGCGGTGGAAGGTGATGACCTCGCAGTCGTCGGGCAGGCAGCACGGACAGCTCCAGAGCGCGCTGTCGGGCCCGAAGTCCCTCGCCGCGGTGAGATCGTCGGGGCACGCCGCGCCGTCCGCGACGCACGCCCCGATCTGGTCGCATGCCCAGCGGGGTCGTGGGTCGCGGTCGAGGCAGAACCGCTCGCAGCAACGGTTGGGGAACTCGCGCTGGTCACAGTCGTCGTCGCAATCCTGGACGCAGGTCCGCCCCTCGCCGCAATCGACGTCGTGGTTGCACACGCGCTCGCAGCGGCCGTCGTCGCAGACATGGCCGTCGCCACACTCGTCGTCGGATTCACAGCCGCTCCACTCGCAACGCCCGCCGACGCAGCGCGTCTGGCGACCCGGCGGGGCGCCGCAGATTTCCTCGGGGACGCACAGGAAGACGCACGCCTCCGGATGGTCCCGGTTGACCGCCGCGTCCGGGCACGCGCAGTCCTCCTCGAGGCCCTGGCACCCAAAGCAGTCGAGGTCGTCTTCGCATGCGTGTGGGTCTGGCGGCAGGTCGACGTCGGGCGGCGGACCGTCGACGCGCGCATCGTCGGGGAGCGCCACATCGGGCAGCGGGCCGTCGACCAGGGCGTCGAGAGCCGGTCCGTCCGGCGGCTGCGGTCCATCGAGTGCTGCATCCCGGCCGACATCAGGGTTCTCCGCCACGTCGGGCTGCGCCGCATCGGGCATCACGCCGACGTCGGGCGACTGCGCGGGCAGACAGACCAGGGCAGCACCGCACGCGCTCTCTCCGCAACCGGCCGCCCCCTGCAGATTCGCGCACGCGTCGTCGGCGTCGCACTCGATCGTGCACACGCCGCACACGCAGAGGCCGTCCCCGCACTCGTCGTCGCTGGCGCACACCTCGAGCCAGTGGGACTCACCCGAGGTGCGCGCGTCGATCGTGCTGTCTTTGGCGCACGCGGTGAACAGCAGCAGGCAGGCCGCAGCGTATGCGAGGCGCTTCATGAGTCCTCCTCCGGGTCGGTTACGACGTTCTGGCCGAAATACAGGACCACCTTCTGCGGTCGCCCGACGGGGGGGTGCGCGGCGTTGTGCCGGTCGATGCGCGCCCGCAGCGTCTGCGCCCGATGCCGGAACTCGGCGAGCAGCCCGGACGCCTCGGCCTCGAATGGATGGCCCACGCACGTGTCGAAGGTGAAGGTGCTGCCGCCGACCGCGTCGTGGTGGCACGCCCGCGCCTCGCCGTGCAGCTTGGCGCACAGCGCGCCGACCATCGCCTGGAAGTGGTCGTAGATCGCGGCCGGCCAGCCTTCGACCGAGCCGTACGGGATCAGCCACGTGTCGCTGGTGTAGACCGGGACGTCCGACCCGTCTTCGACGCGCACCCGACCATCGGCGAGCAGCGACCCGAGCGCGGCGTCGAGCGGCTCAGGGTGGATGGCCAGCCGCTCCAACAACGCGTCGCGGCGTATGGGGCCGTGCCGGAAGATGGTGATCCAGACGAGGCTGATGGCGACCTCCTCGCGGTTCGCCGACACCCAGTCGTCGTCGTCGAGGAACGCGGGCCGGTAGCGGGTCCCAGGGCCGTGGCCCGTCTGGAACACGAGCGACGAGGCGACCAGATCGCTGAGCACGCTGCCCACCATCGCCTCGTCGTCGCGGGCGAAGTGGTCGAGCACCGCCCGCCGGCTGACGTCGCCCTCGTCGTGCACGTAGGTGAGCACGGAGGTCCACAGCGAGCGCCCACTATCGGTGGCGCTCTCCAGCAGTCGCCGCCGCTTGCGCTGGTAGCTGCGCAGCGCCAGGCCGAACATGTCGGCGATCACCTTCTGGCTGACGCCCTGACTCTCGAGGGCGGCCGCGAGGTCGAGGAAGACCTGGTCTGCGAGCTGCGCGACCTGGGCGCGCTGGCCTCCGGCGGTGGCGATTCGAGCGATCAACACCAGCGTCTGCCGGACAATGGCGTCGATGAGCCAGTTGGCGCTGCGAGCGGAGCCTTCGATCATGGCGCGATGCTAGGGCGCGACCCGGGCGACCGAAAGGCGGCAAGTGGGTCACCTGAACGGACATTCAGGCTATTCGAGCGACTCGAGCTCCGCCGCCGGGAACTTGTAGAGGTCGCCGCCTGGCGCGCGCGCGATCACTGGGTACTTGCGGTTGCGCGGCGCGAGGCCGACCAGCGTGAACCGACCGCGCCGCGTGAGGAATGACCGACCGAAGTCATCGGGGGTGAGCCCGAAGAGCGGCGCATGCATCGCGAACTCCGCGCGCTCTCCGCTCTCCTCGTCCAGGTCGGCGCCGCCCGCTTGCATCACCGCGAGCTCGCGCGCGGTGACGATGGCCAGCTTGCCCTCCGTCTCCGCCTTGCGGCCGGGGATCCAGGCCGTGGACAGACCCCGAGCCTGGGGCCGCCGATGGTACGGACGGAAGACCTCGCCCGTCTCGCGATGCACCAGGAAGTAGGCGCCCGCGACCGTCGTCACCTCGCTCGACTTCACCGCCCGCTGCGGTCGCGCCCCGACCCGAGCCGCGATGGCCTGCCAGCGTGCGTCGTGGCCGCAATCCGCGCCGTGCTCGATGTACGCGAGGGCGTGGGCGATCTCGTGGAGGATCGTGTCGAGCTTCTCCGCTTCCGGGTTGAGCGCGGCGAGATGCCGGCTGACCCTGATCTGCTTCTCCTGGGGGATGCACACCCCAAAGCGGCGCAGCGCAGCGTCGAGCTCGCCAGTCCAGCCCTGGGCGGCGAGCCCGTGCTCTTCGAGCTTCGCGTCGAGCAGGATCTGGAGTCGGGCCGCGTCCACGGCCAGGACCCTACCGCCGATAGAGGCGGTGCGTCAGCGCGGGCGGCGCCACGCGGTCGCCGGACGCCGTTGCGGTGTAGCGCTCATCGACCCAGTAGATGCCGACGTCGTTGACCGCCGGGTGGCGCTGCGAGGCGTCGTTGGTGGTGAGCCGGTCGAGGCTGCCGTCGGCGATGCGGATGCGGATGATCTCCTGCTGCTGCGCGAGGCGCACGTCCGCGAAGACGATGGCGTCCGGGCTGACCGCGATGGGCCCGTTGTCCTCACCCAGACGGTTGTAGAGCTCCGTAGCCGTCCAGGTCGCGCCGTCGCGGCTCGCCTTGTAGATGCGGCTTATCTCGTCGTCCCGCAGCTCGATGATGACGTCGCCGAGGCGCGTGACGTGGGCGGAGACCAGCTGGCCTGCGCCCAACGCGCCGTCGAGCGGGCAGACGTCGCCGTCGCAGAGCAGCTCGACCCGGGCAGGATCTCCCTGCCGAGGGTTCAGGTTGTAGAAGGTAAGAATCTCGGTGCCGCCCCCCTGCGCGACGTACACCTTCCCGCTGGCCACCGCGAAAGACGGCGCCGTCTCGAGGTCCTCCTCGCCGAGCGTGAAGACGAAGACCCGCCGCGCGTCCTCGCCGGAGATGTAGCTGACCGCCGCGGAGCGCGCGTCCGCATCGAAGCCGTCGCCACGCGCCCACTGGGCGAGGTCGGCGGTGAAGTCCTCCTCCTCGCCGGGCAGCGGGAACGCAGCCAGCGGGCGCTCACTATCCGAGCCGGTCCGGTACAGCCCTTCCGGCTGGTCACCGCCGAAGCTCGCGAAGACCACCCACTCATCCGCGGCCTTCAGGTAGGCGATGGGCCGCGGCTCGGCCTCGACCAGAGACCAGAATTGCGCCGTCGGCTCGGCGACCGCGGCGGGCGCGCCGTCTGCGCCGAAGTTCCAGTAGTAGACGTGGTGCAGGGCTCGACGCCTTCGGGGGCGACCACGCCGCGCAACATCCCGGGGTCGAACTCGAGCATCACCGCGGGCGCTTCGGCCTCGGCGTCTTCGACGACGACCACCTCGACGCTGCCATCGCGGTAGTCGGCGGCGTTGACGGTCACGTCGTATTCGCCGACGCGCGCCTCGGGCACGCGCCACACGGCGGGCTGCGAGCAGTCCTGGTTCTCGGGTCGCTCACTTCCGGGCACCGATCCGACCGCGACGCGCGCGTACAGGCCGCCGTTGAGGGTCGCGGTGACGACCACCTGCGCGCCGCCACGGGGGCAGCCGCGCAGGCGGACCTCGCCGCGCAACGAGCCAACCGCATAGTCGAGCTCGACGCGCCCGATCGAGTACGGCTCGTCCGGATCGATCGGCACGTTGAAGCGCGTCACCGTGCGGTGCCCGGCGCGGTCGAATTGCACGGTGTGCAGCCCCGCGGCGGTTCGGATTCGGAAGTACCCGTTGTGTGCCAGCGGGTTGATCGCTTCGGCGGCCTCCACCGTCAGCACCCGCACGAAGGTGTCCTCGAGGCGGGCCTCCGGCCAGTCGGTGTCGGCGAGGGTCGGACAGCCTTCGAAGTCCTCCGGGGGCGGTTGCAGCACGCCGCCAGGGAGGCCGACGAAGCCGCAGAGCACGCCGGGGCGGGCCACGAGCACCAGCGCCTCGTCGAGCTCGAGCACGCCGTCGGGGAGCAGCTCGACCACCGGCGATTGGGCCGGCTCGTGCAGCGGCAGCCGAGCGACGACCTGCTAGGCGCCGCATGCGCGGGCGCCTTCGAGGCGGAAGCGCCCGTCCTCACCCGGGGAGGAGCGAGCGCCGCGGGCAGCGACGATGACGTTCGTCACATCTGACGGGTTGGGGGTCTCGACGCGGCCGGTGATGGTCCCGGTGGCAGGCCTCAGGACGATGGCGAAGCCGACGCCGCCATCGTCGGCCGCTGCGGCGCCCAGCTCGACCTCCGCGCCGAGCGCCATGTCGATGCCAGCGAGCAGCTCCCGGCGGTAGCAGTCGGCCTCGATCCCCACGGCGTGCGTGCCTTCCGGCACCTCCGTCAGCCGAAAGCTCGCCTGTGCGCAGTCTTCGTCCGCGCACTCCACGGCGGTGGTCAGCGAGGTGCCGACGATCGTGACCGTCGCGCCTTCGAGCGAGCCGTTATCCGCCGCGCGGACGAGGCCGCTGATGGTGCCGCGCGCCTTCACCGAGGGCGGCGATTGTGGGTCGTATGGATTGTCGGCGCCTACCTCTGCGCAGGCCGCTACGAAACCGATGGCTGCGAGTCCGACACAGACCGACCGCATAGCTCTCCCCCATGTCCGCCCGGCCCTACCCTACGACGAATCGGCCCGCCTGCATGAGTGGACTGCTAGGATGCGCGGTGGCCGGTCTCTCCCTGGAGGAGCTGATGGAGTTCAGGCGTACGTTCGCGGCGGGATCGCTCATCTTCGCGGAGGGCGATTCCGGCGATTGCGCCTACATCGTGGAGGACGGCGAGGTCGACATCCACGTCGCGGATGGCGGCGCCCGTCTGCACCTGGCGAAGCGAGTCGCCGGCGAGCTCTTCGGCGAGATGGCGATCATCGACGACAAGCCCCGCTCGGCGAGCGCGAGCGCCGTGACGAGCTGCACGTTGCTGATGATCACCCGCGACCAGCTCAACCAGCGCATCGCGCGCACCGACCCCATCCTGCGGATGTGCATCAACGTGGTGCTCGACCACCTGCGCAACACGCTGCGCCGGCTGACGAGCGACGCCGACTTCGAGTCCGGCGCGCAGCAGGTCAGCGAGAGCGCTCGCAAGGAGGCGCTCGACGCGATCCGGCTCGAGCAGGAGCTGCAGAACGCCATCGAGGAGGAGCAGTTCGAGCTGTGGTACCAGCCGCTGATCGATCTGCGCGAGGGGCACATCGCGGGCTTCGAGGCGCTGATCCGCTGGCGCCACCCCGAGCGTGGACTCGTCCCGCCGGGCGCGTTCATCCCCGCCGCCGAGCGTTGCGGGCTCATCGTCCCGATGACGCGCTGGGCGTTCCGCACCGCGTGCGCTCAGCTCAGGCGGCTGGGCGAAGACACCTTCATGAGCGTCAACTTCTCCGGAAAGGACTTCGAGTCCGCCGGCTTCGTGGAGAACATCCAGGAGACCCTCGACGCCACCGGCGTGCCGCCCCACCGGGTCAAGCTCGAGATCACCGAGTCCCTGCTGATGCACTCGCCCGAGACGGCCCGCCAGATCCTGGCCGCGCTGCGCGACCGCGGCGCGAGCATCGCCATCGACGACTTCGGCACCGGCTACTCCTCCCTCAGCTACCTGCACTCCCTGCCCGCGGACACCCTGAAGATCGATCAGAGCTTCGTGCGCGCGATGTTCGACGACGACTCGAATCGCTCACTCGTCCGATCCATCGTCGGCCTCGCCAAGGGGCTGGGCATGAAGATCGTCGCCGAAGGCGTCGAAGAGGCGCCGCAGGCGAACACCCTGCGCGAGCTCGGCGTCGACTACGGCCAGGGCTGGCTCTTCGCCCGCGCCCTGCCGGCCGCTGCGGTCGAAGCCCTCTTCGCCGAGTGGACCCCGCCCGACTTCTAGCCCGTCAGGCTTCGCGGCGGGCGAAGACCAGGAAGCCGGTGTGGCCGATCATCTGGGATTTGGGGCGGACGCTGCGGCCGCTGACGTGCCAATGGCGCAGGAGCGTCTCGAGGCTCTCGATGCAGTCGAATGAGCGGGCCTCTTCGAGGGCGGCGACGATGTGCTGGAGCTGGAGCACGGTCGGGACGTAGCAGGCGAACATGCCGCCCGGGCGGAGGGCGGTGGTGGCGTGGGGGACGACCTGCCACGGCTCGGGGACGTCGAGCACGATGTGGTCGAGGTCGGACTCGGCGATGCCCTCGTAGATGTCGGCGTGGCGGACTTCGTGGTTCGGCGTCTCACCGAGGAGCGCGTGCACGTTCTTCCGCGAGCGGTTGATCGCGGACTCCTGCAGCTCGTAGGTGACCAGGCTCCCGGTGGGACCGATGGCGCGCAGCAGGCCCATCGAGAGGGCGCCGGAGCCGAAGCCGCCTTCGACGACGGACGCGCCGGGGCGCAGATCGCCCCAGGTGACGAGCATCGCGATGTCCTTGGGGTACACGATCTGCGCGTGGCGGGTCATGTGCAGCGCGTGCTGGGCCAGGGTGGCGCGGAAGACCCGGAACGGACGGCCCTTGCTCGAGCGGACCTTGCAGCCGTCGGGCTCGCCGATGGCGTCGTCGTTCGGCACGAGGTCGCCGCGCACGTTGCTCGTGCCGCCCGCGCGCAGGGTGGCGTGGGAGATGCGGTGCTTGAAATCGACCAGGACGACCGGATCGCCGTCGCGCAGCGTGATGCTCAATCGAGGTCGTCGCAATTCTCGAAGGCGAGCTGCCCCCAGATAGCCGGGAGCTCGGGGTCATCGTTGCAGCGCCGCGCGCCTTCCACGTTCGGTGGCCGATCATTCGGACCAGGGTCGATGAAATCCTCCCAGATTTCGGGGAACGCGGTACGCCGCAAGTCGGCGCCGCTGAACTCCAGACCCTGCGTCTGCGACAGCATGACCGTCGCCCCGACAAGCGAGGCCCCCTGGAACTGGGAGTTGGGCTCGAGTTGAACGCCAGACAGGTCGACGCCGTCAAATTCGGCACCGGGGAACTCGCCTCCGAACTCGACGTCTTCGCCAAAGGTGGCCCCGGCAAAGACCGTGTCCTGGAAGGTCCCCCTCAGGTCTGAGCTGGGAGGGAAATGCACCCCGGCAAACACCACATTGCTGAAGTTGCCAACCAATTCGACGTTGTGTTCACCGTGGAATCGCACGTCTGCGAAGACCGCGTTGCTGAAGTCGCCCTCGAAGCCGACGCCCTCGAAGCCGCTCTCCGAGAAGTCAGCGCGCGACAGGTCTCCCGAGAATCGCACTCCGATGAACTGACTCCGCGAGAAGTCGGCGCGCGGCATGTTGCCCCCGAAGCTCACGTGACTCCCCGACGCCGCGCGCATGCTCAGCCCGGCTGCGCCCACCTCCTCGAACGTCACGTCGCTCAGCAGCGCGCGGTCGAGACGCGCGCCGGTCAGGTTGGTCTGGAAGAAGTAGACATGGTCGAGTCGAGCACAGGCGACGCGCTCCACGTCCTCCCCGTCGAACTCGATCTCCTCGGGCTCGCAGTCATCGCAGCCGTCGTCCAGCGCGGCGCACTTCTCGCCGCAGATGCGATTCTCTTCATCTTGGTCTTCCACGACGAAGGAGGCGTCCTCGAAGTGCGCCCCGGAGAAGTCGATGTACGCCAGCCGGGAGGAGGCGAAGCACGCCCGGTTGAACATCGCGCCGTTGGCGTCCAACCAGGTGTCGAGATCAGCGCCGGGGCTCGCGGCGCGCAGGCTCACGTCGGACAAGATGGCGCCGTCGAGCACCGCGTGCTCGAGGTCGGTGTCGTGCATGATCGCACGACTCAGGTTCGCGAAGTCGAGGCGGCTCTTCCTGAGGTCGGTGCCGATTAGATCCGCGCGGTGGAGGTTCGCGTAGCGCAGATCGTTGCAGGTGCCGTCGACGTGCATCCCTTCCTCGCCTGGGCAGCTCCGCCGACCGTCCGCGTCGATCTCCGGAAGATCCGAGCAATCCTCGGACGCGAGCTCCGCGCGCCGCAGGTCGGTGTTGGACAGGTTCGCCTCGCGCAAATCACAGGCGAGGAACTGTGCCTCGACGGCATCGACGTCGCTCAGGTCGGCGCCCCGCAGATTCATGCCGTAGAGTGTCGCGAGCCCGAGGTCCGCTTCGCCGAGCTTCGCCCCGCTCAGGTCCGAGCACACGAGCTGGGCGAGGCGCGCGTCGACGCCGCCCCGAACGTCCGCTCGGGTCAGCACCGAGTCGACGACCACCACCTCCCTCAACCGCGTGTCGTCGAGGTCGGCGAATGCCCACTCGACGCGCTCCAGCCGTGCGTGGCTGAGGTCAGCGCTCTCCATATGCACCGCGTGCAACGCGTCCTCCCCGTCGGTGAAGGACTCGGTGAAGTCGACCTCCTGCAGGAAGGCCTCGTCGAGCGCAGCGCCCGTCAGATCAGTCCGCTGCATATGCGCGCGGCGCAGGTCGGTCCGTACGAGGCTGGCGCCGCGCATCGACACGTCGTCCAGCTCGGCGTCGAGGGACTCACCGACCGTGAGCGCGAACGCCACCGACTCCGTCTCGTAGCCGCCGACCGAGGCCTCGACGCGGTACTCACCGGCGGGCACGGCGGCGAAGGCGAACGCGCCGTCGTCACCGGGGGACGCGTCCGAAACCAGCTCGTCACCGCGCAGGAGTCGCACGCTCGTCGCCTGGAGCAGCTCCGCGTCGCCGTAGCGGAGCAGGCGCACCGAGCCGCGCACCGCGCCGGGCTCGCCGGTCAGCAGGATCTCCTGTTCGACGACGTGCGTCTCGCCCTGCGCGATGCTGAATTGGGGCAGCGTTGCGGTGCCATAACCAGAGAGGCTGAAGATGAGCTCGTGGCGACCGGGACCGAGCAAGAGTCGGTAGCGGCCCTCGCGGGTCGTCTCGGTTCTGAACGGCGTGCCCGACGACTCGACGCGGATCTCGCCGTGACCATCGTCCGCGGCGCCAGCGAGCCGTGCGATGCCCTCCACCGCCGTCACCTCGACGGGGTCGGCCGGATCCGCGACCGCCAGGGAGCGCAGGTCAATCGCGCCGACCGCGACCGCCGCCCCGAAGTCGACCTCGATGGGCGGGACGGCGTCTTGCGGCGCGAAGCCAACAACCACCGGCCGCAGCGCATATGTGCCGGCGGCGACCTCGTCGAATTGGAAGGCCGCTACGGCCCGTTCACCCTCGGCGGCGGGTTCGGGCGCGAGCGACGTCTCGTAGGCGACCTCCGCCGGCGCGGCCGCCGCGAAGAGCCGCACCAGGCCGTCGTCGAAGGCGGTCGCGTCGAAGTCCTCGGGGAGCACGAGCGTCCCGGAGACGGTGCCCTTCTTCTGCTGCGCCTTGGGTGTCTTTGGGTCGTACTCGTTGGTCGGCGGGACATCCGCGCAGCTCACGAGCGCGACGGACACCAGGCACATGACGATCCGCATGGCTGCTCCTCCCACGTGGCGTGGGAGCAGCCTACTCGTCGCTGTCGCCCCGCTCCATCCCGGCGGCGGCGTTCGGGTCCTGCGGGCCACCTCCGGCCTTGGAGGCCCCGGGGGCGATGCTCTTGTCCTTGCCGAGGGGCGAGATCGTCCCCTGCTTGCCGGTCTTCGCGCCGGGCGCGATCGAGTCGGCGCTCGGGGAGGCGAGGTGGCCCGCCTTCACCTTCTTCTTCGCCAGGGCCTTGAGCGCGCGGGCCTTCTTCGCGCCGACCTCACGGCTGAGCTTCCGCATCGGCACGCTGTGAAGCTTCTTGAAGTTGCCGTAGCCGAGCTGCTTCAGCCGAAGCACGGGCACGCCCGAGATCTTCGCCGAGCCGCGCTTGCGCTTCGCGTCCGCCCTCGCCTTCGCCCTCGCCTTCGCCTTCGCGGCCTGCCTGGCCTTCGCGCGGCGGGCCCGAGCGTCCGCCGGCGCGGGGCTGGCGACGGCGATCGACATTCCGGCCAGCGACATCGTGAGCGCGCAGAGCGCGACGACACAGATCCTCATGGTGCCTTCCACCAGGCTCGTGACTCGTGCCTGCGACGTAGGACGACGCAGGCAAATTCATGCCTACCTGCGTTCCATCGCGTCGATGAAGGTGCCGAGGGCCTTGAACGCATCCGCCACCGTGGGCGTGCCGACGAACTGACCGCCGTCGATGCGCAGCGCCTTGTCGTCCAGATCGACGCGCGCGGCGGTGAGCCCGACCGCCTTTTGGAAGGTGCGCGCGGCGGTCTTCAGACGCGTGCTGACGCCGATCACGGCGGCGGTCCCGAAGTCGAAGGCCCACAGCTGCGCGGGGTCGGGGCGGTCGAAGAGCGCCTTGAGCGGGGCGCTCTGCAGCCCCTTGATGAAGGACTTGCTGGCGTCACCGGAGCCGATCCGGGCGAAGGCCGCCTCGTCGGTCGAGCCGGCGAGGTAGTCGCCGCTGACACCGGCCACGAGGGTCACGTTCTTCAGGACCGGAGCGCGCACGTGCCCTTTGGCGTCGATCGGCGCGCCGGCCTTGGTGGCCGCCTGCCGAAACGCGGCTTCCACCCGCTTGGTGTCCTTCAAGCCGAGCAGCCCGGCGCCGCGCAGGCCGTCGAGGAATCCGAACCAGCGCCGGTTCGACTCGACCTCGATCAGCGTCAGCGCCAGCCCGACCTCGCCGTTGAGCAGTGCGGGCATGTCCGAGAGGTCGAGGCCGAGCTCGCGGCGCGCCTCCTCGCGGGCGCGGTCCAGGTCGCGCTTCTCACCGGCCGCGATCGCGATCGCCTGGAGTCGCTCGACGCCGTTCTTCATGTTCACCCGCCCGGTGCCGAGGAAGACCGGGTGCTGATGCCAGGCGAGCGGGACCCGGAGCGGTCCCTTTCCGGGATTGAAGATCGCGCGCGGGAGCGAGTCGGCGGTCAACGGGACGCGCGCGGCGACCTTCAGGACGGGCCCTTCGGCGGTGATCCCGATCGCGACGCCGCCGATGCCGGCGAAGAAGCCGCGGGCGAGGGCGCCCTTCGCCTTGCGCTTCGCGGCGGCCAGCGGGTTCTTCATCCGCCGCTCGCGGATGTTCGCCTCGATCTGCTCGACGCGAGCCTGGTCGCCGCTGGCCCGAGCGCGCGCGAGCGAGCGCTCGTCCCACTCGGCGGCGTGGTCTCGGGTCATGTCGTCGACGATCGCGCCCACCAACGCGGTGGTGTTGACCCAGCCGCCGGCCTCGCGACCAGATCCGAGCGCCTTCATGTCAGCGGCCAACGCGGGGTGGGTCGCCATCGAGGCTTCGGGCGTCAGCTCCGCGACCCGCTTCCTCCAAATCTCGATGTCTTCGCCTCCTCGCCCGGTGATCAGGAGCGCGGCACGCTGACCGCGGATCAGCATGTTCACGTCGCGATCGCCCTCCGGGTGCAGGACGATCGCGTCCCCCACCGTCGAGCGCACGAGCTTCTCCTTGCCGCGCTCGAAGAGGCCGACGATCGCCTTCTCGAAGGCCTTCGCGTCACGCAGCGTGGCAAAGAACATCACCGCCTTGCGCGGGCCATCGAGCCACGCGAAGCCCAGCGGCTTCGACAGATCGACCCCCATCTCTCCCCACGTGGCGGGGTCGACGAGGTTGCGCCCGGTCTCGCGGGTCAGCTCGGCGGCCGCCTCGAGGTAGAGCGCACCCATCGCCTTGACGAAGCCGGCGTAGCCCAGGCGCTCCAGAACCTTGTCGATGGGTCCCGTCGACGCCACGAAGAGCGCTCCGCGCGGGACGAGTTCGAGGCCGGGCGCACCGACGAGCGCGTTGGGCGCCGCGGCCTTGGCGGCCTGCTTCGTGGGGGTGTTCTTCGCGCCTGGATCGGGCGCCTTCTCGGGCTGACTGCAAGCCGCGAGGAAGAGGAAGGCGAGTAGAGACGTCGAGCGGCGCATGGCGGGCTCCCGGCTTCAGCGGGGCCCACCCTACCAACTCGCGCGTCAGGCGGCGCGCAGGATGCGCTCCAGACCAGCGGTCGCCTCTTCGATGGTGGCGTCGGCGACCTGCGCATCGCCCTCGACGACCAGGAGGTACTCGGCGCCCGGCACCCGCAGCTCGCGCGCTTTGAGCGTGGTCTCGTCGGCCTCGGCGCCGCGGCGCGTCGCCCACCAGGACCGCAATCGCTCGAGGGCGGTCGGACCGGGCTCAGCCTCGCCAAAGTCCTCGGCGTCCTGGGCCGCCGCAGCGGCCCGCGCTTCGTCCATCATGTCGGTCAGCGCAGCTTGCGCCAGCGCGTCGCCACGTCGGGTGTCGGCCCTCGTCGCGAGGAACCCGGTCTCCATGAACGGGCGCCCCTCGACCCCCGCGATCATCCGACCCTTCAGGTCGGCCAGCACGATGGCCCGCGGCTGGTGCCGTCGGGTCAAGCTGAGCATGTAGTGACGGGTGGCCAGGTCCGGTTGCCGGCTACGCAGTGAACGACGTTCCATGTTCTCGCCTCCATCAGGTTCGACCTCATTCTGACTATGGGCGCACTAGTAGTCAAGTTTCCTACATGTAGGACAATCAACTACGGAGCAGAACGGTGCGGGCACCCCCTGGTCAGGCGGCGGACCTGCCGGTGACGGCCTGGATCTTCTCGGCGAGCCGCTGCTTGTTGAACGGCTTGACCACGTAGCTCGTCACGCCGGCCTGGATCGACTCGACGATCTTCTCGCGCTTCGACTCCGCGGTGACCATCACGAAGGGCACGTCCCGTACCCGGTCGGTCTGACGCATCCAGCGGAGCAGCTCGATGCCGCTCAGCCCGGGCATGTTCCAGTCGCAGACCACAAAGCCGAAGGGCCCGTCCTCCTTCAGCAGCGTCTGCGCCTCGTCGCCCGACTCGGCCTCGACGATGTGCTCGTAGCCCATCTGCTTGAGCGTGAGCTTCACGATCCGGCGCATCGTCGAGAAGTCGTCGACGACGAGGATCTTGGCGTGGCTGTCGATCATCACTCCCTCCTGCCATCTGCCGCGACCCTGCCCCCCCGTCGATACGGGTCGACGCACCGGTTTCTGAGCGGTGGGGTCAGTCCCACCCCGGGTCTCTGATGACCGCAAACTCTACCGAGCGGTCGAGGCGCACCTGGGACGAGGCAACGGGGGGTCCCGCGAGGCGCGCGCGGCGGCTCCGGCAGATGGGCGAGCACCTCGTCGAGCAGAACGAATTCGACGCCTCCGAGCTGCCGGACCTGGTCGAGTTCCAGTCGCTCTTCAGTGACATCACCAACCGCGCCGACCCGGAGATGCTCGCCGAGATGGGCATCGACATCGCGCAGCTCGACCGCAGCATGGCGGTGCTCGAGGTGGTCAGCGAGGCCGCCGGACCCCGCGCGGGTCAGGCCGGACGCAAGCGTCCACCGGCCGGGAAGCTCCTGGCCCACCTCGCCGTCGAGCTCGGCCTCCCTGAGACGCAGCTCACCGAGCTCGACGCGCCGGGCCTGCTGGACCGTCTCCCCAAGATCGACCTCGAAGGGGGAGGACTCAATGGCGGCGCCGTCGCGCGGGTGCGGATGATGACGCTGCTGGTGAGCGAGGCGCGTGGTCGACCAGTCGTGCGCGCGATGCTCGGCGCGTTTGCCCGCAAGTACCGGAACAACGCCGCGATGATGGACGCGCTGCGCTCCGCGCTGGTCCAGACGGGTCAGTCCGAGGCGAGACGCGCGCTCAACGAGTTCAAGTAGACCGACCCCACGACGCAGCGTGGTGCTGACGCGATCATTCGACACGCGCGTCAGGTCCCGCGAGCACGTCGCAAAGAGGGAGGTGCAACGCCAAAGGAGACACGCCATGCACCGCGCCGCCCTCGCCTTCCTGCTCTGCGCCGCCGCGACCCGGACCGCCCACGCGAACGAGCCCGCCGACGCCTCGAACTTCGTCTACATGCTCGATGACACGGTCGCGCAGAACTACATGTGCGCCTGTCAGGACCCCGAGCCCGATCCGGAGGTCGGCAAGGTGGGCCTCGTCCGGCGGCGCCCCGGGTACGAACTGAAGGTCTCGTGCGCGGTGCCGTGCGTTGACTCTGCTCACTTCGCGTCGTAGTCGTAGTCCAGGATGACTCGCAACGGGGCGGCGATGCGACCGGGCATGCTTCTGATGGTGATGGTCGCCTGCACTGCCGGATGCGAGTCCGAGGCGCCCATTGCGCTGCCGGCAGCGCCTCAGCTGGAGACGCCGGCGCCAGTTGTGCCCACGGTCGCGACGCCAACTCCAGTGACGGCCACGCCACGACCACCGGCGCCTGCGGCCTCGCCGCCGGTAGCCACCAAGGCGCCGCCCACCGGATTGCCGTCGCTGACGAAACGAGCCGGGGACGACGCGGCCTCCGCGAGGGCACGGGCGCAGAACACGGCCGGTTTCAAGGCGTACAAGGCCGGGAAGCTGGAGGAGGCGGCGCGCCAATACGAGGCGGCCGTGCGCTCGGACCCCCAGCACATCCTGGCTCGCTACAACCTCGCCTGCGTGTGGAACAAGCTCGGCGATACCCGCGGTCTGGGGGTGTTGACGACGTTCAAGCGGGTCGGGTGCCGCGCGTGCCTGGAGCGGTTGAGGCGCGCGAGGGTCGACTCCGACTTCGCCGACAAGTGGGACGACCCCGAGTTCAAGGCGATCACCGCCGAGCGCGCCCCCGGCCCTACGACCGTGGCCGACGTCGCGCGCGCGGTCGAGCGGGCGTACCTGGCCGGCGACCATGCGCCGCTCGCGCCGTTTCTGAGTGGGACCATCGAGATGGTGCGCGTGTGTACCGTCTGTGATCCGCCGGACGATCGCCGGACGACCGCGATGTCCGCGGCTCGACTGCCTGGCGCCATCGACCGTGAGCGGGGCCGGCGCGACGGAGACGAGGGCCCGTTCTTCAACGGGTTTGAGTCGATGCGCTGCGACGCGAAGTGCTGCGTCGCCAATCGCGAGACCATCATGCATCAGAACACCTATCTGGACCGCGTCTGCGCCATGCCGCAGGGCGCCGGAAAGACGCTCCGACTGAGCCTGGTCGAGATCGCCGACGGCTGAGTACGGAGCAGCACACACCCACAGGGAATCAGGGAGGAGTCGTCAATGGATCGGTTCAAGTGGCTGACGGAGGAAGCGGGCTTCACGCCGTTCACAATCGGGCTCGTCTTGCTCGGCTTCGTGTTCAGCATGATGCTGCTCGACCAGGCGGCGATCGAGCGCGCGAGCGCGAAGAAGGACGCCTTGGAGTTGAGCTTCCGCTCGGCTCAGGACGACGCTTTCGAGGACGGCGACGACGCGAAGGTCGCGGTGCTCGAGGCGAGGAAGGCCGTGGCCGACGCGGCGCTCAAGAAGGAGGGCGGCGAGGCCGCGCTCGCGACCGCTCAGAAGAACCTCGAGAAGGCGGAGAAGCACGTCGCCGAGATCGAGGGCGCGATCGCCCATGCGCGAGCGGTCTATGTCGCGAAACGGGAGCGCGAGTTGGACGAGGATGTCCTGGCGCAACGAGTGGACGCCCGGATGAACCGCTATTGGCTCACCTGGCTCCTGGTGCCCGGTCTGCTGATGTTCCTCTTCGGCTCGGTCGCGCAGCTGAATTCGGAGGGCTGGGCCCGCCGCCTCGCCGGGCTGGTCCTGATCATTGCGACGGTCGCGACCATCGGGACGGTCTTCGTAGCCGCCCTGACCTGATGAGGCCGATCCTATTCAGGTTGCCAACTCCGACCGGGGTCGCAGCTCATAGCGCCGGAGCCGAGGTCAGATAGCGCCGGAGCCGGGGTCAGGCCTAGCCACTTGACACTTAGAGGGCCCGCGCAGGAATAACTTCCCATTTTCAGGCTGGCTGGATTGTGTAGTTCCAGCGCGGGAGGGCCTCGTGCCGCGTCATCGGCAAGGCCTTCATCTGGGTGTCACTGATCCTGACCCCCTTCTCGTACTCCCTCTGGACGAGGTGGGCACGCACCTGGAGACCAGTGGTGGTCGTGGTGCTGCGGAGGCAGTTGAGCATGACCTCGTAGGTCTCGAGCGGCCGGCCCGCCCAGTTCTTGCTGATCTCGCTGAAGAGCCGGTCCTCGATCGGATTCCACTTCGACGTACCTGGAGGGTAGTGGGCGACCGTGACGCTGAGGCCGTGCTGCGCGCAGAGCTGTTCGTAGAGGTCGTACTTCCAGACTCGGCTCTGGGAGCCGTTGCTTCCACCGCCGTCGGCGAGGATCACGAGTTCGTTTGCACCGGGGTAGGAGACCGCGCACGCGCGCCGGGTTGCCGGGACCATCGCCGGCGCTCGCGAACGGGTTCGCCCGCAGGGGCCGCACTACGAGATCGTCCGGCCGGCCGGCGTTCAGGTCCGAGTCACATAGACGAATCGGTCGAAGCGGGCGGTGGAGATGGTCACGACCGCCGTCACCTCGAAGCCCGCTACGGCGAGTGCGTCCTCGAGGTGCTCCGACGTCACCAGCGTCACCCGCGGCGCCAGCCCCTTCAGGTTGTCGAGCAGCGCACGCAATCCGTCATCGGCCAGGTGGCTTCGGACGCCGTACGGCAGGTTGGAGACCAGACAGTCGGCCCGCTGCCGAGTCGTCCGCGCGTCGTGGCGGGAGAGCGTCACCGCCTGGCCGAAGTGGGCGGCGTTGGCCTTGGCCTGCTCGATGATCTTCCAGCTGATGTCGCTCCCGAAGGCCTCGTGGCCAGCACACGCCGCCACCAACGGGATCGTCCCGGCGCCGCAGAGTGGATCCAGAACGCTGTCGCCCGGGCGGGCTGTCAGGTTGACCATGGACCTGGCGACGCGCACCGGCAGCCCGACGAGCAGATTGTGGGGTTTCTCTCGCGTCTCCAGCCAGGTGGAGTCCCCCGGCTCTCCTTCTTCGAAGACGCGATAGCCGAGGGCGGACACGACCAGCACCAGGCGCAGCGTCGGGTCGCCGAAGTCGACGTCGCCGTCAATGCAATCGGCCACCAGCCGCTTTGCGGCCTGGGACGCGCGCACCTTGCGAGGCAGCCGCCGCACCGTGATCCCAATCCGAGGCGAGGCGAGGCGCCGAGCGAGCATCGCCTCGCGCAACGCCTCGAGGTCGCCGCCAAACGCCAGCTGTCGCCCCGCCGCCTTGCCGAAGCCGGTCTCGGCCCAGGCCACCGGCTCGTCGGACAACCACACGCCCGGCTCGACCGAGTGTCCGGAGGTCAACGCTCCGAGCTCCGCCTCGGCCAACTCGATGAGCCCGGGCGTGCGCGTGTAGAGCGTGCAGAACACGGCGCGAACCTGTCCGGCTGACGCGCCGCGGTCAAGGGGCACGAGCGCCTAGATGCCCTCGGCGGGAGTGACCCCACAGGCGCGCGCGCAGGCCGGATGCGCGCTGCACCCGCTGACCCACAGCTTCTCGGACCACCGCCTCTGTCGCTGCAACCGTGACCTGCGTGCGGGCGCGGGTGACCGCGGTGTAGAGGAGCTCGCGGGTGACGATGGGCGAGAGCACCTCCGGGAGCACGACGAGCACGTGGTCGAATTCGGAGCCCTGCGACTTGTGGACCGTCGTGGCGTAGACCGTGTCGTGTGGCGGGAGCCGGGCCGGGCTGAACACACGTGGACCCTCGGCCCCCGGGAAGCACGCGCGACGCGCCTCGCCCTCGGCGACGACCACCCCCGCGTCACCGTTGAACAGGCGCAGGACGTGGTCGTTATGGGTCACCAGGACCGGCCGCCCGGGATACCAGGCCTCGGTGGGCGTCACGAGGCCCTCGGCCGCGAGCCACAACTCGATCCGGCGGTTGAGCGCGCCGACGCCGAGGTGCCCGCGGCGGTGGGCGCAGAGCACCCGGAAGCGCGCGAGGGCGGCCAAGGCGTCGGGGGCGGTCTCGGCCTGCGCGCACGGCCGGTAGCCATTGACGGCGAGGCTCTGCAGCGCGGCGTCGTCGGGTGAAACGAGGCAAACGTCGGGGTGCGCGTCGTCGGTCAGGAGCTCGACCGCCCGGGCGCCGTCGCCGGCGTTGATCGCGCGGGAGAGCGCATAGATCCCGCTGTCCGGACCGAAGCGCCAGGTGTGGTTGAGCTGGATGACGGCGTCCCAGATGCCGGGCGTGTCGTCGCCATCGACCTCAGCGTCAGGCTGGGTGCCGAGCACCGCCTCGAGCCGGTCCGCGAAGGCCTGTGAGAAGCCGCGCCCACCCGCGGGGCAGACGTCGCCCAGGACCGCGCCCGCCTCGACCGACGAGAGCTGGTCGCGGTCGCCGAGCAACACGAGCCTGGCCTCGGGCGCCACCGCGTCGAAGACCCGGTCCATCATCACGAAGTCGACCATCGAGGCCTCGTCCACCACCACCACGTCGTGCGCGAGCGGGTTGTCCCGGTGGTGCCGCGCGTTCGGGTGGCCAGGACGCAACCCCAGCAGGCGGTGGAGCGTGGACGCTTCGTGAGGAATGCCCTCCGCGACGGCGGCGTCGATGTCGAGCCCCTCCTGCTTGGCGCGGCGCACCGACTCGGCCATCCGGGCCGCCGCCTTCCCGGTGGGCGCGGCGAGCGCGATCTTCGGCGGGCGACCACCGCGCGCGAGCGCCTGCTCGACCAGCAGCGCGAGGATGCGCACGACGGTGGTCGTCTTCCCCGTCCCGGGGCCGCCCGAGACCACAGTCAGCCCACGCAGCACCGCCATCGCCGCGGCCAGCTTCTGACGATCATTGCGCTCGAAGAGCCGGTCGAGCCCTGCGCGCGTGGCCTGCGGGTCGAAGTCGTCGCGCAGACCGAGGCGGGCGAAGACCGAGCTCACCAGGCGTTGTTGGTGACGCCAATAGCGGTCGAGGTAGAGCCGGTCGGCGTCGAGCACCAGCGGCGTGCGGCCCTCCTTCTCGGCCGGGCGGACCGCGGGCGAGCCGCGTAGGGCGTCGCACCACACGCCGACCTCGGGCCAGGGCAGGTCCGGCGGTGGGCGACCCTCCTCGCCCTCCAGGCGGATCGTGTCCTTCAGCGTCGACAGCTCCGCACAGACGTGACCCTCGTTCGGCGCGCGACTCGCCATCGCCATCCCGAGCAGCACCAGCGCGTCGTCGCCCGCACCGAGGCGCGCCATCGCTCGCGCGAAGTGCACGTCGAGCGGGCCGAGCACCCCCGCCTCACGGAAGACGTCGATCACGACAGCACCTCGGAGAGCGCATGAACCAACGCCGCGTCGAGCCGCTCGCGGTGAACGCCGCTGCCCGCCGCGTACGCCGGATCCATGCCGCGCAGGAAGAGGTAGTAGGCCGCCCCGATGTGCCGGTCGTAGTCGTAGTCCGGGAGGCGATGGCCGAGGTAGCGGTGCAGCGCGATCGTGTAGAGGTGCGCCTGCAGGAAGTAGTGGCGCGCCATCATGGCGTCCGCGAGCCGCTCGGGCGCGTAGTCGGACGGCGCGGGCCCGAGGTGATTCGACTTGTAGTCGGCGAGGCTCCAGCGCTCACCCTGCCGGAAGACGAGGTCGATCGAGCCGGTCAGGAATCCGCCGAAGGGCTCGAAGGAGAGGGCCCGCACCGAAGCCGCCTCCGCAGCCCGGCCGTGCGCCTCGTAGACGTCCGCCATCGCGTCACGCGTCACCTGGACGGTCGGTGACAGCCCGCCGCCGACCGCGAAGGTGAACTCGAGCTCGTTGAGGCGGTCGGTGCGCCCGATGTCGGCCAGGCGCAGCCCGTCGAAGGGCGCATCGAGCGCGGCTTGCAGCGCGGTGGTCACGCGCGGGGCGTCCTCGGGGTCGAGCCCGTGGAAGTCGATCGACCGGGCGACCTGCTCGCCGAGGGCCTCCGGCGCCCGGAAGTCGTGATGCTCCAGGATCTCGTGCAGGCAGGTCCCCACGAGCGCGCCGGCGCGGAAGTCGGCGAGCGCCACCCGCGTCTCGACGACGTGCGCGACCTCGTCTTCGGCCTCCTCCGCGTCCTCCTCGGCGTCGAAGTCCTGCACCGGCAACGGCCCGTGAAGCTCGCCGCGCGTGAGCCCGGTGAAGCTGGTCCGGCGCCAGAGCGAGTCGACCCGGTCGCGAGAGGCTTCTCGGGCGCGCAGGCCGACCGGCGCCGGGTGGGTCGATGGCGGGGTCCACGCGGGCTCCGCGGCCACGACGCTGACCTGGATCGACTCGCACTCGAGGGCCCGCAAGGCCTCCACCATGTCGGCGTCCGTCAGGCTGCGCACCCGCCCGCAGAACGCGGCGAAGTCACTTCGATTCGTGCGCCGCCCGTGGAGCAGCCACGCGACCGGCGACTCGTAGCCGCGGTGGTCGAGGGCGCCCCAGTAGAGGGTGCACCGATGCTTCGCACGGGTGAGCGCCACGTACAGCAGCCGCAGCTCTTCGGCCCGGGCGTCGCGCTCGGCCTCGGCGAGGGCCCCCGCCTTCTGCTTCGGCTGGGCGTAGTTGACCGCGGGCCGCCCGTCTTGGGTGCAGCGCAGGAACGCCTTGTCGCTCTTGAAGAGTCCGCGGCCCTCGTAGAGGAAGGGCACCCACACAGCGCCGAACTCCAGGCCCTTCGCGCCATGGATGGTCAGGATCTCGACCGCGTCGTCGTCGCTCTCGAGGCGGATCTGCTCGACGTCGTCGTCCCCCGGATCCGCGCGGTGGCGGCGCAGCCAGTCGAGCAGGGCCGCCGGCCGCAGACGTTCGCGGGTGGCGACCCGGTGCAGCATCTCCGAGAGGTGCTGCAGATTCGTCATCGCCCGCTCGCCGTCGACGCGCGCCAGCAGGGTCGCGGGCAGCTGCCGATCCGAGAGGAAGCGCCGGAACGCGCGAATGAACGACTCCTCGTGCCAGATGCGGCTCCACTCGCGGAACGAGCCGACCCACTGCTCCCAGCCCCGCTCCTCCGTCTCGAGTCGATGGAGGTCGGCCGCCTGCAACCCGATGGTCGGCGTCGCGAGCGCCCGGCGGACCAACGCCGAGTCGCCGGGCTCGTGCATCGCGGCGAGGATGTCGGCGAGCGACTCGGCCTCCTCCGACTCGAAGACGCTGTGCGCACCATGCAGCACGCTCGGCACGCGCAGCGCCCGGAGCGCCGACTGAACCGCGCGCGCCTGCTGCTTCGTCCGCACCAGGATCGCGTGCTCGCCGGCGGGGACCGGACCCTGCTCGACGGCGCGCGCCACGTCCGCCGCCACCGTCGCCGGGAGCGCGCGGGGATCCCGGTCGCGAGGCACGAAACGCAGCTCCAGCGGCGGGTCACCCTCCGGGTCCTCCTCGCTCGCTGGATCGACGTCGATGTAGCGAATCTCCCCGTGGGCGAAGAGGTCGGCGTGGCCACCGAAGAGCGCGTTGAAGCCGCGCAGAAGCCGGGGGTCGGAGCGATGGTTGCGCTTGAGCACGCGAACCTCGCCGGCCGCCTCCACCTGCTGACGCGCCCGCAGATACGTGCGCAGATCCGCCCCGCGGAAGCCGTAGATCGCCTGCTTCGGATCGCCGATGAGATACAGCGGCGCCCCCGATTGCAGGAAGACCGTGTCGAAGATGGCCCACTGCACGGGGTCGGTGTCCTGAAACTCGTCGACCAGGGCGGCCTGGAACTGCTCGCGCACGACCCGCTGCAGCGCCTCGGCCTGACTGCCCGTGCGCAGCGCGTCGCGCAGCTCGCGAAGCAGATCGTCGTAACTGCGCACGTGACGCGCCGACTTCCGCGCCGCGAGCTGCTCGCGCAGGTAGGCGGCGAAACGGTGCGGCGCGCCTTCGATGTCGACGTCCGGCGAGGCCGCCGGGAGCAGGACGACGTCGGGGTCGGCCACCACCTTGGCGAGCCCGTTGAGCCAGCTCAGCCAGCCGTAGCGGAACAACGCCTTCGCGCGTCCCGGCGGTTTGTCGTGGACCTCGCGCGCCCGAAAGTCGCGGACGACCTCCTCCCGCAGCGCCTTGTCCTCGCCGCCGAGCTCGACCCCGAAGGGCGTGCCGCTCTCGAAGGCGTTTCGCAGGAGCATCCGGCGGCAGAAGCCGTGAATCGTCGAGATCGCGGCACGGTCGAAGTCGAGCAGCGCGTCCCGCAAGCGGTCGGCGTCGGCTTCGCGCGTCTCGTTGCGCGCCGCGAGCCACGCCGATAGTGCCTCGTCGCGCTCGCCCTCCGGCTCGGAGAAACCGTGGCGGAAGACCCGCTCGGCGTCGCGCAGGCGCCGGCGCACCCGGTCGCGCAACTCGGCGGTGGCGGCCTCCGTGAAGGTGACGACGAGGATGCTGTCGACGGCGAAGCCGCGCTCGACGACGAGGCGCGCGAAGAGGTGGGCGATGCTGTACGTCTTGCCCGTCCCGGCGCTCGCCTCGAGGAGCAGCGGCGCGTCGGGCAGCGGCGCGTTCTGGTCGAAGGTGGCGCGCTCGGTCATCGCCGGCCCTCCGCCTTCAACACCGGCCGCCAGATGCGCTCGGCGAGCCAGACGAAGTCCTCGCGCAGCGCGGGGGATGCCCACGGCGGCGTGTCGCCGAGCCCGAAGACCCGATCGACGTAGGCGTCGCGGTCCTCGCGCTTCCAGACGTTGCGCACCATGTCCGGGACGGCCTCCGGCTTGATGCGGCGCTCGACCCAGATCCGCGAGGTGTTCGGGAAGAACGGCATCGCCTCGCGGCGCCCGCGCAGGTAGAGGCCGAGCAGGTCGGCCAGGCAGCTCTGCGCCGCTTCGAGCGGCATCGCCTGCAGGCGCGCGGTCGCGGTGCCGTCCCCACGCGGGGCGCGGGCGACGAGGTGGCTCTCGCCCGGGCCGGCCGTCACGTGAAGCACGAGGTGCCTGACCCACAACGCCAGGCGGTGCTTGGGCTTGAGCTTCGAGAACTGGTGCTTCACCCGCCGGTCGCCGAACACATCGCCGACGCGGCCGACGACCCGCACCGCGCCGACGCCCTCGTCGAAGCACTGCGCAGGCACCTCGAAGTCGACGTCGAGCGGCCGTGCGGGCGGGCCGATGCGGGCCGCGTGGATCGCCGCAAGCAGGTTCCCCACCCGCCGGTCCGCGATCTGGAACGCCTCGCGCCCCGGTGGACCGGGGGGCAGCATCCCGCTCGCTCGGAACGCCTCGTACACGTCCGCGTGGGGATCGCGCAGCCGGAGCTGGAGCAGGCGGTCCCCAACCTTCCATTGGTCGAGCCCGAAGAGCTCGAGCGGTCGCGCGTCGCTGACGGGGTCCTCGTCGCGCCGATACCAGAGGCCGAGGCGGCGCCCCAGAAGCGACTTGGCCGGGTTCTGGAGGAAGTCGCAGAGCCGGTCGACGTCGACCGGCGCCGGGTCCGGCTCGGGCAGCAGGCCGGAGATGAGCGGCGGAACCTCGCGGCGCACCGGCTCGCACAGCGCCCGAGCCGCACGCAGCGCGCCCTGGTCGTAGCTCTGCGGCTCGAGGCCGAAGTTGCGCGGGCTGAACGACTGCAGCGGGTGCGCCGTGACGATCGCTTCGGAGGCAAGGCCGAAGGTGTCGCAAACAACGTCGATAAGCTCGCCGACGGGGACGGCGGGGGCCTTGGGCTTGTCGTCGTGGATGTCGCGCCCGGTGTACGTCACGACCAGCCGGTCGCGAGCGGCGAGCAGCGCCTCGAGGAAGAGCGCGCGGTCGTCATCGCGCCGGCTGCGGTCGCCGACCTGCCGTTCGCGGTCGACGAGGTCGAAGCCGGGCCGGGTGGCCGAGCGGGGGAACGCGCCATCGTCCATCCCGAGCAGGCAGACCACCCGGAATGGGATGCTGCGCATCGGGACGAGCTCGCAAAAGGTGATCGCGCCCGAGAGGAAGCCCGTCGGGGCGCTGCGGTCATCGAGCCGCGCCTCCAGGATGACGCGCACGGCGTCGAGCGACACCGGCATGTCGGCGCCGGCTGCGACCGCGTCCGCGACCATCTCGGCGAGGATCTCGCGCAGCTGGATGTGCTGCCAGGCGTCCGGGTCCCGGCGAGCGAAGAGCGCGCTGGTGGTGACGACCAGAGCCTCCGCCCACGCCGCCATCGGGCGCGGCTCCTTCAGCGCGCGCATGCGCTCGAAGAGGGTCTCCACGTAGTCGAGCAGCCGCCCCATCACGAGGGTGTCGCGGCCCTGCACCTGGTCGTAAGGCAGCGTCTCGCCGAAGAGGTGCACGCCGTCGCCGACCATCGCGCGCCCGAGCAGGAGGCGGTCGGTGCCCGCGCGCCACGTGTTGTCCGCCTCGGTAGGCTGTCCGTGCTCCGCGCGATGCGCCGCGTCGATGCCCCACCGGACGCCGCTGTCGGCCACCCATTGGCGCAGCTGCGGCAGATCGTCCGGCGCCAGCCCGAACCGGCGGCGGACGGGCTCGAGACCGAGCAGGTCGAGGACACAGGTCGCCTCTGCGCGACCGCCGACCAGCCCGAGCATCGTCAGGAGCGCCTCGCCCACCTGGTTGTGGTGCCGCATCGCGCGGTCCGCCACGCGGAACGGCATGCGCAGGACACCCTCGGCCTCGTCGGCGAAGACGGCGTGGACTAGCGGGGCGTAGGTGTCGATGTCGGGCGTCATCACCACGACGTCGCGGGGCTCGAGGCCCGGCACGGTGTCGAAGGCATGCACCAGCACGTCGCGCAGCACCTCGACCTGGCGCATCGGGCCGTGGCAGGCGTGCACGCGGATGCTCAGGTCGTCCTGCGGCGGCGTGCGCGGCTGGATCTCGCCGGCGAGGATGTCGACGTGGAGCGCGGCCAGCATCGAGTGGGGGGCGGGCGGCGGCTCGAAGGCGTCGTGGAGCGTCGTGCGGTCGACCAGCGGCCCGCGCAGGTCGGCGAAGAGGCGTCCGCAGCTGGCGTAGAGCGGGTGTCGCCCCGCGGCGAATGGTGTGGGCGTGAGCGCGAAAAGGTGCACCTCGACGTAGCGGCCCAGGGCGCGCAGCGCGTCGACGTAGATCGGCGGCAGCGTCGTGAGTCCGAAGAGGCAGACGCGGGTCGGCAGGCCGGCGGGGCGATCGGGCGACGCCATCCGCTCTGCGAAGCGACGCGCGACGTCGGCGAGGTGCGGCGCCCTGGCGCGGGCACCGACCGCCCGCCACAGCTGCGCCTGCCAGTCGTCGCCTTCGTTCTGGTCCCACGCGCAGACCATCTCCGGCCGGTAGCGCACGTACCTCGCGAAGGCCCGGGCGATCTCGCGCGCGAGCAGCATCGGCTTGCGTTCGAGGGCCGCGGCGTCGCCGCCGACGTAGGCGCGGACGGACTCGAACGCGGGGTTCGGGAGCAGCGCGGGCAACGCCGCCGCGACGGCCCAGGTCAGCCGCTGGTGTGACCAGCCCTCGAGGTCGACGCTGCCTTCGCCGAGCACCGTGTCGAAGCAGTCGTGGACGAAGCGCGCGGGCGTCGGCCACTCGGTGTGGGCGCAGATTGGGAGCCGGTCGGCGATCCGGAATCCGAGCCAGCGCTCCATGCCGCGGCTGTGGACCACGACCACGTCCGGCGCCATCGGATCGGTGAGCGGCATGGCGACGACGTCGACCAGACGCGCCGCCAGCACCTCCACGCGGTTGCTGCGGTAGACGTTCACGGGCGCACCGGCCGCTTCAACCCGGAGAAAGCGGCGCTGCGCGGGTGGCGCCCGAGCACGCGTGAGAGGACCGCGTCGCCCTGGTAGGCGAGCTCGGCATGCAGCGCGTAACCCGGGTCGGCGTGTCCGCTACGGTCCGTGAGCACGCCGACCACTGCCCCCCGCTCATCGAAGACGGCGCCGCCACTGTGCCTGGGACCGGTGAGGGCGTCGACTCGGAATCCCGGGCGCGCTCCGAGCCAGGTCAGCGCCCGCGCGACGCGCCCTTCGTTGATCCGGAAGTCGCCTCCGATGGCGGAGCCAACGACGAAGACGCGGTCGCCCTTCTTCAGGCGCGTCGCCTCCCCGAATGAGACGGGGGTGCGCGCGTCGGCGCCCTCCAGTCGGAGCACCGCGAGGTCGTGGTCCAGCTGCGCTCCGACCCGCTCGGCCCGCAGCATCGTGCCGTCCGCGAAGGAGACGTTGGCCGAGGTGGCCTCGCCCAGCAGGCTCAGCTGGGTGAGCACATGCCCTTCGCGGGTGACCACGAAGCCGGAGCCGACGCCGACGCCCGGGACCCGCACGACCACAGACGCTCCGCGCGCGCGCTCTGTGACCGCGCGGCCGATCGCACTGGCGCCAGCGTCCGGCAGATGGGTGGAGGGGAGCACGTCCGCGTCGAGCGCACGTGGGGGACCCGCGTCCAGCGGGGTAGACGCGGCCATAGCGGGCTTCGCGACTGCTGCGGGCGCCGGCTCGGAGACTCTGGACGGCTCGGCATCGGCCCCGACGCCGGCGAAGCGCAGACCGAGCGCGACGACGCCGACGGTGGCCACGACGGCGAGGACGATCGCGCCGACGGGCGGGCCGGACACCGGCACCGCCACCGCGAGCGCGCGCCCATCGCCGTCGACCGGCGCGACCACGATGTCCATCTCCGTGCCTTCGACGAAGCGCAGCAGCACCCGCAGACGCTCTCCCGACGCATCGAGGAGCGCGCCGCGGTCAGCGTGCAGCGTCACCCAGGGCCCCGGGGCGGGGGGCCCTATCGCGGCGCCCGGGACGACGTGCTCGACCGGGGGCATGATCTCCGTGGGCCCCGGTCGGCTCCGATCCCAGTCGAGCTCCGGCATCTCGTCCGACTCGGGTCGCTCCGGCTCGGCAGGTGCGGCGGGCTGGGCCTGGGTCGCGGGCGCGAGCTCGGCCCCGACCTCCCACGCGGATCCCTCGAACGACGCGGTCGAAGGGTCTGCGTGCGCCGGCACGACCGCGGCTCCGACCAGAGTGTCAGCTGCTGAGTCGGCTGAAGTCATCTCGAAAGGGTCGTCGTCCGCGGGAGGAGACGACGTCGCGAGTGCCTGTGCGGGATCCGGCGACGGCTGTGCGCGGGGCGCCGGTGGCCAGGGGAGCCGCGGCGCTTCATGCCCGGGGATCGGACCTGTGCAGACAGGCCAGCCACGCGGGTGTTCGGGTGGGGGCACCGGATCGGGCGCGGCCGCCAGCTCCGGCGCGGGGAAGTGGTCGACGGGTTCGTCTGCGCCTTGCACCGCTTGGACCACCGCCTGAGCGTCGGAATGAGCGCGACCGACCGAGGGCGCCACCGAGGCGTGGAATCCGTAGCGCGACTCGATGGCCTGGGCGACCTGTTCCGCGCCGTCGCGATCAGTCAGATCGAGCAGCCAGGCGGGGCGTCCGGTCGCGCGACCGACGAGCTGTTCGGCCTCGACGCCGAGCAGCGGAGCGATCGACTGCGCCAGGCGCGTCACCCGCGCGTCGCTCGCCGAGATGTCGTGGAGCAGGACCCGGAAGTTCATCCGCCCCGCAAGATGCCATGATCGGCGCCGGATGTATGTGGCTCAGGCGGCCGCGGCCGCCCTCGCGTCACGCTTCGCCTGGTCAGCGGCCTCCCGCTCCGTGCCGACGTACGGCTCTCGGGTGCCGAGCAGATCGTCGAACCACGGCCGGGTGACACACCAGTTGGCGTTCTGGTTGGGGCCCATGTGGTGGTCGTAATGCCAGGGCAGGTGCTCGCGCGCCCACTCCGCGTCGAGGTGCGAGCGGCGGTGGACCCGGTAGTAATTCGCAGCGCTGTACCAGAGCGTACCCACGAAGAACGGAGCGACTGGGAAGAGCGGCGCCACGGCCACGGCAGCCCCGGCCAGCCCCAACGCTTCCTTCAGCATGCCTTCGGACTTCCACAACGGCTTCGCGTAGTCGGGGTCGTCGTGCCCGTTGCGCCGCACGTTGCGGTGATGGTCATGCCAGTGGAACGACCAGTAGGACTCACGCTTCTTCCCGAGCCCGTGGAGCAGGTAGCGATGCACCGCCCACTCGGAGGCGTTCGCGGCGAGCAACCCAAGCGGAATGCCGATCATGTTGACCTCTCCAACCCAAAACAGCGACTAGTCGGTCACTATAGAATCCAAACAAGCTATCCGAGCCAACCCAAAAACAGACCGCACCGTCACCCTTTCATGTATGCTGCCCGCATGAGTGATCCCGCACTCCGGCCCGGGCGCCCCGGCGGCAAGCGCGACGAGAACCGAAAGCGGCGCAGGCGGCAGATCGCGGACGCCGCCTTGGAGCTCTTCGTCGAGCGCGGCGTCGAGCTCACTTCAATCGATCAGATCGTCGCGGCGGCCGGCGTCGCGAAGGGCAGCTTCTACCGCTACTACGCCGACAAGGAGGCGTTGGTGCAGGCCCTCTTCGAGACCATCGGAGAGGCCATCGTCGGCGCCATGGACCGGTGCCAGGAGACGGTCTGCGAGGCGCGTCATATGGCGGAGTTCTCAGCGGCCTACCAGACGCTGGCGGCCGACCTGAGCCCTCACCTCGCAGGGCAGCCCGCCCTGGTGCGGCTCTATCTGCAGGAGAGCCGAGCCCCCGCGGTCGGCGCCCGCAAACCGATACGGGACCTCGCCGACCTCATCGCGCAGCGCGCCATCGACCTCAACTGTGCCGCCAGCGGCGCCAACGTCTTCCGCGACGAGATCCCAGCAGCGGTGAGCGCGCTGACGGTCGTCGGCGCCGTCGAGCGCATCGCGACCGCCTACCTCGACGCGCCGGACATGCTCGCGGTGAACCCCGTCGAAGCGGGCCGGGCGCTGATATCGCTGCTGCTCGACGGGCTGATCCGACGCAGCAAGCCGGGCTTGTTCTAGACCTCAAACAAGCGCACACGGGGCCGCCGGATGAGAGGCTGACGGACGTTCTCGATGCGGACGTGGATCGGCGCCCCGCTGAGCGGCTGGTCGGTCGAGATTGAGGTGGCGGACGGGCTCACGCACGCCCAACGGCCGCTTCGCAGCCGCCTGGAGGACGACTACGACATGAGCCTCGCCCGGATGTGGGTCAGCCTCGGCGTGGGGACGGCGCTAGTCGCGACAGGCGGCGTTCTGCTGTGGCTCGATGAAGCGCCGACCTCCGGGGGGAACCGATGAGCGGAGTGAAGCGGGGCGTGTTCGCGTTGGCGCTGTGTCTGGCGGGGTGCCTGGAGTTCCCGACAGAGGCTGCGTGCAACGAGCCCGGCGACTGCCCGAACGGATTCCGCTGCGACCCCGAGAGCGGCGCTTGTCTCCCGGGCGACGGGTCCGAGACCGACGGCGACGCGCCCGACGCGAAGCGCGACGACGGCACGACGTCCGACTCGAAGCCGGACGGCCCGACGCCGGACACGGATCGCGACGGCGCCGCGCCCGACGCCACGGCAGATGCGCCGGGGCGCCTTGTGCTCGCCGCCCAGAGCACGGAGGCGGGTGAGATCATCGACATGGATGGCGAGGCCAGATTCACATACGCCGAAACGGAGGACGCGGAGGAGCTTCCGCTCTTTGACCACGACGCCGCGCTAGAGCCGGGTGTCGACGGCATCGGGGTCGTCTTCAACAACGAACCGCGGCGGCGCGTCTTCTTCGTCCGAACCTCGTTCGCGAGGCGCTTCGGCGACGACGTCGAGGTCGCCCCCGGACCCGCCGGCGAGCAGTATTACCCGGGCATCCACTGGGTCGGCGGACACTTCGTCGTGGTCTGGATCCAGGTGGTCGATGGGCAAGGCTTCCTCGCGTTCCGGCGTGTCGCACGCGACGGCGCTCCACGAGGGCCGACCCAGGTGACCGACGTGCCAATCGGCGACCAGCTGCACACCATCGCGGTCGACGACCGCATCTACGCGACGTGGATCAGGGTCGAGGACGGGGTCTCCATGGTCTACGCGGCACGCGGCCCGTTCGGCTGCGGCGTCTTCGAGGCCGGCGACGAGGACTGAAGCACCGAGGTCACCAGACCCGGGAACGCGATGACCATCCCCGTGGTCCGGGAACACCCCATCCGCCGCGGCTTCTGGTTCTGGAGCGCTGAGAGCGCACTCCTGACGACGCCTTCGGTCACGTTGATCGGCGGTCGTCTGAGTGTTCGGGCGTCGCGGCACCACGACCGCGCCAGTCCGCCGTGTGGGACGAGCGCCAGACACTTGTGGGGTCGGAGCGGCGAGAGTCAGGGGACCCAGTGGCGCTGAAGCCAGGTCCAGAAGAGGCGATCGCGCCGCGTCAACTCGGGGCGATGGACCTGGAGGCCGGGGGTCGGACCTTCCCGTGCGCTTCACGACAAATCGCGCACGTATGCGAGCCACGTCCCACAGGTTGCCCGCCCTGGCATCTCCTGGCCTGGCTCCGCCGAGCCCCAGCAGATAGGCCGGTAGCCGGTTGACATGGCGCGCGCGCGTGCGGCGTAGTGGCCGGCCGCGACACGGAGGTCGACATGGCGGGCGAGCGACACCTCTCGGGGATCCAGCCTTCCGGGCTGCAACACCTGGGCAATTACTTCGGCACCTGGACGGGCTGAAGCTTCCAAACATGGACAA
>PVBE011277573.1_pt1 | contig 38663 bp, 37 predicted proteins | sample 1631181 | NCBI WGS metagenome assembly PVBE01 (sample SAMN08397723, study PRJNA350692) | Marine metagenome, whole genome shotgun sequencing project. | isolation source: water | place: Pacific Ocean | collected 2012-04
ACAGACCGCCGGCCCCAGAAACCATCTTGCCAAACGTTGATGGGCCAACCTACGCTGTTGATGGGCTACGGTTGGCCCATCAACTTAACCCGCGCCAAACTCTAACTTAAGCGCTGGACCACTAATCGGGGGCAGGCCAACGATCCAGGAGCTCATCGAAGAGGCGCCGGACGAAGACGCCACCCCCGGCGCGGGCAACCTGGGAGAAACGGCGCCTGCGCGTTGAAGCGCCGGCGCGCACTTACTCCACTTCGACGACCATTCCTTCGCGTGCGATGAAGTTCCCCGGCCAAGCCGCTTCGGCCTCGGTCGCGAGCGCGTCCATGAACGCGTCGTCGTGGTCGGGGTCGTGGTGGAATATGGCGTGCCGCTTGACGCCCGCCGCTTGGCAAAGGCGCATGCCCTCGTTCCAGGTGGAGTGGCCCCAGCCGATGTGCTTCGGCCATTCGTCTTCGGTGTAGGTACTGTCGTAGATGACCAGATCGGCGCCTTCGATGATGCCGAGGACGTTTCGGTCGGGAACTCCCGGTTGGTGCTCGGTATCGGTGACGTAGACCGCCGATTTACCGGCGTGTTCGATTCGATAGGCGGTGGCCCCGTTGGGATGGTTGAGCGGCGCGGTCCGCACCGTGACGTCGGGGTAGAGATCGAACGATTCGCCGGCATCGAAGTCCTCGTAGCTCACCTTGGCCAGCAGCGCATCGAGCGGGACCGGAAACATGGGGTTGTCCATCTGCGACGACAGCACGTGCTGGACGCCGCCCTTGCCCTTCAAGTGCCCGGCCTTGATGTGGATGGTCCAGTTCGGGCTGTACGCGGGGATGAAAAAGGGAAAGCCGTTGATGTGATCCCAATGCGTATGGGTCAAGAGCAAGTTGAGCTCGTTCATGTCGCGCTTGATGAACGCCTGGCCGGCGTTGCGAAGCCCGGTGCCGGCATCCAAGATGATCCGGTGCTCGCCGACCTCGAACTCCAAGCAGCTCGTGTTGCCGCCGTATTCGGTGTGATTCGGACCGGGGCACGCGATGCTCCCGCGCACCCCCCAAAATTTCACGTTGAACGTCATTGTCCCCCTCCGGTCGGGGCTCGACCGAACATCGAGCGCCCTCCCTATCCGTCTTGTGCAAAACCTCGATCCGAGACCCCCGGGCCTCCCAAGATGATGGAATTCGCGCCGTACATTAAGGCGGCTTCGATGATTCCCCAAACCATTACCATCGTTCAGTGATCCCGGTCACTGACGGATTCGGCGATGGCCACCCGATCCCCGAGGCCGAGGCCCAGGCGCTCGTCCGCCCGGCCGCGATTGACGGCGATCTCCACCAGGCCGTTGGCGTTCTCATACCAGAACGCTTCGTCGGGTTGTACTTCGGAAAATGTCGTTGCGCGATGTATCTTGCGGTGGCCGACGACGATCATCGCGTCGGGCGCCACGGTCATGGCGCGGACGCCCGTGAAAGCGTTTCCGAATCCGTCCACATAGATGATCTCGGCCAGGTCGTCGGGCCAGTGGGCGTAACGCACGGTGTCGATCGACCGCTCCTCGCCGCACGGCCCCTCGCCACGGGCGATGCGGGCCGCCACCGGCGCGAACAGATCACGGCCGTGAAAGCTGGCCGACAGCCGGGGCGGCGCAAACGTGATGTCCCAGCGTCTCGGGTTTCGCTCGGCGCGGCGCGAGACGATCTCGAACAATCCATTATCGGGGCCCACGAACCAGCGCCCGTTCGCGCACACCACGATCGGCGCGCGCGCGCCGCCGACCCCTGGATCGACCACGCAAAGGAAAACGGTTCCGTTCGGAAACTCGTCGACGTATGTAGCCAAAAGATAGGCCGCGGCCTTCGGATCGTGGGACGGGGCGTCGGCGAACAGCTCGATGGCCTCAACGCCGGGGGCGAGCCGCGCAAGGACCGCCTTCATCTGTCCCGTATAGGGACCGCTGAGTCCGAAATCCGTGAACAAGACAATCATCGCGCGCGCGCCCCCGCGCCTCATTCGCGAAGGCGGCCCGCATAACCGTTGCCCGCGACCGACGTCAACCGGAATCCGAGTTTCGGTGGGGCCGCGTCTCCTCCATCGCGCCTGGAGTGGCTTCAGGCGATCGCGCGCGCTTCGGCTTCGATCGCGCGCTTCACCTTTTCGTAGGCGCGCACCTCGAGCTGGCGGACGCGCTCGCGGCTGATGCCGAAAACTTGACCCAGCACCGCGAGTGTCTTCGGCTCATCCGCGAGGCGCCGCTCGACAAATATGTAACGCTCGCGTTCGGCAAGCGTCGCCAACGCGCCTTCGAGCAGGGCGTGACGCACATTTCGCTCTTGCGAAGCGGCAACCAGCGCCTCTGGTGAAGGCGTATCGTCTACGAGCGTGTCCTGGAACTCGATCCCGGAGCCGTCGGCGCCGTACGCGATCGGCGCGTTCAAGGAGGTGTCGCGCGCCGAGAGCCGATTGTTCATCTCCACCACCTCGCGCGCCGAGACGTTCAGCCGTTCCGCCAATGCCTCCGATTGCTCGGATGTGAGCGTCCGAAAATCGACGATGTTCATCTTTTACTTCAGTTTGCGAAGACTGAAGAACAGCTTCTTTTGGGCCGCGATCGTGCCCATCTTGACGAGCGACCACGACCGCAGCACGTATTCCGTGATCGCCGCGCGAATCCACCACACGGCGTAGGTCGACAGCCGGAACCCGTAGTCGGGCTCGAACTTGCGCACCGCCTTCATGAGGCCGATGTTTCCTTCGGACACGAGATCGATCAACGGCAGGCCGTAACCGCGATATCGCGTCGCCACCTTCGCAACCAAGCGAAGGTGACTCGTCACCAAGGTCTGGGCGGCCGTGGCGTCGCCGTGTTCGCGCCAGCGCTTGGCCAGCATGTACTCCTCGTCCGCTTTCAATAGGGGAAAGCGAGAGATTTCCCGAAAATAGCGGGACAGGTTTCCATCGATCGGACCGCTTGGAAGGGTCGACGTTACCATGCGAATTTATGCTCCCGTCGGCGGCACGCCGCGGCGCCGATCAGCTGCCCCGCGGACGAAAAATCGCCCGGCTTTAGGCTGGTCTACCCTGCGATTGCGGCCGCTTCGTGGCGACGGAGAAGATCCCGCCGGGTCGGAAAACCGCCTCAAGCGCACCGAAATCCGTTGGGAGACCAGGAACCAACGTTTCGAATGCGTTTCCTTCTGACCTAAGCGACACACCTCCCGGCCCGAAACCATCGAGCAATTGTATTGACCGCCCTTGTAGGGCGCCGGCACCGATGGACGTTAGGATATTATCCGATAAAAGTCAAGGGTTTTTATAAGTTTATCGAATTACCTCAATGTATTAGATGATTTATTTAGATAATTATGATGTTCAGCCGCATCACGCAATTTTCTTTCCTGCTTGCGCGTGCGGCGGGCACGATCTTGCGCGCCGATGGCCGAGGTTCCGTCGCGCAACCGCGCCCGCGCTTAGACGACGGCGAAGGAGTCGTACACGATCGGCGATTGACGTTAATCTCTTGGGGCGAGGCAACGATCGCGAACTTCGACGAGGGACGACGAGAGATGGAAATATTGCGATCCGACGTTTGGGTGATCGGTTCCGGAGCCGCCGGGCTGATGGCGGCCATTTCGGCGCGCGAGGCCGGCGCCCACGTCCGCGTCGTGAGCAAGCGGCCCGCCGTCGGTGGTTCGGCGTCGGGGTTGAGCGGCGGCGGTTTCGTCGGCGCCTGGGCCGGGCTGACGAAAGAGGAGCATCGCGAGCGCACCGTCGCGGTCGGACGCGGGCTCAACGATCCCGTTTTGCTGGACGTTCTCGTCGAGGAGACGCCGAAGCGCTTCCAGGACATGCTCGACTGGGGATTGCCGATCGTCAACTCGAGCCGGCCCGGCAGCCTGGTGACCCAAGGTCAGGGGCCGGGACGCGGCCGGAAGGTGGTCGAATGCTTCGCGGCCAAGGCCGCCGCGATGGGTGTCGAGTTCATCGACAACTTGCTCGTGCGGACGCTTTCCGCAGAAGGCGGCGTTCCGATCTTCGCGGCCTGGTCCGCCGACCGCGGCGAATGGGTCGCGCTCGTCGGCGGGGCGGCCGTGCTGGCAACCGGGGGTGCGGCGAGCGTTTATCGGTATTTCGACACGCCCGAGGGGATCACGGGCGATTCCTACGCCCTCGCTTTCGACGCCGGCGCTGTCGTTCAGGACATGGAGTTCTTCCAGTTCTACCCGCTGAACCTGAACATGGAGGGGCTTCCCCCATCGACGGTGCCGGCGCCCGTGGCCGACCTCGGCAAACTCGTCAACGGCAAAGGCGAGGACATCCTCGCGAAACATGACATCCCTCGCGAACTCGCGGCGATCCGCCAACGCGACCGTTTGTCCCAAGCCCTGTTCATCGAGATCGAACGGGAAGGCCAAGAGATCTTCGTCGACATGGTGGGCGTCACCAAGGAGGCTTGGTGCGCGGACCCGGCCGCCGGCGCGAGTTACACCTATTTCGGCGAGACGTGCGGCGCCTGGGAACGACCGCTCCGGGTCGCGCCCACGGCGCATTTCGGGATCGGTGGCGTCTCGATCGGAGCCGACGGCGCCACTACGCTTGCGGGTCTGTTTGCGGCCGGCGAGGCCACGGGCGGCTTGCACGGGGCCAACCGCATGGGTGAGAACTCGCTGAGCGAAACCATCGTCTTCGGCCACCGCGCCGGGCGCGCCGCCGCCTTGCGGGCGTCCGCCAACGGGGTGCTTTCCGATGCCGCGGCCCTGGCGCGCGCCGAGGCAACGGTCCCCAAACCGGCCCCGGGGACGCCACCCACTTCGGCCGCCGAGCTTCTGGCACGCCTTCGCCAGGCCATGTGGCGTTACGGGGGAATCCTGCGCGAAGCCAAGGGGACCGCGACCGGACTCGAAGAGGTGTCCGAAATTCGCGAAGACGCCCACAAGACGGGAGCGGTTTCCGAGGCAAGGGAGTTTGGCCGCCTTCTCGAGGTCCAGCTCGCCGCGCGTGCGGGCTCGCTGATTCTCGGCGCCGCGGGGCGTCGCGAAGAAAGCCGCGGCGCGCATTATCGAGAGGACTTCCCCGAGACCGACGACGAGAACTGGCGCGGTCACATCAAGGTGGTCTCGAAGGACGGCGATCCGGCGTGGTGGTACGAGCCGCAATCGGCGATCGAAGGTGGGCGCGACACCCCTGCGCCGACCACCATCACCGGCTGGTAGGACGCGTTCCGCCCCCGCCGCCCGCGAACGCGCGATCGCGACGAAAACTAATCCAGTTCGTAATCGATGTCGGGGATCGGCGGCAGGTCTTCGCCGGCGCCGTTGCGAATCTCGGCTGCGCGCTTCTGGCGATACATGCTCCTGAGCGCCGCGTAGAAATCGATGGACGTCTTGCGAATCTGGTCCAATTCATCGACGACGCCGGAATAGGTGTCGACGCCGCCAACCGACGTGCGTGCCCAAACGGCGGCGTCGCGGTTGGTGTTGTCCAACCACATGTCGAGCGGATCGAAATAGCCGTCAACGACGTGCTTTCCCACGGCATCGCGGGGATTGGACGGCCCGAACAACGGCAGCACGAGGTAGAAGCCTTCGCCCACGCCCCATACACCCATCGTTTGCCCGAAGTCCTCGTCGTGCGCTTCGATGCCCATTTTGGCGGCACGATCGACGATCCCGCCGATTCCCAGGGTCGAATTGATCGCGAACCGCTGCGTCGTCTGCCAGGCGGCGGCGGGACGGCCCTGAAGCACGTCGTTGGCGAGGACGATCGGAGTGCGCAGATTGGCGAGAACGTTGCCGATCGCGGTTCGCACGGGCGGCGGGATGAATATCGAGTAGATCTCGGTCGCCGGCCCGAGAATGAAACCGCGGAACAGCTCGTTGAACTTGAAAATTACCCGGTTCAGCGGCTCGAGAGGGTCGCCGACGCCGTTTTCCGGCTCGGTCGGGGTTTCTTTCGGGGCTTGTGCAAGAAGAACTTCAGCGTCCCAGCCGCCCGCGGCAATTGCCGACGGCCCGGCGGCACCGAGCGCGATCGCCACAACAAACGGCGCGACCCACACGCGAACGCGCAAATTTCGCGGCGTTCCCACTTGCCTCGCCCCCTCCTTCGCCACCCTGCACCCCTTCCGGGGCCACTCTTCCAACAGCCGCGATCCCGCGTCAGCGCACCGGTATGCGGCCGATTCGTGGAACACTCTACGTTTAACAGCGCGTGCCCCGCAACCATGAACTGGCCGGGCCGCGGCACGACGCATCACGCGGCAGGTGTTGTGTCCGCCGTGCCAAACCCATATGGTCGGCGGACGCTGCCATGACAACGATTCCCGGCATGTCCCGACGTTTGCGACTTTGCGGCGCATCTCCCCTTCTTCTTCTCCTGCTTTTCCTCACGCCGGCGGCCGCCGAGGACGATCCGATCGTCGTCGTAGAGCAATTTCAGGCCAGCCTTCTCGCCGTCATGAGGGAGGCTTCGACGCTTGGGGTGAAGGGGCGCTACGAGCGAATGCTCCCGCCGATCGAGCGTGCGTTCGACCTTGGCGCCATGACCAGGATCGCGATCGGCGAGCACTGGACGCGCGCCGACGAAAGTCAACGCACACGCCTCGTTCGCGCGTTCGGGCGCATGAGCGCGAGCACCGTCGCAATCCTGTTCGACGGCTATTCGGGCGAGCGGTTCAAAACTCTCGGCGAGCGCGCCGGCCAGAATGAGACGCGTTACGTCAATACCATCATCGTCCTTTCCGACGGCGACGTGAGCCTCACGTATGTGGCCAAGAGAATCGGAAATGGGTGGAAGCTGATCGACATCATCGTCGATGACGGCATCAGCGAATTGACGGTCCGCAAGTCCGAATACCGAAGAGTGCTCGCAAGCGATGGCGTCGAGGGGCTGATCGCAGCCCTCGAGAGCAAGGCGGGCGAGCTGATCGCCCAATGACGGCCGGTCCCAAGTACGCATACGTCCGGCCCCGCGGGCGGTGGGCGTGCGCCGTCGCGGCCGCGTTCGTCGGGACGATCACTTTGCTGTCGTCGGCGGCCCAAGGCTCGCCGGCCACGGACGTGATCGAGCGTTTCCACGCGACCCTGATCGCCGTGATGAAGGACGCCGAATCCCTCGGCCCCGGGGGCCGGTACGAACGCCTCGCCCCCGAAGTCGCGCGCACGTTCGATCTTGCCCGAATGATCCAGATCGCCACGGGCTCGTACTGGCGCAAGGCCCGGGACGCCGATCGCGAACGCCTGGTCGCCGCGTTCGCCAGATTGAGTTCCGGAACCTACGCCGACCGTTTCGACGCCTATTCCGGGCAGAGCTTCGCGACAATCAACGAGTCCAAGGGCCCTCGCGGAACATTGCTCGTCGCGACACAGATCCGAAGACCGGACGATGCGCCCGTCACCATCGCCTACGTGATGACCGAGGCGGAAGGACGCTGGACGGCGATCGACGTCCTGCTCGCGGACGGCATCAGCGAGCTCGCGGTCCGGCGCTCGGAATACCACCGGATCCTCAGGGATGGGGGTATCGGGCGCCTGATCGTCGAATTGAACCGAAAGGCCGACACGCTGATCGGCCTAGGCGCGGCGCGCTGAGGGCGACCCGTCGTCGGCTCAGAATCGGGCCGCCCAGAGCGCCATGCGTCCAGATTGAACCATTTGACCGGCGTTAATTTGCGCCGTGGCTAGAGCGGATCGCGTTCGATTGGAACCGCGATGCGGTTGCAATCGAAGACGTGAATCCGCTCGATCCCAATAAAATAGACCAGATTCACGTGGTCGGCGGATCGCCGTAGGCGATTTCGCCCGACCACGATCTGGTCTTTGCGCGCTTCGCATGTTGATGTGCGATGTGGGGCATCGGCAAAGATGCTCGGGCGACGCAACGGAGCAATTGGACCCGGCCTTCGGTGCGGCAAATCAGCTCCCCGGGTTCGTTGCGGCACTCGCCCGATGGCCCGGCATCGCACTTCGAGGCGCGCCTGCGAGGACAAGTCCATTTGCCACCATCAAATTGATTCAATCTGGACGCATAGTGCTCTAGCGCTTGAGCACCAAGGCGGCCGCGACGCCGAGCGCGGCGAAGAACGTCGCGTGCACCACCCAATCCGTGAAATTGTCGAATCGCTCGCCGAACCGCGTCGCCTGGTTCTTCAGGCGCGCGATCTCACCGTCGCAGTTGTCGAGCGCGTAGGATACGAACAGAAGGACGCCGCCCCCGAGGCCCGCGGGACGGCCACCGACGGGCACAAGCGCGCTCGCCGCGAGCCCTGCGACGAGCGAGGCGGCAGTGCACTTGGTTCGCGGTTACAGGCAACCGCATTAGGACGGGTGTCAGAAGGCGCGAAACCTGACGGATCAGCGGCAGCGCGCGGAGCCCCCGGGGGCCGCTTGCGGCGTTCATCGCGGCGCCGTCTCCGTGCCGTTCCAAGTCAGGCGCATCAGTGCCGGCAGCACGGTCAGCGAGGCGACCAAGGTGAACCCGATCGAGATCGTCAACAGGACACCCATGCCGGCGGTGCCAGGATGGGACGACAGCGCGATGCTTCCGAACGACCCGACGGTCGTGAGCGCGCTGAAAACAACGGCGCGCGGGGTGCTTGTCCCCATGACCGCGCCGGCGACGGCGCCCTCACGCGCGCGCAGCACCAGATGCACCCCATTCGCAACCCCGAGCCCAAACAAAAGCGGCAGCACGATCACGTTGGCGAAATTGAACGGCAACCGGAGAAGAACCGAGGCCGCTACCGTCAGCAGCACCGCCACGACCAGGGGCGCGAAGACGAACAACGTATCGCGGACGCTTCGCAACAAGACCCCCAACAAAGCCGCGATGACGAAGAAGGCGAGCACGGCGGCTTCGCGGACCGCGCCGACGACCGTGTTGCCGGCCTCCAGGATGACCACCGGCGAGCCGGTCGCGTCCGGCGCCAACGCGCGCACCGCGCCGACGAACCGCTCGAGCGCCTCGCGGTCGTGGAGGTTCTCCTTCGGGTAGATCTCCAACCGGGCGCGGCCGTCCGCCGCGACCGCGCGGCGCCTGATCTCGTCCGGAAGATCGGCACGGACGAATGGCTCGGCCGCGAGCGAATCGCGGAGCTCGCGGATACGTTCGGGAAACAGTGCGATCAGCCGGCGCTCCACAGAGGCGAGCGCGCCGCCGTCGCTCCCACCCTTCGCATCGAGGCGGTCGAAGGCCCGGGATAGTCGTTCGGCGGCGGCGCGCGAGGCCACATCGCGACTGGTCGCCGCGAACGCGCCGATTCGTTCACGCACTCGCCGTAACGCCGCGGCGCGCTCGTCCGGGCTCGGCGGCGGTTTGGCGTCGCGGTCCGACAGCGCGGGCGCGAGGAAGAAGGACATGTCGGCGATGATCTCAAGCTTCTCGGTCTGGGCCTCGGGCACGTAATCCGACAGCGTCGCCGTCGAATCTACGAGATCGAGCGAGGAGACGCGTCGCGCCAGCGCGTCCGCGGCGTCCAGCGAGGGCACCAGCACAGTCGCGGAATACGGGCTCGTCCGGCTGTCCGCCATAAGGTCGAACAGGGTGCTTACGGATTCGGTCTTGCGGTCCTTCAGGTTCAGGGGATCGAAGTCGAAACGCGCCCAGGGGACGAGAAATCCGGCGCCGAGCGTCAAGGCCAGCGCCGAGGCGATCACGACGCGTGGATGGTTTTCGATCGCACGCGATAGGCGGGCGGGCGGGGCGTCGCGCGCGGCCGGCGGAGGTGCGGGCGGCGGCATCAACGTGATCACGGCCGGAAGGATCGTCAGATTTGCGGCTAGCGCCACGAACATTCCAACGCCTGCAATCAATCCCAGCTCGGCCAAGCCTTGGTAATCGGTCGGCAAGAACGAAAAGAATCCGATGGATGCGGCGACGGCACAAAGCGTCAAAGCGCCGCCGACCCCCGCCGCGGCCTCGCCCAAAGCCACTTCATGTGTCCTTCCGCCGATCAGCGCTTCCCGGTAACGAAGGGCGAAGTGGATTCCGAAATCGACGCTGAGGCCGATAAAGAGAACCGCGAACGCGACCGAGATCAGGTTGAGTTCGCCGATCACGGCGAAGGCGAAGCCCGCGGTCACGATAAGGCCGCAAACAAGGGTTAGAACCGTGGCGATCGTCAGCTGTGCAGACCCGAGGCCGACGGACAGCAGAACCACCACAAGGAAAAGCGACAGCATGGCCGCCAAGCCCATCCCGTCTTCGACGCTCTTGAGTTCTTCGTGGGCCAGCGCCGCAGAACCGGTCAGCCGCACGTTCACGCCGGCGACGTCGTCGTAGCCCAATTCGGCGATCAGCATCCGCAACGCCGTCATCGCGCTCTCGGCGGGACGAAGAGAGCCGAAGTCGAGGCGCGGCTCGATGAGAATCACGCGGCGGCGGTCGGCGGCATTCCCATGCGTCCCCGTCATCAACGCCCGCCACGACAGAAGCCGAAAACGGCCCTCGACCTCCGCCTCGACCACATCGGCGACGGACGCCAAGACGTCCGCAATCGCGATGGGGGCACGCCCGTCGCCGAGTGTGGATTCGTCCATGGCTTCCGCGACGACGTCGAACAGGCCGCGCAAGCTCGGGTCGCGCCAAAGGGTTCCAAGGAACGGTTGGGCGTCGGCCAGGCGGTCGGCGAGGTCGTTGAGCGCGTCCGTCTCAAGGAACAGAAGGCCGTTGCGGCGGAGGAACGGGCTGCCTCCGGGATCGAACACGCTTCCGAACAGATTGGGCCGTTCGCGAAGGCGCGCGGCCATCCGCGCCGCCGCGTCGTCAGCCAGGTCCGCACTGTCGGCGTCGATCACCACCAAGATGTTGTCGGAGAATTGCGGAAAGGCTTTGCTGAGCGCGCGCGAGTGCTGGCGAAACGGAAGATCGGGAGACAGCATGTCGTCGGTATCGGTATTGATCCGAAACCCGTGCACGACAAAGACGCCGGTCGCGGCGGCAATGAAGACGGCGGCGATCACGACGGCCACGGCTCGGCGCCGGACCAGATCGACCCACGCCACCAGCAAGCGGCGATGATACTCGGCGGCCCGAAGGGTCATAGCGTGGACAGGATCAGTGGCATCGCCCGCCTTTCTCGCCGATGGCGCGCCGCGGAACAAGTCCGCGACCATTGACACGAGCGCGCGGCTCTAGCACGGTCGCCCCCGACCGGGACCGCCGCGCCCCTGTCGTCGTTCCCTCTTGCCGCGAGATCCGGCCCCGATCATGAAGAGCGTTCCGTTGGATCAACGCGTCGCCCGCGCCATCGTACCGCTGATTGCGCGAACGCCGGCGACCCCGAATCACCTGACCGCGACGAGCTTGCTGCTCGCGCTCGCGGCCGCCGGCCTGTTCGCCACCGGCGATGGGGTCCTGGTGAATTGGGGCGCGGGTCTTTTCGTGTTTGCGCGTTTCCTCGACCATTTCGACGGCGAACTCGCGCGCTTCAAGGGCATCGCGTCGCGCTTCGGTTACTACTTCGATTATCTGACCGGGGCGCTTAGTTACGCCGCGTTGTTCCTCGGCATCGGCCTTGGGCTCAGCATGGGTGCCCTCGGCGGGTGGGCCATCGCGCTGGGCGCGGCGGCAACGGCGGCAGCGCTGATCACCATGGGCCTCAACATCCATATCGATCGGATTAACGCGAAGGGGGCCGGCAAGCAAAAAGCGGGCGAGCGCGACGCGGTGAGCTATCCGGGCTATGGCGGGTTCGAAATCGAGGACGGGATCTATCTCCTGGCACCGATCACGTGGCTGGGATTCTTGACGCCCTTTTACGTGCTCACGTGCGTCGGCGCTTCGATCTTTTGCCTGTGGACGCTCGCCCAACTGCTGCGCCTCCGGCGCAAGGGAGCGCGCGATCTCGCGGCGACGCCGCCGTCCTGACGGGGTTCCTCAGATCAACCCGTGCTTGCGCAGGCGGTTGCGGAGCTGGTGATAACTGAGCCGCAGGTGGCGGGCAGTCGCGCGCTGGCTGTAGCGCTGCGTCGCCAAAGCGTTTTCCAGCAGGCGCTTTTCAAACTCCGCGACCGTGCGATCGAGATCGAAGGGACCAATGCGCTCGCGCGCCGAAGGGGGCGTGCGCTCTTCGCTCGACGCCGCGGGCGATCGGCCTTCGCCGTCGCCGACCGCCCGGCGGGTCCGATACGCGGAAGCGAATGGATCGAAGTCGAGCTCGCCGACCGGGATTCCGGCGTCGTTCCAGCGACAGACCGCACGCTCGACCACGTTCCTGATCTCGCGGACGTTGCCCGGCCATTGGTAGCCCATGAGGGCGTCTCGCGCGGCCCGCGTGAAACCGGGGAAGTCAGGCCAGCCGATCTCGAAGGCCATGGCCCGAGCGAAATGCTCGGCGAGGATGACGATGTCGTCGCCGCGGGCGCGGACCGGAGGCACGGTGACGACCTCGAACGCGAGCCGGTCCAAAAGATCGTGACGGAAACGCCCTTCATCGGCCTCGGCGGGAAGGTCGCGGTTGGTGGCGCCGATCACGCGGACGTCGACGTGCGTCGTGGCGCCGGCGCCGAGGCGCTCGAGCTCGCCGTATTCGACCACGCGAAGGATCTTTTCCTGGACCGCGGGACTTGCGCTCGCAATCTCGTCGAGGAACAGGGTCCCGCCGTGGGCGCGCTCGAAACGGCCGATCCGGCGGCGCGCGGCGCCCGTGAAGGCGCCCGCTTCATGACCGAAAAGCTCGGTTTCCAGCAGGGTTTCGGCGAGCGCTGCGCAGTTCACCTTGACGAACGGGCCGTCCCAACGCTGGGACAGATAGTGGAACTGCGAGGCGACGAGTTCCTTGCCGGTCCCGCGCTCGCCGACGACGAGCACGGGACGATCCAGGCCCGCCGCCCGCGACACGCGTTCCATCATCTCGATAATGGGTGCGGACTGCCCGACCAGGGCGGGCAATACGGAATCTTCGGCAGTCATGGCTTCGGTTGATCTGACTAATGATTAGCGTAATTTACTATGAATTCGCTATATCTGTCAATATACATCTCTGCTCCGATACGCGGAGAGACGGCATTTATCACGTGATTTCAAGGCGATATAGGCCCAGGCCCGATCTGGCACGGATTCTGCTCTAAAAGGGATAGAGCGATCGCCGCGCATGTTCGCCGACGACGCCGGATCGAACAGGGGAGTGTCGTACCATGGGAATATTCACCCGCCTCACCGACATCATCAATTCCAACGTCAACGTCATCCTTGATCGCGCCGAGGAGCCGGAGAAAATCATCCGCCTCGTGATTCGAGAGATGGAGGAGACGCTGGTCGAGGTGCGCGCCAGCGCCGCCAAGACGATCGCCGAGCGCAAGGACGTACGGCGCACTCTCGATCGCATCCGCGAAGCCCAGTCCGAGTGGCAGCGCAAGGCCGAGGTGGCCCTGACGAAAGACCGCGAGGATTTGTCGCGCGGCGCGCTGATCGAAAAGGCCAAGCTGGTCGAAAACGCGGACGCGCTCGAGGGTGAGCTGAGCACGCTCGAACATGCCATTACCCACGCCGATTCCGATATCGGCAAGCTCGAGGCCAAGCTCAGGGAAGCGAAGGCCAAGCAGAAGACCATCGACGCACGCAGGCAAACCGCGACCTCGCGCCTCAAGGTTCGGCGCCACCTCTATGAAAGCCGGATCGACGACGCGTTCGTGCGCTTCGAGGAGGTCGAACGACGGCTTGATGCGGCCGAGGGCGAAGTCGAGGTGTTCGACCTCGGACGCTCGAAGACGCTGAACGAGGAGATCGCCGATCTCGAGGCCCAGAACGGGGTCGAAGAGGAGCTTCGGGTCATGAAGCAGCGACTCGCCAAGAGCGCTGCCGGCGCTGTGGGATCGTGAAGGGGGTCACGCGATGTTCGAACTGCTGGAAGTGCCGCTCATTATCTTTCTCGCGGTCGTCGCCCCGATCTGGATCATCGCCCACTACGTCACGCGCTGGCGGACGGCCAAGATCCTGACCGCCGAGGACGAAAGCATGCTGTCCGGGCTCTGGGAGACGGCACCCAGGCTGGAAAGCCGGATCAACGCGCTCGAGAGCATCCTCGACGCCGAGGCACCCGAGTGGAGGAAGAAGGTATGACGGCCCATGACACCCGGGGCCCGCGCCCGAGCCCGGCGCGGCTCTACCGCAGCCGCGAGCGCGGCGTCGTCAAGGGCGTTTGCGCGGGCATCGCGGACTACTTCGGCATCGAAACGTGGATCATCCGGAGCATGGCGCTGGCCAGCCTGTTCTTCTTCACGGTGCCGACCCTGCTCGTTTACGTGACCCTGGCGCTCGTCATCTCCCCGGCGCCAGACGATTTGTACGAGAGCACCGCGGAGAAGGACTTCTGGCGCGGTGTCCGGGTCGAGCCTCGGGGGACGGTCTCGGGGTTGCGCCATCGGTTTCGCGATATGGAACACCGGCTGCGCTCGCTCGAGACCTACGCGACCTCGCGCGAGTTTCGATTGAGCCGCGAGATCAACGATCTCGAGCGATAGGCGCACCGGGACCACGCGCATCCGCCAGCTTGCGTCGGCACATCCATGCGAAGGCGATCGCGAACGCGGGCGCGCAGATGGTCGCGGCCACGAGCAGCGGCACCTTCCACCCAAGCCACACGGCCATCGGCACCAGCAGGATCGCATCGTCCACATCGAAGCCCGCGAACGAGGGCAGCTCCGCCGACCGCTCACCCGCTGCGCGTTCCATCCGCACGTTCAAGGTCAGAATCGCCGCGACCGCGCCGCCGGCGAGCGCTCCCATGGGTATCGCCCACGATCCGAATTGGCTGTCGCGGAGGCCGACACCCAGGCCGAACAAAATGACGGCGTTGCAGATGGCGTCGGCGAAGAGGTCGTAGACGTGCCCCGTGTTGGATGCCTTCCCGCTCAGTCGCGCCAGCTCGCCGTCCGCCCGGTCCAATAGGACCGAGAGGACGAAGATTCCGGCGCCGAGATTCCAAAACGGGTCGGAACCGAGCGCGAAGGCGGCGGCCGCGCCGAGCCCGGTCACGAGCCTGAGCGTGGTTACCTGATTGGGCGTAACGGGTGTCTTCGCAAGGCGCCGCATCGGCCCCCGAACCCCCCGATGAATCCAAGTGTCGTGGCTCATTTCGGTGCCAATCCTCGGGACGGTAGAGGGACGCAACACAGCCTACCACCATACCCGGACCGCGGTGGCGCGGCCACCAGAGCATGCTGCGACCGGATTGAACATTTTTTCCGGAACGATTTTTCGCCGCTGTTAGAGCGGATCGCAATTGATTGGAACCCCGATCCACATCTAGGCGCACGGTTGAAGAGGACGAAGCGGGTTCGTATGATCCGACGCGCCCGCGACGGAACCGGACCAATGCTGCCCATCCCCACCCTCGGCCAGGACCAGATCGATCACTTCACGGAGAACGGTTTCGTGGCGGTCCCAGGCGCATTCGATGATTCCGAAATCGCCCGGATCGGCGCCTGGACCGACGAGCTTGCGAGCCGGCCCGAGGAATCGGGCAAGCACTGGGTGTACCGGGAGCGGAGCCTGGTTGACCCCGGAAAGACGATCATTAACCGGATCGAGAACTTCTCGCGCCACCACTCAAATTTCGTGGAGTTGACGCAAGTCCTGAAACATTCGGCCGGTCAACTGCTCGGAGAGGAGGCCGTACTGTTCAAGGAGAAGATCAACTTCAAGATGCCGGGCGGCGATGGCTTCAAGCCCCACCAGGACTCCCAGGCCGGATGGGACGCCTATGCAAGCGCCTTCGTCAACGTGCTGGTGTGCGTCGACGAGGCCGACGAAGAGAACGGCTGCTTGCAGGTGGCCCCGGGACACCACCGCCGTGGGATCATCCGCGCGTGGGAGCCGCTGACCGTAGGCGACATGGCGGACATGGATTTCGTGCTCTGCCCGACCCGGCCCGGCGATCTCGTGTTCTTCGATTCCTTCATTCCACATGGCTCGGAGCCGAACTTGACCCGCAAGATGCGCCGGCTCTATTTCGCGACCTATAACCGGCGTTCCGATGGCGACCATTTGGAGCGCTATTACGCGGACAAGTTCAAGAGCTATCCGCCCGACATCGACCGCGAGCCCGACAAGGAATACGTCTACCGGGTTTGACCGCCCGCCGTTCGGCTTTCGGCGCCGGCGCCGACGCGGTACGCGCGGATGCGCGGCAAGGTTTCGCCCCGCGCACGGGTCAGATCGCCCGGGAAATCGATCTCGATCCAGGGAAGCCCGGAGATATCCTCGTAAGCGAACGTACCGGGCGCGGCTTGGTTGAGGGCGTCGCGGAGCACGTCCTCATAGGGCGCGTCGCGCCGCTTGCCTTCGGCGAACCCCTGGGCAAGCCAAGCGATGTGGCTTCCGGTTCGCGGCGCGAGCTTCAGAAAGCCCGGCCACTCACCCACCAGATCGTACGCGCCAACGATTCCCTTTCCGATGTCGACCGGCTCGCCGCCGCGAACGCAAAGACGGACGGGGTCCTCGTCGGCGTCCATTTGGCGGTCGAAAAGAAAGCAGTTTTCGCCTTCGGCCCGGACCAACCTGAACAGCACTTCGGGGTGGTATAGGACGTCCGCGTCCATGAAGAGAACGTCCTCGCCCGACGTGAACGCGTCGCGGGCCGACCACATGGACACGACCGAACCCTCGCGGAACGCCGGATTTTCGATGCAGCTTGCGAATCCGGACGGCGCGGTCGCCGCCAAGGCGTCGATGACGTCGTCCTTGCGGTGGCCGACCACAACCGCAAGCCGCTCGATTCCCGCCGCCAGCAAGGTCTCGACGTGGCGCTGCAACAGCGTCTTGCCGTCGAAACGCAACAAGACCTTCGGCGGCTGTTCGCTGCCCGCCCCGAACAAGCGCGAACCGACGCCGGCAGCGAGCATGACGGCTATCATGATCGACCTCGAGCGGTCCGCGCTCGGGAAACGCGCGAGGGCGTCCGTTCTATCCGTGCCGTCACCGGCAGTAACCCTTGCGCCGAAACCACGCGACGGCGTCGACCAGCGCCTCGCGCGCCGGTCGCGGCGCGTAGCCGAGACGACGGCGCGCCTTGTCCGAGGCAAAGAACATCTTCTTTCTCGCCATGCGGACGCCGTCGACGGTGGCCATCGGTTCGTCGCCGCCGACGATCCGGCACCAGGCCTCGGCAAGATAGGCGATCGGCATGACCAGGCCGTGCGGCAGTCGCAGCCTCGGGGGCCGGCGACCGGTGATCGCGGCGATCTCGGCGAGGATGCCGGCGAGGTTCATGTCCTCGCCGCCAAGGATGTAGCGCTCGCCCACGGTCCCTTCTTCAAAGGCGCGCAAATGGCCTTCGCCCACGTCGTCCACGTGGACCACGTTCAAGCCCGTGTCCACGTACGCGGGCATGCGCCCGCGCGCCGCCGCGAGGATCATGCGCCCGGTCGGGGTGGGGCGGATGTCGCGAGGGCCAACCGGCGTCGAGGGGTTGACGATGACCGCCGGCAGCCCGTTTTCGCGCACCATGCCGGCCACCGCGTCCTCGGCCAGGAACTTGGAGCGCTTGTAAGGACCGATCATGTCGGGGAGCGCGACCGGGGTATCCTCGTCCGCCGGCACGCCGTCCGCGCGTATCCCCAGCGTCGCGACGCTTGAGGTGTGGACGATCCGGGAGACGCGCTCGCGAAGCGCCAATTCCATCAGAGCGCGCGTGCCTTCGACATTGACGCGGTACATGGCGTCGGGATCGCGCGTCCACAGGCGATAGTCGGCGGCGACATGAAAGAGACCGTCGCAACCGCGAATCGCGTTCGCCATCGATTCGCGATCCTTGAGGTCGCCATAGGCAATCTCCACCGACACGCCCTCAAGATTTCCGAGATCGCTTCCGGGACGCACGAATGCGCGAATATCGAAGCCGCGCGCGAGCGCCCGGCGAACGATGGCCGATCCCACGAATCCCGCCGCGCCGGTGACGAGGACACGCACGTCGCCCCTCACCGCGCGCCGGGGTACGCGCCCTTTCCAAGGCGCGGGCGATCGGGTCCGGCGATGAGGCCGATGCTCGCCTTGTCCATCGCTGCTCTCGGTTCAAGTCCGAACAATGTAAGCGCTGCATTTTCAACGCGGTGGTGCGCAACAAATACGGCACGAACCCCGCACCGGCAACCGATTGGATGGGCGCGATCCGCGCGCCGATGCGAACGCCGACACCTGAGTTGACTGGGAATCGAGGACGCACGTCGCGTCTATCACGTCGCCGCCAACCCGAACCTGTGGAGCCGACGCAAGCGTGAATTCGAAGCGGTCAACCCCGCGGCACCGAAATGGTCCTCGAGCAAGCCGCCCGGGTGAACGTCGAACGCATCGTCTAGTGCTCGACCGATTCGCTCGGATTCGGGGTGGCGCGCCGGCGCTGGATCGAGGTTGGTACCTATCATAGTAGGATGATAGAGGTGTGATGGTGGGTACTAACGCGCACCCGTTACCGCTGCCGCGGCGATCCGGGGTTCACCCGGAGGCGATTGTCGCTTACCTTCGTCGCATGTGCCCTGTCGCGAATGCTGGGATGTGGAAACTATGCCGCGAAAGACGCTGCGCGTAAAACTTGCCAAACCGAGGGGTTTTTGCGCCGGCGTGGTGCGCGCGATCGACATCGTCGAGCGGGCGCTCGTGATTTACGGCCCGCCGGTCTACGTCCGCCACGAGATCGTCCACAACAAGCGCGTGGTTCACGACCTTCGGGCCAAGGGCGCCATCTTCGTCGAAGAGCTGGACGAGATCCCCGAAGGCGCGGTTACCGTGTTCAGCGCCCACGGCGTTTCCCAGGCCGTTCAGGATGCGGCGCACGGGCGCGACCTTCCCGTAATCGACGCGACGTGTCCCTTGGTCTCGAAGGTCCACAAGGAAGGCCAGGTCCACGCCGGCTACGACCGCGAGGTCATCCTGATCGGCCACGCCGGCCATCCCGAGGTGGAGGGAACGCAAGGCCGGATACCCGGCGGCGTCCTTCTCGTCACCAGCGTCAAGGACGTTTGCGGCCTACAAGTCCGCGATCCCGGAAAGCTCGCCTACGTCACCCAGACGACGCTTAGCGTCGATGACACGCGCGAGGTGATCGATGCGTTGAGGAATCGATTCCCGGCCATCGTCGGCCCCGACGTGCGCGACATCTGTTACGCCACCCAAAACCGCCAGCAGGCGGTGAAGGATCTGGCAAGCGCCGTGGACGTCCTCCTCGTGGTCGGCGCCCGCAACAGCTCGAATTCGAACCGCCTTCGCGAAATAGGCGCCCAGATGGGCGTCCCCAGCCATCTGATCGACGACGCCGACGGACTCGATCCCGCTTGGATCGAAGGCGCCGATGCCGTCGGAATCACCGCCGGCGCGTCCGCGCCCGAGGAGCTGGTGCAGGAAGTCATCCACCGGCTGAGGGATTTCGGCGATGTCGTGGTCGAGGAATTCGCGGGCGTCGATGAGAAGGTGCAGTTCAAGCTTCCGCCCGAGCTCGCCTATGCGGAGAAGCACGCCGAGACGGCCACCTGAGCGGGGTGCGCGTACCGTGGCCGTTCCCCTCCTCCAGCAGCTTCGCGTCGGCGCGTACGTCCTGAAGCAGAAGCTCACGGGCACCGAGCGGTATCCGCTGGTGCTGATGCTGGAGCCTTTGTTCCGGTGCAATCTGGCGTGCCCGGGTTGCGGCAAGATCGACTATGACGACGTCATCCTTAACCGCCGCCTCAGCGTCCGGGAATGCCTCGAGGCGGTCGATGAGTGCGGCGCGCCGATCGTCTCCATCCCCGGCGGCGAACCCCTGCTGCACAAAGAGATCGTTGCGATCGTCGAGCAAATCGTCCAGCGAAAGAAGTTCGTCTATCTGTGCACCAACGCGATGTTGTTGGAGAAGCGGCTCGATCGGTTTCGCCCCAGTCCCTACCTCACCTTCTCGGTCCACCTCGACGGGCTGGAGGAACACCACGACCGCGCCGTCAACCAGCCGGGGGTCTTCAAGCGCGCCGTCGCGGCCATCCGAGCGGCCAAGTCGCGAGGATTCCGCGTCAACGTCAATTGCACGCTCTTCGATCAAATGACGGCAGGCGAAGCGGCGACGTTCTTCGACTTCGCGACCCACGACCTCGGGGTCGAAGGGATCACGGTATCGCCCGGCTACGCCTACGAGCGCGCGCCCGACCAGGACCATTTCCTGAACCGGCGCAGGACCAAATCGCTGTTTCGTGAAATCTTCCGCCTGGGCAAGGGCAGGAAGTGGCAGTTCAGCCAATCGATCCTGTTCCTCGACTTCCTCGCCGGCAACCAGCAATACCGCTGCGCGCCTTGGGGAAACCCGACCCGCAACGTCTTCGGCTGGCAACGTCCGTGCTACCTCCTGAACGAAGGCTACGCGGCCACGTTCAAGGACCTCATGGAGGAGACCGCGTGGGACACATACGGTACCGGCGCCTACGAGAAATGCACCGATTGCATGGTCCACTGCGGCTATGAGCCGACCGCGGTCGGCGATACTCTGACCCGTCCGTGGAAGGCCCTCAAGGCGACGCTTGGTGGAATCGCGACCGAGGGACCCATGGCGCCGGAGATCGCATTGGACGGGCAGCGCCCGGCGGATTACGTCTTCGACGCTTTGGTGCGGCGGCTAGGCGAAACGGAACCGACCGCCGGCGAGCAAAGCGACGCGGCGTAGGCTGCTCAGCGCGCGGCCGTTGTTCCGGGCCGCGCCGATCAGCGACCAGACCGCCCAGGGACGGACAAACAGCCGCGCGGCGATCCGCTTGGGATCGAGGCTCCCGTCGGCGGCGACGCCGTCGAGGACCCATTCGGGGATCGCGTCGGCGGCGCTATCGGCGATGGCCCTCAACACGAGGAACGGAACCCCGGCCTCGTTCGCCGCCAGCGCCACACCGTGGCTCTCCATGTCGACGGCGGCGGCCCCGGTCGCTTGCCGAAGCGCGGCCTTCTCCACGGGCGTCGCAATCATCCGCTCGCTGCCGGCAAAGTCCGCGATCGCGACCGGAACCAAGCCGTCGAGCGCCGCTTCGAGTCGTTCGCGCCACGCCTCATCGGTCGCGAACGTTCGCCCGTCCGTCGCACACACACTTCGGGCGAGCACCAGATCGCCCGCCCGCAGCGCCGGATCGAGCCCGCCGGCGACGCCGAAACTGAGCAGCGCCCGACACCCCCGAGCGACCAGCGCCGACGCGCTCGCCCGCGCACGAAGCGCGTTTGCGCCGGCGACCTCGGTGGCCGGCCGCTCCGGCTCCGCCAACACGTCCAGACATTCGGCCTCGCCGACGAGCCCGGTGATGACGCCGATCCGGTCCAATCACAAGCCGTAGGTCGGAAACCGCGCGCTGCCCGAGGTGAGGTTGCGGTAGCGCGCGAGAGCCAAAAGGGGGAAGTAGGCCGAATAGCCGTGATAGCGGAGGTAGAAGACGCGCGGAAACCCGACCGCGTTGAAATACTGCTCCTCCCAGACGCCATCCTTGCGCTCGGCCCTGATCAGGTAGTCGATTCCGCGCGCGACGTGTTCGCCAGCGGCCTCGCCCGCCGCCATGAGCGCAAGGGTCGCCCAGGCCGTTTGCGAGGCTGTGCTGGCCACGGCCTGTTCGCGGTGATCTTCCCAATAGCTCGCGCAGTCCTCGCCCCAGCCGCCGTCCTCGCACTGACGCGATTTCATCCACTCCACCGCCTTGCGGACGTGGGGTGCATCCATATCCTCGCCCGCGGCGTTGAGCGCAACGAGAACGGACCAGGTGCCGTAAATGTAATTCGTGCCCCAGCGGCCAAACCAGGATCCGTCGTCCTCCTGCTCACGCCTCAGGAATGCAAGCGCCCGATTCATCGCGCGATGGCTGCGGTCATAGCCGAGCTGGGCCAGCATCGACGCGCACCGCGCGGTCACGTCGGCGGTCGGGGGGTCGAGCAACGCACCGTGATCCGCGAACGGGATATGCTCGAGCAGGAGGTACGCATTGTCGGCGTCGAACGACCCCCAGCCGCCGTTGCGGCTCTGCATGCCGATGATCCAGTCGGCGCCTAGGGCGACGGCTGCGGTGTAGCGCTCGGGAGCGGCGCGCTGCAACGCCATGATCACGACGGCCGTGTCGTCCACGTCGGGGTAGTGGTCGTTGCGGTATTGAAAGGCCCATCCGCCCGGAATGAGATTGTTGCGCTTCAATGCCCAGTCGCCGGCAACATCGCGAATCTGGCGCGCTTGCAACCAGTCGGTTGCCGCCAACGCCGCGTCTTCACGACCCGCCTCCAACATGGCGTGCACCGCGAGCCCGGTGTCCCACACCGGCGAGCTGCACGGCTGGCAGTAAGTGCCGCCGTCGGGCTTGCGTACGACCAATCCGTCGATGGCCTTGCGCGTGGCAATCACGTTCGGATGGCTGCGGTCGTAGCCGAGCGCATGAAACGCCATCAGGGCGTTCGCCATCGCCGGGAATATTCCGCCGATCCCGTAATCGCCGTTGAGCCGTTCGGTGATGAATGCGAGGGCTTTGTCCAGCGCCCTTCGTTCGAGCACCCGAGGAAACACCGGCTCAACCGCGCGGACAATGCGATCGAGGGCGAGCATGACCGAGCCCAGCCAATGTCCCGTCGGGTTCCTAAAGTAGTGGCGCTCCTGATCGGGCGGCGTCGTGAACAGCTCCTCCACCCCCACTGCGCCGGGATTTCGGGCGCGCGGTTTCACCAAGGCCAGGATCAGAAGCGGGATCATCACCGTTCGCGACCAGTAGGATACCTTGGAGAAGTGGAACGGAAACCACTTGGGCGCCAGAATGGCCTCGATCCGCATGACTGGGGTCGCCCGCCACGGAACCTGTCCGAAGAGCGCGAGCGTGATCCGCGTGAACACGTTCGCCCGGGCCGCGCCCCCACGCGCGAGCACGACTTCGCGCGCGTGCCGCATGTGCTCATCCGCCGGTGAATCGCCGGCAAGCTTGAGGGCGAAATAGGCCTTCACGGTCGCGCTCAGATCGATGTCGCCGCCATGGAACAACGGCCAGCCCCCGTGTTCGCCCTGGCTCCGGCGCAAGAACGCCGCGATCTCGGCTTCGACAGCGGGGTCAATATCACCGAGGAAGTGGTTAAGCATGACGTATTCGGACGGAATGGTCGCGTCCGCTTCAAGCTCGAAAACCCAATGGCCGTCGGCATTTTGGCGAGCCTCAAGCCCGCGCGCACCTTCGTCGATCACGGAATCGAGTGCGCTCGATTCCGTGATGTCTTCACCGCGGCGCCGGGTGGCGAACCGTTCATGCATCCTGATCCTGCGCCTTTACCGTTCCGTATCGCGTGCCGCGCGCGCGTGTGTCCCTGGTCCGGTTTTTGGATTCCAAGATTACCCTTGTCAAGTGTTGCCGCTCGCCGAAACCGCCGCCGCCGCCGCCGCGTTGCCCGAGGCGATCGCGCCTTCGAGCGTCGCGGGAAGGCCGGTATCCGTCCAGTCGCCGGCAAGGGCAAGATTCCGCCAGCGGGTCCGCGCCGGCGCTCGCCGCGCAAGTTCGTCGGGAACCTGGGCGAAGGTCGCGCGCCGTTCCTTGACGATTCGATATCCCGGCAAGGGTGGCTCGCCGAGCGACAACGCGCGTGCGACTTCCGGCCACATCCGGGCCGCGAGCGCTTCCGGCGGCGTGTCCAACAGATGGTCCGCGGCGCTGATCGTCACCGAGGCGATGTCGGCGCGGACGAACAGCCATTGCGACAACCCGCCGACGAGGCCGAGGATGCGCGAATCGAGGACCGGCCGGGGCAGCCGGAAATGTCCGTTGACGATGGCGCGGCTCGCGCGCGGCACCTCGATTTCTTGGATGACGCTCGCGAGACCGCTCGGCGGAAGCGCAAGAACCGCGCTCTCTCCTTCGCCCAAGGGCACGGGACCCGATGCGAATTCCAGCTCCGCGATTCGGTTCCCGTCAACGCCGACGCTGCGGATCCGGTCGTTGAAGCGCACCGCGCAACCCGAACCTTCGAGGAAGGCGATCGCCGGATCGACGAAGGTCTCGCTCAACCCCGCCTGGGCCATGCGCGGACGACAGGCGGCCTCGCCCCGCGCAAAGGTGTCGCGCACGGTCGTCCAAAGCAGCGGCGCCGATCCTTCCTCGGGACGGGCGTTGAGGACCGCGGTCGCCAACGGCGCCCAGAAGCGCTGGAAGACCGGCCGTTCCGTGTCCAGGCAGTCGGCGACGGTGGCGCCGGGCTGCGCGCGAGCCAGCTTGAGCGCGTCGAGGACGTCGCCGAACCGAATCCCTGGCGGCCTTCGTGACGGCGACATCAACCAAACAGGAATCGGCCCGCGCCCGGGCCGCACGAACCAGCGCGCGCCGCTCGCCAGGTCCATGAACGGAAACTCGGCGGTCTCGGGTCCGCTCAACTTGTCGGCGGCGCCGATGTGGGCGAGGTAATCGTTGACGCGTGCGTTGCCGCTGAGCACCAGATGGTTGCCATTGTCGATTCCGCGCCCGAGCGTCGGATCGAGGAAAGACCGGCAGCGTCCCCCCGCGTGGCCGGCCGCTTCGTGAAGAACGACCGGCCGGCCCGCACGCACGAGGGCCACGGCGCAGCTCAACCCGGCGAGACCGGCGCCGACCACGTGGACCCGGCCGCCAGCGAATCCGCTCACCGTCATGGTCAGGCCAGCCCGTATCTCAGGGCAATCCAGGTCTTCTCGACCGCGGTCAACTGGACGGGATCGAGCGAACCCCGCCAGCCGCGGCGCAACAGCCGGCGCAGGATGCGCCGGTAGGCCTCCATCATGACTATCGCGGGCCGCACCCGTTTGCGCTCGCACTCCGCCAAAGCCCGGGCCGCTTCGGCGAACCGTGCTTCAGCGAGATCGGCCAGCCGGGCGCAAACGTCGGCCAGTCGGGGGTGCGCCAGCACCGCCGCCGGTTCCGTTTCGCGAATGCCGCATTCGTTGAGCAGTTCGCGGGGCAGATAAAGGCGGTCGCGCAGGGCGTCCTCGCTGAGATCGCGAAGGATGTTCGTCAGTTGCAGGGCCTGACCCAGAACCTCGGCAATGTGGCCTCCGGCCTTCGCGTCGACACCGAACACGCGGTTGGACAGCCGGCCCACGGCGCAGGCGACCCGGTCGCAGTAGAGGAACAGCTCATTCATGTCGGCGATTCGCAATCGGGCGGCCGCGTCCATCTCCATCCCGGCGATCACGGATTTGAAGTCGTCCGCTAAAAGCCCGAAACGGGCCACCGGGCCGACCAGGGCGCGGCCAACCGGATACTCCGGCGTGCCCGCGTAAAGCCGCGCGATCTCGTCGCTCCACGCCGCCAGCCGCGCCCGCTTGTCGCGCGACTCGCCGGGATCGTCGGCGATGTCATCGACTTCGCGACAAAACGCATAGACCGCGAACATGGCCTCGCGCTTTTCGCGCGGAAGAAGGCGCATCGCGAAATAGAACGACGAACCCGATCCGGCGACCACGGAGTTGACGTAGGTCACCGCCTCGCGTTGCGTGTCCGCCAGCTTTTCCCCTCTCATTCCCTTCATGATCGCACACACCGACGCGAGGCGTCACGCCCGGCGGTCGGCCGGGTAATGGCGCCCCTTCCAGCCGCCGCCCCGCCCGCGGAGATGACGCCTGGCCGACTCGATCGTCATCAGCGCATACAGAGCGCCGCGGCCGCCGGAAGAAGCAGCGCGCGCCACGCCGGCTCGCCGTAAAGGGCCAGCGTCGGGCGGAAGGCAACGGCCATCAACATCCACGCCGCGGCCCCGAGAAGAACCGCCAACGGCGCCTGGAACGCGAGTCCCAAGACGACGAGCGCGGGCGGCGCCACGTAGGTTACGACCATGCCGAGGACGGTCGCGAAGACGAGCAGCGTCGAATGGCGGAGTTGGACGAAGGCCGTGCGCGCGACCATGTTCCAAAGGCCGCCGAGGCCGTCATAGCCCCTGAGGCTCCGGGATGCGGTCGTGAGCCCGATCCAGATCGGCCCCGAGCGCTTGACCGCGCGGGCGAGCGCACAGTCGTCGATGACGCGATCGCGGATCGCGCCGAAGGCGCCGGCGCGACCGAGCGCGTCGGTATGCACGAGGATGCATCCGCCCGCCGCGGCGGCGGCGCGCGATCGCGGTTCGTTGACCTTTGGGAACGGATAGAGCTTCTGAAAGAAGAACACGAACGCCGGAATCAGGAGCCTCTCCCAAGCCGTTCGGCACCGCAGCATGACCATGAGAGAGATGAGATCGAGGCGATCCGCCTCGGCCTTGGCCACGAGGCGTCTCAATTGGCCCGCGTCATGCTCGACGTCGGCGTCGGTAAGGAACACGTAGCGCGCGTCGGTCATGCGCGCGGCGCCGTGCGCGAGCCCTTGCTCGAGCGCCCAGACCTTGCCGGTCCAGCCCGGCTTAAGCGGACGTCCCGAGATGAGATCGAACCGGCCGTCATCGCCGGCGGCCGCGCGTGCGGCATCGGCGGTCCCGTCATCGCTGGCGTCGTCCACCACTACGAGGGAAAGGGCACCCGGATAGTCCTGGCCGAGAAGCGAGGCGAGCGAGCGCGCGATCGACCGCGCCTCGTTGCGCGCAGGCACCACCACCAACACCGCCGGCCACGCGTCGGGCGCCCGGACCGCGTTTAGGTGCTGGTCGGCGTGCCAGAAACCGTTGCGGCCGATGACAAGGAAGACCCACGCGGCCAACGCGCCCGAACCGACGAGATACAGCGCGATTTCGGTCGCGGTCACGCCGGGCCGCTCAGAGGACGGCGGCGATCGCGCCGCGGACACAGCACCAAAGATAGTCCGCGCGGTTGAGCTGAACCCGACTGGCGAGAGGATCGCGCCGGCGTAGCAGCACGCTCAACCGGTGCGCGATCCGCAAGATCGCCGATGATTCCATGGCGAGCCTACGGCTTTGCAACGTCGCGGGCAGAGGCCGGGCATGGGTCAGCAGCTCGGCGACCCCGTCGAGCGTTCGGTCGAAGACCGCCCTCAAACCCGGCGGACTCGCCCGCAGATCGAGCTCGGCGAGCGCAGCTCCGTGTTCGGCCATCCAGTCCCCCGGCAAGTAGACGCGATCCAACTTGCGGTAATCATCTTGACAGTCCTGCAAGTGGTTGATGACCTGAAGCGCAATGCACAGTGCGTCGGCCGCGGCATAGCCCGAGACGCGTTCGGCGTGGAGATCGAGCAGGTAGCGTCCGACCGGCGCGGCCGAGAGAACGCAATAACCCATCAGCTCGTCCCAGTCGCGGTAACGAAGTTTCGTGGCGTCCTGCTTGAAGGCGGCAATCAGGTCGGCGCAGTGCCGAGGCGTCACGTTGGTCGCGTCCAGGCTGTCGCGCATTCGGGCCGCTTTTTCATAGCCCCGAACATCGCGGCCGCGTCCCATGAGCACGTCCTCGAACGCCTGAAGGCGGCTCACCTTGTCGGCGGCATCGAGGTTCGCGTTGTCGGCGATATCGTCGATGGCGCGCGCGAAGTCGTAAAAGACGGCGACGTGCGGGCGCAACCGCGCCGGCAGAAGCAACGAGCCCACCGGAAAGTTCTCGTAAGCCGCGTCCTTGCCCGACGGCGTCTCGACGGCGACCGGCGGGGCGAGCGTCATGGGAGCGCCGAACACACCGGCCGCGATCCGGGCCGACGGCTCATCGCGGCCGGGCGCGCAACTTCTCAAGAAGCGCCTCGATGGTTCCACCGTTGGTGCGGATCACGGAAGCGAACTCCGAGCGCTGTGTCTGGCCCATGCTGATTCCTTGGACCATCACATCGACGATCCGGTAGCCGTCGTCGCGCGCCCGAAGCCGCCAATCGACCCGAAGCGGCGGCGAGCCCGCATCCGCGCGCGTGATCTCGGATGAGACGAGCGTGTCCTTTTCGTCCACGTTCTTGGCGCCGGTGACGGCCAGGGCTTCGCCCGAGTACTTGGTGAAGCGGTCGACGTAGGTGAACACGATCAGGTCTTCGAAGAGCGTGAAGTACTCCTCGCGCTCCGCCGGCGTCGCACTTCGCCAGTGGCGGCCCAGGACCCAGCGTCCGATGGTCCGCACGTCGAAGTGATCGTTGAGCAGCGTGCGGAACCGGCTTACGCGTTCCTCGCGCGTGATGTCGCGCTCCGTCAGCGAAGCGATCACCTTGTCGGCCAGGCCCTCGATGAGGCTTTCAGGGATTCCGTTCGCGAAGACCGGCCAGGCGGCGGCGAACGCCGCCAGCAATACGGCCACGGTCAAGATCGAGCGGATCGGTCTGTTATGCATGGATGGAAAACGATCTCCTTGACGGCCAGGTTCGCAGGTCCGCCGCTTGCGCGGCGCCTCGATGATCGCAAAATCGGCAAACCGAGTCCACGACGGAAGGCCCCACGCAGCGCGCAGGCCTACAGCTCGAAGAAGCGCAGGATCTTGGCCTTGATCGCCGCGCCGACGCCGATCTCGCTTGCCCGCTTCTCGTCTTCGGGGGTGAAGTACAGCGCCGTGCCCGTCTCCTCGTGGCGCCGTGCCTGGATGCGGCTCAATTCGTCGGCAAGCTGTGGATCGGTGCGCAAGACCCGCTCGAGGTTCACCTTGCCGACTTCGAGCAGGGTGACGGGCGTCATCGATACGACCGTGGCGCTTCGCGGCGATCCCGTCAGCAACGACATCTCGCCGAACACGCTGCCGGGCTCAAGCGTGGCGATCCGGCGCTGCGCGCCGTCGTGAACCTTGTTCAGGACCTCGAGACGGCCCGCGACGACGACGAACATGGATTGGCCGCTGTCGCCCTCGCCGACGACCGTCGCGCCCGATCCGAGCTCAAGCGGATGAACGTCGCGCGCGAGCTGCGCCAGCACTGACGAGTCCAGGGGATGGAACAGCTCGACGCGGTGAAGGAGCTCGGCCACATCCATATCACGCGCGATCGCGCGCGCCGCGCGTTCGTAAATGGTAACGTCCCGCTTCGGGTACGCTGGCGCCAGGCCAGCCTGATTCAGGTAGTTGAGCGCGTTGAACACGACATCGCGCGAGACCGGGAACTGCTTGGGATAGTCGTCGAGCCAAAAGTGCATGACGTACTCGACACCGCGTTCGGTGCACTCGCCGACGAGCACGATCGGCGCCGGATCGGCGCGCACGCCGTCGGTGGCCTGGATGGCCGAGGTCAGCACGGCGGCGGCGCGCTCAGGCGGCGCGCTGTAATCGAGACAGATGGTCTTGTGGACCCGGAACGGGCGCTTGGGCGCGTAGAAGTTGATGAAGCGGCGGCCGGCAAGCACGCCGTTGGGAATGGTGATCGCCTCGCCGTTGATCGTGACCAGCCGCGTGGCGCGCCAGTTGATCTCGATGACCTCGCCCGCCTCGCCGCTCTCCATCTCGATCCAGTCGCCGATCCGGAATGGACGCTCCACGTTCAACGCGATCCCGGAGAAGACGTCCGAGATCATCGCTTGCAGGGCGAAGCCGATGATCGCGACGAGGACGCCGCCCGTCGCCACAATCCCCGTCACGGGTCGGTCGTAGACGACGGCCGTGAGCGCCATGATGGCGGCGGCGAACAGCACGACTCCGCCCACGTCGGATAGGATCTTGGGGAATTCCACCTGCCGCGCGCGCGCGCCGACGACCAGCACGTACTCGAGCGCCCGTTTCGCAAGCCACGCCGCGCAAAGCCAAAGCGCGGTGGCGGTGGCGGCGCGGACGTACCCCGCCGCACCTTCGGCGTCGAGGAAAAGCGCGGCGCCGATGTCGCCCGCCTCCACGTAAAGGCCCGCGAAAGCGGTCGCGACGAGCACGGGAAGCGCCAGCCGCCGGGCCAGCGTCGCGGACTCCGATCGCGCCATCACGCCTGTTCCTTTCGCAGCCGCCGCCTTACCATGGATCGCGCAAGAAGGTAGCAGACTCCCGGGTCCCCGAACCAGAACGATGATCCGAGTCACGCCCCAAATCGACCTCGACGAACGCGAATTCCGCGAGCGCTTCATCCGCGCCGCGGGGCCCGGCGGCCAGAACGTCAACAAGGTCGCGACCGCGGTCCAGTTACGCTTCGACGTGGCCGCCTCGGCGTCCATTTCCGATGACGTGAAGGCGCGCCTGCGCGTGCTCGCGCGCGGCCGCATCAACCGCCTGGGCGTCCTCGTCATCGAGGCTCGCCGTTACCGGACGCGCGAGCGCAACCGCCGCGACGCGATCGAACGCCTGGTACGCATGATCCGCCGCGCCGCTACACCGCCCAAGCGTCGGCACCCGACAGCGGTTCCCAAGACATCGAAAATCCGCCGGATGGAGGCCAAGCGGCAGCGCGCCGGCCTCAAGCGGATCCGCGGATCGGTGACGCGCGATAACGCATAAAGGCCATTGATTTCCGGATCAGAGAAACGGGTTGGGGCGGATGAAGACGGCGAGATCGTTATCCACTCACGTGGAATCGCGCCGCGGGACGTCCATCGTTCGTCGCCCATCGTTCGTCAGTGCCGGGCTTGTCCCGGCAATCCACGTCTTCACAAACCCGAGCGGCCGCGATCTTTCGTGGATGCCCGTGACAATCCCCGGGTCGCGCCCGGGGATAGGCATGACGATGGGGAAAGCGCAACGACAATTGGGAATGAGCTGGATGAACCGGAACGCTAGTGATCGGCGCCACTTCGAAAGTGGTATTGCGCGCCCTGGCGGATGCCCGACGGCCAACGCGCGGTGACGGTCTTGAGCTTGGTGTAGAATCGCACACCTTCGGCCCCATGGATGTGGTGGTCGCCGAACAGCGAACGCTTCCAGCCGCCGAAGCTGTGATAGGCGACAGGCACCGGGATCGGCACGTTAATCCCGACCATGCCGATCTGCACCCGGTTCATGAAATCCCTCGCTGCGTCGCCGTCGCGGGTGAAGATGGCGGCGCCATTGCCGTATTCGTGATCGTTCACGAGTCCGAGCGCTTCCTCGTAGTCGGCGGCGCGGACTACGCTCAAGACGGGGCCGAAGATTTCGTCGGTGTAGATTTTCATGTGGCGCTCGACGCGGTCGAACAGCGAACCGCCCATGAAGAACCCGTTTTCGTACCCCTGCAGCGCGACGCCGCGGCCGTCGACCACTAGCTCCGCGCCCTCATTGATCCCGCTTTCGATGTATCCCTCGATCTTCGCCAATGCCTCGGGCGTAACGATGGGACCCATCTCGGCTTCGGGATCGTCGTAGGCGCCGATCTTGAGGCCCCGCACGCGGGGCGCGAGGCGGCCGACGAGCTCGTCTCCGGTTCCCTCGCCCACGGTCACCGCCACCGCCACCGCCATGCAGCGTTCGCCCGCCGAGCCGTAAGCCGCCCCCATGAGGGCATCGACCGCCTGGTCCATGTCGGCGTCGGGCATCACCACCATGTGGTTCTTGGCCCCGCAAAGGGCTTGGACGCGTTTGCCGTGCGCGCAACCGGTGGTGTAGACGTGCTCGCCCACGGGCGTCGAGCCGACAAAGCTGACGGCGGCGACGTCTGGGTGCACGAGCAGGGCGTCGACCGCCTCCTTGTCGCCGTTGACGACGTTGAGCACCCCGTCGGGAAGCCCGGCTTGGGTCGCCAGCTCGGCGAGCCTAAGCGAACACGACGGGTCCTTCTCGGAGGGCTTCAGCACGAACGTATTGCCACACGCAATGGCCACGGGGAACATCCACAGCGGCACCATGGCCGGAAAATTGAATGGCGTGATGCCGGCACAGACCCCGAGCGGCTGGCGAAGCGCAAGCGAATCGACGGCACTCGCCACGTTTTCGCTGTATTCGCCCTTGAGAAGCTGCGGAATGCCGCAAACAAACTCGACCACTTCGAGGCCCCGCGTTACCGAGCCCTTGGCGTCAGCCAGCGTTTTGCCGTGCTCGGCGGACGCGATCTCGGCGAGTTCGTCCAGGTGCGTCACCATAAGCTCGCGGAAACGGAACATGACCTGGGCGCGCCGCGCGGGCGGCGTCGCGGCCCACGCCGGAAACGCGCGCGCCGCCGTGGCCACGGCTTCGCCGACCTCGGCTTCGCTCGCGAGGGACACACGCCGGGCCACCTCGCCCGTCGCCGGGTTGTAGACGTCGCCGAAGCGCCCGCTCTTTCCCTCCGCCTTGCGACCGCCGACGAAGTGGTGAAGCGTCTCGGTCATTGCACCCCTCCTTGCTCGCCTCGCCTCTCTCGAATTCGCGAGGCCTCTCAGATGTCCGCCAGGACCTCTTCGAGGATCGTGCAGATGTCGTCGATGTCGCCTTCGCGGGCCATCAAAGGTGGCGCGACAAGGCCGCAATCGGCGGTGAACTTGACGTAGAGTCCCGAGGCGAAAAGCCGCTTCATGGCCTTTGCGCCGCGCCGCCCGGGTGCGCCGTCGGGCCCGAGATCGAAGGCAGCAAGCATTCCGTACCCGCGCAAGTCGGCGATCCCAGGCGTGCCGCGAAGCGCGAAGAAGCGATCCAGGAAATAGGGCGAGAGCTCGGCCGCGCGCTCGAAGAGCTTCTCGCGCTCGTAGATGTCGAGCGTCGCCAGCGCCGCAGCGCAAGCGGCCGGGTGCGCGCCGAAGGTATAGCCGTGAAAGAACTCGACCGCGCCGTCGGGCGCGGCGTCGACAACGGTCTCGTAGATTTCGTCTTGAACCACCACCGCACCCATGGGCTGGGCGCCGTTGGTGATGGCCTTGGCCATGGTCATGACGTCGGGCGTAACGTCGAAGCTCTGGGCCGCGAAGGCCTTGCCAGTGCGGCCGAACCCGCAGATCACCTCGTCGAAGACGAGAAGGACCCCGTATTCGTCGCAGATCTCGCGCAGGCGCTGCAAATAGCCTACCGGCGGAACCAGAATGCCGGTGGACCCGGCGATGGGTTCAACGAAGCACGCGGCGACGGTCTCGCCGCCATGAAGCTCGCAGATACGCTTCAGATCGTCGGCAAGCTCGGCGCCGGACGCCGGCTGGCCCTTGGTGAAGCGGTCTTCAGGATTCCAGGTGTGGCGCATGTGGACGACGCCGGGCATGACGGCGCCGAACGCCTCGCGGTTCTTCATGAGACCCGCGAGCGAGGTGCCGCCGATGTTGACACCGTGGTAAGCGCGCTCGCGCGAGACGAAACGCTGCCGCTGCCCCTCGCCGCGGGCGTGGTGATAGGCCATGGCGATCTTGAGCGCGGTGTCGACGGCCTCGGAGCCCGAGTTGGCGAAGAACACGTGATCGAGCCCTTCGGGCGTGAGCTGGGCGACACGACGCGCCAACTCGAACGACGAAGGATGGCCGAGCTGGAAATGGGTGCAGTAGTCCATTTCCATGAGCTGCCGACCCACGGCATCGGCGATCTCCTTGCGTGCGTGTCCGGCGGCGCAACAGAACAGGCCCGACGACGCGTCGATGATCCGTTCGCCCTTGTGATTCCAATAGTGGATGCCCTCGCTGCGGACGATGAGGCGAGGATCCGCCTTGAAGTCGCGGTTGGCGGTAAACGGCATCCAGTGCTGTTCGAGCGTATTGGTCGCGTACTGTGCCATTCCGGTGCCCTCAATATTAAATAGAATAAAATTTGAAAAAGAATAGTTATGGCGCGGAACATTTCGAATTCAACGAAACATCGCCGCAAAACAACCAGGAATTCGGCGTCGGGCGCTGGCGCGAACGAGAAGGATACGTCGATGTCCGGAACCTTGTCCACCCCGGCGCCGCGCGCCCCGGTAGCGCGCGCCAGCCGGGCCCGATTGGCGCTGGACGGCGGCCGTATCCGGCGCTAGGAACAGAGGTGTCCGCGGGGCCGAGACCGGGCCGTACATGATCCGGTCCCACAAAGCAGCACGGGGGTAATCGGATGCGGATCGGCGTACCAAAGGAAATCAAGATCCACGAATACCGGGTCGGCATGGCGCCCACGAGCGTGCGCGAGGCGGTCCACCACGGCCACGAAGTCGTGGTTCAAACCGGCGCCGGAGCCGGCATCGGGGTAGACGACACGGAATACGAAAGCGGCGGCGCCGGGATCGTCGATTCGGCGGCCGAAGTTTTTGAGGCCGCCGAAATGGTGGTCAAGGTGAAGGAGCCGCAAGCCGCCGAGCGCAAGATGCTGAAGCCCGGCCAGATCCTGTTCACCTATCTCCATCTCGCCCCAGACCCCGACCAGACGGCGGACCTCGTTGAATCGGGTGCCGTTTGCATCGCATACGAGACCGTCACGTCTGCCGACGGCGGATTGCCCCTGCTAGCGCCCATGTCGGAAGTGGCGGGACGCATGTCGATCCAAGCCGGTGCCCACTGCCTGGAACGCGAGCAAGGCGGCATCGGGATCCTGCTCGGCGGCGTGCCCGGGGTTCCGCCGGCAACCGTCGTCGTGATCGGCGGCGGCGTCGTCGGCGTCAACGCCACCGAAATGGCGGTCGGCTTCGGCGCCGACGTGGTCGTGCTCGACAAGTCGATCGACGTGCTGCGGGGGTTCGCGCAGCGGTTCGAAAACCGCGTGCGCACGGTCTTTTCGACCCGCGAGGCGGTGGACGCCCACGTCACCGGCGCCGACCTCGTCGTCGGCGGGGTGCTGGTGCCCGGCGCGGCCGCGCCCAAGATCGTGACCGCCGACATGGTCAAGCGCATGCGGACAGGTACGGTCATCGTCGATGTCTCGATCGATCAGGGCGGTTGCTGCAACACCTCGCACCCCACCACCCACGCCGATCCCACCTACGTCGTCGACGGAGTCGTCCACTATTGCGTCGCCAACATGCCCGGCGCGGTGCCGCGGACTTCGACGTTCGCGCTGAACAACGTGACCCTTCCGCACGTGCTCGCGATCGCCGACAAGGGCTACCGCAAGGCGCTCGCCGAAGACGTCCACCTGCGAGGCGGGCTCAATGTCCACAAAGGTGCCGTAACCTACGAGGCGGTGGCGGACGAACTCGGCTATCCGTACGTGGGGCCGATCGAGGCCCTTGCCGCCTGAATCTCTCAGGCGTCGGGCAGCTTGGAGATGAAATCCTCGAACTTGCCGCTGGGGCCGGTCGGGATCTCTTCGGCGTAGGTGAACCGGAAGCGGAACGGGTGGCGGAAGGATTCGGTGAGTTTCGCGCGCAGCCGTTCCTCCTGTTCGGCGGTGACCGGCTCGGCGACCACGAGCTTGACCTCGATTTCGTCCAAACTGTGTTGGACGAGTTGGATTTGCCGTACCCGCGCCACCGAGTGAAAGAGATCCGCGTGGAAGCTCGGCTACATGGTATCGCCTGAAGGAAGCGTCAGCATGTTGCGCTGGCGCCCCATGATTCGCGACAGCACGGGCAACCCCCGACCGCAGGGGCACGCCGCCCCGACCTCGGCATAGTCGCCGACTTCGTAGCGGACGAGCGGCAGCGCAAAGTTGTGCAAATCGGTCGCGACCACGCGTCCGGTCTCGCCCGGCGCGCAAGCCTCGCCCCGTTCGTTCAGGACCTCGACGAACAAGCTTTCGGACTGGACGTGGTAGTGCGGGTGCTCGGGACACTGGATCGCGATCATTCCGAGCTCCTCGCAGCTATACACGTCGCAGACGGCGGCGCCCCAAGCCTGCGCGCAGTCGTCGCGGAGCACGGGGTCCACGATCTCGCTGAGCGTCGATACCTGGCTCAACCCACGTGGCGCCCCCCCCGTTTTCCGCGAATACTGGATCAACGCGCGCAGGTTTGATGGTTGCGTGAGCAGGTATCGGGGCTCGTGGCGGAAAAGCCAGTCGAACTGCTCGCCGACGGGAACGCGCGAATCGAGGAAGTACATCCGGCCAGTGCGATAGACCGGAGCCCAAGGCAACGGTCGATCCTGCTCCGACGCCTCGCGTTGCGGCTTCCTTCGCAACGGATGAATAGCGCACACCGTCGCCGAGAGGTCGCGCCCGTGCCAGAGATGATAGCGCAGGTTCAGCGCGGCGAAGAACAAGCCGGTGATCCGGGTCCTTTTGAACGAAATCGGCTGGCCCGTCGAACCCGAAGTGGATCCATCCGAGACCCGACCGTGATCCTTCGGCAGGGCGCGGCTCATCAAGTTTTCCCCGGCGTCCTGGATGTCGCCCCGGGTCATGATGGGTATGCGCCGCCACGCTTCCCTGGTCAGTTGCCCACGCCGGAGCGGCGCGAGAACGTTCAGGCGCGCGCGATAGAAGGGCACCGTCCGCACGGCGTGGACGAGCAGGTTCTCGAGCTGGCGGAGCTGATGCGCCAGCAGGGCCGCGGGCGGCCACCACTCGCTTTGCTCGAGCTGGTGGAGAAGCGCGAGAACGTAAGCATCGCCAAGCGCCGGAACCGCCGGCCAGCGGATGCCGGGAACGGCCGGGCGCGGGACGGTGTAACCGGTCCCCGGCCGGCGAAGGCCCTTCGCATTTGATCCTGATTCGCAATTGCGGGGCACGGTTCGACCGCTCAGCCATCCAGTTCCGAAACGACCGCTTCGACCTTCGCCGACGATGAGCGCGCGAGCGCATCAACGTAGACGAACCGGTACTCGAACTCATCGCTCACACTCGCGCGCAAGGCCGCCCGCGCGCGTTCCTCCTGGTCCGGCGTCACCGGGGCTCGGACCACCAGCCGAACCTCGATGTCGCGCAGCGTGCGTTGCACGATCTGGCCCTGGTGCATCTCGGGAATCGCATGGCCGAGCGCGTTGGTGAAGATGGTATTGTGGGCCGGCCACAGCTCTCCGCCCGACGGCAGGATCAAGCGGTTCCTGCGCCGGCCCATGATGCGATCGAGAACCGGCAGACCGCGCCCGCAGGCGCACGCCTCGCCGCGCTTGGCGAAATCCCCAAGCTCGTAACGGATCAACGGCGTGGCCAGGTTATGCAGATCGGTGATCACGACCTTGCCGGTCTCGCCCGGGCGACACGGACGGCCGTCCTCGTCAAGCACCTCGACGAGGGCGCATTCGGACTGCACGTGATAGACGGGATGATCGGGGCACTGGAGCGCGATCACACCCGTTTCCTCGCAGCTATACGAATCGGCCACGCCGATGCCCCACGCGTTCCGGCATTCGGCGCGCAGGTCCGCATCGACCACCTCGCCCAGGGTCGCCGTTTCGCGCAAGCTGGGGAATGCAATCCCGCGTTCCACGGAGGCGCGGACGAGTTGCCTGAGATTCCAGGGCAACGTGAGAAGGTATTTCGGCTGTTGGCGGGTCAACCATTCGAGTTGCGCCTCGACGGGCGCCTGGATGTCCAAGAAGACCATTTGGCCCACGCCGTATCCCGGGGCCCAGGGAACGCCGCGGTTCTCGCTGGAAAGGGCCGCCTGCCGATCGCCGAACCTGTTGATCGAGGCGGTCTTGGCTGCGAAATCCCGTCCGTGCCAAATGTGGAAACGCAAGTTCGCGGCGCGCAGGAACTGGCTGGTGACGGGCGTGAGCTTGAATTTCACCGGCTCGCCGGTCGAGCCCGACGAGGCCGACGACCACGCGGGTCCGTGAATCTTGGGCAGATTCCGGGTTTCGAGAGCGTCTCCCGCCGATTGGATGTCGCCGCGCCCGAGAAGCGGGATCCGCCGCCACGCCTCCCACGTCAAACCCCCGGGTTTGAGGTCGCGAAACGCCATCAGCCGTTTTCGGTAGAACGGCACCGTCCGCGCCGCGAAAACGAGCAACGCCTCGAGTTGGCGAAGCTGGCCTTGTCGCAAAACATAGGCCGGCCACCACTGGCTGCGCTCGAGCTGATGCATGATCGTGAACAGGACCGCGTTCGCCGGCGGCGGCAGGGCGGGCCAATCGATTCCGGCGCAGCCGGAGCGCGGAACGAACACAGGCTTCAGCCGGTTCCGGCCGGCGGGCCCGCGAGCGGATCGCTTAGAGCTTGCCCGCATCGATCCTCAGGTGCTCTCCGGTAATGGCGCTCGCCGCATCGCTCGCCAGAAAGAGTGCCGCATCGGCAACATTCTCGGGCTCGAGAAGAATGCCGAGCGCGGTTCCCCCGCGGTAGTCTCTTTCGACCAACTCGTCGAGGGTGATTCCCTCTTTGTCGGCGCGGCCTTGGTTGTTGCGGCGGAACAGCGCGGTGTTGGTTCCGCCGGGACACAACGAGTTCACCCGGATCCCGTCGCGGCCCAGCTCCTGGGCAAGCGATTCGGTGATCCCCCGAACCGCGAACTTGCTGGCCCCGTACGCCGTTCGATAGGGCAGCGGGCGGTATCCGGACAGCGACGAGAGGTTCACGATCGCGCCGCCCTGGCGCTTGAGCAGGGGGATCGCGTACTTGCTGCATAACATCACCCCGTCCACGTTGACGGCGAAGAGCGCGCGCCACTCGGCGATGTCGAGGGTTTCGGTACTCGCCGTGGGACCCGTGGCGCCCGCGTTGTTGACGAGGATGTCGAGGCGCCCGTACGCGCGATCGCAGGTCTGGAACAGGTCTCGGACCTGGTCCTCGACGGCCACGTCCACGATCACGCCAAGCCCGCCGATGTCGGCCACCTGGCTGGCGGCACCGTCGGCGTCCACGTCGGCGACGACCACGCGGCACGCTTCGCCCGCGAACCGGCGCGCGATCGCCGCGCCGATCCCGGTTGCCGCGCCGGTGACGACCGCGACCTTGCCTTCAAGCCTGTTGCCCATGAAATCCCCCTGGCATGCTGACGGACGTCGCTGACTGCCGGCCGCCCCGGCCGCGCATTCTAGACCAGATCGTGGTCGGTCGGAATCGCCACCGGCGATCCGCCGATCCCGTGAATCGGGTCTATCTAGGCTCAGGACTCATTGATTGAGATAGAAGATGACGAAAGCGGCGATGCATATGGCTGAGAAGAAAGTGTGGGCGCATCGGTCATAGCGTGTCGCGACACGTCGCCAATCCTTGAGTTTCCCGAACATGCATTCGACCT
>PVBE012872121.1_pt1 | contig 38650 bp, 36 predicted proteins | sample 1631181 | NCBI WGS metagenome assembly PVBE01 (sample SAMN08397723, study PRJNA350692) | Marine metagenome, whole genome shotgun sequencing project. | isolation source: water | place: Pacific Ocean | collected 2012-04
CGAGCAGAAGCAGCGCGAGGAGCAGCTTCGCCAGGCCCAGAAGATGGAGGCGATCGGCCAGTTGACCGGCGGCGTCGCGCACGATTTCAACAATCTGCTGGCCATTATCCAGGGCAATATCTCGTTCCTGGACCGAAAGCTCGACGAGGGCAGCGAGCTGAAGGCGCTGACCGCGCCGGCCTTGCGGGCGACGAAGCGTGGCGCCTCGCTGACCCATCGGCTGTTGGCATTCGCGCGACGACAGGGTCTCAACGTCGAAGTGACCGACGTCGGCGATCTCTTGCAGGGACTGGAGGACATGTTGGCCCGCAGTCTCGGCGAGGACGTCTCGGTACAGGTCGATCTGGCGGGAGAGCTATGGCCGTCCGAAGTCGACGCGGGGCAACTCGAGCAGGCGATCATCAACCTCGCCAACAACGCCCGCGACGCGATGCCGGCGGGCGGCACGCTTGGCATCGAGGCCTCGAATGTCACCCTGGCGGACGGAGAAACGCCAAGAGACCCGGACATTCCCGCCGGCGATTTCATCGTGGTTTCCATCGCGGATACCGGCACCGGCATGCCTCCGGACGTCTTGGCCAAGGTCTTCGATCCCTTCTTCACGACCAAGGATGTGGGAAAGGGAACGGGCCTCGGGCTCTCGATGGTCTATGGCTTCGTCAAGCAGATGGGCGGGCAGGTGACGGTGAACTCCGACGAGGGCCAGGGCACCGTCTTTCGTCTCTACTTGCCCCGGTTCGACAGGGAGATCCCGGCCGAGGCGACCGCGACTGCCGCCTGCCAAGACCGAGGCACGGGCGAGACGATCCTGGTGGTGGAGGACGATGCCGACCTGCAGGCGATCACCAGCATGCTGCTCCGCGACATGGGCTATCGGGTCGTGGTGGCGGGGTCGGGCGAGGAGGCATTGCTTCATTTCAGGATGGAAGCGCCGATCGACCTCATGCTGACCGACGTGGTTCTCCCCGACGGCATGAACGGTCCCGAGATCGCTCGCCAGGCACGCCGGCTGATGCCGTCCCTGAAGGTCGCCTACATGTCCGGCTACACAGGCGACGTCTTGAAGCGGCACGACGATTTCGCCGACGGGTCGATACTGATCCAAAAACCCTTCGCGCCCGAGGATTTGGGACGGCGCATTCGCCAAGCGCTCGATGGCAAGGCATCACGGACCGCGTGAATTCGAGACGGACGGCAACCCGGTAGCGGCGCGCCCGAACTCAGCTCCAGACCGATCGGCCGTCGCCGGGAATACGCCTCAGCTGCCTCCGAAAATTCGGCGGAAGAAGCGCTTGAGCCGCGCCCAGAGGACCGCGCCCAGCAGGCCGCCGGCGTCGAGCGCCTCGACGGGTGCCTCGGGTGTCGCCGTTGCCGGCGGGGTGTCCGGCGCCCGGGCCGCCAGTGCCGCCTCCAGGGCCTGGGCGAAATCGGCGGTCAGCCGCCCCGCCAGATCGTCGACCAGGCCGCCACGGCTGAACTGGGCCAGGCTGCCGGTTAGCGTATAGTCGACGACGAGCGCCACCCGGGTACCGCCCGCGGACGTTTCCGTCAGGGAATAAGCGACCTCGCCCTTGCATTGCGAGCGGCTTTGCCGGTCCATGCCGCTGCCGGAAAGGGTGCCGCAGAGGCTGTAGTCGTCGCGGCCGAGCCTGCCCTCGCCCGCGAAGGCGGCGCTGATCGGCCCGAAGCGAACCTTCATCCGGCCCTCGATGCGGCCCTCGTCGTCGATCGCGACGATCTCCGCCCCCGGCAGGCAGCGCGCCACCGCCCGGACATCGGCGAAGAAGGCCCAAACCTCCGCCGGCGGGTGGCCGACGTCGAATTGCTGGCTGAGCTCCATCTACCGGTTGCCGCCGGCGCGCTCGGCCAGGACTTGGGTAATGGCGGCGACGATACCTTGATAGCCGGTGCAGCGGCAGAGGTTGCCCGCCAGTTCCTTCCGGATCCGGGCCTCGTCGGCATCGGGCAGCCTGAGCACGATGTCCCGGGCCGTGACCAGCATGCCAGGCGTGCAATAGCCACACTGCAGCGCGTGCTTGGCCGAGAAGGCGCGGCGCAGGGCCGCCATCGCCTCGTCTTCCTCGAAGCCCTCGATCGAGCGGACCTCAGCGCCGGCGACCGCGACGGCGGGGGTCAGGCAGGCCCGTACCGGCGCGCCGTCGACCAGCACCGTGCAGGAACCGCAGACGCCATGCTCGCAGGCAAGATGGGTGCCGGTGAGCGACAAGCCATCACGCAGGAAGTCGCCGAGACTGGTACGCGGCTCGACCTCGGCGGTGATTTCGGCCCCGTTGACGGTGATCGTCAGCTCGCTCATGCCGAAGCCTCCCGAAAGGCGCGTTGCAGGGCGACGGCGTGGATCTGCCGCTCGTAGTCGTCGAGGCCGGGCTCGGCCACCGCCACCAGGGCCGGCGCCTGATCCGCCTCGAAATCGTCCATCAGCCTGGGGGCGGAATGGGCGGCGCCCATGACGACGCGACGGCGCTCGCGGTCGGGATCGATCAGAACGGCGCCGATCGCCTCGGCGAATTCACCCGGCTTGCGGCAGAACTTGTAGTAGCCCCAGCCCGCCGCCTCGGAAAGCTTGGGCAGCCGTATCCCCTCCACGATCTCGTCCACCGCCAACGCCGTGGTGAAGGCGCCCTGCTGGAAGTCGCTGAGCGGCAGCCGGCGCTCGCCCGCCGATCCGGTGATCGCCACCTCGGCGTCCAGCGCCAGCAGCGCGCTCGGCCAGTCGGCGGCGGGGTCGGCATGGACCAGGCTGCCGCCGATGGTGCCGCGGGTCCGGACGGCCCGGTAGGCGATGTCGTGGGCGACGGCGGCCATGATTTCGCCCAGCCGGCCCGGTACCGCGCCGTCCTCGATTTGGGCATGGCTGACGCCGGCGCCGATGAAGACATGATCCTCGGCCACTTCGATCCGCCTGAGCGCCGTCAGGCCGGAGAGGTCGACCAGACATGCCGGCTGCGCCAGCCGCAGGTTCAACATCGCCATCAACGATTGCCCGCCCGCGATCGCCTTGCCGTCGTAGTCGAGGTCCCGCAGCAACCCTACCGCCTCCGCCACCGAGGCGGCGCGCTCGTACTCGAACGGGGCGGGTTTCATGCGCTGTCTCCCCTGGCGCGTCGGATTGCCTGGAAGACCCGTCTCGGGCTCATCGGCGCCTCCAGGATCTCGACGCCGTCCGAGGCCAGCGCATCGTTGATCGCGTTGGCGATCGCCGCCGGCGGCGCGATCGCGCCACCCTCGCCGACGCCCTTGATGCCGAACTCGGTGAAGGGCGAGGGCGTTTCCATATGTTCGATTCGGAAGGCCGGCACCTCGGTCGCGCCCGGCATCAGATAGTCCGCGAAGGTCGAGGCCAGCGGCTGGGCCTGGTCGTCGAAAGGCACCTCTTCGTAAAGCGCCGTGCCGATGCCCTGCGCCGCCCCACCGATGGTCTGGCCGTCGACGATCATCGGGTTGACCTTGGTGCCGCAATCCTCGGCGATCACGTAGTCCAGCAGCTCGACCTCGCCGAGCTCGGGATCGACGGCGAGCACGACCGCGTGCGTCGCATAGGAGAAGGCGCCGTGATCCCAGGTCGGCTTGAAGGTACCCAGCGCCTCCAGGCCCTTGGCGACGGTTTCCTCGGGCAACTGGTCGGGCCGCGCGTAGAGGGCATTGGCAATCTCGGCGAAGCTGGCCTCGCCGCCCGGCCCCTTGGCCAGGCCGTCGGCCACCACCACCTCCGCCGGCTCGCACTGCAGCAATGCGGCGCCGATCTCGGCGATGCGCTCGGCCAGCAGCCGGCAGCCCCGGCCGACCGCGCCACCCGCCATCACCATGCTGCGCGAGCCGTAGGTACCGGTGGAAAATGGCGTCTCGCCGGTATCGCCGTGCACCACCGAAACCTCTTCCGTATCGATGCCCAGAACCTCGTTCGCCACTTGCGCCATGGTGGTTTCCATGCCCTGGCCGTGGCTCTGCACGCCGATCTCGACCTCGAGGCTGCCGTCGGGCGCCAGCCGCAGGCGGGCCTGCTCGTATCCGGGCACGATCTCCATGCCGGCGCCGGCGAAGACCTTGGTGCCGTGCGCCGTTTGCTCGGTATAGGTGGCGAAGCCGAGCCCGATCCGCCGGCCGTCCGCCTCGCCGCGCCCTTGTCGCCGTCGTACCGCCGCGACGTCGATCGCCGCCACCGCGCGCCGCACGCTTTCGGGATAGTCGCCGGAATCGATCAGCTTGCCCATGACGTTGGTGTAGGGCATGGCTTCGGGCATCGGCAGGTTGAGGGCCCGGACCTCGTGCGGCTCGCGCCCGACTTCGCGGGCGACGGCGTCCACCATCAGCTCCAGCGCGAAGCAGATGCCGGTGCGGCTGACGCCGCGGTAGGGCTGCAAGGGCGGCTTGCTGGTGGCCCAGGTCCGGGTGATACACCGATAGCCCGCCAGCACGTAGGGCCCCGGAAAGCTGGCGCCGGCCTGCGCCGCCTCGAAGCCGCCGTGAAAGGGCCAGATCGAATAGGCACCGGCATCGACCTCGATCTCGACGTCGATGGCGAGAATCCGACCCTCGCCGTCGGCATGGGCGGTCACTTGATAGTGATGCTCGCGGCAGTTCGCGGCCGCGGTCAGATGCTCGCGCCGGTCCTCGGTCCAGCGCACCGGATGGCCGACCCGCATCGCCAGCCAGGCGATCGCCACCTCTTCGGGGTGCAGGACGGCCTTGAAGCCGAAGCCGCCGCCGACGTCGGGGGTGACGACCCTGATCTGCCGTTCGGGTAGGTGCAGGCAAAGCGCCAGGCCCTTGCGGACCACGTGCGGGATCTGGGTCGAGGTATAGACCGTCAAGCGTTCGTGGCCCCGGTCCCAGTCGGCCAGCACCGCCTTGCCTTCCATCGGCGCCATGCACTGGCGGTTCATGTCGATTTCCCGGGTGACGGTGATTTCGGCCCGCTCGGCCGCGGCGGCGAAGTCTTGATCGATCCGGGTCTCGATCATCAGATTGTCGCCCCAGCCCTCGTGCAGCAGGGCCGCGCCCGGGGCGGCGGCATGGCTCATATCGGGGATGGCCGCCAATTCCTCCAGCTCGACGAAGACCTCCTGCGCCAGGTCCTCGGCCTCGGCCCGGCTGTCGGCGAGGCACATCGCGATGCCCTGGCCGACGAAGCGAACCTTGTCGGTGGCGAGTACCGGATAATCGGCGGCCTTGTAGCCGGGAGTCGTCGAATCGCCCCGGATCGGGCTGACGCCTTCCAAATCGGCAGCGGTGAAGACGTCCGCTTCGCGCCCCTCCGGCAACTCGATCCCCTTGACGCGGGCATGCGCCAGGGGGCTGCGGACGATGGCCACCTCGCGGCAGCCGGCCAGTTTCATATCGCCGGTGAAGCGGGCCTGGCCCGCCATGTGCCGTGCGTCCTCTTTTCTGGGATGCGATGCGCCGATACCGGCCTTCATGGGTCTCTCTCTCGCTTGCTACCTTGCTTCGTCAGGGCTTTATACTTGCCTCGCCCAGGGACGAGAAGGCAACCGCTATTCGGAAGGGAACGATCGATGCGATTGAGCGAGCTGATCGCCTAGCCCGAAGCGTTCAACTACCCTCTCGCATCGCCACCACCGGCGTCCACATTTTGCGGCGCCGGGCGCGGCGGTCGTCGGCGGTCTCGCCTTCGTAGTGGACCGGGCCGGGGTTGCCGGCGTAGGCGTCGGGGTTTTCGAAATAGCGGGTGTTGAGGGTAACGTAGGCGCTGCCGTCACCGTCTTCGAAAAGCGCACCCATATAGGCGCCACAGTTGCCGCAAACCAGGAAATCGGCGGTCTTCAGCCCGAAGCGATAGCGGCTGAGACGGCCGGCGTCGGCGACCTCGATCCGGGCGCTGCCGTTCGGGTCGGTGGTGGTACGGGCGCCATGGCCACGGCAGAAGGAACAGCCGCAGGCACGCACGGCGAGGCCATCCGGCGCCTTCTCGCTATCGAAGGCGACCCGGATATTGCCACAGTGACACCGGCCTCGGTGGGTGATGGTCACGGGCGCGCCCCTACCCTCCCCTTGAGCTTCATTCACTCGCGCGGCCGGCAGCGCGCCGGTGCTCAGCCCTCCAGCATCCGGCGCAACAGGTCGATGTCTTCGGCCAGGACCGAATCCGTCTGTCTCAGTTCCTCGATACGGCGCACCGCGTGCATCACCGTGGTGTGATCGCGGCCGCCGAACTTGTTGCCGATCTCGGGCAGCGAGCGGGTGGTCAACTGCTTGGCCAGGAACATCGCCACTTGGCGCGGCCGGGCGATGTTGCGGGCGCGCCGGGCCGAATGCATGTCGGCGAGCCGCATGTTGTAGTGATGCGCCACTTTCTTCTGGATTTCGTCGATCGTGACGCGGCGGTCGTTGGCCCTGAGCAGGTCCTGCAGCACTTCCTGCGTCAGCTCCAGCGTGATCGGCCGGCCGACCAGGTTGGCATAGGCCATCAGGCGGTTCAGCGCCCCCTCCAGCTCGCGCACGTTCGAGGTGATGCGGTGGGCCAGGAATTCCAGCACCTTCTCGGAGATCGCCTCGCCCTCGCTCTGCGCTTGCTTCACCTTGGCCTGCAGGATGCCGAGGCGAAGCTCGTAGTCGGTATGATGGATGTCGGCGACCAGGCCCCAGCCGAGGCGCGAGCGAATCCGCTCCTCGATGTCCTCGAGGTCCGACGGCGAGCGGTCCGCCGAAATCACGATCTGCCGATTCTGGTCGGCGAGCGCGTTGAAGGTGTGGAAGAATTCTTCTTGGGTCGAGTCCTTGCGGCTGAAGAATTGGACGTCGTCGATCATCAGCACGTCGACCGCGCGCAGGCGCTGCTTGAAGCCCATCGAGTCCTTCTCGCGAAGGGCGCGGATGAACTGATACATGAATTTTTCCGCCGACAGATACATGACCTCGCGCTCGGGGTCGCGCTTGTGGATGTGCCAGGCGATGGCATGCATCAGGTGGGTCTTGCCGAGACCGACGCCGCCGTAGAGAAAGAGCGGGTTGAACTGCACCTCGGCACTGTCGGAAACCCGCCTGGCGGCGGCGTAAGCGAGTTCGTTGGAGCGCCCGACGACGAAGGTCTCGAAGCGAAAGCGGGGATCCAGCGGCGAGGACGGCGCCTGACCACCATTCGACCGCTCACGGACCGGCTCGGCGGTGGCCGGCTGGCGCCCGGGCTCGGCGGATTCCCCGCCGCCACGCTCCGATCCCGGTTGCTGACGAACCTGGATGTTGATCTCGGCCAGGTTAGGCTGCTCGGCCTGCCAAATGGCACGGACCCGCTCGCCGTAGTGCGACAGCACCCAATCGCGCATGAACCGGGTCGGCGCGGTCAGTCGGACCCGATTCTGGTCCATCGCCTCCAGCGCCAGCGGCTTCAACCAACTGTTGAATGCGGCATCGCCGAACTCCGCTCGAAGCCGCGCCCGCACACGCTCCCATCGTGCCTCCGACAAACGTTCCATTCACCCGCCTCCAACGGTCGCTACGCCGTGAACACCGAGCCCATCCCGCCCCCGGAGCGGACATCGACGGCGACAAACCGACAGCTACGATTTTCCAAGTCCTGACCATTCGGCATCGAGAGCCGAGCGAGACAAAACCTCGATACGAGCCCGCAGCATATTCTGCGCACGGAATCGACACACCCCTCGTAGCTCGCATTTTTCTTGATGTTTATTTCATTCAACAGCATTTTTCGGTCCTTTTGTTTAAATTTCGTTATTGTTTATTCTTTATTTACCACAAAAACCCCATGCCGCAGTCAAGCAAGTGACCTGCGTACTTAAACATCTCACAGAGACTTTATCTAGACTTGGTTCGCCCCGCACTCGGGAACCATTTCCTACAATAATGCGAATCTCGGCGACCATGCAATGGGACGAAATAGGGAACGTCACATTTTTTCCGCGCCGGCTTCGTGGTCGAGGAGGCGGCAGCCACTAAATCTAGCCGGTGGGCCGGAAGGTCGCATCGGCACACCACGTGGACGACAAAAAAAGCCACGCCCGCAGGGCGCGGCCTCGCCGTCGCGGATGGCCCTAATCAGCTTTCGATGGCGTTGATGCGCTTGGCCAGGCGCGACACTCTTCGTTGTGCCGTGTTGCGGTGGACGACGCCCTTCCGGGCACCGACGATCAGCACCGGCTCCGCCAACGCCAGTGCGGCCAGCGCCGCGCTCTTGTCGCCGGCCTCGATCGCCTCCTCGACCTTGCGCACGAAGGTGCGAATCCGACTGCGCCGGGTACGATTGACGGCGGTGCGGCGTGGGGTCTGGCGAAGGCGCTTCTTGGCCGATGCGATGTTGGGCATGATTCCTACCGAAAACGTGGCCGTGACAGTTGGGCGGCGCGGTTATAGACGGGCGCTTCGGCCGGGTCAACCGCAAGACTTGCAAAGTCGTACGACGAGACGGTCTCTATCTTCAGCGGTTCTGGAACCTGGGCTCTCGCTTCTCGACGAAGGCGGCCATGCCTTCCGCCTTGTCCTCGGTCGCGAAGGTCGAGTGAAATAGCCGTCGCTCGAAGCGCACGCCTTCGGCCAAGGTGGTCTCGTAGGCGCGGTCGACCGACTCCTTCGCCATCATCACCGCCGGGCGGGACAGCTTGGCGATCGTCCGAGCCGCCGCCGTCGCCTCGTCCAAAAGGTCGTCGAGCGGCACGACGCGGCTCACCAGGCCGGCCCGCTCGGCCTCGTCGGCATCCATCGTGCGGCCCGTGAGGATCATCTCCATGGCCTTCGACTTGCCGACTGACCGGGTCAGCCGCTGGGTCCCGCCGCCACCGGGGATGATGCCGATGGTGATTTCGGGCTGGCCGAAGCGGGCGTTGTCGGCGGCGATGATGAAATCGCACATCATCGCCACCTCGCAACCGCCGCCGAGCGCATAGCCGGCAACGGCGGCAATGATCGGCTTGCGCACCTGGCTGACCTTTTCCCAGCCCACGGTGATAAAATCGGCGAGATAGACGTCGATGTAGGATCGGGGCGCCATCTCCTTGATATCGGCGCCGGCGGCGAAGGCCTTTTCCGAGCCCGTCAGCACGATGCAACCGATCACGTCGTCCGCCTCGAAGGCGTCGAGAGCCTGGCCCAGGTCCTGGATCAGGGCGGCATTGAGGGCGTTCAGCGCCTCCGGCCGATCGAGCGTGACGACGCCGACGGCACCCTTGGTTTCGACCAGTATATTCTCGTAGGCCATCGGTTCGGTTCCTTTTGGTTGTCGCGATATCGCCTCCGGGGCTATTCGGGAGCGATACTTATCCTCAACATCACCGTCTGCCGCCGGCGGCTGACCCGGAGGCGCAGATATTCCCCTTCGCGGCGATAGCCGTCGCTGTCGACCGGAGCCCAGCCGAGTTCCGGCAGCGTCTGCCGATAAAATGCGAGGACGCGTCCCTGCTCGACCTCGCCGACGGCATAAGCCTCGACGATGCGCCCGTCCGGCTTGTCGAAGACGACGCTCGCCTCCCTGACCTCGACCAGTCCCGGCATCAACGGCAGGTCTTCGACGAGGTCGAAGAAGCTGCCCTCGGCCAGGGCCGCGAAGTTCCACGGCAGGAGGCAGAGGCAGAAGAGAAACGCCCTCGACGATCCAAGGGGCCGCCTCTTTACGCCGAGACGCGAGCGAAAATCAACCTCCGAGAAGAGCATCGAGACCGTCCCGCTCAGCGCTGGCAACCACCGCAATAATAACTCGCCCGACCCGATTGCACGATCCGCCGGATCGGCGCGCCGCAGCGCCGACAGGCCTGGCCCTCGCGGTCGTAGACCTGGAACTCATGTTGAAAGTAGCCGAGCTCGCCCGAAGCCTGGACGTAGTCCCGCAAGCTGGAGCCGCCGGCCCGAATGGCGTCCTGCAGAACCTGGCGGATCGCCGGCACCAGGCGCTCGGCGCGGCGACCGGCGACCGAGTGGGCCAGGCGCCGAGGCGAGATGCCGGCTCGATAGAGCGCTTCCGAGACATAGATGTTGCCGAGCCCGGCAACGGTCCGCTGGTCCAGCAATGCGCTCTTGATCGGCGTCCTGCGATGCTTCAGTCGGGCCGACAGCACCGTCTCGTTGAAGCCGTTGCCCAAGGGCTCCGGCCCGAGCTCGCGAAGCATCGAATGGCGCGCCAGCGCCGATTCCGCCACCAAGTCCATCATCCCGAAGCGGCGGTGGTCTTGGAAGGTGACGGTATCGCCCCGGTCGGTCTCGACGATGACATGATCGTGGCGCCCGGGCGCCGGCGCCGGTCTCGGCTGCAGGAACATCCGCCCCGACATGCCGAGGTGGATCATCCAGACCATGCCGTCGTCGAGCCGGGCCAGCAGGAACTTGGCCCGCCGATCCAGTGCGATTATGCGCCGATCGAGAAGCCGGGCTTGAAAGCCTTCGGGAAAGGGCCAGCGCAGATCGGCGCGGCGCTGTTCGACACGGGCCAGGCGGCGGCCGACGAGCGGTCCCTCGAGGCCCCGGCGCACGGTCTCGACTTCCGGCAACTCGGGCATCGGCCGAGCCTAGCCGATGGCGCCCGGCTGCGCTATCGTCCGACGGATGAGAGAGCGCGCGCGAGCAGAGCCGGACGAGGGCCAAGCCGACTTCGGCTTTCGGCTGGTGCCGAGAGCGGAAAAAGCCGGTCTGGTCCGGGATGTCTTCGATTCGGTGGCCGGCCGCTACGACGTCATGAACGATCTGATGTCGCTCGGCGCGCACCGGATCTGGAAGCGGGCCCTGATCGACTGGCTTCGCCCCAGGCCCGGAATCCATCTCGTCGACCTCGCCGGCGGCACCGGCGACATCGCCTTTCGGTTCCTTCGCGCCGGCGGCGGACGGGTCACCGTGCTCGACATCAACGGCGAGATGCTGCGGGTCGGGCAACAACGAGCGGCCAGGCGACGGGCCGGCGACGGCCGGATCGCTTGGATCCAGAGCGACGCCGAGCAATTGCCGCTCGCCGACGCCGCCGTCGACGCCGTCACCATCGCCTTCGGGATCCGCAATTGCACCGATATCGCCGCCGTGCTGGCGGAGGCGCGGCGGGTCCTGAAGCCGGGTGGCCGCTTCCTCTGCCTGGAGTTCAGTCGGCTGGCCTTGCCAGGGCTGGAACGGCTCTACGACGCCTATTCCTTCCGCCTGATCCCGGAGCTCGGCGCCGCCGTTGCCGGCGATCGGGAGTCTTATCGATATTTGGTCGAAAGCATCCGCCGCTTTCCCGACCAGAGCCGGTACGCCGCCATGATCGAGAGCGCCGGACTGGCCCGGGTCCGCTGGCGCAACCTCGCCGGCGGCATCGCGGCGATCCACTCCGCCTGGCGGATCTGAGGGGTCGCTCGGACCCGAGGCCCGCCACGATATTGCGCTCGGCGCCCGGCATCCCTACCTTATTCACAGCACGGCCGCGTAATTCGCCGCGAAGGAAGCTCAGGTGCTGCAGGAAAAACGCATCCTCCTCATCGTCGCCGGCGGTATCGCCGCGTTCAAGTCGCTCGAACTGATCCGCCTTCTGAGGGGCAAGGGTGCCGCGGTGCGCTGCGTCTTGACCCGGGCCGGAGCCCAGTTCGTCACCCCGCTGTCGCTGGCGGCGCTCAGCGAGGACAAGGTCTACACCGAGCTGTTCTCGCTCACCGACGAAAGCGAGATGGGACATATACGGCTATCGCGCGAAGCCGATCTGATCGTGGTGGCGCCGGCGACCGCCGATTTTTTGGCCAAGATGGCGGCCGGTCTCGCCGACGATCTGGCCTCGACGCTGCTGCTGGCGACCGACAAGCCGGTGATGGTGGCGCCGGCGATGAACGCGGCGATGTGGGAGCACCCCGCGACCAAGCGAAATATGGAGACCCTGGGCGCCGACGGCATCCTGCAGATCGGCCCTGGTTACGGAGACCTTGCCTGCGGCGAAGTCGGGCAGGGACGGATGACCGAGCCCGAGGCGATCGCAGACGTCGTCGAGCGCTATTTCGCCCTCCAGGTCCCGGGCGCGGTGCGCCTCGACGGCCGGCGCGTGCTGGTGACATCCGGCCCGACGCTGGAGGCGATCGACCCGGTCCGCTACCTCGCCAACCGATCCTCCGGCAAGCAGGGACATGCGATCGCCCAGGCCTTGGAGCGGCTCGGCGCCGAGACGATCCTGGTCACCGGCCCGGTGGCCCTGCCGGACCCGCCCGGCATCAAGGTCGTGCACATCGAATCGGGGCGCGAGATGATGGAGGCCTGCGTCGCGGAAATTCCGATCGACGTCGCCGTCTGCGCCGCCGCGGTCTCGGACTGGCGGGTCAAGAACAGCGCCGGGCAGAAACTGAAGAAGGACGAGCAGGAAGCCCCGCCGGCGATGGAGCTGGTCGAGAATCCCGACATTCTGGCCAGCCTGGCCGGACGCTTCACGGAGCGGCCCACCCTCGTCGTCGGCTTCGCCGCGGAAACCCAGCGGGTGCAGACCCTGGGTCGCGAGAAGCGCCTACGCAAGGGCTGCGACTGGATCGTCGCCAACGATGTTTCCAGCGGCACCGGCGTCATGGGGGGCGACCGCAATACGGTCTACCTGATCACCCAGCACAAGACCGATTCCTGGCCGACGATGTCGAAGGACGAGGTCGCGGCCCGCTTGGCGCGACGGATCGCGGAGCATCTGGCCCAGGTCGCCCCGGCATGAGCGAGATGGCGGGACCCGAGGTGGCTGTGGCGGTCCAGCGGCTGCCCCACGGCGCCGACCTGCCGCTTCCCGCCTATGCCACCGCCGGCAGCGCCGGTCTCGATCTTCGGGCCGCGTTGGCGGCATCGGTCGAGATCGCACCTGGAGAATGGCGCCTGCTGCCGACCGGCCTCGCAGTGGCGCTGCCGGAATGCATGGAGGCCCAGGTCCGGCCGCGGTCGGGCCTCGTCCTCGAGACCGGCGTCACGGTCCTGAACAGTCCCGGCACCATCGATTGCGATTATCGCGGCGAGATAGGCGTCATTCTAGTCAACCACGGCGCCCGGCCCTTCGTCGTTCGCCGCGGCGACCGCATCGCGCAACTGGTCGTAGCACCCGTGGCCCGCGCGGTTTGGCGCGAAGTTGCCACGCTGGAAGAGAGCGCGCGCGCCGCCGGCGGCTTCGGCTCGACCGGCTGACGGCGGCGCCCGAGGTCAGGACCGCTCGCGCCCATGGTATTGCAACTTCCCAAGCGCACCCTCTACGCGGTCGAGGCCGTGATCGACATCGCCGGCCATGCCCGACCCGACCCGGTTCGATCGAAGGAAATCGCCGAGCGTCAGGGGATTCCAAGGCGCTACCTCGAGCCGGTGATGCAACAACTGGTGCGGGCCGGCGTCCTGCGCGGTGTCCGGGGGCCGAAGGGCGGCTATCGGCTGGCCCGGGAGCGCCGGCGCATCACCCTCGGCGCGATCGTCCGCATCTTCATGACCGAGGAAGAGGGAGGGGCAATACTCGGCGGCGTTGCCGCGCCGCTCTGGCGGGAACTGGAAGCAGCGGCGTTGGCCAAGCTCGACACCGTCACCGTCGAGGATCTCTGCCGCCGGGCCGAGGCGAGCGGAACCGAGAGCGGAGAGTCCGAGCGTAGCGATTTCAGCATCTAGGGCGGGGTCCGGCCCGACTACCTATCCGGGCCGGTTTTCGATATGCTGCGGCTAGGATCATGACCCTCGACAACGAACAGATCGAGCGCTACGCGCGCCACATCATCCTGCACGAGGTGGGCGGCATCGGGCAGCAGCGCCTGCTCGACAGCAAGGTCTTGGTGATCGGCGCCGGTGGCCTCGGCTCGCCCTTGGTGATGTATCTGGCGGCGGCCGGCGTCGGCCGGATCGGCCTCGTCGACGACGACGAAGTCAGCCTTTCCAACCTGCAGCGCCAGATCCTGCACGCCACCGGCGACATCGACCGGCCCAAGGTCGACAGCGCCGCCGACGCGGTCCGGCGGATCAACCCCGATGTCCGTCTGGTCGGCCACCAGACCCGCCTCGTCGCCGACAACGCCATGGAGCTGCTGGCGGACTACGACGTCGTCGCCGACGGTTCCGACAACTTCGAGACCCGCTTTCTCGTCAACGACGCCTGCTACCTGGCGGGCAAGACCCTGGTTTCGGCCGCGGTGCTGCGTTTCGACGGGCAATTGTCGACCTACAAGGCCCACGCGGGCGCCCCCCATCCCTGTTATCGCTGTGTCTTCCCGGAGCCGCCGCCGCCGGATCTGGTGCCTTCCTGCGCCGAAGGCAGCGTCCTGGGCGCGGTCGCCGGCGTCATGGGCACGCTACAAGCCACCGAGGTGATCAAGGAGTTGTTGGGCACCGGCGACAGCCTTTCGGGCGAGCTGGTGATCTTCGACGCGCTCGCCACCGCCTTTCGCAAGGTCAGGATCAAGCGCGATCCCGCCTGCCGGCTCTGCGGTGACAGCCCAAGCATCGTGGACCTCGCCCGACATGCCGCCTGAGGACAGCGCCAGGGCGCGCCTGGCCCTCGCCTTCGTGATCCATTCCGACAGCTTCGAGAAGGTGCACTACGCGCTCGCCGCCGCCAGTGCCGCGGCCGCGGTGGGTCGGCCGGTGATTCTGTTCTTCGCCATGGGCGCGGTGCGCTCGCTCGCCAGGGGTGCGGGTTGGCACCGGCTCCGAACCGCCGAGGGAAAGCCGGCCGAGCGCGTCGATGCCGGCTACCGCGATTCCGGCGTCGCCGACTTCGAGACCCTGTTGGCCGCCTGCCGCGATCTCGGCGTCCGCCTGATGGTCTGCGAGATGGGCTTGCGGGTCGAGGGCCTGGACGGCGGCGACCTTCGCTCCGAGCTCGACTTCGAGGAAGGTGGCCTTGCCACTTTGATGATGGAGATCGGCGAGGGCAACATTGTCTTCATCTGATCCAAAGGCGCTGAGGCCCCTGGCGATGTATGTCCTGGCGAGCTGTGGCCTGGTCTTGCTGCTGCTGTTCGGGTCGCCGGCGACGGTTTGGGCCGGCAAGAAGGGCCCAAGCGGGCTGCCACTGCCACGCTTCGTCTCGATTCAGGGCGACAAGGTCAACCTCAGGACCGGCCCGGGTGTGCGCTATCCGGTGGTCTGGGTCTTCGTCCGAGCCAATCTGCCGGTGTTGGTGACGCTCGAATTCGAGAACTGGCGCAAGGTGCGCGATCTCGACGGCGCCGAGGGTTGGGTCCATCGAAGCCTGCTGACCGGGCGCCGGCACGCCGTCGTCACCGGCCAACTGCGCCTCTTGCACCGCGAACCACGGCCCGATTCGCCGGCAATACTGCGTGCCGAGCCGGGCGTGATCGGCCGCTTGCTGGCCTGCCGCGAGGGTTGGTGCCGGATGGAAATCGACGAAGTCACCGGCTGGCTGCGGAAGGCGCACCTCTTCGGCGCGCTGGCCGGCGAACGCTTCGAGTAGAGTCGGGGTTCAGGCGAAGTCCTCGGCGAGGGCTCGGCGGGCTGCTTCCGGCAACACCGCCATATGGGCGTAGGCCTCGTGCTCGACGGCGACCACGATACGGGCGCTGGGCTCGCGAAAGCGGGCGATCAGGTCGGCCGAAAAACAAAAATGCATGAAATGGATCGACGAAGTCTTGCCGTCGGCGGCGGTACGTTCGACATGGTCGCCGATCTCGGGCACGCCGGGGACGCGGTCCTCGCCGAGCAGAATAGCCATCGTTTCCTCGACGCCGCCGAGCCCGGTCAGGACCTGCCGGCGGCGGGCTTCGTCCTCGATCTCGAACATCACGGTGGCGACCAACTCGTCGCCCTTCGGGACGAGCGGGCTGTAGGCGGCGAGCTCGTCCGCGATCTGCTCGTCGCCGCCCTTCTCGATCCAGAACATCTCCTGCACCTGCTGCAGCATGGTGTCGTAGCTCTCGAAATAGAAGGTGGCGTAAGGGCCGACCGCCAGCCGGCGATCGCGCTTCAGCTCGATGATCTGTCGCCGGCGCTGGTCGCGGACCCGGGCGTAGTCCTCGAGAGATAAAATATCCTCCGGAGTGATGGCGCGTTTCGGCTCGGTCATGGCTTCCCCTGGTGCTGCGCCTCAGAGCGCGATCCCGTAGGCCTGGGCGAGCAGCAGGATCGGGTGCGCCACGACCTCGGGCGCCTCGGCCGTCTCGCCGTCCAGGCGCTCCATGCCCTGGCGGATGTGGTCGCCGGCCAAGGGGCATTCCGAGGCGAGATAAGCCTTGCCCGAACCGAGCCCCCGGCGCGCCACCGGCCGGCCGACCTTGAGCGCGGTTTCGAAGTTTTCGTCCATGATCCCCCAGGCGCCGCCGTGGCCCGAGCAGCGTTCGATCACGTCGACCTCGGTGTCGGGGATCAGGCGCAACATCTCGGCCGCCTTGGGCCCCATGTTCTGGGCCCGGGCATGACAGGCGAAATGCAGCGCGACGCCACCTGGAAGGGGCTTCAAACCCGGGGCCAGGCCGTTCTCGCGGGCGATCTCGACGATGTATTCCGAGATGTCGCGGGTGGCCCGGGCGAGCCGCGCGACGGCGGCGCTGTCGGGCGCCGCCAGCGGCCATTCCAGCTTCAACATCAAGGCGCAAGAAGGGACCAGCGCGATCACATCGTAGCCTTGGTCGAGCCACGGTGCCAGCGCCTCCGAGACCTTCTCGGCGCTGGCGACCACTTCCGCGATCGCGCCCTGTTCCCAGAGCGGCATGCCGCAACAACCGGGATAGACCACTTCCGTCTCAACCCCGTTCCGGGCCAACACCGCGGCCGCCGCCTCGCCGATCGCGGGGTTGTTGTAGTTGGCGAAGCAGGTGGCGTAGAGCACCGCCTTACGGCCGAAGGCCGGTGCCTCCGGGTCGACCGACGGCGCGTTCCCGGCCCGTTTCTCGAAGCTTCGGCGGTGATACTTCGGCAGCGCCGCCTCGGGGTGGATGCCGGCGAGGTCGCGGAGCATGTTGCGGGTGCCGTGATTCGTCTCGTCCGTGGCCCAATTGGCGAGGCCGGCGACCGGCGCCGCGAGTTTGCCGTTGCGGTCGGTCCGGGCAAGCTGGCGGCGGGTGAAGCCAACCTTGCCTGCCTGTCGCTCGGCGGCGCGGACACGCAACATCAAATGGGGAAAGTCGAGGTCGAACTCGTGCGGCGGCACATAGGGACACTTGGTCATGAAGCACATGTCGCAGAGCGTACAAGCGTCCACCACCGGCTTGAAATCGGCCGAGGCGACGGCATCCAGCTCGCCCGTGTCGCTCTCGTCGATCAGGTCGAAAAGTCTCGGGAAGCTATCGCAGAGGTTGAAGCAGCGCCGGCAGCCGTGGCAAATATCGAAGACGCGGCGCAGCTCGGCGTCGATCTTTTCGGAATCGCAATAATCCGGGGATCGCCAGGGAATCGGATGACGAGCCGGGGCTTGGGTGCCGCCTTCCTTCATCGTCGTTGCCTTTCGTTACGCGAATGCATCGACGGCACAACGATCCCCTGCTCGAAACGGTGGTGCCCCACCGTCCGACCCTCCGTCGAAGTTGTCAAATGGAATTGCGTCCAGCCGCGCTCGATCGGCCGGCGCCCGGGGCGCCGGCCGGCGACGGCTCAATCGTCGAGGTTGTCGAACGCCTTCTGGAAGCGGCCGGCGTGGCTTTTCTCCGCCTTGGCCAGGGTCTCGAACCATTCGGCGATTTCCTCGAAACCTTCCTCGCGCGCGGTTCGGGCCATACTCGGATACATGTCGGTGTATTCGTGCGTCTCGCCGGCAACCGAGGCTTTCAGGTTGTCCGAGGTGGGACCGATCGGCTCGCCGGTGGCGGGATCGCCGGTTTCCTCGAGATACTCCAGATGGCCATGGGCGTGACCGGTCTCGCCCTCGGTGGTGGAGCGGAAGACGGTGGCGACATCGTTGTAGCCCTCGATGTCGGCCTTCTGCGCGAAATAGAGATAGCGGCGGTTGGCCTGGCTCTCGCCGGCGAACGCGGCCTTCAGGTTCTCTTCCGTTTGGGTGCCCTTGAGTGGCGGCATGACTTCCTCCTGATGCTCGGCCCGGCAGGTCCTTCGGACATCGGTGACGGCTGTCACCAGCGCCTCCCCGACGGCGCCTTCTTGTTGGAACCATTGATATACGTACAGCCGGCAGGTGCTGTCAACTTATATTTTATGAATTATAAATGTCTCTGTATTTTATTGATAATAATCAACAAAATAATTTCAAACTCTAGGATCTCGGGTTTTCGAGCGGACCCGAACCACCACGTCGATGCGCACGATTTCGGCCCCGGCCGGTGCCGTCGGCAACCCTTGGAGAACGATTTCATCGCCCGAGATGTCCCGCAGCTCGCCGGTCGATTCATCGAAGAAGTGGTGATGCTCGCTGGTGTTGGTGTCGAAGTAGGTGCGCTGGGAATCGACCACGACCTCGCGCAGCAAGCCGGCCTCGGTGAACTGGTGCAGTGTATTGTAAACTGTGGCCAGACTGACCCGAACGCCGGCCGCCACCGCCTCGCCATGCAGCGCCTCGGCGCTGACGTGTCGGTCACCGCCTTCGAAAAGCAGCCGCGTCAGTGCCAAACGTTGGCGGGTCGGTCTGAGACCGGCGTCACGCAGCCGTCTGAGAGGTTCCGCAAAAGGTCGCGGGTTCGTCTTCATCGGGGTGCCGAGCCTCGTTTCCAAATGCCTCGCAAGGGTGTCACGCAGCCAAATATAGGGTATTCTTGAAGAGTTTCAAATCTTTGCGCGATTTCCATCGGCGCCGGCGCGGCCCGGCCACGAGAAGGATTCGCGGTTTTTATCCAGGACCGAGTTGAGGTATAGTCGCGCCCTCGGTCGGCAGGGCGCCCCCGAGTGGAGACAGCGAACGGACCGGTAGCAGTGACGCAGACCTTCGAGCGCAAGACGAGCTATACGCAGGACGAGCTGATCGAATGCGGTCACGGTCGCCTGTTCGGGCCCGGCAACGCGCGTCTGCCGCTGCCGCCGATGCTGATGTTCGATCGGATCGTCAAGATTACCGATACCGGCGGCGCCTATGGCAAGGGCGAGATCGTTGCGGAGATGGACATCCATCCCGATCTCTGGTTTTTCGGCTGCCACTTCGAGGCCGACCCGGTGATGCCGGGCTGTCTCGGCCTCGACGCCATGTGGCATCTGGTGGGTTTTTTTCTGGGCTGGACGGGACTGCCGGGCAAGGGTCGGGCGATCAGCGCCGGCGCGGTCAAGCTTAAGGGCGAGGTCTTGCCGACGGTGAAGCGGCTGACCTTCCAAATCGACATCAAGCGACTGATCAGCCGCAAGATGGGTCTCGGCATCGCCGACGGCATCATCAAGGCGGACAACGAAATCGTATACGAAGCGCAGGACCTCAGGGTCGGTGTCTTCGCCTGACGGAAAGCGACGACGGATATGCGACGCATTGCCGTAACCGGCTTGGGCATCGTCTCGTGCATCGGCAACGACAGGCATGAGGTGCTGGGGTCCTTGCGCGAGGGCCGATCGGGCATCGTCGCGGCGGAAGACTACAAGGAACGCGGCTTTCGCAGTCAGATCCACGGCTCCCTGAAGATCGACCTCGACGCCGCGATCGACCGCCGGGCGCGCCGCTTCATGGGCGATGGGGCTGCTTACAACTATCTCGCCATGCGCGAGGCGATCGAACACGCCGGCCTGGCGCCGGAGCTGATCTCCAATCCCCGCACCGGTCTGGTCACGGGCTCGGGCGGGCCGTCTACCAGCAACCAGCTTCTGGCCTGCGACACGGCGCGCGAGAAGGGCGCCCGGCGGGTCGGCCCCTTCATGGTGCCGAGATGCATGTCGAGCACCAATTCCGCTTGCCTGGCCACCGAGTTCGCGATCAAGGGCGTCAATTACTCGATCACCGCCGCCTGCGCCACCAGCGCCCATTGCATCGGCCATGCCGGCGACCTGATCAGGGCCGGCCGCCAGGACATCGTCTTCGCCGGCGGTGGCGAGGAATTGGACTGGACCCTGTCGGTGCTGTTCGACGGCATGGGCGCGATGTCTTCCCATTTCAACGATACGCCCGAGCGGGCCAGCCGCGCCTTCGATACCGACCGTGACGGCTTCGTCATTTCCGGCGGCGGCGGCATGGTGGTGCTGGAGGAGATGGAACACGCCAAGGCGCGCGGCGCCGAAATTTATGCCGAGTTGGTCGGCTACGGCGCCACCTCGGACGGCGAGGATATGGTGCAGCCGTCCGGCGAGGGCGCGGCCAGGTGCATGGCGATGGCGCTGCAGGATGTCGACGGGCCGATCGACTACGTCAATGCGCACGGCACCAGCACGCAGATCGGCGACGTCCGCGAGCTGGAGGCGCTGCGCGAGGTCTTCGGCGACGACAGCCCACCGATCAGCTCGACCAAGTCGCTGACCGGGCACAGCCAAGGCGCGACCGGGGTTCACGAAGCCATCTATTCGCTGCTGATGATGCGTCACGATTTCATCGCCGCCTCGGCCAACATCGACAACCTGGATCCGGTTTGCGGCAACGTGCCGATCGTGCGCGAGCGATGGGATGGCGTCAGGCTCGACCGCGTCTTGTCGAACAGCTTCGGTTTCGGCGGCACCAACGCGGCGCTGGTCTTCCAACGCTACCAGGGATGAGCGACGCCATATCGCCCGGCTGCGCCGGGACCAGAAGCGTTGCAGGCCTGGCGACGGTGCTTCGCGGAGCGGGCGGCGGCGATTAATCGAAGGCGAGAATTCGTGCCATGGCGCTAGATGGAAACAGATTGGTGGCCGGCAAGCGAGGCTTGATTCTGGGGGTCGCCAACGACCATTCCATCGCCTGGGGAATCGCCCGAACGCTCGCCGCGCAGGGGGCCGAACTGGCCTTCACCTACCAGGACGAAGCCTTCCGCAAGCGGGTCGAACCGTTGGCGAAGTCGGTCGACAGCACCATCGTACTGCCCTGCGACGTGGCCCGATCGGAAACCCTGGATCACCTCTTCGAGCGTTTGGCGGAGGCCTGGGGCGGATTGGATTTCGTGGTCCACGCGGTCGCCTTCTCGGACAAGAACGAGCTTCGCAACCGCTATGTCGAGACGACCCGCCAGAACTTCCTGAACACGCTCCGGATCTCCTGCTACTCCTTCACCGACATCGCGCGCCGCGCCCATCCGCTGATGACCGAGGGCGGCAGCCTGGTGACGCTGACCTACCTCGGCGCCAACCGGGTGATGCCCTCTTATAACGTCATGGGCGTGGCCAAGGCGGCGCTGGAGGCCAGCGTCAAATACCTGGCGGTCGATCTCGGCCGCGACGGCGTCCGGGTCAATGCGATCTCGGCCGGACCGATGCGCACGCTGGCCGGTTCGGCGATCGGCGATGCCCGCTACGTCTGGCGCTACAATCGGGACAATGCGCCGCTGAAGCGCAACGTCACGCTGGACGAGGTCGGCGCGGCCGGGCTGTATCTCGCAAGCGACTTGTCCGCGGGCGTCACCGGCGAGACCCTCTACGTCGATTCCGGCTTCCATGCGATCGGCATCCCAGCACCGGACAGCGGCGCGGACGGTGGCAACGGCTGACGGTGACCGCCGTCGATCGGGACCAAGTGGCGCGCCCGGGACTCAGCTCCTCCCGACCGAAGGCCCGACGATCGATCGCCGATGTCTCGACGAGGCCATGTTTTCTTTCGGGTCCGCGCACGGGTAGCGCATGAGCATGTCGCCAGCCCCGTCGGACGAACTCTCCGCCTTCCGTCAGGTGATGATCCTGTTCGTGCTGACGACGGCGGTGGCGCTCTACGCCATGACCATCACGATCGCCAACGTCTCGCTGCCGCAGATGCAGGGCGCGCTGTCGGCGACGCAGGACCAGATCGCCTGGGTGGTGACCTTCAACATCGTCGCGACCGCGGTAGCGACGCCGCTGACCGGGTGGCTGGCGGCACGCTTCGGCCGTCGCAAAGTCATGGTCTTCGGCCTGTTGGGCTTCACCGTCGCGACCCTGTTCTGCGGTCTGGCCACGGGGCTGGTCGAGCTGGTTATCTACCGCGTCGTACAAGGCGCCTTCGGCGCCCCCCTGGCGCCGCTGAGCCAAGCCATCGTCCTCGACACCTTCCCCAAGGAGCGCCATGGTGTCGTCACCGCGGTCTTCGGCATGGGCGTGGTGCTGGGGCCGATCGTGGCGCCGACGCTGGGCGGCTACCTGAGCGAGGCCTACAGCTGGCGCTGGGTCTTCTTCATGGTGGTGCCGTTCGGCATCTTGAGCTTTCTCGGCATCTGGGTCTTCATCTGGGATCGGTTGGAAGCGAGCCGGGTCAAGCTCGACTGGACTGGATTTTTGGCCCTGGCGATCGCTATCGCCTGTCTTCAGCTGATGCTGGACCGGGGCGAGCGCAACGATTGGCTGGAAGCACCCGAGATCGTGATCGAGGCCGCGGTCGCGGCCGTCGCCTTCTACATCTTCATCGTCCACAGCCTGACCAAGGATGCCCCGTTCCTCAATCCCCGCCTGCTGCTGGACCGCAACTTCGCCGTCGGCCTCTCCTTGACGATCATCTTCGGGATGCTGAACGTGACGCCGATGGTGCTGCTGCCACCGCTGTTGCAGACCTTGAAGGGCTATCCGGACTCGATCATCGGCCTGCTGTTGGGCGCGCGCGCGGTCGGTACTCTCCTGGGCTTCTTCATCATCTTCTTCGGCAATCGCCTAGACCCTCGGATTTGGCTGGTTCTGGGCTTCGGCAGCCAGGGGCTGGCCGGTTTCGCGATGGCGCAGTTCGATCTGAACGTCTCGACCTTCGACGTCGCCTGGACCAGCGCCCTGCAAGGCCTCGGCGTCGGCTTCCTCTGGGTGCCGCTGACGCTGGTCACTTTCGCCACCCTGAACCCGCGCCACCTGCCCGAGGGCATGGCTATCTTTCATCTGCTGCGCAACATCGGCTCCTCGGTCCATATCTCGATTTCGGTGGCGCTGGTTCTGCACATGGCCAAGGTCAACTATGCCGGCCTCGCCGAGTTCATCTCGCCCTACAACGAGACGCTTCGCTACGGCACGGCGCTCGGCCTTTGGAATCCGGAAAGCGTTCGGGGCCTGGCCGCGATCGGCGGCGAGGTGCAACGCCAAGCGGCGATGATCGGCTATATCAACGCCTTCTATATGTACGCGTTGACGGCGCTGGCGGTAGCACCGCTGATCCTGCTGGTCGGCAAGGTGCGCCGGCAATAGCGCGCGATGAAACGATTTCAGCCGGGAGGTGAGACGGTGCGGCAAATCTTATTGGCACTTCTGTTCCTGCTGCCGACGGTGGCCGCCGCGCAAGCCGACCCGCGTCTCGATGTCTTTCACCCGGTCTTCGCCAGGAACGGCATGGTGGCGAGCCAGGAGGTGCTGGCGACGAAAATCGGCGTCGAGGTGCTACGCCAAGGCGGCAACGCGGTCGATGCCGCGGTCGCGGTGGGCTTCGCGCTCGCCGTCACCCTGCCCCAGGCCGGAAACCTGGGCGGCGGCGGCTTCATGCTGGTGCACGACGCCCGGAAGGCCGAAACCGTGGCGATCGACTATCGCGAGACCGCCCCGGCCGCCGCCACGGCGGAGATGTTCCTGGACGCGGCCGGCCAAGTGGACAAGAAGAAGGCCCGCTTCAGCCATCATGCGGTCGGAGTGCCGGGGACGGTGGCCGGATTGGCCTTGGCGTTGCAGCGCCATGGCAGTTGGCCGCTGGCCCGCGTGCTGGCCCCCGCGATCCGCCTGGCGGAGGACGGCATCCTGGTCGACTGCCGGCTCGCCGGCTCGCTTCGTCGCGCGGCGAAGCGGCTCGGCCGCTGGCCGGCCAGCCGTGCCGTCTTCCTGCAAGGCGACGGCCGCCCCTTGGCCGAGGGCGCGCGCTTGCGCCAGCCCGACCTCGCCCGGTCGCTCGGGAGCATTGCCGCCGAGGGCCCGAAGGCCTTCTACGAAGGCGCCATCGCGGACGCCATCGCGGCCGAGATGGCGGCCCACGGCGGACCCATGACCAAGGCCGATTTAGCCGGCTACCGCGCCGTTGTCCGCGCCCCCGTGGTCGGCCGCTACCGGGGCGTCGAGGTCCGCTCGATGCCGCCGCCGAGCTCGGGCGGGGTGCATCTGGTGCAGATCCTGAATGTGCTGGAGAATTTTCCGCTTGCCGAGTTGGGCGCCGGCGCTGGCGAAACCCTGCACCTGATGGCGGAGGCGATGAAACCGGCCTATGCCGACCGCAGCCTGCATCTGGGCGACCCGGACCACTGGCGGGTGCCGGTCCGGGGCTTGACCTCCAAGACCTACGCCAAGGCGTTGGCGGGCGGTATCGACCGGGCCCGGGCACGACCGGCGGCCGAACTCGGCCCCGGCCGGCCGCAAGGCTACGAGAGCGCCGAGACGACGCATTTCTCGGTGATGGACGGGGCCGGCAACGTGGTCTCCAACACCTACACGCTGAACTTCGGCTACGGCACCGGCATCGTCGCCGCCGGTACCGGGATCTTGCTCAACAACGAGATGGACGATTTCTCCGCCAAGCCGGGCGTCGCCAACGCCTATGGCCTGATTGGCGGCGCCGCCAATGCGGTCGGTGCCGGCAAGCGGCCCTTGAGCTCGATGACGCCGACGATTTTGTTCCGGGACGGCAAACCCTGGCTCGCCACCGGCAGCCCCGGCGGCAGCCGGATCATCACCACGACGCTGCAGATCGTTCTGAACACGATCGACCACGGCATGAACATCGCCGCCGCCACCGCCCAGCCCCGGATCCACCACCAGTGGCTTCCCGACGAGCTTCGTATCGAGGTCGGTGTTGGCCCGGACACGGTCCGGCTGCTCGAAGCCAAGGGGCACCGTGTCGTCGTCAAGCGGGCGATGGGCAGTACGCAATCGATCATGGCCACCGCCGAGGGTTTCGAGGGCGCCTCCGACCCCCGCCGCCCGGGCGCCCTGACGCTCGGCTATTGAGCGGCCGCGACGGCGCGCCCTTTCAATCCCGCGCCACCGGCACGATCGAGGCGCCGCCGGGGACCTGCTCGGTCGCGGTCAATTCGAGCAGGCTGACGTTGACCCGCCAGGGCGCGTCCAGGACATAGAGCACGGCGTCGGCGACGTCCTCGGCGGTCAGGATCTCGAAATCGTCGCGCATGGCGGCGGCACGGGCCTGGTCGCCGCCGGCGGCGATCTCCAGGAACTCGGTCTGGGCCCGGCCCGGGCTGACCTCGCTGACCCGAATGCCGGTGCCCTGCAGCTCCAGGCGCAAATTCTGGCTCATCAGGTGGATCGCCCCCTTGGACGCGCCATAGACGGTGGAGCCGATCGGGTACAGGCCGAAGATCGAGCCGATGTTGACGACGTGGCCGCGCCGCCGCGCCACCATCCCCGGCAACACCCCGCGCAGCACCCTGGCGGTGCCGAGGATGTTGGTCTCGAGGGTCGCCTCGATATCCTCCGGCGCCGCCTTATAAAGGGCGCTGAAGCCGAGGCCGAGGCCGGCGCTGTTGACGACGATGTCGACGTCCAGGCCCTCGAAGGCGCGCGCCACCGCCGGGCCGTCGCGGAGATCGAGGGCATGCGCGGTGCAGCCGGTCGCCGCCGCCAACGCCTGCAGCCGGTCCACGCGCCGCGCCACCGCGTGCACCTCGAGGCCGCGCCCCGCCAAGCGTTCCGCCACCGCCCGGCCGATGCCGCTGGAGGCACCGGTTACCAGGGCTACCCGATAATCGTCGAGACTCATTCGCTCTCTCCCTTGCTGTTCTCGGCCGCGCCGTCGAGGCTGCGGCGGTATTGTTCGGCTTCCCAATCGACCAGTTCGGCGATCTCGGGCGCGCCCAGATGGTTCAGCGCCGCATCCGCCGGCAGACGCAACAGAACCCTCGCCAAACAGCGCAGCATCTCCTCGGCCCCGGGCGAAATATCGGCCGCGACGACGACGCCGGCGCCCGCCACCGCCAGATAGGCGGGACGGCGGCCGGCGCGGGCCAGGTGGCGGTCGAGCACTGCCGGCACCGCCTCGCCCGGCGCCAGCAGCGGCAGCTCGGCATCGAGAAAGACCACGTGGTCCGGATAGAGCGGGCCCCGGGCCGCGATCCGCCGACAGGCGGGGTCGGTGGCGATGGCATGCACCAGGGGGTCGCCCGGCAACCGCCAATCGCCGCCATCGACGAACGGCGCCAGTTGCGTCGTCTCAGGCGCCGGTGCCGGCCGAGGCCGGATGCCCAAGCTCCGCTCCACCTCATGCGTCAAACGGGCCGCGCCCCAGGCATCGTCGGCCCCCACCACCAGGCCGTGATTGGCCAGGATCAGGACATCCGCCGCTCCGCCGGCCAGAACCTCGCGCACCGCCTCGGTCAGCGGCAGCCCCGGCCGGCGATAGGGGACCAGGGCCCAGGCGAGACCGCCGAGCCGTTCCTCCAGGGCCGCCATCGGCTCCCGGCGCACCGCCCAGGCGATGCTGTTGACGGCATGGCTGTGCAGCACCACCGGATGCGCCATCAACGCGTGCAACGTGGTCTCGATCGAGGGCCGCCGGCCGGCGCCGGCATCGAAGCAGCCCGCCGTCGGCTCCGCCATGCCGGCGTCGATCTGACGGCGAAGGCGCGCCAGGTCGAGGGCGACGAAGATCTCTTCCCGCTCCGCCCGGGCGAGCCAGGTGCCCGAGGCCTTGATCCAAAGTACGCCGCCCCGCTTCAGCGAGCTGTTGCCGCCACCGCCCTGGACCAGGTCCGGGTCGCCGCCGATCTGGCTGGAGACCGCCGCCAGGGCCTCGAGATCGGGTTTCGCCTCGCTCATCCTTCGTCTCCGGCTTCGCCCTTTGGGGCTTGCAAGTCAGGGTCGCGGGCCAGTGCCACCACGGCGATCGCGGTGCCGACCAAGATCAGCACGACGGCGAAGAAGAGGCCCCGGCCCCAGCCGCCGTCATGGCCCAGCACCACTGATTGGGCGCCAGGCGGCACCTCGACCCGGACCCGGCCCCAGGCGTCGGTACCGACATCCAGCGTCTCGCCGTCGGCGCTGACATGGCTGCCGGGCCGGCGCAGAAAATTGAGGACGACGGTGCGGCTCCCGTTCGCAGGTGGCAACTCGACGACCAGACGAGGCCCCTCGGCCCGAACCGCCAGCGCCTCTTGCGGTCGCTCGGCGAGGAAGGCGAGCGGATCGGCCGGGCCCAGATCGTAGAGCACCAGATCGCCGGCGCTGGCCGCCACCGGGGCACCGGCAAAGGCGGGCGCATAGGCCTCGGCCATCGGCGAGGTTCGGGGCGAGCGCCCATCGGCTTCGGCGCCGCCCCGCCAGCGCAACAGCCAGCGCACGCCATAGGCTCGGCGCGCCGCTTCCGGCTGGTCGGCCATGCGGGCCAGCGCCGCCCGGTTCCCAGGACTGAACCAGAGCATCGAGCCATAGCCGTCGAGGGCCGGGAACCGCTGCCGGGTCGACAGATTGTGCGCCAGCGAGGCGGCGTAGCCGATCTCGGGCGAACGAAACGGGGCGACCGAGAGCAAGCGGGGGCCGAGCCCGTCCTCCTCCGCCCGCAACGCCTGGGCGATCGGTGCCGGCAGGGCCGGGAATGGGTCGTCGCCATAGTGGTGGAAGGCTTGCCGGGCCAAGCCGGTGTTGAACAGCATCAGACCGGCGACGCCGAGTGCCACGGCGAGATGCCAACCAAACCGGCGCGGCAACCATCGCATCAGGGCGACGGCGCCGGCCAGGTTCAGAAACAGGACCAGATAGGGCAACAACTTGAAGGGATGCGTAAAATGGTGGAAGACCGGCAAGCCGGCCAACAGCGACCAGAGGCCCGCCGCCTCGCCGATCGCCAGCCAGAGTGCGACCAGCGCCAGGATCGCCCAACATCGGCGATGCCAGTCCGGCCGCTGCAGGCGATAGCGAAGCACCTGGGCAAGCGAGGCCGTCACCGCCACGGCGCCGGCCACCGTCAGAATCGTGCCGGAATAGTAGAACGGGCTCATCGAGCCGAAGCCGGCACTGCCCCAGCCGTTCGGATGGCCCAGGTCGACCAGCGGGTAGGGCAGCAGCAGCGCCGGCAGGCCGTTCCAGATGCCGTTGCCCGCCGCCGCCTGGCGCAGCATCGTCTGGACGAAGACGAACTGTGGTACCAAAAGCGGTGCTGCCACGCCGAGGCCGATGACGAAGGCGCCGACGGCCCAGGCGAGGCGGCGGGGCGGGCAGTGCCGGCCGAGACAGCCGAGCCCGATCACCGCCGCCCAGGCGAGCACGCCGTAGCTCCACATTTGCGCGTTGCCGGCGTGAAAAAAGAGCCCGATGGCGAGCCCGCTGGCCCCAATCCAGCGCCAGGGCCGCGTTGTCCGGGCCAGCGTCGCCGCCGACAACAGCAACGCCGGCAGCCAGAGCGCCACCGGCAGCATGTAATGCCAGGAGCGCCCGCCGATCAGGAAAAAACCCGAGAGCATGAAGGAGAGCGCCAACGCCACCGCCAGCGTCGCGCTCAGCCCTTGGCTGCGGCCAAGTGCATAGGTGGCGATGAAACCCAATCCCAGATGCAGGCCGGCATAGACCTCGAGCAAGGCCACGTCGAGACCGAGAATGCCATCGGCGACGAGGCACGAAAGCCAGAGCGGCGGATAGCTGAGGGCGTAGATACCCAGGCTCGCCATCGGCGCACCCAAGAGCTGGTAGGGATTGTAGTCGGGCCAATAGTCGTGGTTCAGCTGCGCGCAGCCTTCCAGCATGACCGGCAAGAACTGCACCAAGTTGTCGTCCTGGGCGAAATAATAGCTGTCCGTCGCTTCCACCAAGAACAGCGCCGCCGCCACCACGCCCAGACCGAAAGCCGGCCAGATCAAGCGCGCGGGATCGCCCGAGGTCGTGGGTACTAGCGGTCGCCCCGCCTGCTCGGCGCGCCCGAGCCATCTGCCGGGACCGAAGACCAGCAAGCCCAGCCCGGCGACCAGTAGCAGCGGAAAAGTGAGAGCGCGGAAGGCGAGATCGCCGTCGCCGGGTCCGTTCAGCAACGCCGTGGCGGTGCCGACCCGGCCTTCGCCCCGAAGCGTCTCGGCCGGGCCCCACCAGTGTTCCACCGCGCCCGCCGCCCCGGCCTGGCGATCTCGCTGCCGCCAATCACGCGCCAGCGCCTCGGCATCGAAGCGGTAATGTCTCTCGCCGATCGCAATTTCGACCGCCGCCAGCCAATCCCGCCAATCCGTTGCCAACACCAGCGCGAGTTCGCGGACCGGGGCCTTGCCGAGGCGCCAGTGGCCGGGTCGGACAGGTATGGCTGGCCCCGCCTGCCCGTCGATCGAGACCGTCTCCAAGGCGACGCCGGCCAGCGTCTGGTCCGGCTTGGCGGTCACCCGTACCTCGACCGGCAGCAACGCGTTCACCGAACGCAAGGCGCCGCGATAGCCGACGATGGCGAGACAGGTGGCGATGATCGCGAGATAGACGAGGGCGAGCCAGCGCGGTCTGATGGCGATCGCCGTCATCGATCGAGGCGCCGCCCCGAGGGGCTGGCACGTGGGACGGGGTTGGGGGGAGGCTCGAACATCGCCCGGGACTTTATCGCAAAGTCGCGGGCCGAGCCATGCGCGCCCGGCCCTGGCACCGGTGCCGTTGGCGTCGATGGCCGGTCTGCTTTAAAACCCGAACTACGGAATGCAGGTCACCATTAGGGCATGGAAAAGATTTCCCATGATCGATCTCTACACGGCGGCGACACCGAACGGCTTCAAGGCCTCGATCGCGTTGGAGGAGCTGGGGCTGGCCTACGAGGTCCACGCCCTCGACCTCGGCGCCGGCCAGCAGCGCGAGCCGGCTTACCTCGGGATCAACCCGAACGGCCGCATCCCGGCCATCGTCGACCGCGACGAGGACGACTTCGCGGTCTTCGAATCCGGCGCTATCCTGATCTATCTGGCCGAGAAGACCGGCCGTCTGCTGCCGAGCGACGTCCGCGGCCGCTCCCGCGTGCTGCAATGGCTGATGTTCCAGATCGGCGGGCTAGGCCCGATGCAGGGCCAAGCCAACGTCTTCGTCCGCTATTTCGAGACGGAGCTGCCGGCGGTGATCGCCCGTTACCAAAACGAGACCCGTCGTCTCTACGAGGTGCTGGACAGACAACTCGACGACAAGGAGTATCTCTGCGGCGAGTTCTCGATCGCCGATATCGCCAATTGGGCCTGGGTCCGATCCTACAAGTGGGCCCGGATCGACGTCGAAGGCCTCGACAACCTGCTGCGCTGGCACGAGACGATGAAGGCTCGGCCGGCGGTCCGCCGGGGCGTCGACGTGCCGCCTAGGATAGGCGCGGATGGAACGGTCGACATGGCGCGCAAGATGTTGCAGCGCTGAGGCGAATGGGGACAATTGGGGACGGATCGATGGTGGGACCGCTAGAGGGTTATAGGATAATCGACCTGACGACCGTAATCGCAGGGCCGCTGGCGACGATGCTGCTGGGCGACCAGGGAGCGGACGTCGTCAAGGTGGAGGCGCCGGGCCGCGGCGACCACACCCGCGCCACCGGCAACCGCTCTGGCGGTCTCTCGGCCACCTTCCTCAACAACAACCGCAACAAACGCTCGATCACCATCGATTTTAAGTCCGAGGCCGGCCAGGAGGTCTTTCGCCGCCTGGCCGCGAGCGCCGACGCCTTGGTGCAAAATTTCCGCCCCGGCGTGATGGAACGTCTCGGCATCGGCGAGCCGGCGATCCGCGAGATCGCGCCCGATATCATCTACGTTTCGATGAGCGGCTTCGGCGACAAGGGCCCCTATGTGGCGAAGCCGGTCTACGATCCGATCGTGCAGGCGGTCTCGGGTCTGGCCTCGATCCAGGGCGGCTCGGACCAGAACCGGCCGCGCCTGGTCAGGACCGTGCTGCCCGACAAGGTGACGGCGCTGACCTCGGCGCAGGCGATCACCGCGGCGTTGTTGGCCCGCGAGCGCACCGGCCAAGGCCAGCACGTCAAGCTGTCGATGCTGGATTCGGTGCTGCAATTCCTCTGGTCCACCGACATGGGCGGGCAGACCTTCGTTGGCAAAGAGGTCAGCCAGCAGCGCGCCGCCAGCTTTATCGACCTGATCTACGAGACCCGGGACGGTCACATGAGCGTCTCGGTGATGACGAACCTGCAGTGGGCCGCGCTTTCGCGAGCCTTCGGCCGGCCGGAGTTGCTGGAGGACGAACGCTTCGCCACGCCGGAATTGCGCGATATCAACATCGACGAGCGGCTGGAGCTGATCCAGGAGGTGCTGGCGACCGGAACCACCGCCGAATGGGTGGCGCGGCTGGAGGCGGAGGGCGTGCCGTGCGCCCCGGTGTTGACCCGCGGGGAACTGGTCGAGCACCCGCAGATCCAGGCCAGCGAGACCCTGATCGAGATCGACCATCCCGATGCCGGGCCCTTGCGGCAAGCCCGCCACGCCGCCCGCTTCGAGGCGACGCCGGCGGGCCCGCGCCGCCCCGCCCCGCATCTCGGCGAGCACACCGACGAGATCCTGGCCGAGATCGGGATGACGGCGGCCGAGATCGCCGCCTTGCGCCAGGCCGGCACCGTCGGGGAATAGCAGCGCCGGGCCGGCGGCGCATCCGAGAAGAGGGAGGAATCCGATGTCCGATAACCCAGTGACCGACGCATTGCGCGACACGGTACGCCAGGAATTGCCCGAGATCGCCGAGATCGCCGAGATCGCCGACGGCGCGCTTCGCGATAAGGTGGTCGAGGCCTGGGCGACCTCGCTGGCCCAGGAGGGTTTCGATGGCATCGGCGAAATCCAGGGCGCCGGTGGCCCGAACCACCTGGTGCTGAAAGAGGGGACCCAGGTCGACCACCTGCGCGGCGTCGCCCTGCTGGCAATGCGGATGGCCGATCAGTTGGTCGAGCTGCAGCCGAACCTGGCAGTGAACCGCGACGTGGTGATCGCCGGCGCGCTGGTGCACGACGTCGGCAAGCCCTTCGAGTTCAAGGCCGAGAACCAGGAGCGCTGGGAACGCAATCCCGGCCGCTCGGGTTGGCCGACGGCGCGCCACTCGGTGCACGGCTGGCACATCTGCCGAAGCGTTGGCCTGCCCGACGAAGTGGCGCACATCGCCGTCGGCCATTCCCGCGAGGGCGAGATCATCATCCGCAGCCTCGAATGCACCATCGTCACCCATGCCGACCACGCCTATTGGCATATCCTGCAGGCCGGCGGCCTGCTCCGGGACGAGGAGCCGGCACCGCGCCCGATCGGCACCGGGGCGAGGCGCTGATGGACCGAGATCCGGCATCTGGCCGGGCGCCATGAGCAGCGATCTGCGCGCGCCCCTGGGCGAGGCGAGGCCCCGGCTCGGCGCCGGGCGCTTCGTTGCCGGGCGGGGTCGTTACACGGACGATTTCGATCGCCCCGACCTGTTGTACCTGGCCTATTGCCGCAGCCCCCACGCGCATGCCCGGATCAACGCCATCGACAGCCGCGCCGCCAAGGCGGCCACCGGCGTCGTCCGGGTGCTGCTGGGACCGGAGATGGCGACGCTCTGCCCGCCTTGGGCCGGAACACACGGCCTGTTCCCGAACCTGAAGGCACCGCTGCAACACATTCTGGCGGTCGAACGGGCCTGCTGGCAGGGCGAGCCGGTGGCGGCGGTGGTGGCCAAGACGCGGGCCCTGGCCGAGGACGCGGCCGAGCTGATCGAGATCGATTGGGAGCCGCTGGTACCGGTGACCGACCCGGAGGCCGCCCTGGCGCCGGGCGCGCCGGCGATCCACGCCGAGATCGGCGGCAATCTCGGCTACGAGACCACGATCGAGGCCGGCGATGTCGACGCCGTATTCAGGGACGCGGCGCTGGTGGTCGAGGAAAGTTTCGTTTTCGGCCGCCATACGGGGGTTTCGTTGGAGCCGCGCGGCATCATCGCCGATTACGAGCCGAGCGCCGACGCGCTGACCGTGCACCAGTCGCACCAGACACCGCACCAGCAACAGGACCTGTTCAGCCGTCTGCTCGGGATCCCGGAACATCGGGTCCGCGTCGTCTGCCCGGATGTCGGCGGCTCATTCGGCCTCAAGCACCATTTGCACGGCGACGAGATGGGCGCCTGCGTCCTCTCCAAGCTGCTGGGCCGGCCGGTCAAGTATGTCGCCGACCGGCTCGAATCCTTCCTCTCCGATATCCATTGCCGCGACCATCGGATCCGGGCCCGGATGGCGCTGAACCGAGAGGGCGAGATCCTGGGCATCGAGGCCGACGATTTGTTCGTGGTCGGCGCCTTTTCGCAGTATCCGCGCTCCTCGGTGGCGGAGGCGAACCAGTTTGTCCGGCTTTGCGGCGCCCCGTACAGGCATCGCCACTACCGCGCCCGAAGCCGCATGGTCTACCAGAACAAGAACCTGATCGGGCACATCCGCTCGGTCGGCCATCCGCTGGCTTGCGCGGTGGCGGAACGGCTGCTCGACCTGGCGGCGGCACGGCTGGAGCTGGCGCCGGAGGCGATCCGGCGGCGGAACTTTCTCGGGCCCGAGGACTTTCCCACCACCTCGCCCGGCGGCATCGAATACGACGACCTCTCGCACGGCGCTTGTCTCGATCGGCTGGAGGAAATGCTCGACCTGCCGGCGCTTCGGGCCGAGCAGGCGGCGCTGCGGGGGCGCGGCGTCTATCGCGGCATCGGCCTTGCCAGCGTCGTCGAGCTGACCGCGATCGGGCCGGAATACTACGGCACCGGCGGCCAGCACATCAGCGCCCAGGAGGCCTTCTTCGTGAAGCTGGAGCCCTCCGGCGTGGTCCGCTGCCAGACCGGCGTCACCGAGCAGGGCCAGGGCACCGAAACGGCGCTGGCCCAGATCGTCGCGGCCACCCTGGGCCTGGCGCTCGACGACGTCGAGGTGGCGAGCGGTGACAGCCGCGAAGCACCCTATGGCGGCGGCACCTATGGCTCGCGCGGCGCCGCGCTCGGCGGCGAGGCGGCACTTCGGGCGGCGCGCCAGCTGAAGGCGAACGTCCTGGCGATCGCCGGCGCGGTGCTGCAGACGGCACCCGACGCGCTGGACCTGGCCGGCGGCGGAATCGTCGACCGGGCCGACGGGACGGTGCGGATGGCGCTGGCGGAGGTGGCCGCGCTCGGCCAATTTCGGCCCTACGAGCTGCCCGAGGGCTTCCAGCCCGAACTGGCGGTGGTCGCCCACTATGCGCCCAGGGGTCGGCTCTTCCTGCCGGCGAACGGAACCCAGGCCTCGTATCTGGAAGTCGACGTGGAAACCGGCTTCGTCAAGCTGCTGCGCCACGTCGCGGTGCATGATTCGGGACGGCTCCTGAACCCGGGCCTGGTGGCGGGGCAGATCAAGGGCGGCGTCGTCATGGGCATCGGTGGCGTCTTGTCGGAGGAATGCCTCTACGACGACCAGGGCCAACTGCTGAACGCCAACCTCGCCGAATATCGGGTGCCGATGGCGGTGGAGTTGCCGGAGATCGAGATCGCCCATATCGAGACGCCGGCCAAATCGTCGGAGCTGGGCGCCAAGGGGGCCGGCGAGTCCGGCACTTCGGCGGCGATGGGGGCGATCCTGAACGCGATCAACGACGCGCTTCGCCCGCTCGGTGCCCGGATCGCGCAAACCCCGGCGACGCCGGAGCGAATTCTGGCGGCGTTGGGGGCGCTGTAGGGATCACGACGGCGACCTCCGTTCGGGCGGTTGCCGAGAGACGAAGGGGAAGTGCATGCGTTGTGAGATCGTCGCCATCGGCACCGAGCTGTTGCTGGGCCAGATCGTCGACACCAACTCGGCCTGGATGGGTGAGCAGCTGGCGCTGGCCGGCATCGATTCCCACTTCCAGACCAAGGTCGGCGACAATCTGGAGCGGATGGTGGCCTCGATCCGCCTGGCGCTGGAGCGGAGCGACGCCGTCATCGTCTGCGGCGGCTTGGGGCCGACCCAGGACGACATCACCCGGGAAGCGATCGCCGAGGTCATGGGCGTGGCCCTGATCCGCGACCAGGCGATCGGCGACAAGATCCGGGCGATGTTCGAATCCCGCAGCCGCCGGATGACCGAGAACAACCTGCGCCAGGCGGACTTGCCGGAAGGTGCGCGCGCGATTCCGGAAATGCCCGGCACCGCGCCGGGCCTGGTCTGCCCCCTCGGCGACCAGGTGATCTATGCCGTGCCCGGCGTGCCTTATGAAATGCGGGCCATGCTGGCCGGCACCGTTTTGCCCGATCTGCAGGACCGCGCCGGTGTCGCCGCCGTCATTCGAAGCCGCGTGCTGCGAACCTGGGGCGAGAGCGAATCCGGTCTCGCCGAACGATTGGCCGGGCGGATCGAGGCCCTGGACGCAACCGGCAACCCGACGCTGGCTTTCCAGGCCAGCGGCATCGAGGGCTTGAAAGTCAGGATCACCGCCAAGGCCGGCGACGAAGCCGAAGCGGCGGCGATCCTGGCCGAGGAGGAGGCCGGTGTCCGCGCCATCCTGGGCGAGATCGTCTTCGCGGTCGACCAGGAAAGCATGGAATCGGTGGTCCTGGAGCTGCTGCGCCAGCGCGGCCTGACGCTGGCCGTCGCGGAATCCCTGACCGGCGGCCTGGCCAGCGCCCGCCTGACCGCCATCGCCGGCGCCAGCGACGTCTTCCGGGGCGGCCTCGTCGCCTACGCCAGCGAGATCAAGTTCCAACACCTGGGGGTGCCGGAAGGGCCGGTGGTGACGGCGGAGACGGCGAAGGCGATGGCGGTGGGCGTGCGCGACAAATTCGGCGCCGACGTCGGCCTCGCCACCACCGGGGTCGCGGGTCCCACCGAACAGGAAGGCCAGCCGGTCGGCACGGTCTATCTGGGACTGGCGCTCGGCGACGAGGTCGAGGCCCGCTGGGTCCGCCTCCCCGGCGACCGCGACCGGATCCGCCAATACGCGGTGATCAACCTCTTGGACCTGTTGCGCCGCCGTCTGGAAAAGGCCGCCGGGTGCAGCCCAACTCGGCGGTGAGGAGGAGAGATGGTCCCGATATCGCCGCTCTGGCCCGCCGAGCTGCATCACTTCCGGATGAATTCCGCCGATCCCGAAGCCTTGGTCGCGTTCTACGAAAAGGGTTTCTCCATGGTATCGAGCCAAGTCGGGGAAGGGCTCTGGCGTCTAGCGGGACCCGGCCGGCGAATTCTGATCGGCCGGGGGAAGAGCGAACGGGTCGCCTATGCCGCCTTCGTCCTCGACGATCCGGTCCGCCTGGAGGCGCTGCAGCGCCATATCCAGTCCCAGGGCGTCGAGATCGAGGAGAGCCCGAGCCCGCTGTTCGCCAATGCGGCCTTCGCGGTTCGCGACCCCGACGGCCAGACCCTGGTCTTCGGCGTCGCGCCGGCGGCGGCGGATGAGTTGACGGCCCAAGCCGGTAGTGTCGGCCTGCCCGGACGGACCCAGCATATCGTCTTCTCCTCGACCCGGCTCGCCGAGGTCCAGCCCTTCTATCGCGACGTGCTCGGCTTCGTGGTTTCGGACGAGGTCATCGCCGAGGATGGCCGGGTAACGGCCTGCTTCCTCAGATCGGACGAATTGCACCATTCCTACGCCGTCTTCCAGGGCGACGGTCAGGGCTACGACCATCATGCCCTCGAGGTCGATTGCTGGAACGATATCCGTGACTGGGGTGACCATTTTGCCAGCTTGCGGGTGCCGATCTGGTGGGGCCCCGGCCGGCACGGGCCCGGCAACAACCTCTTCTTCATGATCCGAGATCCCGACGGCAACCGGATCGAGCTGTCGGCCGAGCAGGAGCTGATGCCGCGCGAGATGGCGATGCGTACCTGGCCCCACGACGAGCGAACCCTCAATCTCTGGGGCAATGCCTGGATGCGCAGCTGACCAATGCGGTTCGCCAAAGATTGGAAAGTAGCCTGCAGCTACATTATGTAAGATTCTAAGCTATTGTCGCTATCGGCCTCTGTCGGAGCGCAGATGGAGCAGGAGAAGATCGCAGCGTCGGGGCGGGAATAGAGACATGAACACCAGATTCTTTCTCTTGGTGCTTGGCGCGACCATTCTCGCGTCCTTTCTCGCCATGCTCGGCTGGGAGTTCGTGCTCGAGGACGCGATCTTCTCGTATCTCCTGGACGTCGACGAGCTGTCGGCGAACGAGCACCGTTGGGTGAACATCGGCGAGGCCGCGTTGGTCGCTACTCTCGTCGGCATGCTCCTTGGCGGCTTCTACCTTCGTACCGCCAAGACGCAAGAACGCGCCAAGCAAGAGCTGGGCGCCATTCTCGACCGAATTCAGGACACGCTCTACCGGACCGACCCCGAGGGGCGGATCGTGATGGCTTCGCCGTCCGCCGAGGACCTACTCGGCTACACACCCCAAGAGGCCGTCGGCCGGCAACTGGCCAAATTCTATGTCGACCCGACGGATCGCGAACGCTTTCTAGCCGAGCTACGGGAAGGCGGCGGCAGCATTACCGGCTTCGAGGCTCCCCTGCGGCATCGGGACGGCCGGGAAGTCTGGGTCTCGACCAACGCGCATTATTACCTCGACAATAACGGCGAGGTCGCCGGCGTCGAGGGCGTCGCGCGCGACATCACCGACCGGATGACGGCCGATCTGGCGCGCGTCAAGGCGGAGGAAGATCTATCCGATGCCATCGAAAGCATGCGGGATGGTTTCGCGCTGTTCGATGCCGAGGACCGCTTGGTGCGATGCAACGACAACTACCGTGAACTTTTTGCTTCGGTATCCGATCTGTTGGTGCCTGGAACCAGGTTCGAGGATCTGGTCCGTGCGCAACTGGCGCGCCGACAATTCGCCGACGCGACCGATAGGGCCGAGGATTGGGTCCAGGAGCGGCTGGAACAGCACCGAAATCCGGCGGAGGCGAGAGAGCTGCAATTCTCGGACGGCCGCTGGATCGTTTCCTCCGAACATCGAACCCGCGCCGGAGGCATCGTCGGCATTCAGTCCGACATTACCGAGCTGAAACAGCGCGAACGCCAGCTCGCGGAGGCACAACGCATCGGCCATACCGGCCATTGGGCTTGGCATTTCGCAGACAGCCATCTCGAGGCTTCCGATGAATATCACCGAATCTACGGCTTCGAACCGAGCCGGCCGTTGACCTTCGACGAGGTGGCCGCGACCTTCCACGAAGACGACAAGGCGCAGATGCTGCGGGATCGCCAAGCCGCGATCGCCGAACGTCGCGGCTATGTATTCGCCCTTCGAATTCGGCGCCTGGACGGCGAGATCCGGCATATCGAGGGCGGCACGGAGCCGCTTCTCGATGCCGACGGCGAGATGATCGGCATCTTCGGAATCACCCGGGACGTCACCGAGCAGAAGCAGATCGAGATGCGGTTGCGCCAACAGTCCGAGTTGCTGAGATCGCTGATCGACAATCTGCCGGCACACATCGCGCTTCGCGATGCCGAGGGCAAGTATCTCTTCGTCAACGAGTCGCTGGCCCGCGACAACGAGTTGGCCGAGGAACGCCTGGTCGGCACCAACATCGACGAAATTCGCGGCGCCATCGAGCCACTCACGCTGCAGGACTTGGCGGAGGAAGTCGTTCACACCGGCGAGCCAATCGTCAATCGGGAGTTCGAGCCGCCACGCTTTCCCGAACGGACCTTTCTCGTCAATGTGCTGCCGCAGCTAGACGAGGCCGGCGCGGTCGACACGGTGCTCTCGATCTCATTGGATATCAGCGACCTGAAGCGGGTGGAGGAGGAGTTGAGGCTGAGCGAGGCTCGGCTCGGCGAGGCCGCCGAGCTGGCTGGTCTCGGCTATTGGGTCTGGGACGCGATCACAGCGGTAGATCCCGTGGTGGTTGTCTGCGAGTACAATAGCACCTTCGGCCCCGAGCATAAGGTCACTTTACCGTACG
>PVBE011889858.1_pt1 | contig 38629 bp, 34 predicted proteins | sample 1631181 | NCBI WGS metagenome assembly PVBE01 (sample SAMN08397723, study PRJNA350692) | Marine metagenome, whole genome shotgun sequencing project. | isolation source: water | place: Pacific Ocean | collected 2012-04
AAGGGGAACCACGAAGCACAGGACGAACGCGGCCATGAACGCCGGCTGGTATGGCCCCACCATCAGCAGCTCCAGGACGCCCTGCTCGGAGGGCTTGGCGCCGTACCACAGTACGATGAAGCTGGAGAACCAGAACCAGAACCATAGCAGCGAGAGGGCGAACAGCAGCTTTCCCAGCCCCCAGAACTGGTCGAGACCGATGTAGTCGCCGTACCCTCCGAAGCGCCGCAGAAGGAACATCGTAACCAGGACGGTCGCCACACCGCCCTGGAGGGCATTGTGGGCCTGGGTCACGGGGAACAGCGAGTCGATCCACCCGGGCACGAGGGCCATGGCGAAGTCCATGGCGATCAGGAAGTGGGTGAACACGAGCATCATGAAGTAGAAGGCGCCCAGGATACCGATTCGATGGTCCTGTATGTGCCACTGGGCGGAGGTGCCGTGCCAGCCGTTCGCGAGGCGGGCGTAGATGCGCTGCCGGCGGCCGCTGGACGTGTCTCTTATCGCGGCCAGGTCTGGCAGGGAGGACATCCACAGCAGCGCCACGCCCGACAAGACGAGGAAGACCAGGGCCAGGGTCGCCAGGATCTGCGGCATGTGCGCCGGGACGTCGAGGTCCGAGTAGAACCAGAGGCTGCGCCGCCCATCCTCGAGGCCGGGCAACACCCAGATCATCGGGATGAACAGGATGACGTTGAACAGCCCCACCACCGTGAACAGCTCCGCCGCGCGGGAGATGGGACGGCGCCAGTGGGCCTTGGCGATGCGAGGGGCGATGGCGACCATGGGCGCGGCCTGGGCCGTGGTGAGAACGAAGGCGAACAGGGCGGCATAGTAGCCCCAGACGGCCCTGTCGCTCACGCCGTCCTGGACGCGCAGCACGAAGCCGGCGACGCCGAGAACGACGAGGATGGCCGACAGCGCGACCGCCACCCAGAACGGGTTTCCTATCGCCCGGTATCTGCCCAGCAGATCGCGAGTCACCCCGGCAGGGGTGCCAGGCGTCATATGGCCGTTTGCGGTCGCGTTAGCCATGCGAGACTACTTCGGCCTCCTTGTCGACCTTTTTCAGGTAGGTGACGTTGGGCTCGGTCCCCAGGTTCTCAAACAGCCTGTAGCCCTGTCCGTGGTCTCCCATCTCCTTCTCGCGGAGCCTGGAGACGTGGCTATCGGGGTCGTTGACGTCGCCGAACACGAGGGTCTCCGTCGGGCAGGCGTTGACGCAGGCCGGATTCAGCTCCCGTGAGCCGTCCTCGACCTCAGTGCCGTCCTTGCCGGCCTCCCTGGTGGTGCGGCGAATGCGCTGGATGCAGAAGGTGCACTTCTCCATGATCCCGCGGCTGCGGACCGTGACGTCGGGGTTGAGCTGGTTGAGAAGGCTGTCGGGCCAGTCGGGCTCCCAGAAGTTGAAGAACCGGACGTGGTAGGGGCAGTTGTTGGCGCAGAAGCGCGTCCCGATGCAGCGGTTGTACACCTGGACGTTGAGGCCCTCGTTGTTATGGTAGGTGGCGTAGACCGGGCAGACCGGCTCGCACGGCGCGTTCTCGCAATGCTGGCAGAGCATGGGCATGAAGCGAGCCTTCACGTTCGGAAACTCGCCCTCCCAGTACCGCTCCACCCGAATCCACTGGATGGCGCGCCGTTCCAAGAAGTCCTTGGGCTGATTGATGGGGATGTTGTTCTCCGATTGGCAGGCGACCACGCAGGCCTGGCACCCGCTGCACCGGTCTATATCCACCACCATCCCATACTTGCGCTCGGTCCTTGTCTGTACCATCCCCGCCCTCCGGCTTCGTGCCGTCGCCCGACTAGCTTCCTCTGGTTACCCGCACCACCGGTACGCCCTCGATCGCCCGGGCCTCCACCGTTCCCTCGAACTTGGGAACCCGGCTGCGCTTCCCGGTGTAGGTGATATTCACGCGAGTGGCGCCCCAGGCCAGGGCACCGGTGTCCGGATCCGTGGTCGCTCCCAGGATGCGGAGCACGTTCGCGCCATGGCCCTCGGCATAGCGCCCATAGGCGGTGTGCCCCTGGCCAAGCGGGACCGAGACGGCGTTCTCAGGCGTTGCCGGGTGCACGTACACCAGGGCCTGGATCTTCCCGTGCGGCGACTCCACCTCGACGACATCGCCTTCCCGAACCTTCAGCTCCACGGCCTTCTTCGGGTTGATCTCCACCCAGGTCTCCCAGACCGCGCTCGTCAGCGGGTCCGGCATGGTCTGGAGCCACGGGAGGTGCGCGCCGCTGCCGTCGCCCATCGATTGCGAGGGGAAGGGCAGCAGGTGGAATTCGTAGCCATCGCCGTCGAACTCCGCCGCCTTTGGGGCAGCGAGCCCCGCGGGCACGACGGGCGGCGTCACGGTAGAGCGCGCCGCGGTGTCCCACCAACCTCCGCGCTGGAGCACGCCGACCCAGAAGTCCTCGAAGCTCCCGACGACCGAGGAGCGACGATGGAGCGAGCCACGGTTGAGCCCGAACAGCTCCTGGGCGCTCTTCCGCAACACGTCGCGCATCGAGCCCCAGGGCAACTCGCCTTTTACGGCGCCGCCCAGTTCTTCTGCAACAGCCAGCAGCAGGTCACCAAAGTCGCGGCTGTCCACGAACGGCTCCACCACCGGCTGCTGCAGGGCCACCGCCTGGTAGCCAGGACCCGGGTCGGGCAGGTCGTCACCCCAGGTCTCCAGCGACACACGGTCGGGGAGCACCAGGTCGGCCTGAGCGGTGGTTTCGTCCATGAAGCTGGAGAAGCTGACGACCAAGGGAACATTCGCCAGCGCGTCCGCGAACCCGATGGTGCCCGGCAGCCCGTAGGAAGGGTTGGCGCCCCGCACCAGCGCGAGCTTGACGCCGCCCTCCCGCATCCGGCCCGCCAGCGCCTGCCACTCCGCGACGGACGTGGCCGAGGCGGAGTCGAGGGCGGTGCCCACCGGACCCGCGGGGTTCAGGATCACGCCGCCGGGCTTGCCCACGTTCCCCACCAGGGTGTTGAGCATGTAGACAGCGGTCAGAGTGGCCGCGCCGTTGGTCTGCGCCCCCGCCAGACCACCGCCCAGAGCCAGGGCCGGCTGGTGGGAGGCGAAGTCCCGGGCGATGGCTCTGATCCGGTCGGCGGAGACGCCGGTGTCGTCGGCTACGCTGTCCGGAGTCACGCCCGCGACAAGCGGACGGACGGCCTCTGCGGCCTCGGCGGCCGCTGGGTCGCCCAAGCCCTCGGTGACGATGACGGAGGCGATGGCGAGGGCCAGCTGCCCCTCGGCGCCCGGGTTCACATGCACCCAGTCGTCGGCGTTGGCGGCGGTGAGGGAGAACCGCGGCTCAACCTGGACCAAGGTGCCTCGCTCACGGCCTTCGCCCTGGCGGAACTCGCCGTACTGCCACCCGTACTGGATGGGAGAGAGCCAGCCGCCAAGGAAATCCGCGCCGAAGGAGAGCACGTAATGGGCATTCTGGATGTCGAAGTAGGGGAGCCGGTCCTCACCGAAGACGCGCTTCACCGCGAGCCTGAGGTTGGTGTCCTCCAGGGTGTCCAGCGCTACCCGCTGCGCCCCGTAACCTCGGGCGAACCGCTCGACGACCGCGCCCAGGCTGCCACGTAGCGGCTCCGTGATGATCGCAACGCTGTCGGGGCTGGCCGCCTTTAGGTTGGCAACGAGCTCGTTGAGCGCCTCGTCCCAGGAGATGGGCGTCAGTACGCCGCCAACGCGACGCATGGGCCCGGAAATCCGATCGGGGTGGTAGAGGGCCTGCAGGACCGCCTCCGCCTGGGGGCTGTGCTTCCCACGGCTCATGGGGTAGTCCGGGTTCCCCTCCACCTTCTTGGCGCGACCCTGCATCACACGCACCAGCACGCCCTCGGCTCGCGAGCCGCTACGCGCCAGTGTGGCGTACTGGGCATCGGCTCCATCCACCAGATCTTCGGGCAGAAGGAGCGGGCTCTCGAGGAGGAATTCCCTCTCCGGGATACTGCACCCGGCGAAAAGGACGCCCCCCAGCCCCAGGCCGGAGAATTTGAGCAGGTCTCGTCGCGTCAGCGCCATCGGTCTAACGGTCCTCCGCGCCTAGTAGTGGCACGTCGTGCAGTCTGTCGGGGCGTCATTGTCTCGGTGGCAGTCCACGCAGAAGCCCATCCTGAGGTCCTCGACCTGCTCCACCTGGACCATCGTCCCCACCTCGCCGTGGCAGAGAGTGCACACCGCGGAAGCGGGCACGGAGTCCTTGGCCGTGAAGTAGTTGATGTGCGCCTCGTGGACGAAGCGAACATGGTCTGGGAGTCGGTGCACGCGGGCCCACTGGATCGTCTCACCAGCTTGCCACGCCTCGATCACTTGCTGGACGCCGGGAAGGTCCTTGCCCACAACCTGGTGGCAGAACATGCACTGTTCCACGGGAGGGACGCTTGCCATGGGCTCGGAATCGACCGAGCTGTGGCAGAACACGCAGTCAATGCCCGCGACCCGAACGTGCGCTGGGTGCGGGAAATCGATGGGCTGCTCAGGGACGGTGCGGAAGAGCCGCTCCATGGTCCAGGAGTAGTGCCCAGCCGCTTTGCCGGCCACCAGCACCCCCACAACCATGAAGAGCACGAGCCCCAGCGCGCCGCCCATCGCGACGATCCAGCCGTTCGCTCCCCTGGGGAGCCCGGGAGGGCGCACCGCGACGACCACGCCGCCGATGACCACCGCCACGATGACCAGGACCCCCGCTACGATGGCCCCCGTGGCGCCGAGAACGATAAAGGCGCCGCCAATTCCAAGCAGCAGAGCTGCCGTTATGGCCACCGCCCCTATCGCCAAGAAAGCCGCGCCCATCGTCTCTCCCACCTTCAAGTTGCCGGAGCGACGCCCGGCCCGGCCCACCGATCGTGCTGCCCCGTGCCTGCGTCGTCCGTTCCCGTCGTCGGGATCCGCTGGGCAGTGACCTCGGCCGCGGTGTTCTTGACCCAGCGACCGAGAGTTAGTCTAGTCCAACGTGGCGGACTGCTCCGCCGACTATATCCACCAATCCTTGTAGACAGCCTCAACAACGCCCAACTTGCCAGCGAGGGCCACGAGGACCGCGATGAGGGCCGCGGCCCCCACCAGCGAGGTCAGGTAGAAGAAGGGCCTGACGCGCATTGCGACCTTGGGCAGGTGGTTGGACGAAACCGCCGACGGGATCAGCCCGTGGGCAATCAAGAGCGAGAACGCGAAGAGGATTGCTGAGAGGGGAACGAGGCCGAGGAAGCGGATAACCTCGCCAATCTGGCTCCATTCGGAAGCGCCGATGAAATTGGGGTCCATTGCTCCCTCGCCACGCTGGCTCCAGATCACCCCACCCCTACGGATTGTGAAGACTATCGCAACCCCTCTTCCATGTCAAGGCCGAATCCCGGCGAATCACGCCTTGCTTGCCAAACGGAGGGGCGGACGGTAGAATCGGGCGGCAGGAAGGCAAGCCGAGGAGGGCCGCATGGGCGCACGACGAGAAGGACTATCGAGGCGGGACGCCCTGGGGCGCATCGCCGTCACCCTGGGCGTGGCGGCCGGTCTCGCGGCTCTGCCCATGAGGCTCCTGCGAGGCTCACGGCGCCCGGAGTCCAGCCCCCTGCCCGGCGAGGGGTCCATCTTCCAGCCGCGGCAGGACGCAAGGCTACGGGAGTGGCTCAAGCGGAACTCGGCCTAGGCGATAGGCCAGGGCGATACCTGCGCCCCTCAGGCGCATGGCCTCCAGATGGCCACGAAGCGGCAACGTTCCGCGTGATTTCGAGAAGCTGAGGCGCACACGAGGCTGCATCCCCCGTCGGACGCCCCTATCACGCAGGCCCCAACGCATTCAGCGCCACCCGCGTCAAGGCCAGACGGCGCTCACCACCCCGTTCTCGTTACTAGGACCACCACGGGCACCAACTCTGGCCGAGGGCGCGCGAAGGGCTCCACGGCCACTCGGCGGTCAGCGCTTCGGTGATCTGTAGGCCAGCCGCCTGGGTGTCCTGGATATCCAACCCCCTTGCTGGCGACGGGCTAGACTACGGCGCAGGCATGGCATCCGCCCATTGCGACGCCGCTTCGGGCGTGTACGGCTGGGTGAACCCACACCCCCAGGCAAGCGGGTCTTCCGGCGGCTGCCCCCAACGGTACTCACCGGCGACCAGCAACCTAACACCCGGCTCCAAAAGCCAGCCTCCTTCCGGAGTGTGAGGGTCAACCCAGACCTCTACGTCTGGAGATTCTCCGCCCTTGAACCATTGATTCACCTTGAAGGTGACCCAGGCCGAATCCTGTGACTGGCTCCCTTCCGTAGGGAGCTTGGGGTCGACTCGCGTCTCCACCGATTCGACGGTACCGTCGAAGGCGAAGGCTCGGTCGCGCACCGTTTCCGGCAAGTAGCGAGACACACAGCTAGCCGGGAAGCCCGGAGTCTGGCCCTCCAGAGACTCCGGCGCCTGGGCGGCAACCGGAGCGATGGCGTCGGCCGTCTGGGCCGGAGCGGACGGGGCCGCGGCCGGCGCGGCCATCGCCTCCGGGGCGGTGGCCTCCCGCGCGCCAGAGGCCACCGGCGCCTCGGCAGCCGCTTCGGGGGCGGCGGCGCTCTCGATCTTCGCGACCGTGGCTGGGGCTGGCTCGCCCTGTGGGAGGATGACGCGCCACGTCACGACTCCACCAACCAAGAGGAGCACCGCCGCGACGGCGGTCGCGAGCTGTGGCCGAGCGCCCGACAGGCCGCCGAGGAGCCCCGCCCACCATGACGTGCGTGGCTGCGAGTCCAGGCGCGGCTCGAGTCTGGCCCACAGATCGGCTGGGGCATTGAGACGGTCGCGCTCGGCGGCGAAGTACGCCTCGAGCCGGCCCTCCATGTTGCGAGTCTCTTCCTCTTCCCTCATCGTGGGACCACCAGTTGGGTCATCTCCTGTCAGGCCTACGGCCCGCCACTCTCCTCCTCGTCGCCCAGAAGCTCCCGAAGCCGGTCTAGGGCGCGGGAGAGGCGCGACTTCACGGTGCCTTCTCGGACCCCCAGGGCCGCCGCGGTCTCAGTGACCGAGAGCTCGGCGAAGAACCTGAGGACCACCACCTGCCGCGCGTCATCCGGGAGCTGGCTCAGTACGCCACGGATCCGCTCTTGTTCAAGCCGTACCGCCGTCATCGCCGCAGGGTCGTCGGCCTCTCCGGAGGGAGGCTCGCGAAACTCCAGGTCGTCGAGGGGAATCGTGGGCGCCACGACGCGGCGCTTCTCGCTTATGACGCGGTTGACCAGCACACGGGCGAGCCACGACTTGAGGGAACCGCCTCGGAAGCTGCCGATACCGCGCCAGGCGAGAATGAGCCCCTCCTGCACCATCTCCTGAGCGATGGCGTGGTTTCGGGTCATCAGATACGCCGTGCCGTACAGCATGTTCCCATACCGCTCCACCAGGACGCGGAACGCGTCCCGGTCCCCTTGTTGGCAGCGGCGGACCGCCTCGGCGTCACCAAGCGCCGAGGGCTCCCCCAGGGTCATCCGGCTCTCCAACGAGCAGACGCCTCCCAAGACGATCCGGTTCCAACCCACACGACCGCCGGGCCCAGGCAGGCCGCCCGACGCCCATTCACGACAGCAGCACCAGCCCCCCGCCGAGCGCCCCCGCATCCTCCCCCGCTAGCTGCGACAGCAATGCCTCCGCCTCCGTGACCGGCATCCGGCACGCAAAGTTCTGGCATACATACGCCGTGGCTCTCCCGCCGACCCGGTGCCGCCCTTCCAGGAGAGCCAGGTCCTCCGCCGCCGGATCATCCTCCGATTCGAGCCCGGCCACAACCTTGTTGGGCAAGTACGCGCCGTGGAGCGCCGACAACAGGGCTGCCGTGTCCGGCTCGCCGCGGCCGCCGACGATGACGACCTCCTTGGGGCTCGAGAGGGCGAAGTCCAGGGCGCAGAGCCAGTGTCCGAGCCCGATTGCGTGCCGGCCGAGCAGTGGAGCGATGCCCTCCAGGGCCGCGATCGCGGGCGCGCGATAGCGCGACACGCCGGTCAGAGCGCCGAGGCGGAGCAGCGCCAGGGTCGCGGCCGAAGCCCCGCTGGGCATCGCGCCATCGGTGACGTCGCGGGGCCGGGTCAACAGCTCCTCGTGGTCCGTGCCTGTGTCGAAGAACCCCTCCGAAGACGGATCCCAGAAGAGGTCCAGCATCGTATCCGCGAGTGCCCGTGCCTCCTGAAGCCATCGGAGGTCGAAGGAGGTCTCGTAGAGGGCGATCAGCCCATCGATCAGAAACGCGTGGTCCTCCAGGTAGCCCTTTAGCTTGGCTCGCCCGTCGCGCCACGTCCGCAGCAACCGACCGTCCTCCCGCAGCGAGTGCAGCAGGAACGCCGCGTTGGCCTCGGCGGCGCGGAGGTAGTCGGGGCGGCCGAGCACCGCGGCGGCCTCCGCCAGCGCGCCCAGCATCAGGCCGTTCCAGGCTGTCAGCACCTTATCGTCGCGGGCGGGCGGCGCGCGGTCGTCGCGGGCCGCCAGAAGCAGCGCGCTCCCCCGGGCGACACGGGCCTCGAGCTCATCGAGGGGCATCCCGAGCGCCGCCGCCACGTCCTCCGCCGCCTCCGGCAAGTGCAAGATGCTCCGGCCCTCGAAGCCATCCTGTGGAGTGATCCCGTAGAGGCGGCTGAATAGCGCCCCATCGTCCGGTCCCAGCAGGTCCGTCACCTCCGCCTGGCTCCAGATGTAGAAGAGCCCCTCGCGGCCCTCGCTGTCGGCGTCGCGGGATGTGTAGAAGCCACCGGCGGGGTCGCGCAGGTCGCGGAGCACATAGTCCACGGTCTCGACGGCCACGCGACGAAAGACCGCGCGGCCCGTCGCCTGGTAGCCGTGGAGGTAGAGACGGACCAGAAGCGCGTTGTCGTACAGCATCTTCTCGAAGTGGGGCACCAGCCACTCGGGGTCCGTGGCGTAGCGATGAAACCCCCCGCCGAGCTGGTCGTATATGCCGCCGCGCGCCATCCGATCGAGGGTGAGCGAGGCCATCGCCGTCGCGGAAGGGTCGCCCGTGCGGTGGGCATGGCGCAGAAGGTACTCGATGGCGGACGGCTGCGGAAACTTCGGCGCCCCGCCGAAGCCACCGTTGGTGCCGTCGAGACCGGAGGATAGCGCGGCGAACGCCTCGTCCAGGAGGACGGGGGACAGCGGCGATCCGGGGCCCCCGGAGGTCGGGTCCTGACGCAGCTGAGCACCCAACCGTTCCGCCGTCTCGGTCACCTGTCCGCGACGGTCGCGGTACGCATCGGACACCGCCGCCAGCACGCGAGGCAGTCCGGGCATGGCTCCCCGGTCTTCGGGGGGGAAGTACGTGCCGCCGTGGAAGGGCTTCAGGTCCGGAGTCAAGAACACGGTCATGGGCCAGCCGCCCTGCCCTGAGAGGGCCTGGACCGCCCGCATGTAGATGGAGTCCAGGTCCGGGCGCTCCTCTCGGTCGACCTTGATGTTCACGAACCGGTCGTTCATCATGGCGGCGATGGCGGGGTCCTCGAACGATTCCCGCTCCATCACGTGGCACCAGTGGCACGCCGCGTAGCCGATGCTCAGCAGGATGGGGCGGTCCTCCACCCTGGCGCGAGCCAGAGCCTCGGGCCCCCAAGGGTACCAGTCCACCGGGTTGTGGGCGTGCTGCTGGAGGTAGGGACTCGTCTCGTCGGCCAGCCGGTTGGACACCGAATCCTCCTCGCAATGAAGCACAGCCATTGTCGCAGAACCGGTGCGGGGTGTGAAGCGGACGCGGTGCGACGCGCGTCACCGCCGATGTGGGGGGCCGCTGGCACGTAGGTAGAGCCCACGGGGGCACGGTCGCCGTGGGCGCGCGACCGGCGCAGTATGGTAGCCCGAAGGACCGGCGGGTCCGGCAGCCGAGTGCACAACAGGGAAAGGAAGTCGATGGTTATGTCTACTGAGCGGACGCCCCGAGAGCGCCCGGGGTTCTTGCGCAGGCTCCGAAACCTCGCCATGCGGATACTGGCATCGGTGCCGGCGCAGATCAAGATCGCCCCCACGCTCGCCGTCACCGTCGCCGTGAGCTTCAGCCTGTCGCTGTACACCTACACCACCGTCGTCGCGGGCGATACGGGATGGGAGCTGGACGGCGCGCGCACCAGCACGAGCCTGGAGGTCACCATCGACCGGGCGCTGGAGGTTAAGAACGACATCCGCATCACCGGCAGCGTCCTGGAGATGGCCGGCTCCGTGTGCGACAGAAAGGCCCAGGCCGGGACGGGGCGTATCTGCTTCGACGGCGACGCATTCAGGCTTTCCCAGTCTGGAGGCAGGTACCTGACCATGAGCGGCGTCCACTGCTGGGACGCGAACGCGAACGGCAAGCAAGACCCGGCCGAGGACCGCAGCGGCGACGGGGTTCACGATGCCCGGGACTGCGCAGGCCTCGCCGGACCGCGCGGCCCGCGTGGAGCGACGGGCGAGGCGGGTGACGCGGGACAACGAGGCCTCACGGGCGACAAGGGTGACACGGGACCGCGGGGCGCCATCGGCGTCAAAGGCGAGACAGGTGGCCAGGGCGACCCAGGAGCGCGGGGCCTCACGGGCGTCAAGGGCGACAGGGGGGGTACGGGGCTGCGAGGCTTCACCGGCCTCAAGGGCGACAAGGGCTACACGGTCCTCAGGGGACCAACGGGGCTCAAGGGCGACAAAGGTGACACGGGGGACCCGGGAATCGCCGTTGGGGCGACAGCGAAGATCGTCGATGACCTCTGCTCGGTCCAGATGCCCGATAACGAACCTATCGTGGGGGGCACGGCCGAGCTCACCGAGGGCGCGTGCAGAATCGTCCTGTCGAACATCGCCGCCACCGCCGCCAGGGACGGTCAGCTCAACGTGCAGCTCACGCCACGGGGGGACCCCTTCAAGCTTGTTCCGGTTCAGATCTTCTTCCAGATGTTCCTCGAGGACGGGCCTCCATTCATCTGGGTGTTCGACTCCGAAGGCCGGAGCGGGAGCTTCGACTTCCTCGTCCAGGTCCTGCGATAGGGGAACTCACCGCCCGCCAGTGAGCGAGGGCGCGTGCCGCCCGGCGGTCTCCACCGCCAGCACGGCGAACAGGACACCGGGGATCAGCAGCAGGCCCGCGTTCAACGTGAGCGCCCATGGGATGCCCCACAGGTCGGCCACTGCCCCCATCGCGGGCGCGCCGGCCACGAGGCCCACGTCCGCCACCGTCCGGTACAGCCCCAAGGCCACGGCCCGCTGCCGAGGCGGCGCAAGGTCCGCGACGTACGAGTTGGCCGTCGGCGCCTCCACGGCCTGGGCGACGCCGTACACCACCAGGGCGACAGCGAACAGGCCGAGCACGGGGCTCACGGCGGCCAGGAGCAGGGAGGCGATGAAGAACCCGACCGTGGGAGTGATCAGCGTCTTGCGCCCCAGTCGGTCCGCCAGCGCCCCAACGAAGGGCTGGCACACCAGGTTCGCCGCCGCCGGCACCGTGAAGAGGAGCCCCAGCTGCCCCGCGTCAAGGGCGAACCTCTCAGCGCCCAGGAGCGGGAACAGGGTGAAGAGGGCGGCCCCGCGGGTCAAGAAGACCGCCATCGCGATCAGGTTGACCGCGATGAAACCGCGATTGAGGAACACGGAAGGGGGCCTTGCACCGCCCTCGCCCGAGTCCCCCGGCCGCGCCCCCACCGCCCCTTCGTCCGCCGGGGCCCGCGCGATGCGGGCCGGGATCTTGGTGGCCGCCCACACAGCGGCCCCCACCGAGACCACCGCCACCACGTAGAACGGAGCAAAGAGGCCGAACAGGCTGGCCGTCACGCCGCCCACGGATGGACCGAGCGTCAGCCCCAGCAGGAACGACGCCTGGTAGATGGTCATCAGCCGTCCACGGTTCCGGGGGGTGCTCACCTCTGCTACGAACACCACCGCCGCGGTAATGTACATCGCTGAGCCGATTCCGGCCACGAACCGAAATGCCACCATTCCTTCGTAGGTGGGGACGAGACCCACCAGCAGATTGCCGACCGCCGAGAATATTGCCCCCAGGACCAGGACGTCCCTCGCCCCTCGGACCCTGGTCAGCATCCCAGCCGGGATGTTGGAGAAGACCCGGGCGAGGGCGAACGCGCTGACCGCTATCCCCACCATCGCGGTCGTCAGCCCGAAGCTCTTCACCAGGAGGGGCAGAATGGGCGCGACTATGCCTTGGCCCATCGTGATAAGCATGGTCGAAAGGGCAAGGAGGAGCACCAGCGGCTGCTCTCGAGCGGGCTCCACGAGCGAGTAGTGCAGGGTCCCCACGAGCCCGCGCCACGCCGCTACCGCCACGCCTAGCCCTCGCCTGCCGCGCCGCCCCCGCGGTGGGACAGGCACCCCACGCGACCGGCGATCTTGTGGTAGGTGCTGACCAGGTGGACCAGGGGGCTCGCGGGTCGCCCCACGAGCCGGGCGTCGGCCAGGGCGCGCTTCAGTCCATCGGCGGTGCCGTCGAAGTCGGGCAGCTCGGTGTAGGTCCGGCCAAGCTCCAGCGGTTGGTGCGCGTCGCTCACCGCGACAGTCGGCGCCCCGAATCGCGCCGCGGCCTCCCGCGCCCTCCGATTCGCGGAGGCGAAGGTGTTGCGGGCGTTGAACCCCTCCACCATGTCGGCGTGGGGGAGCACCGCCTCCAGCCCATCCGGGGTGAGCACGGAACGCCGCACGGTATCGAACGGGTGCGGGACCGACACAAGCCCCCCCACATCGTGGATGCGCCGGGCCGTCTCGGCCGCTGGGAGGCCGCGGGGGACTTCCTCTCGCAGGAAGAGGCCGATGAGGTCCCCATCCGCCGTCTTCACTTCCTCGCCCACGATGACAGGGAACGGGGCAAGCCGCGCGACTTCCAGCGCCCCACGGATGGTGTTGTGATCGGTGACGGCAATGCAGGAGAGCCCGACGCGCAGGCACCGCTCCACGAGACGAGCGGGCGACGTCCCGGAGTCTGGCGAGTAGCGCGTGTGGACGTGGAGGTCAACTCGCTGCACGAGATCCCGCGCCCGCCGGTGCGCGCCCCGCCTCGCTCACGCGTCATCCTCTTCTTCTTCTTCTTCTTCGGGGGCGGAGTCCGCCAGGAACCGCATCTGCTCGCCCAGGGAGGTCTGCAGTCGGGTCACGCGAAGCTCCGTTGCGCCGAGGAGCTCGTTGCACAAACGCGCGAGCCGAACCCCCTCCTCATAGAGGCGCGTCGCTTCCTCAAGGGGTAGCCCGCCCTCTTCCAACGCCCGCACCGACTCCTCCAGGCGACGGTACGCCGCCTCGAAGCTGATCTGCTCTTCCGGTGGGTCTTTGGGGGCTCGTGCGGGCATGGTGCGTAACGACTCCCAAGGGGCGGCTGGACCGTGGCGCCAGTGTAGCACAGCGGACCGAAAGCGAACCACGAGCGCCGGGCCCCCCGGTGGCGGACCAAAGAGGAGGGCGGTCCATCACCGGGCTCGGTGAAGGGCCGCCCTCCGAAGCTCCTGGGTCAGTCGCGGCTACTTGAGGCTCAGCATGTAAGCGACCACGGCATCGTAGTTATCGCTGATGGGTGGGATCGCGTTCATCCCTGGAGGCATGAGCGGGTCGAACCCATCCACGATGAATGCCGCGGGGTCCTCAATCGACTCCCGGATGTACGCCTCGGCGGTCATGCCGGCCACGCGGTCGCCAGCCAAGGCACCGATGTGGGTAAGGTCCGGGCCGACAACGCCGACGGCCGCGGTGCCCTCGACCTTGTGGCAGGTGATGCAAATGCTCGCCACGAAGGCGGCTTTGCCCTCTTCAAGCGATGCTCCAGTGGGCTCCCCCGCGGGGGCCTGCGTCGGCTGGGCGACGGCGGGCGGTGTCGTGGGGGCAGGCGTGAACGAGGGTGTCACCGTGGGAACGACGGTCTCTTCACCGCCACCGCACGCCACGGCGATCAAACTTACAGCAACGATGCTCACCACCAGTGTCAGGAACAGACGCGACCGCATTGGTTCCTCCTCGCTGTGTCTCAGTCGGTTTCTAGCAGACAAAGCGGTATGTTACGGGCTTCACGACAGCTTGTCCAGAGCCAGGGCCGCGTCTGGCCAAGTCTGGCATCGGACTCCGCCGTGTTGAAGGTCCCGCCCGTCATTGAGATGGGAGTGAGGAGCCTCGGCCCTCATGCTCCCAAGAGAATCGGCGTGGCGCTCATTCAGAGGTTCTTCACCAGAAGGTTGGATGGGGACATTTTATGGGGATAACCGATAGAGGGCACGTCGGTCTGGGCGCGCAGCCGGGCATGGTGCGCGACGAGCGGGCACGTGCAAGCGGGAGGGGTGTCCCACAAGCGCGACCGAAGCCGATGCGCGCCGGAGCTCGCGGCGCCAGGCGGGCGCTAGGCCCCCCCGTCGCTGGCCGACGTGCCGTCCCTCTCGGCCGTGACCTCCGCATCGAACGCGCCGTCCGCGACCTGCACCTGGAGGGAGTCGCCCGACGCGACCTGCTGCGTGCTGGTGATGGGGGCGCCATCCGCGCCGCGGCGCACTACCGCGTACCCGCGCCGGAGGACCGCTCCGGGATCGAGGGACACCAGGCGGCCCTCGACGCCCCGCACACGCTCCCTTGCCAGCGCCGTCGCGCCGCGAAGGCCCCCGGCGGCCCGGTGGAGCAGGTCATCCACCTGCTGTCGCCGCGCCCCGGTGTCCGGTGCGCGGCGCCCGAGCCGCTGCATCAGGCCATTGACGTCCCCGGCTCCCTGGGCCATGACCTGCATCATCCCGCGATACAGCGAGCGCCCGTGCGCCGCCACGCCCGCCAGCAGCTCCCGGGAGTCGGGCACGACAAGCTCGGCCGCCGCCGATGGGGTGGGAGCGCGGAGGTCCGCAACCAGGTCCGCTAGGGTAACGTCGGTCTCGTGGCCCACGGCGCTGATGACGGGGCTTCGGCTGGCATAGATGGCGCGAGCCACGGCCTCGTCGTTGAAAGGCCACAGCTCCTCCATGGAGCCACCGCCCCGGGCGAGGATGACGGCATCTAAGTCCGACTCAAGGCCCACCACCTGGAACGCCTCGATGATTGTGGGGACTGCGTTGTCGCCCTGCACCTGACACGGGACCAGGGCAAGCTCGACGAGGGGATAGCGACGCCGGATGACGTTCTGGATATCGTGCCACACCGCGCCAAAGGGGGAGGTGATGACCGCCAGTCGTCGCGGGAAGGGGGGGAGGGAACGCTTGCGGGAGGGCTCAAAGAGCCCTTCGGCCTCCAGGGCCGCCTTCAGCCGCTCGAGCTCCAGGCGCGCCGCCCCAAGGCCTTCCGGGCGCACAAGGTCGACGATCAGCTGGACTTCGCCACGCGCCTCGTAGACCGTGACGTGACCGTGGGCGGCCACGGCCAGGCCGTCCGCCAGATCGAACCCTCGGCTGCTGTCGCGGAACAGGACGCAGCGAAGCTGGCTGTTCCCCTCCTTGAGCGCGAAGTAGGCGTGGCCTGCGGCGGAGCGGGAGAGGTTGGTGAGCTCGCCGCTCACCCACAGGTCGACCAGGACGGCGTCCCGCTCGAGGGACTCCTTCAGGTAGCGGGTGACCTGGGAGACAGTGTAAAGGGGCATGGGGAGCTACGACACCAGCTGGACGTAGTCCCCGGTCCGCGTGTCCACCCGCACCGTCTGGCCCGCCGTGATGTGCATCGGCACCTTCACCACCAGGCCCGTCGTCAGGGTGGCGGGCTTGCGGCCGGCCTGGGCCGTGTCGCCCTTGAAGGCCGGGGCCGTCTCCGCGACCTCCAGGTCCACCGTCATTGGAAGATCGATGGTGACCGGGTCACCCTTGTAGAACAGGATCTGGATGGTGTCGCCCTCGGTCAGGTACTTGGCCTGCTCGCCGAGCTGGTCAGTCGTCACCGGGAACTGCTCGAAGGTATCCGTGTCCATGAAGACGAAGGACTGGCCGTCGTTGTAGATGTACTGGGCCTCCCGGGGGTCCACGTCGGCCAGCGTGAGACGCTGGGTGCCGGGCATGTTCCGGTCGAATGTCTTCCCGGTGCGGAGCTGACGCACCTTCAGCGTGAGCGTGGGCGCCCGCTGCTGCATATAGACATGCTTGTATTCGACAACCTGGTAGACGTCGCCGTCCATTTCCAAGTTGAGACCGCGGCGAAGCTCGCTGAAGCTGATCGTCTCAGGCATTTCTTCCTCCATCACCGCAGTCCTTCGACTAGCTCAGGGCGAGCGGTTCCCTTGCATCGTCAGGTGGTGCCCGCCCGCCCTTCGATACGCTCTGGGTCGAGCCGTGCCGCTGCGTCGTCACGCGCTCCGGGGGTCTTCCCGCTTGTGGGCGCGGTTCAGCGTCCGAACCACGCCGCCCTCCATAATCACCGTGTCCTCTATGCGTACACCGCCCCACCCGGGAATGTATATCCCAGGCTCGATGGTGAACACCGTCCCGTCCGCCATCGCGTCGTCGCCCCTGGGACCGACCCGAGGGTGCTCGTGGACCGCCAGTCCGATTCCGTGGCCCAGGCTGTGCCCGAACTGGTCTCCGTAGCCGGCCTGCTGGATTATGTCGCGCGCCACGGCGTCGATCTCCCCGCTGTTCATCCCCGAATTGACCGTGGCGATGGCGGTGAGCTGCGCCCCAAGCACCGTGTCGTAGACCACGCGGAAGGTCTCGTCCGCCGGACCCAGGCAGATGGTGCGGGTCATGTCGCTGCAATAGCCCTTGAAGCGCGCGCCCATGTCGATAACCACAGGCTCTCCGGCCTGGATGGGCCGCTCCGAAGGACGATGGTGGGGCTTGGCGGCATTGGGGCCAGCGGCCACGATGGTCTCGAACGACACCGCCTCCGCGCCCGCCTCGCGCATGGTGCGGTCCAGACGCCAGGCAACGGACTCCTCCGTCTCGCCGACCTCGATGGTTGGCGCCACGGCCTCGAAGGCCAGGTCAGCGATCTCCACGGCCCGTGTGATGAGCGCCGCCTCGTCATCGTCCTTCACCATGCGCAGGGGCTCCACCACGCCGGTCGTCGGCACGAAGCTGACGGCGGCGGTGGTGGCGAGGGCCTCGGTGACGCTCCGATAGGTGGCGTAGGTGAGGTCCGCGCTCTCGAACCCGACGCGAGCCGCGCCAAGCTCCGCGAAGAGGTCCCGCGCCCAGTCCATGCCCCCGCCGATGCGATGGATGCGGTAGTCCGGCGCCTGCTGCCCCGCCTGCTCCGTGTACCGGAAGTCTGTCGCGAGCACGGCCGCTTCGCCGGTGATGACCAGGTAGCCCGCGGACCCGGAGAACCCCGAAAGCCACCGCCGGTTCTCCGCCGACGACACGAAAAGCGCGTCCAAGTCCTTGAGGCGCTCCCGGACCCCGTCAAGCCTCGCACTCACTGCGCAGCCTCCTTGATCCGGTCCACGAGGAGTTCCAGGGCGCTGAGGTATCCCTTCCAGCCGAGGCCAGCGATCTGCCCCACCGCGACGGGAGTGACCACCGAACGCGCCCGCCATCGCTCGCGGGCTTGGATGTTCGAGATGTGGACCTCCACAACCGGCAGGCGGCTGTCGGCCAGCGCGTCTCGCAGCGAGAGACCGTAGTGGGTCAGCGCCCCAGCGTTGATGACGATGCCCCCGGCCCCCTCCGTGCGCTCCTGGATGAAGTCGATCAGCGCGCCCTCGCTATTGGACTGGAAGCACTCGACTTCCGCCCCCAGGGCTTTCCCACGCTCGCGCGCCGCGTCCTCAATCTCTTTCAGCGTGACCGCGCCGTAGAGGTCCGGGTCTCGACGACCCAGAAGGTTGAGGTTGGGGCCGTTGATCAAGAGAACCCGCACTCCACACCCTCGCGGGGCCAGGTCCCGACGCCCTTGCGACGGCCCGGAGGCTCCGCACCCCCGTAGTGTACCTGAGGCGTCCCATCGCGCCAAGCCCGCACCGAGCGGGAGAACCTGCGGCGTCTTGTCCTCCCGTCCTTCGACAGGCAAGAATGAGCGGACGAGAGCGCCACCGCGCTCAGCCCGTCGCGAAGCGATCGAGGCCGAGCGGCTCGATGGGCAGGTCGGTGGCGCCGTGGACCACCAGGTCCGCGACGGCTTTCCCCATGACGGGGCCGAGCAGGATGCCCTTGCGCCCTCCTCCGGTCGCCACATACACGCCCCGGCACGTCGGAGCCGCCCCCATGATCGGCAGGCCGTCGTCAGTCACGGGTCGCAGACACGCCGTCTGCCGCACGACCTCCGCCTCGGCGAAGCCCGACAGCAACCGGTGGACGCGGCGGAGAATGTCGTCGCGGACCTCCAGGGTGGGCGTCACGTCGAACCCGGCCTCCTCCATGGTTGTGCCCGTCCACGTCAGCCCGCCCTCCTTGGAGACGGCGTAGGTGTCGTCCCAGGAGATGTAGTGGCCGACGGGCGCGCCGGGGACGCGAAGCTGGACGATCTGGCCCTTCACCGGGCGGACCGGCACTGGGGTCCCAAGCCACGCCCCCAGGCGCGCGGACCAGGGTCCGACCGCCAGCACCACGGACCCACACGAAACACGCTCGTCGCCGACCGTCACGCCAACCACTCGGTCGCCGTCCCACTCGAGGCCGCGGACCTCGCCGTGGCGCAGGGTAGCCCCGCGTCCCTCGGCTGCGTGGAGCAAGGAGGTGGTGAGCACGGAGGCAGCCAGCATCCCCATTCCCTGGGTCCGCACGGCTCCGCCCGTCTCCGGAGACAGCGAGGGCTCCAGGGCTCGGACCTCCCGGGCCGTCAGCCAGTCCGACTCGAACCCAAGACCGCGCAAGCGGGTGACCTCGGCGCGCAGCCGAGCCACGTCCGAGTCGTCCATGGCCACCATCAGGCTTGGGATCATGCGTAGAGCGCTGTCGAACCCCGTTTCTTCGCGGAGCAGCCCGTACATGTCCCCATGCATTTCCAGGCTGGTTCTTGCGAGGGCAAAGAGAGGGCCGTCCAGGCCCGCGCCGGTCTGCGTGTTGAGATCCCCCAGAGCGCCGCCGGACGCGCCGCTGGCGACCCCCTCGCGCTCGACGATCAGGGGGCGAACGCCAAGCCTAGTCAGCTCGTAGGCGACCGCGCACCCGGCGATCCCCGCCCCAACGATCACGACATCCGCCGTAGCCCGCGCCGCCATCACGCCTCCCAAGCGGAAAGACCCCGCGACCGTGATTATAGGAGAGCGAGGGGCATGGTACAATCGAACGCGTCCGGAGGGCACGCCGTTTGGCCTCCGCCGACCGTCTCCTCCTCCTCGAACTCGACTACGACTGAGGCAGCGCGAACGATGCTGAGGCTGGGCTGGTTCTCCACGGGCCGGGGCGAGGGATCCCGGGGCCTGCCTCGCCTTGCCATGGACGCCATCGGCAGCGGGGAGCTGGAGGCGGAGGTCCTCTTCGTCTTCTGCAACCGCGATCCAGGAGAGCACGCGGGCAGCGACGAGTTCATGGACCTCGCCCGCAGCCATGACATCCCCGTGGTGGCGTTCTCTTCGACTCGCTTCCGGCGGGAGCGGGGCGCTCCAAGCCTCGCGGCGGTCCGGGAGGACTTCGACCGCGAGGTTATGCGTCGGCTCGAAGGCTACGCCCCGGACCTCTGCGTGCTGGCGGGGTACGGCCTGATCCTTGGGGCCGAGCTATGCCGACGCTACTCCACCCTCAACCTGCATCCCGCCTTGCCCGGTGGGCCAGTCGGCACGTGGCAGCAGGTGATCTGGAAGCTGATCCAGGACGACGCCCAGGAGCAGGGGACGATGGTCCACCTGACCACGGAGGAGCTGGACCAGGGCCCGCCCATCACGTACGTCCAGTTCCCCATTCGTGGAGCGGCCTTCGCCCCCCTCTGGGAGCAGGTCCGCGGCCTGCCGATCGACGATATCAAGACCCGCTTCGGCGAGGATCTTCCGTTATTCCAGGCGATCCGGCGGGAGGGGATGCGGCTCGAGCGTCCGCTGCTCCTGGAGACGCTGAAGGCCATGGCGGCGGGGCGCCTCCGGGTCGAGGGCAGCCGGGTCCTGGACGAGGGCGGCGAGCCGGTCCGGGGGCTGTGCCTCAACGACCGGGTGGAGCGCGCCCTGGCGAGGGACGACGGCTCCCCCTGATGTTCTATTCCCGCTTTCCGGAGCGGCCGTCTCGGAGCCAACGGCTCGTGGTGCGCCTGGCGACATTCGCCGCGCTGGCGACCATCGCGATCATGGCGACCGGCTGCGGGCCGTCGGCGTTCCAGATCGCGGCCACCACGGAGGCCCAGGTCGCCACGGCCGTAGCCCGCGTGCCGACCGCCACGCCACAGCCCACGGCCACCCCGATTGCATTCCCCGCCACCCCAACGCCCATCGTGCTGCCAACCCCAGCCCCGACGCCCACCCCAATCCAGATTCCGCCCACCGCGACACCCCAGCCGTCACCGACTCCCGCCCCGACGGCCACACCCTTTCAGCCTCTACCCACGGCGACGCCCCAGCCGACCGCCACGCCGATTCTCTTCCCGCCCTCCGCAACCCCGCTCGCGCCACCCACGGCGGTCCCGACGCCGACGCCATCCTTCAACGACGTCTACCTCCAGGTCGCGGCCTCGGTCGTATACATCGAGACGCCCGATGGGTCGGGCACCGGGTGGGCGATCCGCGAGGGTCTGATCGCCACCAACGAGCATGTGGTGGGAACCGAGGCACTGGTCACGCTCCGGCACCTGGGACAGGACTCGGCCACCGGCGCGGTCGTCTTCACGGACCCGGTGCGGGACATCGCCTTCGTGTCGTACGACGCCGCCGAGTTCGACCTGGAGCCCCTCCCGCTCCGCTCTCTGGGGGTCACGGACGTCGGGCTGCCCCTGATGGTGCTCGGCTACTCGGAGTCCGGCGTGAAGCCCGATGGGACGGTGGGCTCCCCCTCCGCGAAGGTGGGAGTCTTGTCGCAGCTTGTGGACTTCGGCAGCCAGGGGGGTCTACGCCTCCGGGTGGACGCGGTGATGGACCCTGGGGACAGCGGCGGACCCACCGTCGACCCGCGGGGAAACGTGGTGGGGATGAACCAGGGTACGTTGGTGACCACCACCAGCGGGCAGCGGGTGGTCGGTGTCTTCTTCGCGGCGCACGCCGACGAGATATCGGAGCGGCTCACGTCGTTCCTCGGGGAATAGGCGGCCGGGCCGGGGCGCACGGAACTCCTGGACGCCCCGTGGTCCGCGGTCCTCTTGGGGGAAGACCCAGAATCCAGACCCCTGACCGCTCGACGAAGCGCACGGGCTTGCGGAGCGCCGGCGCCGACCCCCGCTCACCCGTCACCGAAGGTGCACCAACCCTCGCTCGCCGTCCACGGTCACGGCCTGGCCGTCACGGACGAACCGGGTCGCGTACTTGGTGCCCACCACCGCCGGCAGCCCGTACTCCCGCGCCACTATGGCGGTGTGGGAGAGGACCCCGCCGGCGTCGGTCACCAGCGCAGCCACCGTGCCGAAGATCGGGGTCCACGCGGGTGTGGTGCTGCAACACACCAGGATATCGCCCGGTCGCACGTTGGCGAACTCGTCGGGCGAACGGACCACCCGCGCGACGCCGCTGACGGTGCCCGCCGAGCCCGCCACGCCCCGGAGCGTTCGGGGACGGTCGCCGTCCGGGGTCACCACCACGGGGTTCGTGAACTTCCGCATCTCCGAATCGAACTCCGGGCCGTCGCCCTCTGGCAGCGTGCCCAAGAAGGGAGGCGGCGTGACGCTCCTGCGCTGCTCCCAGTCGCTTCGCCGCTCCTCGACGAGGGCATGCAGCTTCGTGTCGTCGCCCGACAGCGCGGCCCGGATTTCGTCCAGCTGCAGGAAGAACACGTCCCGCTCCCCCGATATCCTTCCGGCCGATGCCAGACGCCGCCCCGCCTCGACAAGAGCCCGGCGCACCATCACCGCGCTCCCCTGGTCGATGTAGAATGAGTGGTCCTCCCGAAGCGGCCACAGGACCTGGCAATGCCCCAGGAGCGTCTCGAACCGCCCGCGCAGATCGTCGTCAGAGCCGATTCGTCGCAGGACCTCCGCCACACCCTCCTCACGCTCTCGCGACAGGGCAGAGGCCTCCGCCTCCAGGTCCTTCGAATTCGTCTGGAGGTGCGCCTTCACCATGAGGAGCGGGAATGTTGGGTCCTCTCGCCAGGATGGCTCCGACAGGTCCATGCCCATGGAGCGGTAGCCGTAGGTGTCCAGGAAGTCGTCGAGCCTGCCGCGGAATGCCCGGCCCTCGCCACTCCGACCGAGCCCCTCAAGGACCCGCTCCGGCGAGCGGGTGAAAGCCTCGCGCACGTCCTCCGAGCGGCGGGACCTGGCGGCCAGATCCCGCAGGGCGCGGTCCGCCTCAAGCGTCTTGTTGGGGAAACCCCAGAGCAGCCGGTAGGGCGCGGCCTCATCTTCCGAGCCCGTGATCTCTGCGTACAGGGCGGCGAGCCGCCCTGTGGCGTTCATCAGCGGCCCGACGGTCATCATGTGGATGTACCAGTGGTGCTGCGACATCTCGAGAAACTCGTCGATCCGCTTGACGAAGCCAGCGTCGGTCAGCGAGCCGAGGTCCGTGGCGCGCATGTAGGCCAGGTCGCGCTCTAGGCGGGGCAGGAACTCGGTGTCCCAACGCTCCCGCGTCCCCGCGACGATGTCCTCCATGCGGCGCTGGTACTCGTCCAGCGCCTCCGCTGGGGGACCCTCCGGCGAGGCCGCCGAATACGAGTAACCGTTGATGCGCTTGCGATGCGTGCGGCGTGGGTCCCGCACCTCCGCCCCCGCTCGGGCCGCGCCCTGCATCGTCACCGCCTGCACGCTCTCATGCGCGGGCGTCGCGGGGGTGGGAGAGTGGATGTCGTCCCAGAACCAGAGCAGCCCCTCTTCCTCCACGCTCGCCCACTCCACCTGAAATCCATCCGGAAGCGGCACCGCTTTCCCCGGCTCTAGCTCCATGGTCATCCTCGCCGCCCTCCCTCTCCTCCGGCCTTCGGCCCGCATTCCCGTCGCGAGTGCGCGGGCCGACGATGATATCAAGCAACGTGGGGCGTGTGCAAGCGGGCAATGTGTTCTTGAAACCTGACCATACGCGTAGCGTATGGTCATCATCTAGCTAGGCAGTACTGCTCCAATGAACGACGGATGGCCTCGCAGGAACTCCTCCACGTCCACCGCCCGCTTGCCCTCCAGCTGGAGTCGGAGGATGCCGAGCACGCCATCGCCCGTCACCACGCCCACCCGCGCGGGCCCCGCGGCCAGCCCCACCACGGTCCCCGGTGACGATCCTCCATCGCCCGCGCCCTCGGCCGGGAGCGCCGAGACGTCCAGCAGCTTCACGCCCTGCCCGGCCCATCGGGTGTGGGCGCCGGGCCACGGATGGTAGGCGCGCGCGATGGCCGCCAGCCGCGACGCGGGCTGCGTCCAGTCCATCTCGCCGTCCTCCCTCCGCAGAAACCGGCTCACGGTGGCTCGCTCGTGGTCTTGCGGCTCGGGCTCGACTTCGCCGCGCTCCCACGCCGCCAGTGTCCGAACCATGAGCGCCGCCCCGTCACGGAAGAGCCTCCACGTCAGGCTCTCGGTCGTGTCATCGGCCAGCACCGGCGCCTCCTCTTGGGCCAACACCGGGCCGCTGTCCATCCCCTCGTCCATGAGCATCACGCTCACGCCCACCGTGGCGTCCTCCTGCAACAGCGCCTCGGCCACGGGCGACGGACCCCGGTGGCGGGGCAGCAGCGACGGGTGAAGATTCAGGCAACCCCGAGGCGGCAGCGCCAGGACCGATGCCGGCAGGATCCGCCCGTACGCCGCGACGACGATCGCCTCGGGAGCGAGAGCCTCTACCCGAGCCACCGCCTCCTCCGAGCGGAAGGACCGCGGCTGGAGCGCCGGCACGCCACGAGCCTCGGCCCACGCCTTCACGGGCGTCGGGGCCGGAGTGCGGCCCCGGCCCGCGGGCCGGTCCGGCTGCGTCACGACTCCAACGATGTCGTGCCCCGCCCGGGCGAGCGCCTCCACGACGAGCACGGAGAACGCGGGACTGCCAAAAAACACGATCCGCACGACGCCCCTCCGACGACCCCAATCGATTTCCAGCCCGTGGCAGCCGAGCGCGCCAAGGGACGGCCCCGGCCCCAGTAAGCAGTATACCGGCTAGGCCAGCCCCTGCTGGCCCTTGCCCCAATTAATGGCCGCCCAAATACGAATGCCTTGTTTATTCATCGCGTTTCACACGCTTGCAGCTTTGTCACGCGCCCTTTGAAATAGAGTTAGAAATGATGTTTCGGACGATTCCAAGCCGATATTCCATAGGCTTAGGGGACCCAAACGGACCAAAATCGAGGCAAAAGAGCGCGTATTTCCACTTGCCTAGAACAGTTGCCCCTGCTAATTTCTCTGAGGTGCCCCCGAAACCCCCAGCCGGACGCGGCGACCCCCCGTCCGGACACCCACGGCGGCCCCGAAAAGAGGAGCCCTTTGAGCACGTCAACACCGCAGCAGCTCTGGATCGCGGCTCTGGGCGAGCTGCAGGTCCGGCTGGCGCGGCCGGTCTTCGATACCTTCCTCAAGGATACCATCGCGCTGCACGCGGAGGGCAGCTGCCTCGTCGTGGGGACAGAGAGCCCCTTCGTGGCGGAGTACCTGGAGAAGCGGCTATCCGGCGCCATCGAGCACACGGTCGAGGGTCTGGCCCACCGCCCCCTGGAGGTCCGATTCCAGGTGACCTCCGACGGGGCCCCGACGGACCGCGACGGGCACGCAGCCGCCGAGGCCCAGGCGCCCGCCGCCAACGAGGTCGCGCCAACGCAGCCGAGCGCTCCCGCCAGCGCTCCGCTCAATGGACGATACAGCTTCGACAGCTTCGTCGTGGGCAGCTCCAACGAGCTGGCGAACGCCGCAGCCGTAGCAGCGGCGTCGTCGCCGGGGCTCAAGTACAATCCGGTCTTCCTGTACTCGGGCGTCGGCCTCGGCAAGACCCACCTGCTCCACGCCGTGGGCCACCAGATGGCCGGCAACGGGATGCGGGTGTTGTACGTGAGCAGCGACCAGTTCACAACAGAGTTCGTCGGGTCGATCCGCGAGGGGCGCGCCCAGCAGTTCCGCGCCAAGTACCAGGGCGCCGACGCCCTCCTGATCGACGATGTCCAGCTCCTGAGCGGCAAGGAGCGGACCCAGGAGGGGCTCTTCAACATCTTCAACGAGCTCCACTCTCGCAACCGGCAGATAGTCATCGCCGCCGACCGGCCCCCCAAGGCGCTCACGACGCTTGAGGACCGCCTGCGCTCCCGCTTCGAGTGGGGCCTGATTGCGGACATCCAACCCCCGGACGTGGAGACGCGCTTGGCCATCCTGCGAGCCAAGGCCGACCGCATGGGGTTCAACGTCCCTGACGAGGTCCTGGAGATCATCGGCCGGAGGATCATCGGAAGCGTGCGAGAGCTGGAGGGACAGCTGAACCGAGTGGTGGCCCACGCCGACCTGACCGGCCAGCCCGTGACCGTCGAGTTGGCGGCCCGCGCGATGGCGGGGCAGGGCGGCGGACCTGACCGCGAGCCCGTCGGCGCGGAGGCTCTCCTGAGCGCCGTCGCCCAGCTCTACCGTACGAACGCGGAGGCGATGAAGGGCCGCAGGCGGGACCGGCCCACGACCCACGCCCGACACGTAGCCATGTACTTGCTGCGGGAGGAAACGCGGCACTCGCTGTCGGAGATCGGTCGGCTCCTCGGCGGGCGGGACCACAGCACGGTCCACCACGCCTGCGAGAAGATCGAGACCCAGATCAACATTGACCCCGCAGTGTGCCGAGAGGTCATTTCCGTTCGGGAGGCGCTGGCCCAGCCCGCCACCGGACGATCCGCGACGTAGGTCTCGATTCCTCTCACGGCCATGCCGTGGGCGGCAGAGTCACGCGCTCGCCCCGACTTCAGTCGGGGCGAGCGCTTCGCTTACCCGTCCTTGCGCTGATGGTGGAAGAGCCACCATTCCAGGCTGTCCTGGAGGGCAAGCCAGCTGGCCTCGATGATGTTGCTCGAACAGCCCACGGTCTGCCATGTGATCTCACCATCCGTGGACTCCGCCAACACCCGCACCACGGCGCTTGTGCCGGTGGCCTTGTCCACCACGCGCACCTTGTAGTCAAGGAGCCGGACCACGCTCAGGCTCGGATAGAACTCCAGCAGCCCCTTGCGCACGGCGGCATCCAGGGCGTTCACCGGGCCGTTCCCCTCGGCGGCCGTGTGCATGACCTGGCCGTCCACCCTCACTTTGACCGTGGCCTCCGACATCAGCTCCTCCGCCTCCTTCGATGAGGCGCGCCGGTGCCTCTCAACGACGACCAGGAAATCCACCAGCTCGAAGGGGCGCACGTACCCCGGCAGCACGCGCCGCACAAGGAGCTCGAAAGAGGCTTCCGCGCCCTCGTACTGGAACCCATCGTTCTCCCGTTGCTTGATCTCTTCCACCACGTCGCGGACGACGTCGGCAGGCGCCTCGATGCCCATCTCTCGGAGCTTCTGGAGCACGTTGCTGCGGCCTGCCAGCTCAGAGACAAGGACCCGCTTGCTGTTGCCCACCCACTCCGGGGAGATGTGCTGGTAGCTGCGCTCCACCTTCGCGACCGCCGAGGCGTGGAGCCCCGCCTTGTGGACGAACGCGCTGCCGCCCACGTACGGCTGGTACGGGTTCGGCGGCATGTTGATGATCTCGCTGACGTAGTGGGAGACCTCGGTCAGCGACGCCAGCTGGTCCTCGGTGACCACGTCCATCCCCAGCTTCATCTTGAGGTTGGCGATGATGGTCAGCAGGTTGGCGTTGCCGCAACGCTCCCCGTAGCCGTTGATCGTGCCCTGGACCTGGACCGCCCCGGCCTGGATCGCCGCTATCGAGTTGGCCACCGCCACCTCAGCGTCGTTGTGGGCGTGGATGCCCAGGGGCACGGACGTGGCGGCCTGGACCGCGGCGAGGGCCGACACGATATCGTGCGGGAGGGAGCCGCCGTTGGTGTCGCAGAGCACCACGGCATCGGCCCCCGCCTCCGCCGCCACCCTGACGCACTGCAGCGCGTACGGCTGGTTCGCCTTGAAGCCGTCGAAGAAGTGCTCCGCGTCCAGGAACACCTTGCGCCCGTGGGCTTTCAGATAGGCGATGCTGTCCGCCAGCATGGCCAGGTTTTCCTCCAGGTTCGTTTCAAGCACGTCCGTCACGTGGAGGTCCCACGTCTTGCCCACCAGAGTCACCACGGGTGTCTCCGCTTCGAGCAGCGCGCGCATAATGGCGTCGCGCTCCACGGGGGTGTTGGCTCGTCGGGTGCTGCTGAAGGCAGTCAGGAGGGCGTGTTTGAGGTCCAGGTGGCGCGCGCGGACGAAGAACTCAGCGTCCTTCGGGTTTGCGCCCGGCCAGCCGCCCTCGATGTAGTGGACCCCCAGCCCATCGAGCCTGCGGGTGATGTTGAGCTTGTCCTCGACCGAGACTGAAATCCCCTCCTGCTGCGTCCCGTCCCGGAGGGTAGTGTCGTATAGCTCCAGTAGCGCCATGTCCTCGCCCCCTGCCGTGTCCACCGTCACTCGCGCCGGATCGGCCGGCGCTGCCGTTCCCTAGCCCAGTCGCGCTCCCCACAAAAAAAATCCCGTCCCTCGCAAGGGACGGGTCTTCATAGAGAACCCGCGGTACCACCCTTGTTGCCCCTCGCCGCGAGCGAAGGACCACTCACTCGGGGCGCCATCACACCCCTGCCCCGATAACGGCGGGCCCCCGTCGCATCCTAGGAAGCGCGTTAACGTCCCGTTCAGCGCGCGGCTCGGGAGTGATCTTCGGCAGGGGCCCACCTGTCCGCTTACACCGTACCGGACTCGCTGGAGGCGGCCAGCCTGCCTACTCGTCTCCGTCTCAGCCTGTACCTTCAAACGTAGCACGGCGCAGATTGAGTGTCAAGGGACGGGAGCGCGTGTGGGGTCGTTCGGTTGTCAACCTAGGGTCTCCTCCCGCTCATGGTGAGCTCAGTCGAACCACGAGCGGTGGAACTTCCAGCAGCCTATCTGTCCGTCCTTCGACAGGCCAAGGACGAACGGACAGGAGCGCCATTGCATAGCACTGAAAGGCCCTGGGCGCGTTCGCCCGCGTACCTACCCCTCGGCGAAAAACCCTTCCACGGCGGCGAAGAGTCTTGCCCTAGGCTTCTGGATGATCAGGAAGTGCCCGGCATCGGGGATAACGACAAGCGATTTGTCCTGGGTGTTCAGCCTTGCGAAGAAGTCGCTGACACGCTCGGGCTGGTAGCCCGCGTCGCGAACACCGTAGATGATCATGGTGGGGACGGCGATGTCCTCCGGCTCGGCGCGCACGTCTCGGCCCTCCGCGGAGCGCCTACGAACGCCGTTCGGTGACCGGGGGTTCCACTTCAAGGCCGCCTCCAGGAAGGCCTCCTGGGCGTCCGCGATGACCACGTCCTGCTCGATGCGGGCCGTGATGTTCTCGCTACTGTTCACCACCCACGGCTCGGTAGGGGCGGGGCGGTTGCCCGCCGGAACGCTGCCGGCGCCGCCGGCGTAGAGGACGAGGCGTCGCACGCGATCGGGGTGGCGAGCGGCGTACAGCGCCGAGATAGCGCCGCCCCAGGACCACCCCAGGAGATCGACGGCGTCCACTCCCCGCATCTGGAGGATCGCGTCGACCACGGCCTCGGTATCGCGGACCGCGCCTTCCGTGGTGACGCTGAAGCCGTCCTCGGGCTTGTCCGAGAGCCCGTAGCCGCGAGTGTCGAATGTGAAGACGTCCCGCCCGTGGCCCGCCAGGTGGTCCATCAGCGAGGCGTCCTTGGCGGGCACCTGGATGTCGTAGTCGACAGCCCCGGAGTAGGTGCCGCCGTGAACGAGAAGCGTGACTCGAGGCGGCCCCGCGTCACCCCGATTGGACGCTTCCCGGCGCTTCTCCCAGACGTGAATCCTGTACTCCTCGCTGGTTACCCAGTGACTCTGCCCCACGGGAGCCCCGACAGTCGTGCTGGTCGTGTGCCCGTCCTCTTTACCCCCTGCCTGAACCCAAGTCCGCGCCAAGATCGTCCCCTCAGCGCCCACGAACGCTTGCGCCATTCGCGAAGACGCGCGCCACGCGCCGGAATCGTACGCCCGCGCGGTGTGGCTGTAAAGCAGGCCCGCCCAGGAGGCCGGACTCGAACGAGCCTCGGTGGTCGAACGGCAGCACGAAGAGGTCGCGGTCATATCCAACTGACTGGGTCGCAAAAGGTCGTCACGTCCCGCTCGCATGCTTCGTGGAATGGCCTGGGTCAGTGGGCAGTCTGGTTGTGCTCCTCGACGCGACGCGCCACGGCCGACATGAGCTCCTCGGGGCTGTGCACTATCCAGTCGTGGGTGATCCCGTCGCCCGAGTGAAGACCCATCGCCGTGAACGGCGTGGCCATGGCAATCACGTTCATCCCCGCCGCGACCCCCGCGCGCACACCGGCGGGGGAGTCCTCTATCACCAGGCACTCACCAGGCGCCGTTTCCAGCCGCTCGGCCGCCAGCAAGTATATCTCCGGGTCCGGCTTGGGCCGCCGCACGTCCTCTCTGGCGAAAATCATGTCCAGCGACCGCTCCAGGTCCAGGGCGCGCAGCACGTGGAGCGCCTCGGCTCGGTGCGACATGGTGGCGAGCGCCGTTCGGCAGGACCACTCCTTCGCCGCCTGCAACAGCCGGATCGTGTGGGGCCACCGGTTGTCGCGGAGCACCTGGGGGTCCGAGACCATGTCGTCATAGATCGACTTTCGCATGCGCGTGAGGAGATCGGCAGGGGTCGAGTCCCCCTCTTCCGCCAACATCGGCTGAAGCCGGTCCGCCAGGCCCAGCCGCTCGACGATGTGGCCGGACGCGGCCTCCCGCGATGCCCCGACCACCTCTCGATACGCCTCGATGGCGCGGTTGTCCGGTGCGTCGAGTCCGAAGAGCTTCTGGACGGCGATGGCGTAGGAAAGAGCCTTGAGTTTCTCAGACTGAACCAGGGTTCCATCCAGGTCGAACATCGTGGCTCGGATCACGATGCCACTCCCTCCACCCGCTCTTCCATCCTACAGTGAATCCAGGCGGCGCGAAATTGAACCGATGATACACTTGCGCGTGGAGGGAGACGCGATGGCAACACCACACGACGGACCGCCGGTCCCTTTCATCACCACCGATGAGATGCGCGAGGTGGACCGAGCGATGATCGAAGACTACGGCATCGCCCTGGTTCAGATGATGGAGAACGCCGGGCGTTGCCTGGCACACCTGGCGCGCGGGCGCTTCCTTGGAGGGGATCCCACGGGGCGACGGGTGGTTGTGCTGGCGGGGACGGGGGCAACGGCGGTGGCGGGCTCGTATGCGCGCTGCGGCTCCACGCGTGGGGGGCCGCAGTGGAGGTGAGGACCACGGCGGAACCCTCGCGGCTCGGGGAGGTTCCGCGGCGCCAGAGCGCCATATTGGAGCGCATGGGGGTGCCGATTGTCGTGGCGGACGAGGCCGTAGGGCTGCCATCGGCCGACCTGCTGGTGGACGCGCTGATCGGCTACAGCCTGCGCGGCGCTCCATCCGGGGCAGCGGCGGCCCTGGTCCGGGCCGCCAACGGCCACGGCGCGCCCATCCTGGCGCTCGACGTGCCCAGCGGTCTGGACTCGACCACCGGCGAGGTCCACGAACCGGCGGTGCGCGCCGCGGCCACCCTCACGCTCGCCCTCCCGAAGCGGGGCTTGCGCGCGGAGGGCGCCCAGGGCCATGTCGGCGAGCTGTACCTGGCCGACATCAGAGTCCCGCCCGCGCTCTACGCGGGCATGGGACTGGAGGTGGGTCCGCTGTTCGCGCGCGACGACGTCGTGCGGCTGTGGTGAAGCCCGCGGGCAGGGCGCGCCCTGCACCCACTCTGGGGACGGGTTGCCGTGTACCGGCCTGCGCGGGGGTGTTCGCTTGGATCGCCGCGAGCATTGGGCGATCCTTCGCCACCCCACTGTGAAGCATCCGCCGCACATAGTGCAGGGCATGCATTTCGCCGGGGGATCTGGGGGGAACCCCCCCCAGGAGGAACGGTCCGGGTGGGCGGGTGGGACAATCCGAACACGGCAGACGCCGCCTGGGACCCCCCTCGGTGCCCCAAGAGCGCCAGCGCTTCCCGAGGGGGAGGAACCAAGGTCCGCCGGGGCGCCTGTCCCACCGAACCGCCACGCGAAAGCCCCGAATCGGCAAGCCCCCGGCCGGGCGCTACGCCCCGTAGTCGGTTGGAAGGCTCCGCTCGATCCAGACGGGGGTGCCCTCTTCGACGTTGTAGAGCCGCGCCTGGTCAAAGCCCAGGGCCTTCACATACTCGCACGCCAGCGCGCTCCGGACCCCGGCCTGGCAGATGAAGAGCAGGTCGCGATCCTTGGGCAGTTGCCCGTCCGCCTCCATCAATAGGGTATCGACGTGGATGTGTATAGCATCGCGTACATGACCCGACGCCCACTCGGTAGCGTCGCGGACATCCACGACCAGCGCGCCTCCGCCCTGCATCTCCAGCGCTTCCTCAACGGAGATGCGGCGGTACGGCTCACCCTGTTCCTGCCTTCCAGGGAGTGTCATGCGCATTCGCCTCCTGCGGTGTTGGGTCGCGCCCGCACCGCGCCGTTGATTGCTTCCTCGGCCGCTCGAAGGAGCGTGGCTCAGGCGTCGTCGAGTCCGGCGCGGCGACGATGGTAGTCCGCCAGGCCGCGCAGGGCGCGGGACGCGCGCCCCACCGATGGGAATATGGCGAAACCCGCATTCAGGCACTTGGTGCGAATCTCGCGGGCGGCCTCCATCTGCCTTTCATTCTCCGGGGTGAATTCCGCCAGGACGATGGCTATGGGCTTGCCGGTGTCTCGCACGATATCCGCCGTATGCTCAACGAGCCGGTCCGCGCGGCTCTGCCGCTGGCCGCCGTCGCCGCCGCCCCACGGCCCGCCCGCTCCTATGTTATTGATGACCACATCGTAGGCCGGGTCCTGGGCGATCAGGCCGATCACCTCGTGGGGCTTCAGCCCGCTCCCGCCCATGATTGAGCCGTCCACGGGGTTGGTCACCCAGGGACCGAAGAACGGGTCCCGTTCGGTCAGTTCCTTGTGGACCGCCTCCGGGATGGGGGCCACTCGCAAGCCCTCCTCCTCGCATTCGTCCGCGGAAAGCACGCTCCTCCCGCCGGCGCCGCCGCCCACAATGACGCTGAACCCCGTGGTCGGGGGCATGAAGGTGAAGGCCACCAGCATGTCCAGAAGCCCCTCCAGCGTGTAGGTGTTGGCCACCCCCGCCTGGCGGCACACGGCTCGCCACAGGTCCTGCCCCCCCGCCAGGGACGCGGTGTGCGACGAGACCATCTGCGTCCCCGCCGTGGTCCGGCCTCCCTTCAAGAGCGCCACCGGCTTGCGCTCGGCGGCGTACCGGAGAGCCCTGGCGAAGCGAGGCCCATCGCGAACGCCCTCGATGTAACCCCCGATGACCTTCGTATCCGGGTCGTCGGCCAGGTACTCGATCAGGTCCGCCTCGTTCAGGTCAAGAGCGTTGCCGTAGCTGACAACCTTGCTGAATCGAAGGCCTCGGCTGGCGCCGAGGGACACGATCTCTGACGCGTTGCCGCCGCTCTGGGAGATCACGCCCACCCCACCCGGCTCCGTGGGGAAGCCCCGTCCGAAGCTGATGCCCGTGTCTGGGCAGTAGATGCCCATGCAGTTGGGACCGATGATCCGGATACCAGCGGCCTTTGCGCGCTGGAGCAGCTCTTGCTCCAGCTTCGTCTCCTCCTCGTACCCCGTCTCGCTGAAGCGGGCGGTGAAGAGGTGCAGCGTCTTGACGTGCTTGGATGCGCAGGCATCCACCAGGTCGATGATGTCGCGGCTGGGGATCGCGGATATGACGAAGTCGACGTCCTCTGGAAGGTCCCGCACTGACCGGTAGGTGGGCGCCCCCAAGACCTCGTCGGCACGGAAGTTGATGGGGTATGCCTTGCCCGCGAAATTCTCCAGGAGGTTCTTGAAGTAGTTGTGTCCCTGCTTGTCGGGGGAGGAGGATGCGCCCGCGACCGCGATGGAGCGCGGGTGGAAGAGGTAGTCCAGATTGAATCCCATCGGCACGCCCTTTCTGTGGCCGCGACCCGGGGGCGTCTTGCGGCACGTTGCGGAAACCGGCGTCCATTGTATCTGCGCTCCGTCTCGGTTTCAACTCCGGGTACCCGTCCGTGCGGGGCGCATCTGAGAGGTTGACCCCTATTCTCGGACAGTGCTAGGCTACCCTGCGGCTTAGAAAGGCCTTTCACGGCACCCGGATTGGCGGGCCGGAGCCCCGGTCCACCCGGCGCGGTAGCGCGGGATGCGGCCGCCCCGACCGGAGAAGCGTATCCTGGCAGAGGGCATCTCCCCAGACCCCAAGGGACGGGCGAGGCAACGAGAGAGCATGGCTGAAGCAGACACTCGGACCGACGCGGACCTCACCATCGAGGTCCGAGAGATCGCCAAGCGGTTCGGCCCCGTCGTCGCAGTGGATGGGGTCTCGTTCGGCGTGCGCGCGGGCGAGGTGGTGGGGCTGCTGGGACCCAACGGGGCCGGAAAGACCACGACGATGCGGCTGCTCACCGGGTACTACACCCCGGACGCCGGGCGCATCCTCATCAAGGGCGCCGACACCCAGGGGCGCGACCAGGAGGCCAAGGCCCACATCGGCTTCTTGCCAGAGAGCAACCCACTGTACAGCGACCTGCTGGTGTGCGAGTACCTGCGGTTCATCGCGGACCTCCGGGGCATCGCTTCGGCGGCGCGGGGCGGGGCCATCGACGACGCGGTCGAGCAGGCCGGCATCACGGAGGCCTACTACCGACCGATCGGCCAGCTCTCCAAGGGGAACCGCCAGCGCGTTGGCCTCGCCCAAGCGATACTGCACCGCCCGGACATCCTGATCCTGGACGAGCCCACGGAGGGACTCGACCCCAACCAGCGAATGGTAATCCGTGAGCTGATCCGCTCACTGGGCGGGGACCGGACCGTGCTCCTGAGCACCCACGTGATGAGCGAGGTGGAGAACACGTGCGACCGCATCCTGGTAATCAATGGGGGCCGTCTGATCGTCGACAGCCCGGTGTCGGAGCTCCTGGACCGCGCGCGGGGATACCGGACCATCAGCGTTGAGGTGGAGGGCGAGGGGGCGCGGAGCGAGCTGGAGGGCCTTGACGGGGTCGACTCGGTCGAGCGCGCGGGCGCGAGCGGCAGGCGCGAACGATATGTCCTTTCGGTCTCGGGGGACGCCGACCCTCGTCCGGGAGTCTTCCGACTGGCCAAGGAGCGGGGCTGGGACCTGTGGGAGCTGCACGAAGAGCGTGCGCGGCTTGAGAACGTGTTCCAGTCCATGACGACCCAGGTCCGGGACCCGGAACCCTCCGCCGGCGACGATGCGGCATGAGCGTCTTTCCGTCGGCGGTGAGCCCCTCCTCGGCCCCAGACCGGGCGCAGGACGCGTCGCGCCCGCGGCGCCGCAGTACGGGTAATCGAACCTCCGACTCAGGACGGTAGGGAAACGGCCATGCGTCCAGTGATCGCTCTCATCATCAAAGACCTGAAGGGCTATTTCGATCAGCCCACGGGCTACATCCTGCTGGTGGTGTTCTCGAGCTCGCTGTCGTTCCTCTTCTTCAAGTCCGCCTTGGACACGTCCCAGGCCTCCCTCAGACCGCTCTTCGACTTGCTGCCATGGTTCCTCACGATCTTCGTGCCGGCCGCAACGATGCGCCTCTTCGCGGAGGAAGAGCGGGACGGGACCTTGGAGATCCTGTTCACCCAACCCATCAGAGGATGGAGCGTCCTGCTGGCGAAGTTCGCGGCGGGCAACCTATTCGTGTTCGTGGCCATCACGGCAACGGTGGAGGCGCCGCTACTGCTGGGGACCGCGGGCGACCTGGACGGCGGCGCGATCGTGGCGCAATACATCGGCAGCCTCTTCCTGGCCGCCTCGCTGGTGGCCATCGGACTCTTCGCCTCGAGCCTGACGCGCAACCAGGTGGTCGCATTCATGCTGGGGCTGGCGCTCACCGCCGTCCTGATGTTCTTGGGGCTGGACCTGGTGCTGGAATCGGTGCCCTCTGCTGCGGCGGCCGTGGTTCAAGGGCTGAGTCCGCTGGTCCACTTCTCCAACATCGCCCGGGGAGTGCTGGCGCTTCGGGACGTGGTGTACTTCGCGGCCATCGTGGCGGCTTTCCTCGCGGGCGCGCACCTGTCTGTTCGGGGCAAGAGCCTGAGCCATCGCTCGGGGCCGTACCGCAACCTGCAGGCAGGCGTGGCCGGCCTCGTCGTCGTGAGCCTGCTGGTGGGGTGGTTCGGCGATTCCATCGGCGGGCGGCTGGACCTCACGGAGAGCCGCCGCTACACGCTGAGCTCCGGCATGAAATCCCTGCTCTCCGGCCTCGACGACGTGCTGACCATAAAGATGTACGCCTCGGACGACCTGCCCGTCGAGGCATCCCTGGTCCGTCGGGACGTGGACGACTTCCTCGACGACATGGCATCGGCATCGTCCCTGGTGCGGGTGGTCCGCATCCAACCACAGGAGAACGAGGACGCGGAGTTCGCCGCGCAGCGGGCCGGCGTGACGCCGGTCGAGTTCAACGTGCGGGGGCAGGACGAACTGCTGCTCAAGCGCGGCTATCTGGGCCTGGCGATGACCTACCTGGACCGCCAGGAAGCGATCCCGTTCATCCAGTCGCCGGAGGCATTGGAGTACCAGGCCGCCTCCATGATCAACCGCATGACGCAGACGCGCCTCAAGACGGTGGCCTTCCTGGGTGGCCACGGCGAGAAGACCGCGGCGACTAATCTCCAGGGTCTGGCCGCGAGCCTGCGAGGACAGTACGAAGTCCGCGACGTCGAGCCTGCCGCCGACGGCTCGGTGGACCTGAGCGGCGTGGACGTGCTGGTCGTCGCGGGGCCGACCGCCGAAGTCCCGGAGGTCGCGCGGCAGGCGCTCGTCCGCTACCTGGACGCGGGCGGCAACGTCCTGGCGCTCATTGACCGCGTAACCGTGGGTCAGTATGAGGACGGGCTGGTGGCCCAGACGAACCAGTCGAACTTCGGGAGCTTCGTCGAGTCCTACGGGGTCACCGTTCTGAACGACCTTGTGTACGATGCGCGCTTCAACCAGACCGCATCACTCGGCGGCGGTCCCTTCCCCATCTCCGTGTCGTACCCGTACTGGCCCCGCGCGACCGCGGTGGAGTCCCGGGTCACCGGCGATGTGGAGTCGGTGGTTTTGGCGTGGGTCAGCACCCTGAGCGTGAGGCCGGTTGAGGGCGTGGAAGCGATCCCATTGCTCGAAACGAGCCCGTTCGCCGGCGTGGAAACCCCCTACTTCGACGTGACGCCTGGACGCCCGGGGACTGCCCCGGTATCCGCCGCGGAGCCCCGCCTGCTGGCGGTGGCCCTGACGGGCCCGGCGACGGCCGGGGGCGGAGGCGAATCGACCTACCGAATGGTGGTGATAGGCGACTCCGACTGGCTCAGCGACGGAGGAACGAGTATCGCGCCGGAGAACATTGTGCCCGCCCTCAATACGATCGACTGGCTGGCGCAAGAGGACTCCCTGGCCGCCATCCGGTCCAAGCTCGGCTCGTCCCGGCGGCTGCTGTTCGAGTCGAACGCACACCGCAATCTGATCCAGTACGGTAGCCTAATCGGGGTCCCGCTGCTGCTCGCCTGGGCCGGCCTGGCCCGGTACGCGCGGCGGCGCGCCGTGACCCGAAGGGTGTACGTCCGTGGCAGGTAGGCAAGTAGCGTTCATCTTGGCGGCCCTAGTGGTCGTCGGCCTTGCAGGCCTGGGACTCCGCCTGGCCTCCGGGGGCTCGGCGCCCACGACTCTTTCGGGCCTCTTCCCGCTCACCGACGAGGTTGTGGACCAGATGGTGATCCTGTCCGGGGACTCGGAAGTCCGGCTGTTCAAGGTCGGCGGAGAGTGGCGCGCCGGATCCCACCCAGAGTACTCCGTGCGGGTGATCAACCTCTGGGCGGCGATCGACCTTCTGCCGAGCGCCCAGGCGGTGGCCGAGCGGCCCACGAGCCACGAGCGGCTGGGTGTTGACCGGAACGCCGGGGTCACGGTGACGTTCTACCGCAACGGAAGTGTGCTGGACAGTGTGCTCATCGGCAAGTGGTCCGAAGATGCCCAGTTGGGCTACCTGCGGCACCCCCCCGGGGACACGGTCTACGGACTCCCCTTTGACATCGCCTTCATCTTCGATCCGGACCCCGACGCATGGCGGGACCCGGACATCGTGAACGTGCCGGCCGCCCAGGTGGCGTCCGTGGCGGTGGCTGGGCCTGAAGGAACGTACGCGCTTGCCCAGACGGGCCTGGGCTGGACGCTGACCGACGACAACGGAGCGCTGCCAGCCAACCCGATGGGTGTGGATTCCGTGCTGCGACTCCTGGCCCCTCTGGTCGCCAGCGGCTTCGCGACGGCGGAAGAGGCCGCGGGACTGGATATCAGCGATCCGTACGGGAGTGTTTCGGTCACGCTACTTGGCGGCGGCGATGGTCAGCGGGTGGCGTTCGCTCGGAGGGACGAGGGTTCGTACTACGCGGTCGCCGGGGGTGAGAGCACGGTGTTCATCGTCGACGCGGACGTCGTCGATGCGGTGCTGCTGCCGGCGAGTCAGCTGACACAGTAGGCTTTCGGCCTGGGGACGCCGGACGGGGGCTCAGGAGCGGGCGGCGAGCGAGACGGCGGGCTCGTCGGCCGGGCGGGGCGCGCCCTCGACGCCGCGGCGCAACGCCTCCGCAAGGCGATGTAGCTCCGGGGGCTTCTCGATCCAGTCCAGCACCCCCTCCGCGAGCCACTCCCGCGATTGCCTGCCCGGCGAGTACCCGCTGAGCGCGATGACCCGGACATCCGGGTCCCGCTGCCTCAGGAGCTGGAATAGCTCCATTCCGCCCATCGTAGGCATGGTGACGTCCGTCAGGACCAGGGCGATCTCGTCGCGGTGCTGGTCGTAGAGATCCAGTGCCTCGTACCCGTTGGTCGCGGTCAGCACGCGGTAGTCCAGGTGGTCGAGCAGCATGTCCATGGCATCGAGCAGGACCGCGTCGTCCTCCACCAAGAGCAGCGTCTCGCCGTTGCCGAGGGGCGTCCGGTCCCCCGCGTCGCGCTCCATCCCCAGGCGCCCGGCCATCACCATCGGCAAGTAAATCGTGAAGGTCGTGCCGCTTCCCGGCCGGCTCTCGACGGCGACATGGCCGGCGTGCTGTTTGACGATGCCGTAGACCTGCGCCAGGCCGAGCCCGGTCCCCTGTCCCGAGGCCTTGGTGGTGAAGAACGGCTCGAAGACCCGCTCACGGACCTCGGCGGTCATGCCTACCCCCGTGTCCGAGACCTCCAGGACGGCCCACGCCCCCGCACCCACGCCCCGCGCAAGCGTAGGCTGACCTGCCTGGACCTCCAGGGAGGAGAGCCGAAACGCCAGCTCGCCGCCGTTCGGCATGGCGTCTCGGGCGTTGACAGCCAGGTTGGTCACCACCTGCTGGATCTGGGTCGGGTCGGCCATCACCTGGCATCCGCCTGGCTGAACGTCCATTGACCTGCCCCCAATGGTTGTACCAGACGCTATGTTAGTCCCGCCAGTACTGGAAGCAGGTCATCGGCAAGGATAGCCTCAGGTGCCGGCCGGCGGTACCCGAGGGCACTGTGCGGCCTGACCTGGTTGTAGTCCCGCCTCCACTGCTCCACGATTACCTCAAGCTCCTTTAAGGTGTAG
>PVBE011179415.1_pt1 | contig 38625 bp, 35 predicted proteins | sample 1631181 | NCBI WGS metagenome assembly PVBE01 (sample SAMN08397723, study PRJNA350692) | Marine metagenome, whole genome shotgun sequencing project. | isolation source: water | place: Pacific Ocean | collected 2012-04
GGTTAGGGTTAGGGCAAGGGCAAGGGCAAGGGCAAGGGCAAGGGCAAGGACAAGGACAAGGGCAAGGACAGGGACAAGGGCAAGGACAAGGCCAAGGCCAAGGTCAGGGTCAAGGTCAAGGTCAGGGTACGCCTCAGCAGGCGATGCAGAATGCTGCGGCCGCACTGTCGCAGGCTGCGGATACACTCGGACAACTCGGACAAGCAATGGATCAGGCCGCCGGAAACGCCCCGGCAGACTCGCAGGGAATGGTTGACTCCGGAATGATGGGCCAAGCCCTGAATGACACCGCAGCAGCAGCCTCAATGGGAACAGCCGGAGCCGCACAGTCAGCGGCGTCGAGCACGGCGGCCGCTGCGTCCGCCGCACAGGCGTCGGCACAATCGCAAGGCCTTAATCCATCAGCCCAAGCCGGTCAAGGACAAGGACAAGGCCAGGGTCAAGGACAAGGACAAGGTCAAGGACAAGGACAAGGACAAGGGCAAGGCCAGGGTCAAGGACAAGGTCAGGGGCAGGGGCAAGGTCAGGGCGGCAGCGGAGAAGGCAAAGCCAGTTCGGGCGGTGAGTTGTCAAAGGCCCAACTTGCCGAAAAAGTCAGGTGGGACAAAACGCTGAACAACTGGGCCACGTTCAACAGCAAATTGGACGACAAGGTGCTGCAGGGCGCCGGAGCAAACGTGCCCCAGCAGTACAAACAGCTCGTCAGGCAATACTTCCAGGCGCTGGCGAAGCAGGGCCTGACGCCTGAAGGCGGAAATGGGAAAACAGAATGATGCGAATATCAAAACATAACCCGCCGGCCGGAATATCGGCGATAGTGCTGATGGGCGTATTGGCGGCTGTGATCTGCGTCATGACGCCCTTGATCGCATCGGCTGACAAGGCCTCGTCGTCCCTTGACAAGTTCAAAGAACCGGTCGACAAGTCCATCGACAGAGCCCTGGCGTTCCTGGCCGCCCGACAGATCACCGAAGCCCAAGCCGCAAAGATCCGCAACCCGGATATGGCCGGATCGTTTAATTCGAGCATGCGGGGCAATACGGGGATCTCGTCGCTGTGCGTCATGGCGTTTCTGTCCAAGGGCCACACACCCGGGACCGGCAAGTACGGAAACGTGATAAACAAAGGTATCGACTACATACTCTCGACCAGCCAGTCCAACGGACTGCTGACGTCCAGCGACCGCAGAGGTCGGAACGGATCGGGGCCGATGTACGCACACTGCATCGCAACACTGCTGCTGTCGGAAGTCTCGGGCATGGTCTCTCCCACCCGCCAGAAGCGTATCGACAAGGCGCTGCCCAAAGCGTTGGCGCTGATACTTGCGGCCCAGCGAGTCCGCAAACGCAGCAAGGACGCCGGCGGATGGCGTTACAAACCCGACAGCCGCGACAGCGATTTGTCGCTAACAGGATGGGCGTTGATGGCGCTGAGATCGGCCAGGCTCAACGGAGCGGCGGTGCCCACCAGCAGCATCGATGACGCAGTGAAATACGTCATGCGATGCAGAACGCGCGACTGGGGCTTTTCGTACCAGCCCGGCGGATCGGCGTCACCCAGCCGCGTAGGCGTGGGTCTGCTGTGCCTGGAGCTTTGCGGCCGACAGCACGGAAGCGAAGTGACCAAACGCGCCGCGGACTACATCCTCAAACGCTACCATGGAAACCGACACTTCGGCGGTTCGCATGCGGCGTATGCGGTGTACTACTGCTCCCAGGCAATGTTCCAGGTCGGCGGCAAGCACTGGGAACAGTGGGGAAACCAACTCTACACAACGCTCCTTAAGCTCCAGAAGAAGGACGGTTCGTGGACACTGTCCGGATCGCGCGGCGGGTCGAGCTACTCAACAGCAATGTGCGTCCTTGCGATGACAGTATCCTACCGCCAACTGCCTATCTATCAGCGCTAGCGCCACGTCGCCGGCTAGGACGTTCGCCCGGCCGTCATATCTGCTGGAGTATTTGACGCATTGCTTCGGCGTTTTTTGCGGCCTGGCCGCGGTGGCAGTTGTTGAAGAACGTATACATTTTGTCGACCTCGGCGGCGGTGTCGGACCACAGGTCCAGAAGCTCTTTAATCTCGTCGGTGGTGTAGTTCCAGTCGTATCGCTCGGCGCCGCCTGCGTACCATTTCGATGCGTTGCGAGAATGCAGCCGCAGGTACCCCGTCGAAGAAGTGGCTAGCGGGCCGCTGCGATACAGTCCGTCCAGTTCGGGCACGTCGGGTATCACCAGCGTCACGTTTCGCTGCCGCAGGCCGTCGGCGGCGGAAGGCTCGACCCAACTGAAATGGCGAAACTCCACAGCCGTCGGAACGGAGGCGAAATCCTCCAGCGTGGCGGCCAGGTATTTGCGGTTGGCGACCGTACGGTGAAACGATTGGGGAAACTGCATCAGCACGCCGGCGAGTTTGTCCCGCGAGATCATCGGCGACAGCGATTCAAGAAACTCACCGGCCACCGCCCTGTTCTGCTTGTGCGTGGTTTCCTGGTTGGCTTTTATCCAGAAGTTGAAACCGTCGGGAGTTTTGCGGGCCATCGCGTCGAGCGTAGCGGCCGACGGCATTCGATAGTAACTGAAGTTCAGCTCCACCGTTTCAAAATGCTGTACATAGCAACCCAGCATATCGCGGGCCTGAGTACCGTCAGGATAGAAGGTCCCCACCCAGTCCTTAAACGAGTATCCGCTGGTTCCGATTATTTATTTTCGGTCGGCCATGAGTTGTCAAACTCCTGTCGCCATCGAGATGTCGATTGTACCGTATTGTTCTGTTACTTTGCCTGTTATTATGTGCGGTCCGTAGGTGTTGAACTGATCTTCGGCGGCCTGGTCGGGGAAGAATGTCGCTTCGAACAGACCGAACTCGTCATCCATTGTCAGGAAGATCATTTCTCGACCGTTGGCGGCGTCTGTTTTGCGTCTGGCTTCGCACACGCCTGCGATTGCTACGCGACTGCCGACCAGACCGGGCAAATCCCTGCTGGTTGAATCCGCCCTGCCCTTTAGATTCGGGCGGTGGACTTCCATTATGTGCGGCCCGATCGACACACCGAGTATGCGGCGTTGATCGATGTATTTTCGTGCGGGCGAATAGTCGCCGGCCACAGTGGTCGGGCCCATCGGATCGCCCGAGAACAGCCCGACAGCCGGCTGGCGATGTCTCGATGTTCTGCGTACGGATATCGCCATGTCCAGTTCGATCATTAGCGCCGGTCTGGTGCGGGCGGTGAAATCGAACGCTCCGCACAGCACAAGCGCTCGGACTTCCGCCCGGGCCAGGGACGTTCGCAGGATGCAGTCGGTGAGCGTATCGAACGGTTTGTCTCGGCGTGCATCCACAATCGCGCTGACGCCTGCGGGGCCCAGTCCGGCGATCGAGCTCAGGCCGATCCTGATCGCATCGCCTTGTGCGGAGTATTCGGACAACGACTGGTTGACATCGGGCGCCAGGAACTTGACGCCCATGCGTTTGGCCTGTTCGACGTACACTCTTGGATGGTACATGCTCTGGTTATTGTTCAGGGCGGCGGTCCAGAACTCATGCGGCCAGTGGGCCTTGAGATACGCAACAGCATATCCCAGGCGGGCGTAGCTGCCTGCGTGTGCGCGGCAGAACGAGTAGGAGTTGAACTTGGCCATCTGCAGCCAGAGCGACCGGGCCAGTTGATCGTCTATCCCGCTGTACTGGCAGCGGTGCAGAAAATCGCGCGACAGTTCCAGACGTTCGTCATCGGATCTGCATTTCTGGACAGCTTTTCGGAACATATCGCCTCGGGCGCGACATCCGCCAGTCATGGCGGCGGCCGTCAGCATCACATCGTCTTCGTACAGCATAACGCCGCAGGAATCTGCGAGGATTGCGTCTATTGCAGGCTCGATAGTCGGTATCGTATCCAGGCCGCGGTGGCGTCGGATAAACGTCTCTTTCATACCGCCGCCCGCGGCGCCGGGCCGGACGAGCGCGAGGGCCTTCATCACGTCCCGCATATGGCTGGGGCGGATCGCTCGCAGCAGATTTCTCATCGCCGGCGATTCGAGCTGATTGCATCCGACAGTGTCGGCCGACTGGAGTATAGCGATAGTTTTCTCATCGGCCGGATCGAGGGCTTCCACATCGATAGTTCGCCCGCTGCGCCGAGCGACCAGGTCGGCGGCCTGGCGTATGGTCGAAAGGCTGCGGTTGCCCAGGAGATCGAGCTTGACCAGGCCGACGGCTTTGGCGCCTCGTTTGTCATACTGGATGATTCGACAACCCTTGGCCGACGGTTGGCACGGAGCGTAGTTTTCGATCGGACCGGGCGTAATGACAATCCCTCCCGGGTGAACGCACAGGTTGTGCGGCAGGGAAACTATCCGCCGAGCCAGCCGCCCGATCCGCCGGTCGGCGGCCAGTTCGTCCGGCGTCATTTGCGATATCCGGGCGTTTGGATACCCGAAAGCTTTGGCGGTTTCTCGCAATGCCGACGAACTCTTAAACGTGTTGTGCGCCGAAACCATCGCCACTCGGTCCTGTCCCCAGCGATCGAATGCGTAGTCGATAACCTCGTCGCGTATCCGCCAGCAGAAATCGATGTCCAGGTCCGGAAAATCGACTCGCCGTTCGTTCAGGAACCGCTCGAACGGAATGTTGTAAGTCAGCGGGCAGACATTTGTTATCCCCAGCAGATACGCCACCAGCGAACTGGCGCCGGAACCTCTGCCGGCGACCGGAGCCCCCCGGCCGCGAGCGTATTGAACTATATCGCGAACGACCAGAAAATACTCGGCGAACCCCTTGCTTTCGATCAGCGACAGCTCGCGGTCTATGCGGGCTTCGGCGTCGCGGCGGGGGCAGCCGTAACGCCAAACCATCCCCCGGCGACATAGACCTCGCAGATGCACCCGCGGCGCCAGACCGCCGGGGCACTCAAACGCCGGAAACACCGCTTTACGCGGGAGGAATTCATACTCTCCGCACAACCGGGCCAGGCGGATATTGTTTTCGATCGCACGAGGAAAATCCGCCAACTGTTCGGCCAACTGCGCCTGGCCGCGGAACGTCGCGGCGCGGTGCGGAAGCTGAGCGTTCGTAACCGAATCAAATGTAGAACCCATGCGGATCGCCGTAAGCAGACGCCCGACATCGCGAGCGTCCGGACCACCCAGATGAATCGTCGGGCAAGCGACAAGCTCGCAGCCCAGAGCGGCGGAGCATTCAACAAGCCGGCGAATGCAATTGACGCCCTGAACCGCCGGCGCCGCCGCCAGCCACAACCGTCCGACGCCCACCGCATCGACCAGTTCACCGGCGAGATCCGCATGGTCGACCAGGAAATGCAAACCGCCGACGAACTGGCCAAGCGAATCTTGCAGCAAAAAATCAGGGTGACAGCGAATCCGCGTTATCAGGCGACAAAGATTCCGATACCCGCTTTCATTTTCAACCAGGGCGACCAGCCTGACGGTCCGATCGCAAAGTTCAGCGCCTATTATCGGACAGAGCCCCGCATCGCGAGCCGCCCGATAATACGCCGGCGCACCGTACAGATTGTTAATATCAGTAAGCGCCAGATGCGTGTGCCCGGCCCGCACGGCGCCGTTAACCAGCGTCTCAATCGACATAGTCCCCCACAGCAGCGAATAACCGCTACGAACGCGCAACGGAGCAATGACGCCGCCCTTGCCGTTTCTATCACCGTTACCAATCGCCAATTGCCAACTCCCAATCGCCCGCCTCTATCATTTCGTTAGCGACGGTGTTCGCAGTACAAATCCGTAGTCGTTTTGTTTCAATTGCCCCAGCAGCGAGATCGACTCGCCTGCTACTATTGAGGAATGCCCGTAGCGGTTTCGGATCGCGTCGAGAGTTCCGTTCAGGCTGCGGCGTTTGGCGTCGGTCGGGGTCTCAAACAGTCGGGCCTCGGACGCCGCGGGTGAAAATTTCGACAGTGTCACGCCCACATGCCGCAACGCCGTCCGGCGTCGGTGCAAAGCGGTCAAGAGCTCGGCGACCATGTCGAATATTCGCCAGGGACAGTTTGTCGGTTCGGGCAGGGTGCGGCTGGCTGCGTCGCCTTTGAAATCGATGTAACGAATGGACGTTTCGACCCGACCGGCCAGCAGTCCCGCAGCGCGCGCCGCCAGGGTCGCCCGCTCTGACAGGTAGAACAGCATCCCGCGAATCCAACGCATATCGCACTGCGGTTTGTGGAATGTGGTTTCGCGTGAAATGCTTTTCGGCGGTGTTTGGGGGCAAATTTCGGCTGGGTCGAGCCCTCGACATCGATCGTAGAGCAGATCGCCGCGACGGGCGAACATGCATTGCAAAACATGGCGGTCGAGCTGTCGAAGATCGGCGACGGTGCGTACGTTTACATCTTCCAACCGTTCAGCCGTCCTGGGCCCAACGCCCAGAAGGTCGGTTACAGGCAGCGGGTCGAGAAACTCGCTTTCGCGGCCTGGTGGAATCCAGACAACTCCGCGGGGCTTGGCGGCGTGTGACGCCAACTTGGCCAGCATCGCGTTGCCCGCCAGCCCGATCGAAACAGGCAACCCGACTTCGCAATCGACCCGCTGTTGCAACTGACGAGCCATAGCAACCGCCCCGCCGTACCGACCGGCCAGACCGGTCGCGTCGCCATAGGCCTCATCAAGCAATGTCTGGAGCGAATAGGCGTAGTTTGAACATATCTCCCAGATATGCTCGGCGAAGCAGCGATAAGTCTGATACGATCCGGGCAGGATCACCGCATCGGCGCACAACTCAAGCGCCCTGCCAAGCGACATGCCGGCGTGCAAACCAAACCGCCTGGCCTCATAAGAACACGAAGCAATACAACCGCTGCCGACAATAACCGCACGCCCTCGCAACCCAGGCGTCAGCAACTGCTCCACAGAAGCAAAAAACGCGTCAACATCAATATGGAAAATTAAGGGCATAAGAACCTGGGAACCGGCAACTGGCAGGCGTTATAAACCCATCTGCTTCTCGAGCCACCATTGAACATCGGCTCCTGAAAAACGGAGAAGGTAAGTTTCGTCGCCGACTTGTACGCTGTAGTGCAGCGAGTAACTACCGCCGCTGCGGTCGGTCCAGCGGGCGTTTACGGACTGGATCTCATACGTCCGCCCCGACCACCTGAACCGCAACGGATTGACGTGACCTCCGGAACATGACGCCAAAACATCAATCCGCTCATCAATATCCTCAATATGCATAGCATAACACCCGAGTCTGACAAAACTTATGCTCATTCGAACCCGTCGGAACCTGGCCGCAACGACACGCTCAAATACCCTAACATTTACCAAACAAATTATAGGCAACACGCTTAAACGGGTCAAGCCAATAACCGCGAAAAAATCCAGATTGTCAAAACATACACGCAACAGACCCAACGCAACCGGCCGCTTCAGGAATGAATCGCTTGCCTGTCGCAATTGTTATCCGTTATGCTTAGGCGGTGGGAACACTGAGGAAATCGAACATGAAAAACGTGAAAGAATCCACCGGCATGTCTGTATCCAGGCTGGCGTTTATTTCGGTGAGCATTTTGCTTGCCGGCGTACTGCTGGTTTCGTCGGCCGGCGCCGACGAGATCGAAACAAAAGACGGCACGGTCTACAGCGGCAAGCTGATAAAGGAAATGCACGATAAGGTCGTTTTCCGCGCCAACATCGGCGGAGCCAAACTTGACCTGGACTTCCCCATAGCAAAAGTCAAAGCCGTCACCGTAAACGGAACGCGTCGCCTGGTCAAACCCGGTCCGAAGCCCACCGTCAAACCCAAGACCAGCCCGATCGACATACCCAAGAACGAGCGCACCGAAACCCAGGTCGACGACCTGGTCGAAAATGTCGGCCGCAGCAAGCCCGACTGGTACGAATCGGTCCCGTTGCGTTACCCCCCCACGCTCAAACTCACCTGGCTGGTCACCAAGCGAGGCGTCCAGCCGCACATCAATCTCAACCAGTACATCGACATGATAATCTCGCCCTCTCCGACCAAGTGGAAGGAAGGCGTCAGGCTGATGCATCACACGCTGACAGTCAACAGAAGCAGCCTGATAAGACGCCGCCGCAGCCAGCGAGCCCTTGCGGACATGTACTTCAATTACTTCGGCGATTCGGCGCGTGCGGCGTTCTGGTATCGCCAGGCCGGGGGCAGAAATCACATACAACTGGCCACATGTTACTATCGCCTGGGATGCAAGTCGCTGGCGGCGAAGCTTCTCAAGGAGATACACGACGACAACACGCCCGACGGAAGCGCAATAAGACTCTGGGCGGAAATGGGCGAGACCGACAAGGCCCTGTATTACGCCGAACGCACCGCCAGCGCCGGTCGCCCCGACGTGGGCTATCTCGCAGCCGGAGACGCATGCCGACGCGACGGGCAGTTCGCCAAGGCCCAGACCTACTACCAGAAGGTGGTTGACACCGAAAAAGGCAGCGTCAACATAAAACGCAACTCCGCACGCGCCGCGGCGAATCTCGAATCGGTTAAGCTGCAGGCGGCGTTAAGGCTTTCGCAGATCCCCGACGGAACCTACCAGGGCCAGGCGCTGGGGTACCAGAAGACCGCTCCGATAGCAGTGTCGGTAACGATGTCCGGAGGATCGCTGGAAGCGGTTAAGGTTCTGGGCACAAGAGACAGGCGTTACTACAGGTCTCTGGCCGAGATGCCCAAGCGAATCGTGGCCAGACAGATGTACCTGGCTCCGCCCCTTCCGGACCCCACGATAAAAGTAAGGCGCCGCAACGCACTGGTGATCAAAGAGGAGCCGGGAACAGTTGTCGAATGGCTGGCGTTTAAGGATCTCGACACGATAAGCGGAGCCACGCACTCGTCAACGGGAATATTCAACGCCGCGATAAAAGCACTGTCCGAAGCCCAACAAGGCAAGAAGGAATAATATCCAGGCGCCGCCCCGGGGGATGTGGGGGTTATTCGTCGCCCGAGGATTCTTCGGCGGCCGCGTCATCTTCGGCGGCGTCCTCTTCGGCGGCCATTTCCATCTGGAGTGTGGCCAGGGCGATCGCCACATCGCTGGTGAACTCGAATATCTTATCCAGACCGGTCACAAGGAAGATGCCCCACACCTGGGCGTTTACATCGCACAGCACCAGGCGCCGGTCAACCGCCAGCATAACCTTGCGAACTCGAAGGAGTTTGGCGACATTGGAGGAGTTGATGAACCCAACAGCCGCCAGATTCAGCACTACGTCCGTAGCCTTACTTTCAACACTGTCCATCAAACCGTCGAGATCCTCGGTGAATTGAGGGTCGTCGCCAAGTTCGACAATCGTTATTTCGTCAGACCACTTCTGGATAGCCATAACATGAATCCTTTTAAGACCAGTTGAATTACACCCACTAACCTAGGCGCCTCGGCGTGCGGCGTCAACAATAAACTTCGCAACATCAACGGTCAATCAGCGACAGCGATACACGATGTCCTCGTCAATTTTCAACCGCTCCATAGCCTCTTGTATCTGCTGGTAGAATCTTCGCCCGTCAGTGTAATATCCCGCCGTCGGGGCCAGATCATCCACGTGCCCGGCCCAGAACTCATTAAATCTCTCCATGAACAGTTCGCGGAGGAATTTGGCGGTCATCGACGCCAGTGCGATCGGCATGTGCGCCGACTCCCCGCCGACCGAAAACGTGATCTGCGCGGTCCTGCGGGCGTCGGACATTTCGTAAGCGCTGCAGTTCGGATCTTCGCGAAGTATTTTGAAGCTACACCCTTCGAACGCCCGCTCCAGGGCCGACAGGTACCTCATGCGTCCGCCCTGGCGGTCAACATGAATGCAAATAGACCCGGACTTGAGCCTGCTCCAGAGATAGTAGATTAATCTGAACGTTACGCCCAGGGCTGTGGTGGATTTGTTGCCCGTGGCCCGGATGATCCTGTTGAACTCTTCGACAAACACGCATTCGGCCCGGATACCGCAGGTCCGCACGCCGGCTTTTTTCATAGCCACCGCAAGCGAATTGCCCGACAGCGATATGTCGGTGGCGCTGAGGACCCTGGGCAGCGCCACTTCCTGCAGGTTGTACCACGGATAGGCCTGCGCCCGGGCGTTGGCGTCGGAGGTGATAATCGAAAGAAGGTCCGCCAGAGCGGCTGGATGATGATCGTTAGCAGCCAGGGTCGCCAGAACAGCCCGCTCAAGATGACGCAACGCCTTGGGCGATTTGCGATTGAAGAGCTTCTTGCTGTCTCCGATCGCCAGTGCGGTCGACTTGCGGCCGGCTTTCCGCGCCACCGCGGGCGCCAGCGTGTCCCACAACGGTTGGTCGGCCAGTTCGTCTGGAACTTCAAACACCGAGGCGCACATCACAAGCGGGCCCAATATCGGACCGAGCCCCGCCTCGTCAATACCGGCCAAGATCGCCAAAATCTCTCTCCCGACAGACCAATACGTCTGGTCGACGCCGACGACTATACCCCCCCGAGCGTTTTTGGGCAATATCCGCCGCCCTCGAGGAGTTGATTTTATTGATGGACCACCGCGTGAAAGTTAGACTGATTCATCTGAATAATTGGCAATGCTGAAATAACCGGGAGATAGAAGCATGAGCAAATGAACTGTAATTCTATTGGCGATATATGCTATGACTTTGGCGACGAGCTCAGGCGTCCTGTCGGCCGGAGCCAAAACTACCCCGCCTAAAACGCCGGAGGAAGCCGAGCTCCGCATGCAGATCAACATCGCCGGAACGGACTTTAGAGATCGCAGCAGATACAAGCAGCAGAAGGACCAACTGGCCAATCCCCAGTGGGTCCCGCTTGACACCGAAAAAGACGCCGCCGCCCTGGTAGCCCGCCGCACCGGGCTGCTGCTGGCGGACATCCGCAAAATGAAGGGCGCTCCCAACCTGGCGGCCGAGGCCAAGACGCTGGCGGCGCTGACGGCGAAAGCCAAAGCCTCCGGCGGCGATCGGACCGCACTTCTCGGCGAGATACTCAAGGTGCATCGCAAGATTGCTTTCGCCAATCCGCTGCTGCGCGGCATCGACAAGATTCTGTTCGTAAAGCGCAACCAGACCAGCAATCATATCTGCGATCAGTACTTCGGCTGGGCTCAGCGCGACGGCGGAGGGATTCACGTACTGTCCGATCCGTTCGGCTCCAAGCCGACGCTACGAGACGTGCTGGCCAATTCGACAGTTCGCAACGGACGCCTCAAAGGCAAGAAGCTCGCCGGCGGCGGGTTCATCACCCCGGATCTGTCTTATGACGCCAAGATTATAATGTTCGCCTACGCACAACCGGGCAGAGGGCGAGCCTGGTCTCCGGAGCGTTCGTTCCACATATTCAAGGTCAATGTCGACGGAAGCGGCCTGGAGCAGATCACCGACGGGACCTGGAACGATTTCGACCCGTGCTTCATGCCCAACGGGCGAATCGCCTTTATCTCCGAACGCCGCGGCGGATTCGGACGCTGCCACCCGCGCCCCGTCCCGACGTACACGCTGCACTCGATGCTGCCGGACGGAAAGGACATCATCGCGCTTAGCTACCACGAGACCAACGAGTGGAACCCGAGCATCGACCATAACGGGATGATCGTCTACTCGCGATGGGACTACATCGATCGCGGCGACTGCATTGCGCACCATCCGTGGATAACCTACCCTGACGGACGCGATCCACGAGCAATACACGGAAACTACCCCTCCAGTCGCCGGGCCCGGCCGGACGCCGAACATCACATACGAGCCATCCCCGGTTCGCGGCGATATTTCGCCACGGCGGTCCCGCATCACGGACAGGCATTCGGTTCGCTGATCATATTCGATCCGAGAGTCGAGGACGACGGGGCAATGAGCCCGGTCAAGCGATTCACGCCGGAAGAAAAATTCCCCGAGACCGAGGGCGGATCGGGTCGCTATGCAACTCCCTGGCCGTTGAGCGAAAACTACGTGATCTGCAGCTACAACGCCGGCGGACTTCGCGATCGAAACAATCGCCCCGCTCTCTATTTGGTCGACGGATTCGGCAACCGAGTGCTGATCCATCGCGACGCGCAGTTGATCTGCCAGGATCCGATCCCGCTGCGGGCCAGGAAAATGCCTCCGGTCATTCCGCACAAGACACAGAACGGTTTCCCTGTGGGACATCCCAACCAGGGCAAACCCGCGACGATCAAGACCGCGACGATACAGTGCATGAACGTTTACAACGGACAGAAGCCCTGGCCCAAGGGTATGAAGATCAAGTCGCTGCGAGTTTTCCAGATATTCCCCAAGGCTACCGTCCCGATCAACAAACCCGACATCGGCATCGGCAGTGAAACCCTGGCTCGCGGCGTGCTGGGAACCGTTCCAGTAGAAAAAGACGGAAGTGTGAACTTCACCGTCCCGGCGGGCAAGCTGATCTACTTCCAGGCCCTCGATGAAAATGGACTGGCGGTCCAATCTATGCAGTCGGTGACCTACACCCATCCGGGCGAAACCCTGACCTGCCTGGGCTGCCACGAATCGAGACACAAAGCCTCAGTCCCCGCCGCTTCAGTCAAGACCGCCCTGAGACGAAAACCCTCAACGCTGAAGGAGGCGGGCGTCGGATCGTATCCGGTATGTTACCCGCGACTGGTTCAGCCCGTGCTCGACAAGAAGTGTGTGCCCTGCCACACCAAGAACGCCAAGAAGAAGGCGCCGAACCTGACGGGAGGCCCCGGTAGCTGGAAGCGCGGCGGATACGGCGGCGGAACGCTAATCTGGAGCAAATCGTACATCTCGCTGACAATCGACAGCAAGTACAGCGAAGGCGGTCCGCAGAAGGGATTCGCGTTCGCCTTCAGCGGTCGGCCTCCGGGACGAACTCCCACACGCACCGTCCCGGGCCAGTTCGGAGCACGAGGCTCAAAACTCTACACTCACCTGAAGAAGCATCACGACCTGAAACTTACCCCTGAAGAGTTAAGCCGCATAACGCTCTGGCTGGATGCAAACAGCCTGTTCTACGGAGCTTATTTTGACCTGGAAGCCCAACGAAAAGGCAAATTCGTAATGCCCAAGTTGCAATAGCGATTCGGGCGGGATAACCTTCCTTGCAGCACATGCGATGAGCGGTTGATTCGCGGTAATTCTGAATTCCTCATGAGATTACCGCCCGTGATGCGATATAGATACTAATAATCACTGCAAGAAAAGGACTCCCAATATGCGTTACGCAGCAATAATGGCCGGCGGTGTCGGTCAGAGACTCTGGCCTCTGTCCAGGAAACATCGCCCCAAACAGCTCTTGAGCCTGGTAGACGGAAAGAGCCTGCTGGACGTCGCGGTCGGAAGACTCGCGGGGACTTTCGACAACGAGAACATCTACATAATCACCAACGCCGAATACGTTGACGACATAGCGGCCGCCCTGCCGCAACTACCTCCGGAAAACATCATCGGCGAACCCGTCGGGCGCGACACCGCCAATGCCGTAGCACTTGGTGCGGCGATTCTGGCGGGCAAAGATCCCAACGGTACTATGGCGGTCTTCACCGCCGATCACGTGATCCGTCCTATCGAGGAATTCGCCCAAACTGTCGAGGCGGCGTGCCAATCGGCCGAAAGCCAGCCCGACGCACTGATAACGTTCGGCATTAAACCGACCAGCCCGCACACAGGCCTGGGATACATTCATTGCGGACAGGCCTGCGACAGCGGTATATTCGACGTGGAGGGCTTTGTCGAGAAGCCCGACCACCCCACCGCCCGACGCTACGTCGAAAGCGGAAACTACTTCTGGAACAGCGGAATGTTCGTATGGACGATTCCCGCCATACAGTCTGCGCTGGCTGAGTTCCTGCCCGATTCGCGAGACAAACTCGCCCCGATCACCCAGGCGGTCGCCAACGGACAGGACATCACCGAACTGATGGGCGAGATATATCCGCAACTGGAGAAGATCAGCATAGACTATGCTGTCATGGAAAAAGCCCACAAGGTGCGCATGGTTCCGCTGTCGTGCGAATGGCTGGACATAGGCTCCTGGTCGGCGATTGAAAACGTCGCCGAGCCCGACGACCTGGGCAACGCTGTAGTAGCCAGCACGACTGTGCTGTTGGACTCATACCGCAATGTAATCGTAAGCGAAGACGACCACCTCGTGGCGGTCATAGGCATGGACGACTGCGTAATAGTCCACAGCCCCGACGCCACGCTGATCTGCAAGAAGTCCGATTCTCAGAGGCTCAAGGAGCTGCTGGCGATGATCGAAAACAAATCACCGGGCAAATATTCCTAGACCGGAGCGACGGGCTATGGGCAGATGGCTGGGAATCGACCACGGAAGCAAGCGCGTTGGAGTGGCGGTGGGCGATGATTCGGTGTCGATTGCAGCTCCGCTGACTGTTCTTGACGGAGCGGATTTCGATCGTGTCGCCGAGAAGATCGTTGAACTTGCCGCCGAGCACGATGTTTTGGGCGCGGTTGTAGGTTGGCATTTGAACATGGACGACACCGAGGGTCCACAAGGCAAGATCGCCAGGCAGTTCGCCGCAGATCTGGCAGATAGCACCAAACTTGACGTGCGTCTATGGGACGAGAGGCTATCGAGCTTCGAGGCCGACCAGGCCCTGGCCGGAACGTTCACGCGAAAGCAAAAGAAGAACCGCCAGGATGCGATCGCCGCGGCTGTGATTTTGCAGGATTTTCTTTCAGCCGGAGGACCTGAGGGCGCACCGCGACCAGATGAGGTCACGGACTGAGGTTCATTAGTTCAACTCCGCCAGGCTCGAAAACCCTATTGGCCTTTCTTGCGGCTTTCGGCTGCGAGGGCTTCCAACGCTGAAATCGGGTCAAGTGGTTCGCTGGGTTCCGGAGCAGGAGCAGGAGCAGCAGTCTTGGGTGCGGGCGCTGGAGCCGGTGCGGGAGCGGGTGCGGGCGTGGGAGCCGCTTCAACGACTTCCGCCACTTCTACTATTTCCAGCACTTCGGGCGTCTCGGCCGGCTCGACCACTACTGTGGGAGCAACAGCAACTTCTTCCACCGGAGCCGGTTCGACTTCCACCACAATATCTTCGGTGACAACCGTGGGACCGTCAATCGCCGAACCTTCGGCAACCACCTGTCCCTCGCTCTTGACAGGGGCGACCTCGCCGGGCAGTCCGTTGACCTGAACGGTGAAGACGATCGGACCGATCGACAGGCGATCGCCCGCCGAAAGCTCACCTTCGCTTATGCGCTGGTTGTTGAGATACGTACCGTTGCTGGAGGCAAGGTCCTTGACGCGTATGACGTCCCCGTCGAGACGAATCTCGGAATGGCGTCGGGAGACGTTCAGCAGAGGTATCTGCAGTTCGCACTCTTCACCCCGACCGACAACGGAAACGGTGTTGGTCAACGGAAAGTCCTTACGCTGACCATCCGGCTTGAACATTACAAGATTAACATCCATTGGAAGTCCTCTGTGTATCCTGACGCATTCAACGAAAGCCACATCGTCAAACCGTGTGGCGAGTATGAGTTTATTGTATAATCCTTGGGGTTTCATGCAAGCATAATTAGCCCGGGCTTTCAATGCAAGACCAAAGCTCCAATCACCACCGCCCCGCAGGACAGGTCCGACCGGCCGGGGCGCTCTACGTTCACATACCGTTCTGCCTGAGCAAGTGCGGTTACTGCGACTTCTACTCACTGGCGAATAGACAGGAGCTGACCGAACCCTGCGTCCGGGCCATTGGGCTTGATCTGCAGAGAAACGCACCGCTTCTGGACAAGCCGCTGGACAGCATCTTCATCGGCGGCGGTACGCCCACTTCGCTAGAACCGATGCTCTTGCAAGAACTTATGACAATATTAACGCCCTATACGAACGATCGGACAGAGTTCAGCGTGGAAGCCAACCCCTGCACTATAACCAGCGAAAAGGCCGAAATACTCCGCGCCGCCGGCGTCAATCGGGTGAACCTCGGAGCCCAATCGTTCGTACCCGGCGAACTGGAGGCGATGGGCAGAATTCACGATCCGGACAGAATCGAACAGGCATGGGAAACGCTTCGCACAGCGTCGATAGACAGGCTTGGCCTTGACCTGATCTACGCCGCGCCTCGCCAGGACCTCGATTCATGGCGATTCTCGCTCGACAGGGCGCTGAGCCTTGGGCCAGACCACCTGAGCTGCTATGCGTTAACCGTGGAAAGCGATACTGCAATCGGAAGATTGAGGGATAGCGGTGAGTTTGTCGAGATGGACGAATCCGACCAGGCCGACTGCTACCAAACCGCACTTGACTCGTCGCGTGCGGCGGGGCTGGAGCGTTATGAGATTTCCAACTTCGCCGCACCGGGCAAGGAATGCAGGCATAATCTGACATACTGGCGAAACGAACCGTACCTGGGCCTCGGACCGGCGGCCGCCAGCTATATCGGCGGCGTCAGACGCACCAACAACCCCGATGTCCAGGCGTACGTCCAGGCCGTCGAGGCCGGTCGGGAACCGCCGGGAGAATCCGAGACTCTGACCGGACACGCCGAAATGGGCGAAACGATCATGCTCGCACTGCGAATGTGTCGCGGCGTGAATCGCCCCGCATTTGTCGAAAGGTTCGGCATGGACCCGACCGAAGCCTTCGGTGAGACTATACAACGTTACTGCAGCCAGGGCGCAATGCTGCTGAATAGCGAGACAATCCGAATCGCACCCCAGGCCATGCTGGTGTCGAATACTATTATCGCTGACATACTGTCGGAGGTCTGACTCTTTGCTATAATGACATGCTAAGAGTCCTCCATATCGCCCCCACGCCCAACAGCATCGCAAAAGACACCGAGCAACAGGTCCGCACAACTACATCAAAAGACACGACAACGACCACGCCAGGACCACCTCAATAGTCTGCGGAACAATCCTGGCGGGCATCGCCAAACTCGAGAAACTCCGCAACGAACTGGCAGCAACACTCGAAAAGGACTACAGCGGTTCGCCGGGAGTCATCCAGTTCCTTATGAGCATCGGGCGAAAGCCCGCGTTCAACGCCAAACTCACCAAACTCAACGGAAGAACACTCTCGCTGCCCAGGGCCCTGAGAGGTAAAGTGGTCGTTCTCTATTTCTGGGCCACCTGGTCCGGACCGTGCATCCAATCCATGCCCTACATGGCGGAAAGTACTGGAACGATCCGACCTGTTTGAAGTACGGCGTCATGGGCATACCATCGGTATGGGTCCTCGACAAAAAGGGCGGAATCGTATCGGACAATGGGCGTGCTAACCTCGAAGCTATTATCGACAAGCTCCTGAGAGGTTAGCCCAGACGGTCGGCCGGGGAAACACGAACGCCCCTCCAGACTCCAAACCCGCGGCGAACAGTATTTAATTTGCCCCTTAACTTGCATTGCCCGATATACGGAGGTATGCTCCGACTATGCGAAAATCAGCCTTAGTTACGTTTACAATCGCCCTACTCGCGGCAATCGGATGCGACAACCAGTGGGACTTGAAGTGGCCCAATCAGACCAAGACGAGCGCTGCGGCCGACAGTTCCGCCAAGCCGGCGCCCAAGCCTGCCAAAGTCCAACCGCCGCTGGCCAAGAACACGCCCCAGCAGGAGATCGTCCAACTCCAACGCCAGATCAAGACGCTGCGTCAACGGTTGGAGGTCATAGAGAACGAGAACGGAAAACTTCGCCAGAGCTACAAGAGCGTTGCCGCACTGCGCAAGGAGCTCGAGAAACAAACGTTCACCGCCAAAATGCAGGCCGAGGACCTCAAGGCCCTCAGAACCGCCGCCATCGAGCGAGATCTGTACAAGACGCGGTCCGAACGTCTGCAGCGGCAACTGACGGCGCTGAAAGCTCCCTCGACCAGACCCGCCGGTCCGTAGGATAATCCCGTATCGCCCGAGCCGCACACCAAGCCCCGATCATTACCCCTGTAGTCACAAGAGCAACCCAATGCGTGTAGTCGTAACCGGACAAGTAGGACTGGACAAGAAAGCGTTTATCAGCAAGGTCGCGGGCCTTGCGGCCGATCAGGGCTTCGAACTTACGACCGCAAACGTCGGCGACATGATGTACGCCGAAGCGCCCGACGTTATGCCCGGAAGGATCCTGGACCTGCCCCTGTCTCGCCTGAACTCGCTGCGACGAAGCATTTTCAAAGATGTGCTAGCCACGTGCAAAGAACAATCCAACGTGCTGGTCAACACGCACGCCACGTTCCGCTGGCGACACGGACTTTTCTCGGCGTTCGACCACGATCTAATGGGCCAGCTCGACGCCGACCTGTACATAGTGATGGTCGATAACGTCGACAGCACACACTACCGCCTCGTTCGCGACGGACACCTCGACCACACGCTCAAGGACATCATGGTCTGGCGCGAGGAGGAGATACTGGCCACCGAACTGCTCAGCCAGATCGTACGCGGACACGGATGCTGCTACATAATGGCCGTCGGCGAAGACGAAAGCACCGCACAGACCGTAGTAGATCTGATCTTCCGCCCGCAGAAAAAGAAGGCGTACATCAGTTTCCCGATGTCCCACGTGACGGACATGCCCGACCTGCTGGGCGAAATCGACGCCTTCCGCCGCGAACTGAAACGATGCTTCACGTGCTTCGACCCGGGCGATCTGGAGGAGAAGTACCTTACCTCCCTGGCGCTGGAGGCGGCGCAGAACGGGCTGCGCACCGTGGAAACGGGACCGCCCGGGGGGAAAGTCTCGCTGGACACCGCACAGTTACTGGACATCATCGCCGACATTGACGGGCAGATTTACGCCCGCGACTTCAAACTCATAGACCAGGCCAACATGATCGTCTCGCTGATACCCGCCCTGCCCGACGGGCGCCCGGGCCTGTCCAGCGGAGTTGAACGTGAACTGCAGCACGCACACGAAGCCACAAAAGAAGTCTTCGTTATATGGAAACCCCAGGCCGAACCGTCACCCTTCGTCACCGAAACGGCCACGAAGGTCTTCAGCTCGACCAACGAAGCCGTCCAGTACTTCCACGACAACGACTACATCCCCGCCGACTCGACCGGCACGCTGTTCGGATAAGAGACCGGAACGGAACCAAGCGTATCACCCGCTTGGACGAAGCCGCGGCGCGATTAGCATCGCAGGCATACTCAACGAAGCGGCTCGCTCGTATTCGCACTAAGAATCCGACGGCGTCACTTCTATGAAGCTGATTTCCGGGCGGCAGTAGAATCTTACGCGTGGGGCTACGCTTCCTTCCATGCCGACTCCGCGGTTGACGTACAGGTGGGTGCGGCCGACGTTGTATAGTCCGGCCTCGAATCGCTTTTCATACACAGAGGCAGTGACCAGAGCTCCGTAGAACGGCATGGCGACCTGGCCGCCGTGAGTGTGTCCGGCGCATACGAGGTCCACACCGCGATCGGCCAGCAGGTAAACTGCCGATGGGAAGTGATATCCGAACAGTTTGAAGTCCTCTTTGGGAACGTCCTCCAGAACCCGGTCGAACATCATTGGGGCAGTCCGTGGACCCCTTCCCCAGCGGGCGGCCGCCCCGGCGACCCAGATGTGCGTCCCGGCGACCTCCAGCCGCCGGGCCTGGGCTGCCAGTTCGACGACCCCCGTCGAACCGAACAAATCGACATTCCTGTTCCGCAAGGCCATGTCCCAGTTGCCCCTTACGGCGAAAGTCGGCGCGATCTTCGCCAGGGCGGTCATGCAGGTCCGGAACTTGTCCAGACCGCCGAGAGAATTTATCGAATCGCCGGTATAAATGACCGCGTCCGGTTCGAGTTCCGCGATCATCTCGGGGAGTTTGTGCTCGTTTCGGACCGCCGGGTCGCAGTGCATGTCGGATATGTGCACCAACCGTATCGGCCGGGTCGCACCCTTGAGCTTCGGCGAGCTGATTCGCGTGCGAGTAACCTCCAGCCAGTACGGCTCGATGAAGTATCCCCACAACATGCATCCGACACCGCCGCCGGCCAGAGCCAGAACGTCGCGCCGGGTCCATTTGGCCAGCCGCGAACGCTTGGGCGCCGGACGTCGGCGAAGTTTGCGCCACGTCGAAGCCAGCAGATACGCCCCCGCAGCCGTATACACCATAGCGAAGGTGATAAGGAACACCTTCGAGCCCAAAGTAAACGTGAGATTGATGCCTAGCATAATCGCGTCCTCCGATTCCTATAGATAACTACGTCGAAGAACCACGATATGTTCGGCGGGACAATCGGACAAGTTTGAGAATCTGAAAAATCCTTCGCGTCGGCTCGCCCTTCGAATGACAATGTAATGTGCGTGCGGGACGTCAGTAAGGATGTCTAGCTGATTTAGAGGGCTAGAGGATACGTCAATACAGAAGAGCAACAGCGGCGTGTTCATTCGCGTTCACGATTTGACAATAACAACCAGAAAAGAGCGACATGATGCATACTTTTGGAAAGAATCATTTGATAAAATTGGCGGTAGTAGTCCTGTTTGCCGCTTCACTTTCGGCAGCGGAGGATACGCGCCGCTTACCTCTGGTCCCCTATCCTCAGACAGTTACTCTGAAAAAAGGCGACTTTGTCCCGGCGAAAAACCTTGTCCTGAAATTCGCGGAAGGCGAAGCGAGAATCAAACCGATTGCCGAGACCTGCGCCAAGGATCTTGCCGCCCTGGGATTCTCGGCCTCAGACGGCAAGACAGCTGGTGGAGAGAAAACCGGGATCATCGAGCTTTCCATACGGAATGACAAACTCCTGGGCGCCGAAGGATATCACCTCACAATTGACTCTAAAATATCCGTATCGGCCGCCACTGGCGACGGTCTGTTCTGGGGCACTCGTACGTTACTCCAATTGCTCGAAAAGGGGCCGGGCAAAGCCGTACCTCAACTGGTTATTACCGACAAGCCCAGTTTTAGCTACCGCGGACTCATGGTGGATAATGCGCGGAAATTCCATTCGTTGGAGTTCCACATAAAAATGATTAAACAGATGGCTTCGTTCAAGCTGAACCGATACCAGGTGCATTTCAGCGATGACCAGAGCTATACCCTGCCGAGTGCGGCGTTCCCAAAGCTGCCGACTCAAGACCGCCATTATACGACCCAGCAGGTAAAGCAACTTGTCGCTGCAGCGAAAAAGTATCACGTTATGATCGTGCCGGAAATCGACGTACCGGGGCATTCACGAGCTATGCTCCGGGGCATTGGGTCTCTCAAGTGCACCGACAGAAATAAATTATGCATCGGCAACGAGAAGTCTTACCAAACACTTGGAAAACTGTTCGCAGAGGTTATGGAGATGATCCCCGGGGAGTACTGGCACCTCGGCGCCGACGAGATTCACTACAAAGGAACAGCGTGCGATGCTTGCCGCAAGAGGATCAAGGACGAGAAGCTCACCGACGGTGACCAACTGTTTAACTACTTCATCAACCGCATGCACGGCGTTGTCAAGCCCACGGGGCGGAAGATGCTCGTATGGGAGGGTTTTCGCCCCAACCAAACTCCGAAAATAGACAAGGATGTCATCGTGTGTCCCTTCGACGTAAAGCACGCCGGGATCATGCCGCGAGATTACTTCAAGGCCGGTTACACCGTACTGAACACGGCATGGACCCCTTTGTACATTGCAGATCGACTTTACATGACAACGCCGGAGATACTGGCGCGATGGTCTCCTAACATGTTTGGCGCGGGTCGAAGCCCTCAACCTTTTGCGTACTGGAAGAAGTTCCGCGCCGGCTCGATCAAGCCCGAACAGATAATAGGAGCTCAAATGTGTTCGTGGGCCAACGAGGAAAAAGTCGAGGAAGGGCTTTTCTTCGGTACGGGCCCAGGGTTCGACAATTATGGTCGGCCCGGTCCGCGAGCACAGATCATGGCCGAGCGTCTTTGGACCGGCGCCAAAACCACGCCAAAGGACCTCCTCGAACGAGTGGGAGCGGCGTACTGGGAGTAGTCTGAATCGACGACAGCAAGACCAAAACCCAGCTATATTGACGTCCACATTCATGCGCATGACTGCAAGAATCGCAAAGGGAATATCGATCCGCATCCAGCCCGCCCCCTGGACTGGTCACTTCAGTGAACCAGTAATCCGTTAATAACGCCCCGAACACCACCAATCACCAGGCCCGCTTCTCGATCGAACAGCGAGGCGCACCGTACTGCACTTGGATTAAGCCAAGGCAAGCAAGCGGTTCGGATTCGACGTGGATTCGGTTCGAGACTCAGCTTAGTTTCGGTTTGGTTTCGGTATCGAATGCTGGGTGATGCTTGTGGCGTTATTAACGACTTACTGGTTCACTGAAGTGACCAGTCCAAGTTCCGCTCAGAGCCCTTTGACTCGCCATTCCTTGCGGCAGGCCTGGCGGATGTAGCGTTCGGCGCCCTTTATGTTGGTCACTTTCATGTTGGACGCATCCCACTTGAGCGTCTTGTCGGGGAACTGCAGCGCCACAGTACCAAGAAGGACCATTTCGCTGAGAGGTCCGGCGTAATTGAACGAGGCCTGGGTTTTACCGCCGTTCTTGCCGAGTATCGCGTCGATGAACTGGCGGTAGTGATTCTGCGGCTTGGGCTTGGGTCTGGCGACGCCTTTGAGTTTCTCGCTTGGATACAAAATCGGACCCGAGCCGTGCGGCATAAGCATAACGCCTTCTTCGCCGATCAGCAGTGCGCCCTGGGCCGGGTATTTGCGTCCCTCGAGCAGATTCTTCTGAAACTCGGCGGGAGGATACTTGAAACCGTCGGACCAGGTGATATCGACGGTCTTCCCGGCCGTCAGGTCTGTTCCAGCGTAGGTGTATCGCACGATCTGCCAGGTCGGGAAAGTTTCTACTCGCCGCGCCGGATCGTCTCACCACTTCGGTTCGACCTGGGCCTTGACGGCGATCGGCATGCCGAGACCAAGTGCGCGGTACGGCATGTCCATGATGTGGCAGCCCATGTCGCCGAGCCAGCCGCATCCGAAATCGAGCCAGCCGCGCCACCAGGAAGGATGGTAGACGCCGCGAACGTACGGCCGCACCGGCGCCGTGCCGCACCATGCGTCCCAGTCCAGTTCTCCCGGCACGGGGTCGGTCTTCTTGGGACGCGGTCCGACGGGTCGGTATTTTCCCGGGCTCTTGTTCGACCAGAGAAAGACTTCCTTGACCTTGCCGATGGCCCCCTTGCGGAGCATTTCTACGGACATGCGGGCTCCAACCGAAGAACTCAGCTGGATACCCATCTGCGTTACGACGGCGGCGCGTTTGGCGGCTGCGGCGATCTGGCGGGCCTGGTAGACGTCGTGGGTCAACGGTTTCTGGCAGTAAACGTGCTTTCCCATCCCGAGCGCCGTCATGGTTATCGGCGCGTGCATGTGGTCCGGCGTGGTGACGTTGACCGAGTCGACTTTGTCGCCTTCCTTTTCGAGCAGTTGGCGCCAGTCCTGGTATTTCCGAGCGTTTGGGAACTTCTTCGCCGCAGCTGCCAGCCGGCGGGTGTCAACGTCGCATATGGCGACGATCTCGGCGTTGGGGTGCGAGGCGAACTGGTTGACGTCGCCCCAGCCCATGCCCCCGACTCCGATCGAGGCGTGCTGGACTTTTGAGTTCGGCTTCGCGGCGCGACCGATCCGGGCTAACGGAAACGCCATGAGCCCCGCGGCGGTCGTACTTTTCAGGAGCGTGCGTCGGGTCGTCATCTTCGAACCGTCGGGTGTGGGAATGCTGCACATAGTCCTGCTCCTTGCTGGCAATGCGTATCTGGATTCCGGGAGGTCTCCTGGATTATCGCCACTGGCGTTACAGACCGCAACCTTGAACACAAGGGGGCAAGAAAGGCGTCAGTCTTCCTGCGAATACTCCAGCCAGGCCATTTGGATCGCTTCTAAAATACCCTCGCTTGAGGCTTCGGGTGTGTCGGAAAAGTCAGGCAGTTCGATCACCAGTTTGTGCATTTCGGTGAAGCGAACGCTCAGCGGCTCGCGGTCGGGAAACTTTTCGCTGAGCTGGAAGCCAATCTCGTCGGCGTCTGTCCATTCTAGTGTGGGCATCGCGTGGCCTCCGGGGTTATCCGTGTTCCGAAACGGCGTTGCGGTTCCAGTGCGGGATGCTGACCGTCACGTCGCCGATCACGATCGCCATGCAGGCCAGACGGCTGTCCAGAGTGTTGCCCGGAACCTGGTCGACTGTGTCGAATTCGTCGTCCTGGGCCTCAGTGAGATTATCCTTGCCCTGCTCGACGATCACATGGCAGGTCCCGCAGACCCCCACCCCGCCGCAGGCGCACTCGATCTGTATATCGTTGGCCAGGGCGATATCGAGCAGGCTTCCGGGTTGCCCGTGAGACCCGTAGGGAAAATCGTCCGGATCGACCGAAACAGTCTTGTCGATCGGTTTGAATGTCACGTTATACTTTGGCATCTGAAATCGCCTCAAACTTCGTCCATTTTGCGGCCTTTGATGGTCTTGGACAGCACGCTGTCCATCTGGGCCTCGGTCAGAGGCATAGCCGCATCATTCGCCGCGCCCATAGCCTCGTAAACTGCATCGCAATCTTCACCCTGTCTCTTTGTCTTCAGGTCGTCCACCGCCTCGTCGAGCGTCTGTCGCTGCTGCGGGCTCAATACGTCGCCGGCGACGGCGAGCGATTTTTCGATCGCCTGCAGTATTCTCTCCGACTCGTTTCTCAGGTCGATCAGGCGGTGCGCGTTCAGGTCTTCCATCGCGTGTGCGAACGACTCCTTGACCATCGAGTCGACCTCGTCGCGGGTAAGCCCGTGTGCGGGAGTTATCTGCACGGAAGCTGCTTTTCCACTGCGAAGCTCGCGTGCCGATACGTCCAGAATACCGTTGGCGTCCAGCAGGAAAGTGACCTGCACTCTGGGGGCTCCGGCGGGCATAGGCGGAACTCCGGTAAGCTGGAACTTGCCCAGCGAGCGACAGTCCTTGGCCAGTTCGCGTTCGCCCTGGAGCACGTGTATGTCGACTGACGTCTGCCCGTCGACATACGTGCTGAAGGTCTCTGTGGCCTGGCAGGGAACGGTCGAGTTCCGCATGATCAACTTTCCAACCGCCCCGCCGAGGGTCTCTATGCCCAGCGAAAGCGGAGTGACGTCCAGCAGGAGCGTGTCGCGTTTTATCCCGGCCAGGATTCCGGCCTGCACCGCGGCGCCAAGGGCCACGATCTCATCGGGATTCACCGCGGTGTACGGCTCGCGACCGAAGAACGCCTTCGTTTTCTCGCGAACAAGCGGAACGCGTGTGGAACCGCCGACCATAACCACCTGGTCGATATCCTCCGGCCCGAGCCCCGCATCACGAAGCGCCCTGGCGCAGTGTTCTATTGTGTGATCGATCCATCTTGTCGCAAGCGACTCGAATTCGTCGCGAGTGATCGTTCGCCTGAAAACCCTTCCAGCCCCCAGCGCGACCTCCACGGTGGCGTCGTCTTCTGTCGAAAGCCGCACCTTCGTAGCCTCGGCGAAAGTTCTCATCGCCTGTCGGGTAGCCGGCGGAAAGTTCAATTCTTCGCCGAACTCTTTGCGTATCTCAGCGGTCAACAGGTTAATAAGTTCGCGGTCGAGATCATCGCCGCCAAGCTGCGTGTCGCCCTGGGTGCTCAGCACCTCGAACACTCCGCCGGAAACCCTGAGAATCGAAACGTCAAACGTCCCTCCGCCCAGGTCATATACCGCTATGCACGCATCTTCACTGCGATCCAGCCCGTAGGCCAGCGCCGCGGCGGTCGGTTCGTTAACTATTCTGCAGACCTCCAGGCCGGCGATTCGTCCGGCGTCGCGAGTGGCCTGTCGCTGCGAATCGTCAAAGTACGCCGGAACGGTGATTACCGCTCGCGATATTTCCGTGCCGGGTCCGCAGACCGCCTCGGCGCGGGCCTTTATGTCACGAAGAATTATCGCCGACAGTTCCTGGGGCGTCATCTGGCGGCCTTGCACGTTTACGCAGACCGTATCGTGCCTGCCCGGTACTATATCGTACGGCAGGCCGTCCATCTCGCCGCCAAGGTCCGCAACACTCTTGCCCATCAGGCGCTTGACCGAGTAGACCGTTGCGGTCGGATTCTCAACCGCGTGAGCCCTGGCCTCGGCGCCTACGGTCACCTTCCCGTCACCAAAGGCGATAACGCTGGGTACGAGCGATTGGCCCTGGGCGTCGCGAATAATCTCCGGACCGCCCGGCGTCATAATCGCCGACAGCGAGTTGGTGGTGCCCAGATCGATTCCGAGTATCAGGTCATCACTCATGAGCGTGCTCCGCATTAATTGCCTGCGAAAGCAGCTTCTTGGCGTAAGAAACCGCGTTGAGCTGCTGTCGCAATTCGCCCAGCAGATCGTCCACCACCGCCTTGCAGGAAACAGACTCCTGGTACTGCTCGAACAGCACGCCTATCCTTCGAATCAGCCCGTCGTGCTGGGTTTGCAGCACGTCGGCGATACGGGCGATTTCCGCCTGATCGTCGGCTCCGATCGCATCAGAGAGCTCTTCCTGCATCATCATCATCGCGCCGAGGAATCCGTCGGGCACGGACTTGTCGTCGGCCGAGCTCTTACCGCCGAACAGCGCCAGCAGATAGGAGGCTCTGGCGGCCGGATCCTTGAGCGTTCGGTACGCCTGGTTCAGCGCCGCCGACACCTGCAAGTGCAGCTGCTGGACTTCCGGCGTGTCGCCTGCATGGAAGTCCGGGTGTGCGTGTCGCGACAGGGCCAGGAACTTGCGATGAATCTCCGCGGCGTCCAGGTCGAATCGCCTGGGCAGGTCCAGCAGGGCGAAATGGTCGGCCACCGCCGCCTCGGGCCCTATCGTGTGACAGTAGTCGCAGACCACGGGGGTGGTCATCGGCTTGTCGCAATGGGTGCACTTCACCGGCGTGGCCTGATCGTGTTGTTCAGTCATGATTCCCTTTCCGCACGGGATAGTCTCTACGCCGAGAAGCTCGCTCCGCATCCGCAACTGGCTTTGGCGTTGGGATTGTTGAACACGAACCCGCCTTTGAGCAGGTCGTCGCTGTAGTCAACTTCCGTACCGCTCAGGTAGAGGTAGCTCTTGGGGTCGCAGATCAGTCTCAGCCCTTCAGATTCGAAGACCTCGTCGGTGGGGTCAGGTTCGGCCGACACGTCCAGCGTATAGCTGAACCCGCTGCATCCGCCGCCCTTGATTCCGACTCGCAGGCATGAGTTTTCAGGCATTTCATTGACCAGGAATGCTTCCCGGATCTTCACCGCGGCGCGTTGTGTTATTGTAATCGCCATGTTCGACTCCTTGCCCTGGGGCCTTATTTTCCGTTCTTTCTCTTCCAGTCCTGGATGGCGGCCTGGATCGCGTCTTCAGCCAGCACCGAGCAGTGAATCTTGACCGGCGGCAGCGACAGTTCGCTGGCTATTTCGGTGTTCTTCAGTTCGGTGGCCTGGTCGAGGTCCTTTCCCTTCAGCCATTCGGTCGCCAGCGAACTTGCCGCTATCGCCGAACCGCATCCGAAGGTCTTGAACTTGGCGTCTACGATATGCCCGTCGTCGTCGACCTCTATCTGCAGCTTCATCACGTCGCCGCATTCCGGCGCGCCTACGATGCCCGTTCCCACGTGGGACGAGTTCTTGTCCAGCGACCCGACGTTACGCGGGTTGCTGAAGTGATCCATAACTTTGTCGCTGTATGCCATTATTAAAAACCTCTCTCGGGCGGACGGCGCCCGGTGATCTATCCGTTCTGCTCCATCGCCAGTTCGTACAGCGGGCTGAGCTCCCGCAGGTCCTTGACCGCTTTTATCACCTGGTCTATCGCGTAGTCCACTTCCTCGATTGTGCTATGGCGCCCGAGGCTGAAGCGAATGCTGCTGTGGGCCAGTTCGTCGGTCACGCCCATCGACCTGAGCACGTAGCTCGGCTCGAGCGACGCGCTGGTGCACGCCGATCCGGACGAAACCGCAATATCTTTCATTTTCATCATCAGCGCCTCGCCCTCGACGTAGGCGAACGACAGATTCGCCGTGCCCGCCAGGCGCTCGGTCGGATGCCCATTGAGCGTGACAAATTCGAGCCCCTCGCTGATTCCAGTCTGCAAGCGGTCCCGCAACGCGGTGATCCTCACAGTTTCGGCATCCATCTCTTCGCCCGCTATAGTGCAGGCCGCGCCGAGCCCGACAATGCCCGGAACGTTCAGCGTACCGCTACGCATGCCGCGCTCGTGTCCCCCGCCGTCCATCTGGCACCTGAGCCTGACTCGCGGATTTCGCCTGCGAACATAAAGGGCTCCAACGCCCTTCGGCCCGTAAAGTTTGTGGGCCGACATGCTTAGCAGATCGATTTTCATCTGGTCAACATCGATCGGAATCTTGCCCACCCCCTGAGTCGCGTCGGTATGGAAGAACACGCCCCGGTCCCGAGCAACCTGACCGATTTCGGCGATCGGATTGATAGAACCTACTTCGTTGTTCGCGGCCATTATAGACACAAGTATCGTCTGGTCGGTTATGGCGTCGGCGACCTGCTGACCCGAGATGCGCCCGAATTCGTCCGGCGTCAACCAGGTAATTTCAAAACCGTCCTCGGCCAACCGTTTGCAGGGATCTATTACGGCCTTGTGTTCCGAAACGCAGGTGATGATATGGTTTCCCTTGTCGCGATACATTTCGGCGACGCCCTTGATTGCCAGATTGTCCGACTCGGTGGCTCCGGAGGTGATGACAAGGTCCTTGGCCCCGGCTCCGATCAGGTCGGCGACCTGCCTGCGGGCATTTTCCACGCCGGCTTCAGCCTTCCACCCGAACGGGTGGTTGCGGCTGGCGGCGTTGCCGAAATGCTCGGTAAAGTACGGCGCCATCGCCTCAAACACGCGCTGGTCGACCTGCGTGGTGGCGTTGTGGTCAAAGTATATCGGAAGCTGCAAAGCCATTGACGTCATCCTTTGTTCTGTGTTAGGGCTCCTGCGGGCTTGACTATTTCGTCAAGCGTAACGCTGGCCAGAAAGTCTTTTAGTTTTCGCTGTGCTCGGTGAACCGGATCGGTCACCGGGCAATTGGCCATAACCTGACAGGTGCACTGCCCTTGGCCCATCTCCTCAGTAACGCATTCAGCCAACCTCACCGGCCCTTCCAAAAGATCAACCAGATCCGCCAGGCTCACGTCGGCGGTATCTATCGCCATTCTGTATCCGCCGCGGGCGCCGCGCACCGATTCGATGTAACCCGCCGAGGCCAACTCCTTAAGCACGTTCATCAGCAGTGAGGTCGAGACATCAAGTCGGCTGGAGATTTGTCGCGCACTTACCAGCGACCCGCTGTCAAGCTGCGACAAAAGGCCCATTGCGACCAGTGCGTATCCAGTTTTCTTCGTAAGAGCCAGCATAATTAACCGTTTGGAGACCGCTGCGGAGCGTGCGAGCCCCGATCCAGCGGTGACTATTACATATATAGCACTTTTATAGTACGATTTCAACTCTCGAGGCGTAATTTATACCCTCCGACCGTTTTTGGACGTTTTGGAGCGTATAATTATTGGTGCCCGGCTCAATGCACCTCAAGAAGGAGCACCAATATGTCCATTACAGTCACTTGGATTCACCACGCATCCTTCCGTATCAGCGGCGCCGGAAGCGTAGTCTATATCGACCCATGGAAAATCCCCTCCAAGCCCCGTGACGCCGACATTGTTCTGGTATCACACGACCACTTCGACCACTGCAGCGAAGATGATATAGCAAAGGTAAGCGGAGACCGAACCGTGCTGGTCGCTCCGCACAGTGTGGTGAAAAAACTAGGTTACGGACAGGTTGTAAGAGCCGGGGATGAACTGCACATAGACGAGACCAGCATTGAGGCCGTTAGCGCTTACAACTGTACGAATGATTATCACCCGAAAGCATGCGGATGGATCGGAGCAGTGATCAGCCTCGACGGCAAGAGGATATACTACGCCGGCGACACCGACATCACTCCGGAGATGGCGTTTCTGACATCGATAGACCTCGCCCTGCTTCCGGTTGGAGGAACTTACACGCTGGATGCGGCCGAAGCGGCGCGAGCGTGCGACCAGATAGGTCCGGCGGCGGCTTTACCGTATCATTGGGGAGACATTGTCGGCTCGGCCAGAGACGCCGAACTGTTCGCCGAGTCCGCACCGTGCAAGACCCATGTGCTGCAGCCCGGCGAGTCGCTTGAATTGCTTTGACCCCACTGCCGCTCCGGTCAGCCCTTATTCTGAGCCATGATGGTTTCTCCGTCTTCCAAGCACTGGCCCAGCGTCGTGTTCTCAAGTTTGTTGCAGATGTACTGCTGGATGTCGGTCCACACCAGGCGCAGGCCGCATTAGACATTGTCACAGCGCGGCGGGTCGTGCTGGCAGAAGTTCACAGCGATAGGCCCCTCGACTGCTTCTATAAGATCCAGAATGCTTACGTCCGCCGGATCGCGGGCCAGCAGGTATCCGCCCTTCTTGCCCCTGACCGGCGTAATGAGCCCAGCCCGGCCAAGAGAAGCGAATATTTTCACCAGATACTGCTTCGACAGTCCGCGAGCCTCGCATATCGAATTGAGCGTGGTGGGACCGCTCCCGTAGTTCTCCGCAAGAACAAGCGCGCCTCGGACCGCAAACTCCGCAGCAGGGGATAACTTCATGGCAAGGAACCTTTCATATCAACGAAAGCTGTAAAACTTAGAATCTTATATAGGATTGTACTATCTCCTCCCCCGTTTTGCACTAAATATACTATTTTTTGGGCTCTGAATCCTCTACGTTGCGGCCTTGCCCAACGCGGGCAGGAAGTAGTCTCTGACCACGCACTCCCAACTCATCTTGCACGCCAGATCGTAGCCCGACTGCATCTGACGAGACATGGCTTCAGCGTCGCGAGGCAGGATATCCATCAGGGCTCCAGCCAGGCGCAGAGTCTCCTCGGCCTCCACCGCGTCGCGCGCCTCGGTCTGCATACCCAGCAGCGAATCGATGGACCAGCCCTGCCCGCCAGCAAGGAAATTACCTTCCAGTATGCATTCGCAGTCGCGCCCTTCTTCGGCCCGGTGTGCGAAGCCCATGCACCCGCAAACGTTGCTTACCAAACAGATTGCGCCGAAGCACAGCGCCTCGAACTGGCTTATCCCGAACGGTTCGTAGGCGCTGAGCCCGAACTCCACGTCAGTCCCGCGCCGAATGTCGGCGAACGTCATACCCTCAGGCATCTTGCGCCCGCAGAACTCCGGTGACCAGTCCCACTGGTTAACCAGCACCGCCCGGACGGTCTGGTGATCGCGATTGAAACAGTCGAACATCTCGCCGAGGACCTCTTCGCCCCCGCACAGGTCGGGGTAGCCTTCCTCGTGAGCGACAGGCCAACCGTAGACCCGCTCCATCTCGGCGATGTCGCGCCCTCGCCGCTGACCGGCCAGCGTGCCCAGCATGAAAAACACCGCCGTTTCGCCTCGCTGGGCCAGCATGGGCTCCAGTGCGTGGAGAACGCCCATATCGCGCCAGATCGCCTTGCTTACAACCGGCCGGCAGACATGCCCCATCACCCACGTCGGACGAACGCCAGTGAGATTCTCGGCGTATTGTCGCATCCGCTCGCGGCTGACGATCTTCTCGTCCAGGCTGATCTTCACATTCGGAATACCGTTGTAGACCAGGTCAATATCCTTGCGGGCGATGTGCTTGTCGACAAAACGTAGTTCCTCGACAATGTAATCTCCTACGGCGAATATGTGGTCGAGGTAGCGAGCGGCTTTGACCAGCGGATGTTTGTAGTTGGCGAACACGCTGGGAAAAATGTCTTCAACGGTTTTGCCCTGCTCGGCGGCCTGAGCCAGCACATTGTAGAACATCGTATCGTGGCCGGGGGTGTCCTCAACCACCGGCCTTACCGACGCCACTTCGTGCGCGTAGAACACCGTGCGAACGTCGCCCTTGCCGTCCAGCATCGCCTGAAGCGCCGTGGGCACGCCCATGTACTCGTGGGCCAGGATAACCATCATCTCGCCCCCGTCGCACCCGATTGCGTTAAGCGCCTCGTATCCCGGCTCGGCCAGCCGCACGTACTGCTCGAACTCCCAGGCGGATTCGAAATTATCAGACGGGACAGCGAATTTCTTCCACAACTCGGCCTTGAACAGGCTCAGGCGTTTCTGGTTGATGCTGAACACGTCGATCAGCAGCACCTCGGCCTCGACAGTTTCGCCGGTGCACGGTTCGTGGACCATGCGCGTACCGTAAACAACTCCGACATCGTATGTGCGTTCGATGGCGCTGAACTTTGTATGCCATTCGGGCGGTTCGTGTCCGTCGACACTACTGTAGAAAATTTTTCCGCCCTCTCCAAGCCGCAGCTCGGGCGGTTGATTGGTGTGCAGCAGCGGGCCGAGCAGGATCGTTCGCGATACGGTCTGTCTATAGGGCTCGGCGTTTACAAGCCCGGCGATGACCGCTCCGATACCGCCGATCTTCTCCGCCGCTTCGTGCGTCACATGTACTACGTTCATTATCAGGCGCCTCTGGGTTTAGGGTAATTGTAGGTTTCAGGGCGCCACAAGGAAAGCCCCATCGTCAATTGCCTGTCGAATGCGGCCTGACGGATGTTGCCTGCGGGCGGTTATTTCGTAGAATAAGGGCTAAACTTCCGCCCAGTAAAAGGAGCATCGATTTTATGACCGTAGTTGGTTCCGGACAGCCCGACGCATGCCTCAGCGATCAACAGATCGCCGAGATCATTGAAACCGCCGCCGCACAGATAGAACCAGCCGGTAAACGGATACTGGTGATAATACCGGACCACACGCGGTCCTGCCCGCTGGGGACGATCGTTCGCTGCCTGCGAAAGTCGATCGGCTCGCGGGCGAGCAAGCTGGACTTCCTGATCGCACTGGGAACCCACCCGCCGCTGGGCGAGGCCCAGATCGATTCGCTGCTGGATATCAAACCGGGCGATCGAGCCGAAGTGCTCGGCGACTCGGAAGTGTTCAATCACGACTGGATGAATCCCGACGCCCTGGCGACACTCGGAACGCTGACGGCCGATCAGATACGCGAAATAACCGGCGGAGCGTCAGCCGGCTTCGAACTGGACATAGACGTCACCATAAACAAGCGGATATTTAACTACGATCTGCTAATGGTCGCAGGACCGGTCTTTCCGCACGAGGTCGTCGGATTCTCAGGCGGAGCGAAATACTTCTTCCCGGGCATCTGCGGGCCGGACCTGCTGAACTTCTTCCACTGGCTCGGGGCGCTTATCACGATTCCCAAGATGATCGGCTGCAAGGAAACGCCCGTGCGGGCGACTCTCGATGCAGCCGTCGATATGATCGACACGCCCACATGCCTGCTGGCGATGGTCGTAAAGGGCCACGATCTGGCGGGGCTCTATTTCGGCGCCCTGCGCGACGCCTGGTCTGCGGCTGCGGATCTGTCCAGCCAAACGCACATTACCTACGTCGACACTCCGTACAACTCGGTGCTGTCGCGGGCGCCGGAGATGTACGACGAACTGTGGGTCGGCGCCAAGTGCATGTACAAGATGGAGCCCGTGGTCGCTGACGGCGGCGAGTTGATCATCTACGCACCGCACATAACCGAAATCGCTGAAGCACACGGAGCGGTGATCCGTCAGGTGGGCTATCACACGCTGGAGTACTTCCTCAAACAGTGGGACAAGTTCAAGGATTTCCCCTGGGGCGTACTGGCCCACTCGACTCATGTTCGCGGGATCGGAACATACGAAAACGGAATCGAGAAGCCGCGAATAGACGTAACTCTGGCCACCGGGATACCCGAAGACGTTTGCAGAGAGATCAACCTGGGCTACCGCGACCCAGCGAGCATAGACGTCAGCTACTGGGCCGGCGGCGAGTCCGAAGGACGCCTATACATACCAAAGGCCGGCGAGATGCTCTACCGACTGAAGAACCCGCCCCAATGGGCAAAACCATAACCGCTGCTGACCGACAGCCCTCCCCCCAACGCCAACTGGCGAACATGCCGGACCGCTGACGCTGAACCCAATTCGGCGACCGCTCCATCCTGGTAGCAAAGGCCCAATCGCCAACTGGTGCAACGACGCCCCAAGAGACCATCGGAAAGACGATGTTCACAACAGGTTCACAGGTTCAGCGTGTGTATCTATGATACCGAAAAGGCGCACAACTTTTCATGACTATGAGCAGAGAGGAAAGAACATCACCGCAACACATTGAGGCCACGTGTGTTAGCGTGATTCTCCCACATAACTCCCGATCAATCCGCCCGCTCGGCAGCCCAACAACATTCTGATTTGAAGGTTCACAGCCGTCAAGGGTGTGAACATGCCCCAGCCGCTCCCGGCCTGGCGATTACGCCCGGTTAAGATGCCGGATCATCCGTTCGGCCGGCGCGGGCGACACTGGCGTTGCGGCGGAGCAATCTCATTTTCATTTCCGTTTTTCATTTGGTGATATCTGGTAATGTGGTACAATTTATGTGAGTTATCCGCCCGTTAGCATCGAACGCGGGCTGCATTCGACCTGTCATAGACACTGAGCCGTGTCGAAGTGAGCCGGTCGAATCTGAAATGAGGCAGGAACAGTTTCCCCTGACACTTTTTTTCCTGCATGAAGACAGTTGTGACCTGGTGCGCCGCCGTGTGCGTGCGCCTGCAGCGAGCATAACACTGAACGTAAGGAAATAATCGAATGCACCACGACAACCGAAAACAAGATCGGCGCCAACTCTTCTCCCAACGCCCACGAAAGAAACTTCTGCTTCTTATTGCAGGAATTTCCGCATGGCTCGTCATGGCCCTGCTCGCCGGCGCCGACGATATCAATCCGCCGGACTACCGCACCGATCCCCACTCGGCCGTTGTCTTCTGGCAAGAGCAAACTCCCGGTCAGGGTGATCTGGTCATGAACGGTTTCAACGCATATCCCGGCCAGTACGCGCTGACCGCCTTTGGCGGTGGTGTTCCCGCTCTCGACATCGTTCACGAATCGGAAAGTGACAGGTACCACTTCTACATGCCGAATTTCGTCGATCCGCTCCCGCAGAAACTCATGCGAATTCAAGTTACATACTCCAATCCGGAACCCTTCGTCGCCGGGATGCAGATATTTGATCCTATTATCGGCGTTATCGCCCAGCCGGTCGCCAACGTATCCGGCACGCCGAACAATCCCGCCGCCGACGGATATTTCTACGAGGACTGGGAGATCGCTCCTAACCCGGATTACGAGATTGTAGACATATATGTCCCCACCGGCTCGCTCCTCCATCAAGTCGTAATCGATACCGTGTCGCTTCCCGAACCGGCTACGATGACGCTTCTAGCCGTAGGCGCCCTGGCCATGATCCGCAGACGCCGCAAGTAACTGTCCGTCTTCCAGGCCCACTTGCCCAGAACCCGCCTGCGGTATCCGGCCGATGGCGGGTTGAGTCGGCCCCTTCACTCCGGATCTTATAATCAGGAACAACACAATGAACTCAAAGAGAATTATCGTCCTGGTCCTGGTCGCCATTGGCGCCATCACCACCCACGCCGACGCCGCCCTGGTGAAATTTGAATTTACCGGAACGTTGACCTATGTCCCGCCTACTCTGAGCGCCAGTTTCTCGATCGGTCAGCCGTTCGCTCTGTCGTACATATTCGACACCAACGCTCCGCTGACCAACGGAACGCAGACCACCGGACCGGGATTCGCCAAGTACGCCGCAACCGCCTTTACCGCGGCGGCCGGGACCCATTCAATCTATGCCCCTAACGCGGAGATCCGCGTATCCAACGATTACACCATCGACGAGTACAACTGCTATCCGCTGGCCGGATCGTGGACTGTCGGCGGCGTACCGATCGGTTTTACTCACACCATGACAGAGATCCAGTACACCGACAACACCACGCTGACTGGTCTTACAGACACTTACCTGCCCGACGACCCGGCCGATCTGTCCGGCATGACCTCGCTGTTTCGCATCTCATTTCTCGAAAACGGCGTCACTACCCGCCAGGTCCTGGGAACCGTCGGCGCCGCCACAGTAACCCCGGCCCCCGAGCCGGCGACACTGTCGCTACTAGCCGTAGGCGCCCTGGCCATGCTGCGCCGCCGCCGTTCGATCCCGGCGGCGCCCAAGTCATTGCGATGACTACAACGTAGGCGGAATCGGGCTCAGCCCTTAGATGCGGAAATAGCTCTAAGCACACAACGCACGTCGCGCTGGACTGGTTCACTAAAGTGATCAGTCCGCGGGGGGCGGTCGCACACGTAAAAGGGATAACATAATCGCTGATTTCCTATCGATAGCGGTCGGTTATGATGTTACTATTGACGCACATCCACACCGAAAAGGACTAGGATAATGAGCAAACTTACGCGACGCAAATTCGTCAAGACCACATTCGCCGCCGGACTGGCCACAGCGATCCTGCCCAACGCCAGAGTACTCGGCGCCAACAACGATATTCGCGTCGCCGTCGTGGGCTTCAACTCTCGGGGCAAGGGGCTCATCCGCGGATTCGGCTTCGCGCCCGGGACTAGAATAACCGCCCTGTGCGACGCCGACAACGCGATCCTTACCCGCGTAGCCGACGACATGGACAAAAAGACCAAAACGAAAGTCCAGCGATATACAGACGTCCGCAAGTTGCTGGACAACAAGAATATCGACGTAGTCGCATTCGCCACTCCGGTCCACTGGAACGGTTACGGATCGCTGCTGGCGCTGGACGCGGGCAAGGATGTTTACGTTGAAAAACCGGTTTGTCACACGCTGCAGGAAGGCCAGCTAATGCTGGCGGCCGCCCGGAAGAAGAAGCTTATCGTCCAGGCCGGCACGCAGAATCGCAGCGATATCGGCATGCGGGCCCTGATCCCCGACATCCAGGCCGGCAAGCTCGGGAAGATCGAATTCATACATGCATTCTGGAACAAGCCCCGCGGTGCGATCGGCAAGGTCTCCGGCCCACAAACCCCGCCGGCGAGCGTCAATTACGACGTATACGTCGGCCCGGCGCCGAAAAAGCCGCTCATGCGCAAGCGATTCCATTACGATTGGCATTGGCAGTGGGATTTCGGCGCCGGCGAAGTGTGCAACCTGGGCAATCACCAGATAGACATGGCCCGCTGGACCGCCGGGATCGACCGCCTGCCGGACCAGGTCTTCACCTTCGGCGGACGGGCCTACGACGATGACGGGCAAACCCCAAACACAGTCCTGACCGCTTACCTCTACAACGACAACATCCCGATCTTCTGGGAGTCTCGCAACCTGCCTGCGGTCCCGGGCAAGAGAGGTTCAGACGCGATCAAGGGCAAGACCGCCGCGATCTACGTAAAATGCGAGGACGGATATTTCATCGGCGGGCGCGGCGGCGGATCGACTTACGACAACGCCGGCAAGCTGATCAAGAAATATCCCGGCGACGGCGGCGACAAGACGCACTTCAGAAACTTCGTCCAGGCCGTCCGATCACGCAAACACGAAGGCCTGAACGCCGACATCGCAATAGGCAGGCTTTCGACGGCGATGTGCCATCTGTCCAACATCTCGTACAAGCTGGGCAAAATCGCCGCCCCCGACGACAACTGTTACACCAAGCAGATCGAGACAGCCAAAACCAACCCGTTCTTCGCCGAAAGATGGGAATCGATGAAAACCCACCTGAAGATTAACAAAGTCGACACCAACAAGACCCCAATGCTGATCGGCGCCCCGCTGCAGTTGGACGCGAAAAAGGAAGTATTCACCGGCCCGACCGAAATCGCGAAAAAAGCCAACGCCCTGACAAGCAAAGAATACCGGGCGCCGTTTAACCTACCGGGGTAGTGTCGGGAATAACGGCGCGCACGCCGTTGACGTTGAGGCCTGTGGGCTTCCCCGTTGAAAACCTGTTCGAAGATGATTACTACGCCGCGCATTGACACCGACCTGGACCGATGTCAGACTGTGCCTTCGGTGTACGTTCAATCTCCGGCTACCGGGGATTTTGGGTTAAACAACAGATGGGAGAAACGAAGCATGGAACTGGACGAGTACAAGAGGCTGTACGCTGACCAGGACACATCGCCGGGCTGGAACGCAATCGACGAGCAACTGAACTCCATCTACGCCGATCAGGAACCGAAGCACTGGGGCACGATACTCAGCCACGCATTGGGAGGACCCGATCCTCTCGACGGAATCAGCGCATACGAATGCCGTGACGGCGGCCGGGATCATCTGCATTTCTGCACGTACGGTTTCACGAGTCTCTACTATGACGAGGAGGCCGTCGGAGGCGACTTCAGCCGTTTCGGATTCGAGCTGACCTTCCGCCTGGCGTCTGAACTGCCTGCGGCGGAGGAGCCTTTGTGGACGTGCAACCTGCTGCAGAATCTGGCGAGATACGTGTTCGAGTCCGGCCGGTGGTTTGAAGAGCACCACTGGGTCCCCGCCAACGGTCCGATCAAGGCGGAGTTCGACACCGATCTTGTCGGACTTGCGTTCGCCAAAGATCCTAAGATGGTCCCGCTGGACACCCCCCACGGCCGGGTGGAGTTCCTTCAACTGTCCGGAATCACCGAATCGGAGCTTAATGCGATCATGGCCAAGGACCGCTCCTGCGCCGATGTCCTCGATGAACATCGGCAGACAAATCCGCTGTTGATAACGGATCTATCGAGAAAGAACTGTTAACCTGTCGCCCTGCGAACTGATGATTATAAAAATAGGTTCTCATCCAATAAAGTTGGTTGTTTTCTTCCCTGGGAACGCCTGTTTGATCTTCAATCCGAAGTAC